>Ga0315274_10000059_pt1 | contig 167955 bp, 106 predicted proteins | sample YL17G02_20_MG_FD_203700 | JGI IMG/M metagenome (GOLD analysis project Ga0315274, IMG submission 203700) | Sediment microbial communities from Yellowstone Lake, YNP, Wyoming, USA - YL17G02_20 | ecosystem: Environmental > Aquatic > Freshwater > Lake > Sediment | place: USA: Wyoming | collected...
GAAGAGCATTATAGACAGGTCGACCTTGCCGTCGGCCTTGTTTAACTCGGGTGCAATCTTGTACGCCGGTTGGTAGTCGCCGAGCCATCTGACGCTGCTCAGGCCGCTGACCCTCTCCACCTGGTCGTCACTCAGCCGCACCAGGTATGCATTGTCGGGGATGTACGAGACTATCTCTACTCCGTTGAGAGCCAGCTCGTTTCTCCAGTCCTCCGTAATCGGGCCATAGGTCTGAATGATGTAAGGCATCTTCGTGTCGGGTATTGCCGATGGCTGGCTCATCAGTTCGTCAGGAATTGTCGGAAGGCTGACAAGCGGGTCGAATTCTGCATATTTAAGATGTATCTGGTTCATTACCTGAGATTCCATCTCCACATTCTGAACATTCGTTTTTTCAGCACCAAGGGCAATAAATCCGCCTGGCACTACTAGTGTAAATGCCAATATCAAGCTCACTAATATTATTTTCATTCTGTTTTCATGGTTGGCGATTTTAACACCTCCTCCATTCTTTTTTCCCAATTATCCATTGGCTCAATAAATTTACAAGAGCCCACAGTGTTAAGGGAATGATTGTAGAACGATATGTAATTCAAGTTATATATATGTTATGGTTAGTAAAATATAAGACTTTTCACTGAATGTTCAGTAATAGCGAAATGGCGACCGAGTACCTGTCCAATATACAAATCGGTAATCCTCCATCCCACGGACTTCACTTGTGCGGCGCATTGGTATTTTGAGTATTTGCTATGTCAAACAGTCCTTGGTGTTCGACAAACCGTTCCCCAATCGGATTTAGATGGCATGAAAATATTCCTATAAATTATTTAGAATTGAAAATAGTAGGTTTTATATTAATGGTCGATATTCTCTAACTGAGAAAAACCGTTCTTGCGGTTCACACGAGGAGGAATGAAATGTCTAAAGTAATGGTGAGAATTGTGGCTTTCGTTGTCGCCTTTGCATTATTGATAGGGCCAATGAGCGCATTTGTGAGCGATTCAAAGGTTATTCCTGGAGTTGTGGTCCAAAACACACCGGGAACCGAGGATGTGATTGAATCATTGCCAACACCTGTCGGGGAAAGCCCAGCTCAGGACAATGTCTGCATCAAGGATCCTGTTACCGTAATGGTATTGTGCACCAATCCTTCAAAGGTTGCCCAGGCGCTTTCTGGAATCCCCTACCGCGGTTTCCTGAGCCAGCGTGGGAACGGGGAGATAATCTCTCCTGTTCTTCAGATACCGAGATATGCTCTCGAAATCCTAAAGGGAACGGAAGGCGTGCTTGCGATACTGGACTATGGCGAGATGCTCAAGAGTTCCGCAGCGGACGGGGAATACATATCCCCCGGAGTTAGCGACCAGGACGGGATTTCCTCGATATTCGACACAAAGCAGCATTACGGTTCTGAAGCATGGTCCAAGGGTTTCACAGGTCAGGGCGTCAACGTTGCCGTGACTCAATTAGGCATAGATTTCTCCCAGCCGGATATCATGGACACCCAAGCGAGAGTAACGAATCCAGCATCCCCGTATTACGGATGGCCAATGGTGTTCGACAGCAACTCGCTGACCAAGTACATCTCGAGCGGAGGCAATACCACCAGCACCTGGTTCGTGAACACCAGTGCAGAATGCGAGTTGAATTATACGGAGATTTACGATATGATCATTAACACAGAGGCGGAATGGGGCGCCCTCTCCAGTTACACCAACTACTGGCAACCGAAATCCTTTGGAAATGCTGAGTCATTCACATTGGACGGGTTCACGCCCGGGAAACCTTATGTGTTCGCAATCAGGGCCGAGGACGAAGCAGGCAATTTAGGCCCGATATCAAACAGCCAGACAGCCACAGCAATGGACGACAACACTCCGCCTTCGAGGATAACGAACCTCGCAGTAGTCCCAGGTCAGGACCACGGCACTGTCTCCATGTCCTGGACCGCGCCAGGCGACGACGGAGCTGTAGGCAGCGCCACCTCTTATTTGATAAGATACTCGAATCTGCCTATAGCCAACATCCACTGCTTCAGACACCTTTCATACGACATCGAGAATTTCATAGTGCCAGCTGTTTCAGGAACAGTCGAGAACCACATTGCTGTCGACCTGGAGGCCGGAAAGCTGCTTTACTTTGCAATAGTGGCTGTCGATGAGGCGGGCAACTGGGCTCCTGTGTCCAACTATGTCAGCACGACAGTCACCATTGACACCATGAAGCCGGAAACAATCACAGGTCTCACTGCAACCCCTGTCGGGGCGAACCACACAGGCGTAATACTCAACTGGACCGCACCACATGACGAAGGGGCAACTGGAAGCAGCTGCGTAAGATACGAAGGCAAGTATTCAGAGAACCCGATTGTCACCGAGAATGATTGGGACCTTTCTACTTCTGTACCCGAATCAATGCTGCCTGTGCCCGGAACCCCGGGTACTCCCCAGACGGCACATGTCGTAATAGGCACGCTTCCCAGTAGTAACATGGTTCCCGTGGTCAACGAATCTGTTTATGGACCGGCTCTGGGCAATGGGACGGAGGTGGGCCCCTGGTTCTTGAATTACACTGGCGTGGCCTCAGGTGACGTCGATATATACCGCCAGTACTATTGGAACTCCGAGTGGTGCACCCAACCTCTGCAGCAGGGAACGGATTACACATTCACCTCCCCCGCAAGCGAGATAAACCTGCTTGGTTGGGAAACCCAGCTTCAGGTTTTCAACGAGACCCTCTACGGCCCGGCAATCGGCGGTGGGGATCCGATCGACATGGGTCCCTGGGCCCTCGACCACGGCCAAAACTATAACGACCTGCAAATCTATCTCGAAGATAGTACAGGCTGGACCTTACTCGTAGAGACTGTGGATTTCGATATTCTCGATGGTTTTGTTTTCCTTTACCCGTCGTTTGAGGCCGGAGCTTTCACCTACGCCTTTTACAATACAACGGACACCAACCCGTCGACATACTATCAAGAGGTAGTTTACGGTCCGACCAGCGGAGCTGAGCTCGGCCCCTGGCCACTTGACCATGTGATGGTCCAGGACCTACAGGTCATTGTATTGGACAGCTTCGGTTGGACTGGAACGACCGATTATACTTATGATGGGTGGAACATCACATTTAATTCTTTCCCTGAGGCCGGTGCTTATATATACGCTCGTTACAACTACTCAAACCCTGGTCTTAGAGCAGACGACTCGATACTGGCATATTACAATTACTCAGTCATGAATCCCCTCTATTTCGCTTTGAGAGGCGTGGATGAGCTTGGGCGTCTGGGTGATACAGTCAGCGTTTCAAGCCAGGTCGCAATAGACATGACCGTTCCAGGGCAGATAACTGACCTCTCTGTCGAGACAGGCATCCTGCACGGCATGGTCTTCATGAACTTCACCGCCATGGGTGATGATGGTGTTTCAGGGTACGCGAAACGCTACATAGTTAAATACTCAGCAACCCCAATAACCAACGATGGCGAGTTCAATGCGGCGACAGAATGGATTTATGCCGATCCTGAATACATAGGCTCCAACAGCCAATTGAAATGGAATTGGCCTAAGGCACCAGGTCAGAGCGAGTCCTATCAGTTCGGATATCTGCCTGGCTGGAACTATTTTTCACTCACAAATCCAACTTATTTCGCAGTGAAGGTTAAAGACGAAGCCGGAAACCTGGGCCCACTGAGCAATTGCCCTTCTGTAGTGGCTACAAATGATGTTATTCAGCCAGCTACAATAACTGACTTGACAGCACAGGCAGGGGCCATTCATGGGTCAGTCATGCTTTCGTGGACCGCTGTCGGCGATGATGGCAGCACCGGGCAACTTTACGGCGACCCGCCGTACACAATAAAGTGGTCTACCTCCGATATAGACACAACACCTAAATTCGATGCCGCACCGGGCACCACACTTGACATCACAAAAGTACCGGGGCAGAAGGAATATCTCAACATTTCCGGGCTTGTGGCAGGCCAGCTGTATTATTTCTCTGTCCGCGCCAGGGACGATGCGACACTTCTGGGCGATCTGCCTGTCAGTGCATCATTCATCGCAACGAACGATGCGACAGCGCCCGGCGCAATAACGCTGGTTACTGCGACAGGCGATCAGAATGGCCAGGTGAAGCTGAATTTCAACGCACCCGGAAACAACGGGAACACAGGCAAGGCTTCAGGTTACCAAGTCAGATTCAGAGAATACATCCCCGAAGGCCGATTCATACAATACGGTTTCGACCAGATTGGGATACTCAATATTTCGTACATTCCTCACTATTACAACGTCACGGGCATCGCCAGCCAAAGTGGTCTGTACAGGATGGGCATGCACATAGACCAAAACGTGGCCACTTATGTAAACGGAAACAAGACGATGGGCCTGGTGAACTATTCTTCGGTCCTACTCGTGGACTCCACAACCGACTATGTTTATAACACCGTATACGTGGACCTTGACAACGACAGGGACTTTAGCGACGAGAAAGCATGCACTAAGGGCGATGAAACCTCCTACAGAGATATGGATGGCGATGGTTTCGCCGACGTTTCGGGCGGCATGATTTACTTTATCGGATCTGCGACACCAGTCCACAACGAGGCTCTCACGGTCCTTGGAGGCGGTACCTATGCCCTGGCATCCCACGGGAATGTAGTCAATAATTCCTGGACGGTCTACCAGAACGGGAATGCTATAGCGTCGGACCAATACTCGGTGAGTTTGGACTCCGCTGGTTATATGAACATCACATTCAGCCCGGCCCTTGTTTCTACGTCCGGCGTCACAGTTTCCTATGACTATAACGGCCTGGCAATACCTTATTCCGAGAGGTATTCGGAAAGATACGGTATGGAAAATGCGATACCCGGCAACGGAGACATCGTGGCATTCATGGGCGAGTTCACGCTCGATTCCACCTCAGGCACAGCTATGGCCTCCTCTATAGCTGGACAGGGTTATCTGCCACTCCCCGCTGACAACAGCATCAGACCAGTGGTCGGGATGGCCCCGGATGCTAAAATAATCGCTGTCGCAGACGCGGGCTTTGACGGGATTGTATTCGCCCTTGAAGGTTATGACGGAATTCCGATGACTGGCGACGAAGCGCATATCATCAGCAGCGCCATGTCATCTTCGACTGTATATCAATCCGGGCTAGACTTCACGTCCAACTACATGGATTGGCTTGCCACCACATACGGTGGCGGCAGAAGCTCCATAGTCGTGACTTCGGGCGGCAATGGCCCCGGTTACGGCACTGTAACCTCGCCTGGGACAGCACCAGGCGTCATTACTGCTGGCTTAGCGTCCGATCTATATTACAGGGCAATCGGCGGCACTTACGAGGCTGGTCCGAGGCCCATGTTCGGCGACGTTGTGACGTTATCAGGGAGGGGACCGACAGCTTCTGGCATGCCCAAGCCAGATGTTGTAGCGGCAGGTGCATATTTCGGATTCATCGCACAGCCGCTTTACATGCCGTCTTCAGGCGGCACCTATCCCAACCTGGTGGAGTTATGGATGGCCGGTCAGGGCCTCACGTCCGCTGTTGCGTCTGCAGGCGTGGCTCTCGTCTACCAGGCATATGGGACAACGCCACATCTCGAGATCGATGACAGCCTTACTTATACCACCTCGTTAAACTCTACTACCGTTCCGCTGAGCCACAGGAGTGTCACACCCGCTTCATTCAGGCTTTACAGCAACGGGACACTGGTCACTTCGGCCAATTACACATTGGATGCCGTAAATGGTGTAGTGACGATTGATTCCTACATACTTCAAGACAACCCGGTGATAAATGCATCATACGTACACACGGATTCTGTGCCCCAGGGTTCCGAAGCCCATGAGATTCTCATGTCCGGAGCAGACGACCTTTGCTTTGACATATTCAGCCAGGGCGCAGGACAAATCAACGCATCAAAATCGGTCGATATTGCCAGCAACAGTGTGGGTGTGTCGGTTTCTCCCTGCAACTGGGTTCCCGGCGATTTTGAGGGAGTTCAATACGGGACATTCGTGAGATTGGTCAGCGGAGGCACATCATCCGAGCACCTTTCTGAAACGTTCGCGGTCGAGAACCACAATGTCGGTTTGCAGGCGGTCACAGTCCAACCCGAGGTATTATCCAAGTTTGACGAGGTCATCACCACTATTTCCACAAACATTTCCGATCCCCATGAAACAATTCTGCTGAACGAGACCGGCTTTTACACAAGGGACGGAAGGATATTGCAATTGGCGGACCCATCTCTCTGGAATGACGCAGAATTGTTGAAGATAACAACCTATAACGAGAACGACACGGGTTACTGGGGAGAACTCTTTGCCTGGACAGATCTCAACGGCAATGGAAAGGCAGACGGGGATAGCACAACAGACCCCTACCCAGGCGCAGTGGCATGGGGTGAAAGAAACCGGTTACAGATTAGCACCATTTTAACAAACAAGCATGAAATGACGATTCACCACCCGGCTGAAAGGGTGGGTGACGGAATTCTTGTCTGGATAAGGGCTAACGGCGGCCCAACCTACGATGACTGCAAGTGGGTCATCAAGGCCGAGGCCTACAAAAAGGCAGATTGGGATTGGCTGACCGTTGACCACTCAACGTTGAACATTCCAGGAAAATCATACGGCAGATTCACAGCCACTCTTGATAAGGCCAAAGCACTCGCTGCAGGACCCGGAACCTATGACGGCGCTATTAAGGTCGGAGGCGATGACGGAGCCCTCATACCCGTGGTCATCAACGTGCCCATGACAAGTGGTTCGGAGATAGAACCGAAAACATTCAGTATAACTTCGGAAGTGGTTGACACATCCTACAACCGCACCAGGACCGTAACAAATGAGACCAGTGTGCTGAAGGCGGCGACAGGCCAATTGACATTCTACCTGAAGCATGATAACGTCGACCTCGACCAGAACGATAAGTTAACCAAGGTGGTATACAACGGCACTAATGTTCAATGGCTCGAATTGGCGAACACCTCATACAGCGTAGATGCGGCAACAGGCCTTGTGACGCTTCTCCTGCCTCCATCCAGTATTCAGCTGGACGCGAGCATCCATACTTGGTACACATACATCGAGGACGAGAGAAGTCTGGCGCACAGCAGCGTCATCCCAGGCTCCCTGACCGTCCTTAAAAACGGCATCGTCACCATGGAGTATGGTTCTGTAGACAAAATACATGTTTTCACGAACAGACAAGACGTTGTCGGTGAACTACTAATCAATGCCACCGGCGGAGAAACCACAGCCAATTTGGCGAACGGGGCAGGACCGGAGATGATTTCCGGCTACACTTTGTACCTGAATGGAACCGCAATGTGGGACGGCATTGATTATACACTCAATACTGTCAACGGCCAGATACAATTCGAAGTCCCCTTAAGAGTGGGGATGGTCATTACAGCGGACTATTACTCGTACGACCCGAGCGTGACACATCTTCAACTGGCCCACACCGAATTAAGCCCGGGCATAAGAACCACCATCAACCCGAACGGCTATCGCATATACATAGACGGCACTGGCGTGAATGACCTGGTCGTCGCCGTGAACACTACGACTGGCGCGCTTGACTTCACCGCCCCGGTGCCTGCAGGGGCAGTCATTACAGCTGATTACAAGTACGGCTCTTATATTCCAGATTACTCGCGCGGAGCTATCGATTTCCTGATTCCCCCAGCACTGGGAAGCAGTATCATTGCCACTTACAAATTTTATAATTCTGTACACCCATACATGCATTCTTACATGATTGGCGGCTCGCCCGGTACTGGATCTGGCAAGCCCGGAGACTGGCGCTATTTCTACACAACCGTCGGGGACGGGCCTCTCAATCTTAACGCGAACCACACGATGGCGATAGATTTATCCTGGGCCAGAACCGGAAGCGACATTGACGCCTTCCTGTTCACGAAGGCAAGCCTGTCAACTCCATCTGTAGTTCAAAACTCCGAATTCGCACTTTCCAGGTATGGACCCTATGCCATGACGAATTCTGGCGGAAGCACGGAATCTTCCTCGCTGTTTACAGCATCTGGCGGAGCAAGTGACTTTGCTCTGGCCCCCCCGGCGCCCGGACTTAATATATTGGCTTTGCACAACGTCCGGTTTAACGGGACAATGGACGTGGAAGCAGTCACAGTAAGCCTGGGTCGAATGGCAATCAGCCAGGATTCGATTGATATAATCACGAACAGCCTGGTCGGGGAACAAACATTATACGCATATGGTTCCACTGGTTGGAATGGCATGTTGAGCGGTATTGCAGCCGGTCCGTCCGCGCCCGAGGTCAGGCAGGACCTCCTTGTCTACCAAGATGATCCGGACTGGGCAAATTTCGATTCATTCGAGGAGCAACTCGCTTCCGGCAACACGTCTATATTTGTGACCCTGAAGGATTGTCTGATATTCAATGCCCACATATATGGACATACAGACACATACACCCGCGAGGGCAGTTTCAATGATGTCGGGGACCTTGACCTGGGTGTGTTCCTGGACGCGAACGGGGACGGTGTAACTCAGACGGAGGAGTTCTACGCAATGTGTGCCGATAACGACGCGGACGAAGAGGTGAAACTCATCGGACCGCCGGACGGGAACTACATAATAAGGCCTTATGGATTCACATTGAAGAGCGTGCCTGCACACTACGACCTAGAAATAACAATAGTCCAAGGTCTGGGATTCACAGTGACCGGCGAAGGGAATGACACGAAACCTGACAATTCTGAAATGTGGATTTCTGACGACCCAGTACCGGCTTACACACAATCCAGTTTGACATTGGGATACAATCTCCAGGGGGCCAAGAATGGCGTAACTCTCCAGGGAGCCCTGTTCCTGGGCCCAGGAGACGCACCTTATGCAATACTCATGGCAATCAGCCTAAGATATGATTCGATTGCCCCCGATGTTCTCAGCACATCCCCAATCGGCGGAACCACGACAAACAGCGTCCAGCCCACTATCATTGCCGAGTTCTCTGACACTGAATTCGGAGACCTTGTCATACCTGGAGCAAGTATGACTGTCGATGGTGTGGATGTGACATCGAGAATTGCAGCGAGCCGAGCACTTCGGGACCCGAAGGTCAAAGATGAAATGTACACAACCGGCACAGTGAGCTACACACCACAAGTGCCTCTGACCGAGAGCATTCACACAGTGGTTGCGTCAATGAAAGACAAGGCTGGGAATTCAGCCATCAGTGCATGGTCGTTCACAGTTGATACATCTGCACCAGCATTGACGCTCGACGATGCTTTCCTGAGGCCTTTCTACACCAATTCCCCGACGATATCTATAACGGGAACGACAGAGAGAAGTGCCAATTTAAAGGCTTTCGGCGGCATTGCGACCCATCTCAGTGTACGCGACAATGGTGAATTCTCCATCGAAGTAGACCTTGACGAGGGAGAGAATGACATCCAGATATACTCCACAGATGGCATGGGCAACGTGGCTTCGTTTGTTTGCGTGGTATATTATGACGACACCGCTCCCTCATTCGTGAATGTCAGGTTCTCCGATGGGTTCACGACCAACAAACCTATCGCTACAATGTCCGGCAAAGCTTCGGAATCCGGCACCATATCAATCAACGGTGCCGTTATTACGGTGAACAGCGACGGAAACTTTGAAAAGATGATTTCTCTTACCGAAGGCCAGAACACGATTCACCTTATGTTGACTGACCTGGCCGGAAACACAGCCCACAGCTGGCAGAATGTCACGCTGGACACTGTGGCCCCGACCATCACCCTGACAAATCCGGCCTCAACCGTAACATTTCCCACTTTCGTGCTATCCGGCAATGTCGAGCCAGGCAGCCAATTGTTCGTGAACGGCAAGAGGATAGATGTCGGAACCAGGCAGTCCGCAGATTCCTTCAGCACCACCTTGACCCTCAGCGAAGGCTTGAACACTCTTGTAATTGAATCCAGGGATGACGCGGGCAACGTGGCCGAATTGAGGCATATAGTCGAGTACGATTCCGCCGGCGGCACAGGCACGAACTATGGGGCGATAGGCCTCATGGTGGTCCTACTGATAATCGGCCTGATACTGGGTTTATTCATCGCGCCGTTCTTCTTCGGAGGCAGGCCTGAAAAGGAGCCCGAGGAAGAAGAACCCGCTGTTACTCCCGAGGGAGAAATCTCCAAGGAGGAGGCAGCTGAACCAGCCGAGGAAGGGGCTGAACCGCTCGAACCCATACCTCCCGAGGAGTCAATCCCCGAGGAGACACCAGCCAAGTCCAAGGAAACCCCTGCAGAACCAGAAGATCTTGAGCTTGAGGAAATCGAGGAATTAGCACCCAAGAAGGCGCCGAAGCCGGTGCAAGTCGAAGATCCCAGGATAACCAAGCTGACAGAGGCTTACAAGAGCGGCAAGATATCCAAGGAACTGTACGAGAAGAACCTCGCAAGGTTCAGGGAACAGAAATAAGCGGAAAATGGGCGGGCATCCAGCCCGCCCCACTTTTCACAAGTCATTGGAAGGGAGGAGAATGCAGGACGAAGCAGAGATGCACAGGAAACTGGCAGCAGAGCTGTTCAACCGGACCTGGGAACTCCTGGACAAGAAGAAAAGAATCCGTGAGGAAGACGACCTTATAATTCATACCGCCCATGCATCCCGGTATCACTGGGGCGAGGTTGTGGCGGCCGGGGCTCCAGGAACCGGGCTCATGAACATTGAACGCGGCGAATGGCAGATATCAAGGGTGTATTCGGTCCTTGGCATGGCTGAATCGGCACTCTACCATGCCAGACGTTGCCTGGACATATGCAAGAAAAACACCATAGGCGATTTCGACATGGCCTTCGCTTACGAAGCGCTCGCGAGAGCCCATGCCCTCAAGGGCTCAAAGGACGAAGCAAACAAGTACCTCCTGCTGGCCAAATCCGCAGGCGACGCTATAAAGGAAGACGGGGACAGGAAATATTTCTTGGGCGAGCTCGGGACAATAAAGAACGATTGAAACCCGAAATCCGCAAATACTAGCACAATATCCCAGGTGCAAGTGATATTATGGCGGACCCGAGAATCGAGAAACTGGCAAAGTTGGTTGTGAACTATTCTGTGAGCGTGAAGAAGGGCAACACTGTAATGATCAACGTACCCACAAATGCGGAGCCATTGGCGCTGGAGATCTACAGGGAGGTGCTGAGAGCCGGAGGATACCCGCTGATGATGCCTGCCATGGAGCGCATTTCCGAGATATTCTACGATGAGGCGAAGGACCATCAGCTGGATTATTGCTCGCCCTTCAAGAAATTCCTTTATGAGAAAATCGATTGCATGATAGGTGTAATGGCAGATTCCAACACCAGGTCCCTCTCGAATGCGGACCCCAAGAAGCTAGCCCGCTCCCAGGCTGCCCAAAAGGACATATTCGAGATATACATGAAGCGGTCCGCCGAGGGCAAGCTGAAGTGGTGCGGGCTGCCATATCCCACGCAGGCGCTGGCCCAGGAAGCCAGCATGTCGCTTTCCGAGTACGAGAGATTCGTGTACTCCGCATGCCTGGTGGACAGGAAGGACCCGATTGCCGAATGGAAGAAGGTTTCCAAGTCCCAGGAGGGAATGGTCAAGTACCTGGACAAGGTTGGCAAACTTGAGTTCTACGGGGAGGACACAGAGCTCAAGATGGATGTCAAGGGCAGGAAATGGCTGAACTGCGACGGAAAGTTCAACATGCCGGACGGCGAGGTCTTCACAGGCCCGAAGGAGGATTCGGTCGAAGGTCGGATACGCTTCACCTTCCCCGGGATATACATGGGCAAGGAAATCGAGGACATAACCCTCCAATTCAGGAAGGGGAAGATAGTCAAAGCCAAGGCTGAGAAGGGCAACGAACTATTGCAGAATCTCATCGGGATAGACAGCGGCGCCAGGCAGCTGGGCGAAGTCGCAATCGGCACGAACTACGGGATAACCAAGTTCACCAAGAACATCCTGTTCGACGAGAAGCTCGGCGGAACCATACACATGGCTATAGGCCGGGCGTATCCCGAATCGAAGGCCAAGAACGTCAGCGCCATACACTGGGACATGATCAAAGATATGAAGAAGGATGCCGAGATTATAGCTGACAGACAAACTATCTACAAGAATGGAAAATGGTTGAAATAATTCGGTGCAAAGGTATTTTCCCAGCAGCATGCCCCGCCTGTGTTGGCTGATGATAGTGCAAGGGCGGGGTTACGAAGTTTTGGCTGTATGAGTGACAGGGCAATCTCGGGCATTTTGCCGCTCCTGAATCGGAAGCCTCGGCTGAGCGAAGCGAAGGCCGGGGAGGCCTGGTTCTCGCCTGGCTAATACAAGCCAGGCGAAACTGATGGCTCTGGCACAGCCTCGTTTCTTTCATCCTTCCCCGTTGCATCTCGCAATCTTGACCGCCGGTAATCTCATCGCTACTAGATTGCCGATTACCGGCCAACGTGTTGAATCATATTGCGATTAATATGCCGATTCTGATCTAGCTCACTTTGTTTCCGAATGAAATAGTCGTGAGCTGGACCAATTTCGGGCTATTGCCGATAAAATATTGAGAGTGAAGCCCGAAATCATGGCGAATACTTTTTTCTCCATCCGAGGCCTTCGGCACTCGGAACGATTCAGTTATCGTATTCACCTCTTGCCATCTAATGTCAGGAATTCATAGCCCTGATTAAGCCAAGAAATAGGGAGCCGGGCCATTGTCGAATGCTCTGCCATAAATTGCAGGCAGTCGATTCAACTTTCACTATCGCATCTCGCGATTTTTATCGCGGCTTCCGCATGGTACCCGCGGATGCACTTCGACGTGCGGGACTCATCCACAATCTCGACGTAGTTGAAGCTCCCTGCCACCAGCTCCAGTATCCTGTCCCTGTGCTCAGGCGAGCCGTTGCCGATGCGGAGGACGCACTGGCTGTACGAATAGTCCGACAGTATCCCTCTGATGATGTCCGCGGCCTGCTCGGGGCTCTGGGCATGCCTGGTCTCGATTATTGGGCCGCTCAGAAGGGCAGCTATGCCGGGCTCCGGGCCTGGGTCCACTCCTATGACCAGGACTACGGAATCCCCTAGTCCGTTCATGGCCTGGAGAGCCTGCCGCAAAGCTGTCTCGATATCGGAAACGGCAATCTTCGGGCTGAATTTTATACTGTCCAGCTCCCCCGGGGACGAGAGAATGACACCAATGTCCAGGGGTATGCTGTCGTTGTAATCGAGCAGCCTGAACTTTACGTTCCTTGACCTCATGAACCTTGCCAGGTCGTAATACAGGCGCACATCCGCGGTCAGTATCCCGATCACGTTCCTTTCAACGGGCTTCAAAATATCCCTCAGATGAACATGGACAGGTCATAGCCACATATCTGGCAGGCCTTTAGCTCCAGGTCATCGACAATCGAACCGCAAAGCTCGCATCTTTTCCTGTCATCCACCGGCTCGTCCTCCCCCTCCGGGACAAAAAGGGATTTCACGATTTCCCCTGCTCCGGTCCATTCGTCCATGTCACCCGTCCAGTTGCTGCACTGCTGCCAGAATTTCTCCTGAACTATGCCCACTGTCCTCTCGACCTTGCTTTGCATCTTGACGTCGGCTTTTCCCTCATATATCACGGCCAGGTAGATATGGTCTCCCAGCTCGATGAGCAGGTTGCGGTCCTCGAACTCCAGGCGCTTGAGCGACCACTGGCCCGCGCCGAACGTGTCCTTGACGAAGCTTTGGATTGCAGTGAGCATGCCAGCGACTATGTCGAAGTCCTGGCCCTCGTCGCCCTTGTGGTTCGCATACGAGATGAGGCATCCGCTCTTATGAACCAGGAATGCCTCTTTAATCTCTGGAGAACCTTCTTCCGCGCTCATTCTTGCCCGCCTAAACAGACAGTGTATAGAAATTCTGCATATATATTTTGGGAAATAGGTCTAGGCGAACCACCCGAAGAGATTAACGCCTGCGCCTCCCGAATTTCCTGAACCCGGAGTCCGCGGACCCGGAGCCGCTCGCTTCGGCGAATTCCCTGAGCAGCCGTTTCTGTTCGGGGCTTAGCTTCGTGGGCACAGATATATTCACCCTGACATGCAGGTCACCGCTCCCTCGGCCGCCCATCATAGGCATGCCTTTGCCCCTGAGCCTGAAAACCGTGCCGGGCTGGGTGCCCGCCGGAATCTTGATGGTCGCCTTTCCGTCTATGGTCTCAAGGGTTATCTCGTCCCCCAGTGCCGCTTGTGCGAAGTCGATGTCTGTCTCCGTCAGGAGGTGAATGTCCTGCCTCTGGAATACAGGGTCGTCCTGGACATGGACAATCACGAAAAGGTCCCCCGGCGGTCCGCCGCGCCTTCCTGCTTCGCCCTCTCCCCTGAGCCTGAGCCTGGTTCCCGTGTCCGCGCCGGCCGGAATGCTGACCTCTATCCTGGAGGTCTTCCTTACCGAACCCTGGCCGCCGCATTTCCTGCATGGCCTCTCAATTATCTGGCCTGCCCCCCCGCAGTTCGGGCAGGCGCCTATCGATATGAATTGGCTGTATCCCCTTCTCTGGACCTGCTTGACCTGGCCTGAACCACCGCATGTCCCGCAGGGCTTCGGGGCCGAGCCTTTTTCGGCGCCTGTGCCGGAGCAATCGCTGCATGCGACTGAGTGGGGTATGTCCAGCTTCTTGGTGACTCCTCTTGCCGCTTCCCGAAGGGTTATCTGGAGGTCGTACCGGAGGTCTCCGCCCCTTGCCGGGCCAGTGCTTGAGTGGCCCCGGCGGCCCCCGCCTCCGAAGAACACATCGAATATCGAGCCGCCCATGAAGTCCCCGAAAATGTCGCTGATGTCCTGGTAATGGGTGAAGTCCTGCCACTGGAAACCGTTCCCGCCAAACGTGTCGCTCATGGCTGCATGGCCGTACCTGTCGTATTTCTGACGCTTGTCCGGGTCCGCGAGGACCTCATATGCCTCGCTCAGCTCCTTGAACTTCTCCTCGGCGCCCTTCCTGTCGGTGGGGTTCATGTCTGGATGGTACTGCTTCGCCAGTTTCCTGTAGACTTTCTTTATCTCGTCCTGGCTCGCGTCCTTCTTGACGCCCAGTACCTCGTAGTAATCGCGCTTTTCTGGCATGTTTTTCTCCGATTTGCCGTGCGCGGCATTCATCCGCGCGCATTAAGATTTCGGGGTGGATGGTGCTCCGTTACCCCGCCCCGACAGGCGAGGCTTGGAAGACAGGTATCCCAGATTGCCTGAGAATGCCCTGTCACCCAGATTGTTATGATAAAGGTACCCCGGGTTTACACCCGGGGCATGCTTTTCACAGTTTGCTGTGTCAAGGACCGATTATTCGTCCTTGACCTCCTTGTAATCGGCATCGACGAATCCGTCGTCGCCTCCTGTCGGCGGGGCCTGCTGGCCGCCACCCTGCTGCTGTTGCTGCTGGGCCTGGTGTTGGGCCGCGGCCTGCTGGTACAGGGCTGTCGTGACCTCGTGCAGGGCCTTTCCGAGATTCTCAAGCTCGGCCTTCACTTTCTGCAGGTCGTCTGCCTTGATGGCCTCCTTCAGAGCGGCCAGGGCCTTGTTTATCCTGTCCTTCTGCTCCTGCGTCGCCTTGTCCCCGATGTCCTGCATCGTGCGCTCTGTCGAGTACACCATCGTGTCAGCCTGGTTCATGGTCTCTATCTTGTCGCGCTTCTTGGCGTCCTCGTCAGCGAATCTCTGGCTGTCCCTTATCTTCGTTTCTATCTCCTCCTGCGAGAGATTGCTCGTGGCAGTGATGGTTATCTTCTGCTCTTTTCCGGTACCGAGGTCCTTGGCCGTCACATTCACTATTCCGCTGGCGTCTATGTCGAAAGTTACCTCTATCTGGGGTATGCCCCTCGGCGCTGGCGGTATTCCCATGAGGTGGAACCTGCCCAGGCTGACGTTATCTGCGGCCATTGTCCGCTCACCCTGCGTCACATGAATCTCAACGCTGGTTTGGTTGTCAGCAGCCGTGCTGAATATCTGGCTCTTGCGCGTCGGTATGGTGGTGTTTCTTCCTATGAGCGGGGTCGTCACGCCTCCCAGCGTTTCGACGCCCATTGTGAGTGGCGTCACGTCCAGCAGCACAATTTCCTTTATTTCCCCGCCCAGTATGCCGCCCTGGATGGCCGCGCCCACGGCGACGCATTCGTCCGGGTTCACGTTCTTGTACGGCTCCTGGCCGAAATAGTCCTTCACCAGGTCCATGACAGCGGGCATCCTTGTCGAGCCTCCGACCAGTATCACCTTGTCGATGTCCTCCTTCTTCAGTGCCACCGGCTTTGCGTCCCTCATTGCCCTCTTCATTGGCTCCAGCGTCCGGTCCAGCAGGCTCCTGGTCATTTCCTGGAACTTGGCCCTGGTTATCTTGATGTCCATGTGCTTCGGGCCGGTGTTGTCCGCGGTTATGTAAGGAAGGTTCACTGTGGCGAGATGCAGGCCAGACAGTTCAATCTTGGCTTTCTCAGCCGCCTCCCTGAGCCTCTGCATAGCCGTAACGTCGTTCCTCAGGTCCACGCCCTGATCCCTCTTGAACTCGGCGATCAGGTGATCCACCAAGACCTGGTCCCAGTCGTCGCCGCCGAGCAGGGTGTCGCCGTCCGTGCTCAGCACCTGGAACGTGCCGTCCCCCACTTCCAGGAAGGAGATATCGAATGTGCCCCCGCCCAGGTCGAACACGGCAATCTTCTCGCCCTCGTCTTTATCGAGGCCGTATGCCAGGGCCGCTGCTGTGGGCTCGTTGATTATCCTCAGCACCTCCAGCCCGGCTATCTTGCCCGCGTCCTTCGTCGCCTGGCGCTGATTGTCGTTGAAGTAGGCCGGTACAGTAATAACTGCCTGGACTATATTCTCGCCAAGATATGCCTCGGCGTCCATCTTCAGTTTCTGGAGTATCATCGCCGAAATTTCTGGCGGTGTGTAATTTTTCTTGTCGATCTTGACCTTGTGGTCCGTGCCCATCTTCCTCTTGATGGACGATATCGTTCTCTCGGGGTTGCTCACAGCCTGTCTCTTGGCGACCTGGCCGACTAGCCTTTCCCCCTCTTTCGTGAACCCCACCACTGACGGTGTGGTCCTTCCACCCTCGGCATTGGGCAGGACTTTAGGCTTGCCGCCTTCCATCACAGCCATGCACGAGTTCGTCGTTCCCAAATCTATCCCTATTATCTTTGCCATTTTTATTCCTCCTTTTTTATATTATTACCATCATTATCCTCATTCTTTTTCAGCCTGGCCACCTTGACCTTCGCAGGCCTGATGACCCTGCCCTTCATCGTGTAGCCGGTCTGGAACTCCTCCAGCACGGCACCGTCCGCGCCCGTCTCGACCTCGGTCTGCATTATCGCATCGTGCCTGTGCGGGTCGAAGCTGCAGCCTTCGGACGCTATCCTCTCCAGGCCGTTCTTCTTGAGGTACGCGAGCATGTTCTCGTAAACCATTAGTACGCCGCTGGATTCTTCTGACGGCATGTTCTTCAGGAAGGAAATTGCCTTCTCGAAGTTGTCCAATGTTTCCAGCAGGCCGGAGACTATGGCCTCGCATGCCGAATCAGCTATCCTGGACTTCTCCGTGTCTATCCTCTTCTGGAAGTTCTCGAAATCCGCCTGCACTCTCTGCAGTTGGGCAAAGTACCCCTGGGCCAGGTCAGTCTTCTCTGCGAGCTGGCGTTTGAGCTCATCTATCTCTTTTTGCATGTCCTCGGCAACGGGCTGGTCTGTCTGTTCGCCTGTTGAAAGCTGTTCATGCCCCGTCTCGGTCTGGCTCTTTTTCTTCTTCCTTGTTCCCATTCCATCACTCTCTATTTCGAGAACATGAGCAGGCCCTTTCTTTCCAGGCTCCTCATGACTCTTTCTATCTCCGATTCCCTCATGTTCAGCTTCTCCGATATGGCAGCGAGGTCCATGTCATCCTCGGCAACTATGTATCTGAGGACCTTACGCTCCTTGTAATCGTCGCAAAGCGTGTCGATTATGTCATTGGCATAGCGCAATGCATGCTCCTTCCCGGACATGAGCCCGTCCCTCTTGTCGGAGAGCTCGGCGAGCTGCCAGTTTATTTTTTCGATATGGGCCATGAACTCTGCCAGCCTCATCCTGAGATTGTCAGCCTCCCTCAGGGCGGTCGAGTCGGATTCAGCATCTATGACACCCTCGGTATCATGGATCCTCAGCTCCTCGCTGAACAGCTCCGGGGAAAGGTCGATGACCAGCGTGAACCTCTTCGTGGCCATGTAGCATTTCCTTGGCGGGCCTGACTCGCTGTCCCTGAACACGCTCCTAACCAGGTCACTTTCCTCGAGAACCTTGAGATGCTTCATGATGGCTTGCTGGCTCACGCTCAGCTCCTTTGAGAGCTGCAGCGGGTAATGCGTCTCCTTCACGAGCTTCTGCAGTATCCTGCGTCTCGTGGGATTCCCGATTGCCGATAGCAATGTGTCGATTTCAATGTCGTCCATGTTTCACCCGGAATAAATTTTGGGGGGAAGATGATCCCCCCATTCGCGCCCTCATTTCACCGCTATGCTGTGCCTCTCCGGCTTTTCCTCCTCTGCCTTTTTCAGGTTCACGGTGAGTATGCCGTCCTTCAGCTCTGCCTCGCATTCATCGGATTTAATATCCCGGTTGAAGGGGATCTGCCTATGGAAGGAGCTTCTCCGCATCTCCCGGTATATGTACCCGGATTTCTCGTCCTCCTCCTTGACATCTGTCTTTTCCTCGGCAGCTATCGCGAGCACGTTGTCATGTATCTCCAGCTCGAGGTTCTCCTTGCTCACGCCGGGCATTTCCGCAGTGACGACAAACCGGTCGCCTTCGTCCTTCACGTTGATCCTGGGTACCCTCAGCCCGTCGTTGGTCATCCTCGGGGTGAGAGCGAAGCTAGGGCCCCAGAACCAGCTGTCCATGTCCTCGAACATCCTGTCGATGTCCGTCATCAGGCCAAATGGCCTGATTGCCTCGGTTCTCGGCACAATTTCGCCGTCTTTGTTCTTTCTGACCATTTCTATCACCTCTTTTGGTTCACAACCTTTTGTTGTGTACCGAAACATACATGTTTCCGGGAGTATATAAATTTTTTCCCGTTAAAATATATCAGAAATGATGGCGGCATAGACCGGGCTCCTTCACCATCTAATATTAATACTCAAATCCCCATTAGGCCAACGTTGGCTATGGACATAGAAGAAACTTCTTTGAAGATACAGGACATGACAATCAGGGGTGCAGGCCGCATTGCAAGAGCTGCTGCCTCCGCACTGGGGGAATATGCCGAGAAAACCAGTAAAAAAGACAGAGGTGAATTCCTCAGGGGACTTTCGAAGGCTGCGGAAAGGCTAATATCCACAAGGCCGACCGCCATATCGCTGAACAATGCAGTCCAACTTACCCTCAGGGGCGTCGAGACCCAGCATGATTTCGAATCGGCAAGGGCCCTCGTAATGCGGAACGCGAGTGAATTTGTGAGCAGCTCCAGCTCGGCCGTCGAAAGAATAGGCCAACTGGCCCCTGCCCTTTTGGAAAAACCCGGAAAGGCAATCACCATATGCAACAGTTCCGCAGCCATATCAGCCATTGTAGCCTGCCACAAAGCCGGAAAGATCACTGGAGTTTATGCCTGCGAAACCAGGCCGAAAAGGCAGGGGCTTATTACGGCAAGAGAGCTGGCCGAAGCCAAGGTCCCTGTCACGCTGATAGTGGACTCTGCCATGAGGTACGTGATGCCAGAGGTCTCAATCGCTTTCGTTGGAACAGACACACTCGAATCCGACGGAAGCGTGATAAACAAGATAGGCACTCATCTTCTGGCTGCAACGGCCAGAGACCATAAGGTGCCATTCTACGCCTGCGCCGAAACCTACAAATTCCTTCCTGCCAGCAAGATTGGCCGAAGGGTGGAGATAGAGAAACGATCGGTCAGGGAAGTCGTGGCGGAATCAGAGATCCCCGGAGGTGTGGAGGTTTTCAATCCTGTGTTCGACAGGGTTCCCCCGGAGCTTGTTACAGGAATAATCACAGAAGTCGGTATAATAAAGCCCAACAAAGCCATCCAAATTATAAACAAGTACCTAGGGGGTATATGATTTGAATTATAAAATAAAAGAAATAAATATAGACGCTGGCGAGTTGACGGTCATCCTGAACGTAAAGGATGCAAAGGAGATGGGCGTGCGTTCGCTGGAGAGGGTGAAGCTGATAACCCCGAAAAAGACGATAACGGCCGTTGTGGAGACAACCTCGACCTTTGTGAAAGAAGGCGAGGTTGGCATGCTGAGCAAGGCTTACGAGGAACTGCACGGCGCTGAATCCGTCAATATAGTGCCGACAGAGAAACCGCATTCGGTCGAGCTTATCAAACACAAGATTGACGGCCACGCGCTGACAGCGGAGGAGATTCGCGAGATAATCACCGACATAGCATCGCACAATCTCACAGACATTGAACTCACAGCCTACGTGATGGCCAACCAGCTGCAGGGCATGAACCTGGACGAGACAACATGGTTGACCAAAGCCATGGTCGAGACGGGCGACACAATAGAACTGGACAAGTCCCCCGTGTTCGACTTCCACAGCATAGGCGGCGCCCCGGGAAACAAGATAACGCTGCTCGTGGTTCCCATAGTTGCGGCTGCTGGCCTGCTGATTCCCAAGACATCCTCAAGGGCCATAAGCAGTGCATGCGGCACCGCCGACATTTTTGAGACCATAGCCAGAGTGAGCCTTTCAATAGAGGAGATAAAGACAATCACCGAGAAAATCGGCGGTGTCATTGCCTGGGGCGGGAACGTGAACTTCGCTCCGGCGGACGACGTGATAATAAGGGTCGAATACCCGCTCAGCCTTGACCCATATTCCCAGCTTATAGCCTCGGTCATGGCCAAGAAGAAAGCCGTGGGCGCGGACTACTTCCTGCTGGACATACCCATCGGACCCGGCACCAAAGTGACTGAGAATGACTTGGCCAACAAATACGCGCATGATTTCATAGAGATCGGAAGGCGGCTGGACATGCATGTCGAATGCGCAATCACCTACGGCGGCCAGCCAATCGGCAAGCATGTAGGCCCTTTGCTGGAGGCAAAGGAGGCGATGATGTGCCTGGAGGGGAAAGCCCCGTCCACAAGCGTGGTCGAGAAATCAGTGGCTATGGCCGGGATACTTCTCGAGATGGGAGGCATCCATAACGGCAAGCAGCTGGCCAGGGAAATCCTGGACAGCGGCAAGGCACTTGCCAAGTTCCGCGAGATACTGGAAGCCCAGGACGGAAATCCTAACCTGAAGTCGGAGGACATTCTCCCGGGCCAGTACAAAGCAGATATACTTGCCCCGTCGGACGGATACGTCATATTCCTTGACAATAAAAAGCTCGTCAGGGTAGCGCGGGCTGCCGGCTCCCCCAAAGACAAAGGAGCCGGGCTAGTATTCCTTAAGAAGCGCGGCGAGAAGGTGGACAGTGGCCAGCCGATGTTCGAGATTTATGCGGACAACAAGCATAAGCTGGATGAGGCCGTGAACCTCTCCAACATGATAAAGCCCTATCAGGTGGAAGGCATGATAATTGCCCACATCCCGGGCCCTGGAAGGTCAGTCCCCCTGCATAAATAGGCCTCAGGGCCTTCTCCTGAGCGACATCGTAGCGAGGAACAGGAACACAGTTGCAAATATCACGAGGGCCAGAAGGTCCATCCATATCATGTCGAGGCCCCAGCCCCTCAGCATCACCGACCTGCAGGCGTCTATCGCGTAGGAGGGCGGCACCAGGTAGCTCAACGGCCTGAGCCAGACAGGTATGGCTTCGATGGGCCAGAATACTCCCGACAGCAAAAATCCGGGAATGATTATGAAAGGAATCAGCTGGACAGCCTGCGCTTCCCTGTGCGTGACCGAAGAAAGCAGGATTCCCAGGGCTTGGCACACCACGGCGAGCAGGGCCACGACGATGAAGGCCAGAAGTACATTTCCCTCCACGCTGACATCGAATACCAGCATGCCGACGCTGAGCAGCAGCGCTGCCTGGAGCGTGCCGACTATACTGAACGTGATTGCGTAGCCTGCGACAATCTCGCTCTCGTGCAGCGGCGTGGCAGAAAGCCTGTCAAGCGTGCCGCTGGTCCGTTCCCCCACGAAGGTTATGAGAGTCAGCAGGGTCGTGAGAATGTACACCACGAAAGCCATTATCCCGGGCACGAAGAAATCCATGAACTCGGCGTTCTGGCCGTACACGGCCTGAGTCTCGACCGACACGGGCATCTCTATGCCCCTCTCGTCCATCGTGTCCTGTATTGCCTGGTTGAACGCCTGCATTATGGAATCGGCCAGGTTGACATTGCTCATGTCAATATGTATTTCAATCGCAGTTGTGGCGTTCGAGGAAAGGCTGTAGGCCTGGTTTGTAACTTCCGTGAAGTTCGCCGGGAAATAAAATACGGCATAGCTGTTGCCGTCTTCGATCTCTCCGATTGCGGCTTGCAGGTCGTTCATTTCGGTAATGTCCAGCATGTCTGTGTCAACATTGGATATCACCGCATCAGATATGTACACTTGGCCCGCAGGTGTCTGCATGCCGGCGTCCTGGTTGACGACTATGACAGGCACATCGCTGATCTGGCCGCTGAATGCGAGCCCGAACACGAACATCGCAAACAGCGGGGCTATGGTGATAAGCGCAAGCGTCCTCTTGTCGTTCCTCAGGTCCATGAATACCCGCCTGGAGACTGCGAGGGCGCGTTTCAGGTTCATTTCCTGTCCCTCCTTGCATAGAAAAGGAATGCGTCCTCCAGGGACTTGGCCCCGGACTCCCTGAGCACGGCTGCAGGCTCTCCCTCGGCTATAAGCCTCCCTGAGCGCATGAATCCCACCCTGTCACAATGACTTGCTTCGTCCATGTAATGGGTGGTGATGAGTATGGTGATGCCCTTGTGCTTCAGCTTGGAGAAATAATCCCAGAAGCTCACTCTGAGTTCCGGGTCCACGCCGACTGTGGGCTCGTCCAGGAAAAGAACCTCCGGCTCGTGCACAAGGGTGCAGGCCAGGCTCACCCTGTGCTTCATGCCCCCGCTGAGCGTGGAGACCAGCGCGTCCCTCCATTTCTCCAGGTCTATGAATTTGAGGAGCTCGGCCTCCCGCTCAAGTATCTTCGGGTCGTCCATGCCGTACAGCTTTGCGAAGAACTCCAGGTTTTGGTGGACAGTGAGGCCAATGTAAAGTGCTGTCTCCTGCGGCATGTAACCGATTTTGTGGGCCACATCCTTGCTCGGCGCCTGAACGCCGAGTATCTCTGCCCTGCCGGACGATATCCTGAGGAGGCCTGTGAGCGCCTTGATGGCCGTGGTCTTGCCCGCGCCGTTCGGTCCGAGAAGGCCGTATACCTCGCCCGTTCTCACTTCGAGGTTCAGGCCGTCCAGTGCAGTGAAGCTCCCGAATTTCTTTACCAGTTTTTCTACCTTTATCGCCGGCATCGCTCTCGTTGAGGAATTGGTTTTTCATTATTAAATGGTATCATGCATTCACTTGTTCATAGCTTTCTTAAACAATGGCACCGCGATGGCCAGGAACAACATTCCGAACGCGATCATGAACGTGAGCTCGGTCATGATGCTGTCTATCCCCGCGCCCAGAACCATGACCTTCCTGAGCGCGCCAGTGGCATAGGTCAGCGGAAGGCAGTGGGCTATGGTTTGCATGAACCCTGGCATTTGTTCAATGGGGAAGAACACACCTCCCAGGAACATCATCGGGAACATGAGCGTCATCATCATCATGGCGGCCGTCTCCTCCTTGTCGGTGAACGATGTGATCAGAATGCCAAGGCCCACGAAGCTGAACACGCTGAGGAACATGATGAAGAACACCAGGAGCACATTCCCGTAGATGTGTACGCCGAACAGCAGCATGGCCAGGAGCAGGATGATCAGTCCCTGCAGCATGCCCCTCGAAGTCTGAGCCATCACCTTGCCGACAATGATGGATAGCCTGCTAATTGGAGCCACAAGCATACCGTCCAGGGTGCCCATGTCCTTCTCGTAGGATATGGCGTGGGGCAGTCCTGTCATCAGGGACATCATGACGACCATGGCCATGATGCCGGGCGCGACGAACTGGAAATAGGACGGGTCGTTGGGGATGAGGCTCTCCACTTCGACATTGTAGGGCTTTATCGTCGCGAGAGTCATGTTCAAAGGGACGCCGTAGGTCTGGTTGAGATACACCATTGCCTCGCTTGTGCCAAGCTGGTTTATCGTCATGGTCAGGGCGGCCTGCGTCATCGAAGAAAGCTGCGGGTTGGACTGGTCCACCATTATTATTATGGTTCCCTGGCGGCCGGAAGTGATGTTCTCGGTGAAATCATCGGCAATGACTATGCCGCCGTCGAGTTCGCCAGTATAGATTCGGTCGCGTATGTCCTCCAGGCCAGTTGAATCAGTGAGTTCCATCATCCCGGTCTGCGAGTTGATAAAACCCAAATTGGCCGTGAAATTGGCGCCAAGAAGACCGGAGTCCAGGTTCGCAACCGCAATGGGCGCGTCCTCGATGGTCATGCCCGAGTCGGGGAAAATGAATCCGACCATCAACATCATGAAGAGCGGCATTAGGATTATCATAACCATTCCCATCCGCGACCTCGAGAACTCAAGGAGGTCCTTCCAGCATATCCAGGCCGAATGGCTCAGTGTGTCTTTCAGGGCCATTTACCTCACCCTCGAGTTGCCGCCGCGCATTCCTGGCGGCCCGTGGCCCCTGCGCGGCTTGGGCTTTTCGTTCGCCTGGTCCCTGACCTGCCTTCCCGTGATGTGGAGGAACACGTCCTCTAGCGTGGGCTCGAGGTTCCTGACAGATAAAATTTTTCCTCCGCTGGAGCGCACATTGTCAAGTATCGAGTCGAAGGCCCCGTCGCCGTTCGCCTGCACCTTGATCCTGGTGTCGCTCTCCCTGGTGAGCGCCTTCACGCATCCGCACCTCCCGAGCGAGTCGTACATGTCGTTCGTGAGGTTTGAAATCTCGAACTCGGTCACAAGCTGCTCCCCGCCGGATATCGTTTTCTTGAGATTGGCCGGCGTGTCCAGCGCGACGATCTTCCCTTTGTCTATTATCCCGAGGCGGTCGCACAGCAGGTCAGCCTCGGTCATCATATGGGTCGTAAGGATGATGGTGGTCCCGCCCTCCTTGTTTATCTTGCGGATGAACTCCCTTATCTCGGCGGTCGACTGGGGGTCCAGCCCGAGCGTAGGCTCGTCAAGGAACAGGATCTCCGGCTCGTTCAGCAGTGCCCTTATCACGTTTATGCGCTGCTTCATCCCGGTGGAGAAAGTGCCTATCTGGGCGTCCCTCCATTTCTCCATGTGCACCAAGCCCAGGAGCTCGTCAATCTTGGCGTTCATTTTTTCTTTTGGAATATTATATAATTTGGCAAATAATTTAAGGTTCTCGTAGGCTGTGAGCCTGTCGTACATTATCATCTTCTCCGACACAAGCCCGATATGCTCTCTCACCCTGGCATCGTCGCGGACTATATCGAAGCCCGCCACTTTCGCTGAGCCGTCAGTCGGTCTGGTCAATGTGCACAGGATGCGTATCGTCGTGGTCTTTCCTGCCCCGTTCGGCCCCAGGAACCCGAATATCTCGCCCTTCCTGACGCTGAATGACACGTGGTCGACGGCAACGAGCTCGCCGAAGTTCTTTGTCAGCATGTTGGTCTCAATCGAAAATTCGTCCATGCAGGCACCGCCTACTCTTTCTTCGTGTTATCCAGCAACTCTTTGAAATTGTTGCTCATGGCTTTCACCATGTCATTTAAGGCGTCGGCCTTGATTATCAGGATTGGGCCTTTTCCTTGATGCCCTCCGGTCAGGACGAGGAGCTTGTCTCCAGGCTCGATGTTCATTTCCTCTCTCAGCTTTGCGGGCAGGACTATCTGGCCGCGTTCACCGACTGTTGTGCTTCCGTGGAAATTGTGTTTGCAGAACATGATTATCGGACAGCAGAAACATTTTACATATATAATACTAATCATGAAAATCATGTAAATCATACTAAATACTACTTTGTCAGGACGATTCCGAGGACCATGATTCCTGATACTGCATAAGCCAGGCGAACATCCCCCGTCGTGAAGAGCACCAGCGCAACCAAGCTTCCTCCCAGGATTCTGCCTGTGTTCAGAAGAAGTTCCCTTGTGATTGAGCATGACTCGTAATTATTATCCATTCTGTCGGTGGCCATGGCGAACAGCAGTATCTGGAGCATAGGCTGGACTAAGTATATGCACCCAGCGAGGACAAGGAACCAGGCCATGTCCGGAGCAAGGGCGATGCCGAAGATGATCGGCACGCAGACGAGCGCGCCTATCCTCACGTACCAGTGCCTAAAACCCCTGAGGTCCGAGACCCTGGCCACCGCGACGGAGGTTATCCCTCCTGCCAGATTGAACAGCGCGAACAAATACCCTAGGTTCTTCTCGCCGGTAATGAAAAGCATCGAGATGAGGGGGACCATTGTCCACCAGACGCCTTCCTGGCCGCCCTCGAAGAATAAACCCGCGGCAAGTCTCTTACCCATGTTTTTTGTGGTCAGCTTTCCTTTCATTGGGGCGGCATCGGTGCTGCGGCTCCACATTATCAGAATGGCATTGCACAGTAAAGTCACGAAAGCGCATCCGAACAGCATCCCATAGCCGATACCCTCGATCATGTATCCGCCGATAATAGGGCTGGCCAGGCCAATTACAGGGAATACAAGAAAGAAATAGCCTATCATCTCGCCCCTGTTTTTCTTTGATGTCTGGCGCAGCATGAGGATGTTGTATGGCACCCAGAACCCGACGATGTAGAAGGCGAAGAACAGCGGGGCAAGCACAAGCAGCCAGATGCCTTCCAGGAACACGAAGCTCAGATAGAACGCGCTCTGGACCATCACACCGAGCGCAAGCCAGTGCTTCGGCTTTCCGAATCCGAACCTGCCCAGGCAGAGGCAGAGCGCCGAGGCCCAGATGAATCCCTGGAGGTAGAAAAGCGAGGACTCGAAGAGGCTGAACCCTGAATTCACCAGATAGACCACGCTGAACGCGCCGGCCAGGGTGGCGGCGATTGTGACGAGCGATTCTATCAGGATGAGATGGAGCAGGTCTCTTCGCATTGAGGCGGGATTGAATGACTGGTATATGGATATTTGCGGCAGGATACTTTCGGCCACCCCTTCTTTTTGTATATATACATTTATTCTCTATATATTATGCGATGGTTGCCCTCGACAAGATAATCAAGCTCGCCAGCGAAGGCCATTTTGACTCTTCAGGCCCTGGAATTTACAACAGGCCAATAGACCTACAGAAGGTCAGGATCCTAGGCGAAGGCACCAAACACGACACCTGCGCCTCAACTGCCTCCAAGAGGAAGGTGGGGGAATTCGACGGACGAATCGGCGATGTCATGAGGTCAGGCATCTGCCATGCCTTCGCGCCGGACGGAAGGTGTGTGAGCCTTTTCAAGACACTGTACACGAACGCCTGCCAGCATAACTGCTCCTACTGCCCCAATTCCACTTCATGCTCTGGCTCCGAGATTGTCAGCTACATGCCTGAGGAATTGGCCAGCATCACGCTGCAGCTGTACCGGGCCAACACCATCGAGGGCCTTTTCCTGAGTTCCGGAGTCGCCGGGGACGAGACAAAGATGATGGAGCAGATGCTAGAGGCCATACATCTGTTGCGTAATAAATACAAATTCATGGGATATATTCATTTCAAGATACTCCCTGGCACCTCCAGGGAGCATATAAAACAGGCAATGGAGATGGTGGACAGGGTCAGCCTCAACGTGGAATGCCCCTCGAAGAGCCACATGCAAGAACTAAGCACAACCAAGGATTACGAGGTCGACATCCTCAGGCGCCAGAAGTACATACGGGACATGGTCTCCAAGGATCTTCTTCCCGCAGGCCAGACCACGCAGTATGTGGTCGGTGCGGCCGGTGAGACAGACCGCGAGATATTCGCCAGGATGCTGTACGAGTACAATGTGCTTGAGGTCAGACGCCAGTATTTCTCGAGGTTCATTGCGGTCGACGGGACGCCCATGGCAGGCGAGGAGACCCAGCCCAGATGGCGCGAAAACAGGCTCTACCAGGTGGATTGGCTCCATCGGGTGTACGGCTTCAAAAGGCAGGAGATGGAGCATGCATTCGACGAGTCTGGCCACATCGGCAACAGGGACCCGAAATGGGCAATCGCCGCCAGCACTATCGAAGGACCGGTGGACCCGAACACTGCCACGGAGGAGGACCTGCTCAGAGTGCCAGGCATAGGCCCGAAGAGCGCCAACAGGATTGTCAATCTTCGGAATACGGAGAAGATAACGAAGAAAGCCCAGCTCAGAGCGCTGGGAGTGAGAGTGTGCCATGCCAGGACATTCCTCTCCCTGAACGGCTGGCGCGATGCGACTCTCAGGGAGTGGGTGCAATGAACAACACGCCCAAGAATTTCGTGGAGATACTGGAGCGGCATTCGGAATGCTCCGAAATGATTCTCAATAAAGCAACGATTATTGACCCAGACACTATGGAATATTCCGCCGATGCAGAGGTCATCAGAATCCGGAAGATGGTTAATTCTGTTCTTGCCGAGAATCACATGATGAAGGCCTTCGTCAGGCTGAAGCCCCTCGGGGACAGGGTGCTCTATGCCTACTTGAAACCCAAACACGACATCTGGACGATGGTCGGCCTGTTCTTCGCCAGGCGTTTCCCTGGGACTGTGATAGTCCTGGGAAACGCATCCCAGTCATGGGCCTTCATTATAGACGGAAGGAAGGTCATGCATCACAGGGGCGAATCGCTGGCCAAAACCCTGAGAGAGCTTGAGGATGCACTGGGAAACGACGGAACGGAGAATCCCGACGGCCTGTGGAACACATATTACTGGAGCCAGTACAGGCCCGAGGCAAAGAACACGCCCTATTTCAGGCACAACATGCCGGAGAAGTACGTCCACCGGGTCGGCATCCGCGCGGAGACCGACTCGGGCGCGACCAAGCTCGAGGATTTCAGTTAATCGGTTACTTTAACTGCCTTGAATATAATCGATTCGGGGACCCTGAGATGCTTCTCAGAGCTGGGGTCTTTGGCCAACGCCTCTTTGCTGGGCTTTGGCTCCACGAGGTCTGATATATACAGGCCGTGCCGCCCGAGAACTCCGACATAATCAGTCAGGCTCCTTTTAAAGGACAATGTTTTGAAATGCGTTTTCAGCCGGGGCATGTTCCAGTTTATTTCGTACCTTCCGTTCATGAAATAATCCGACTGCATCACGTACAGCGGTTTTCCCCTGTTCAAAGGGTCATCATTGTTCTCGTACACCCAGCCGGCCACCTTCTTTCCGTCCTGCCAGCTCATTTCGAAGCAGGGGTGGGGCATGGAAATTATGGCGAAGCCGCGGGGCTTCAGAACCCTGGCAATCTCGCGGGTCACGCCTTCGATGTCCTCGAAGTCCATATACACCATCAGGCAGGTGACAATGTCGAAGGCGGAAACCCTGATGCCTTTCATGTGGGCAGCATCCAGAACAAGGTACTCGAGGCCAAGCGGCTCGCGCTTCTCTTCCTCTTTGGCTAGATTTATCATCTCGCTGGAAAAATCGACTCCGGTGACCTTGGCACCTCTGTTGGCCAGAAGCCTTGTGTTGTACCCCTCGCCGCAGCCGAGGTCGAGGAGCGTCTTTCCGCGGATGTCGCCAAGCATGCGGAAAGTTGCGGGATTGTTGAAGCAATCCCTGCTCAGGTCCTTTCCGGTCCTCACAAACTCGGCCCAGGCCTCCGCAGCGTCTTCCCAGCACTCTTTCACTTCGTTTGCCATACTATCCCTTAGAATACAATCAAATATAGATTTATCCATCGACTCCGGTGTTGAAATGGAAGTAACTAAGACGCTCTATGTGAAAAACAGAAAGGAATGGCGCGCTTGGTTGGCAAAGCACCATGCTTCGAAGAAGGAGATATGGCTCATCTATTACAAGCAGGGTTCAGGCAAGCCCCGAGTCCCATACAGCGATGCCGTGGAGGAGGCAATTTGCTACGGCTGGATAGACAGCATCGTAAAGAAAATTGATGAAGAGAAATACTGCCAGCGCTACACCCCGCGGAGTCCCAAGAGCATTTGGTCGGACACGAATATCAAGCGATTGAAAAAAATGCTGGATGCCGGTAAAATGACCCAAGTCGGGCTTGATAAAGTACCCACCGAGGTCATGGACACGGCAATTTCGGGTAAGATAAATCGGAAAGGCCCTGTGATACCCAAAATCTTAGAAACCCCGGACGACCTCGCAACCGCGCTGGCCAAAGATGACCTGGGTAGGAAAAACTGGGAAAGGTTCACGCCCTCGCATAGAAAAATGTATATCTATTGGATAACGGACGCAAAGAAACAGGAGACCAGGGAAAGGCGAATAGCCAGAGTCGTCGGGTTCGCCAGGAATAATAATAAAAATACCATGATGTGAGGGAGAACAATGAACGACATGCCCATAATTGTGCCGGATATCGAGACGGAGCGCCTGGTGCTGCGCCAGCTCACAGAGGATGACCTGGATTTCATTTTTAAGATATTCAGCCGGGAAGATACAGGCCGTTACACTGCTGATGATTCGGTCAGGACAATGGACGGGGCCCGGGAACTGTATGAAAAATACATCCGCCCCAAAACGCACCTTTTCAGGCTCGGCCTTTTTCTCAAGAAAACAGGGAAACCGATCGGCACGATCGGCCTTTATGGCATCAAGATGGAGGATTTCAGGGCTGTGATGGGATTCGACCTTCTCAGGGAACAATGGGGAAGGGGGTATATGACGGAAGCGGGGAAATCCCTGATAGATTACGCGTTCGGGGAACTGAAACTGAACCGCATCCAGGCTAGCGCGGATGCGGACAATCGGCGCTCCATTGCCACCATCGAGCGCATGGGCCTCAGGAGGGAAGGCGTGATGCGCCAGAAGGATTTCTACAAAGGAGCCTTCCATGATGATGTTATGTATTCCATTCTTAAGGAGGATTGGCTGCTGAAATGAATTATAATATTATTATAAAAAACATTAAATTATTATCCGACCCGAAGAATGTCGAGGGCATGGCCAGGTACGGGATAAATCCGGAAATGAATTACGGAGTTTCAATTCGGGACCTCAGGCTCATGGCCGGAGATATCGGAACAAACCATGAACTGGCCCTGAGGCTCTGGGCTTCGGGCATACGCGATGCCAGGCTGTTGGCGACCCTTGTGGCAGACCCGAATAAGCTGACAGAATCCCAGGCCGAGGAAATGGTCAGCGGTATTGACTCATGGGACATCTGCGACGGATTCTGCATGAACCTTGTTCGGCATGCGAGCTTCGCTCGCACAAAGGCCAGAGAATGGTCGGGGAGAAAAGAAGAGTTCGTTAAAAGGGCGGGCTTCAGTCTTATGGCCACGCTTGCAGTGCATGCAAAGAAGAGCCCGGATTCGGATTTCGAAGCGCTCCTCCCCTTGATCATCCGCGAGGCGTCCGATGATAGGAATTATGTAAAAAAATCCGTCAACTGGGCCCTCCGAAGTATAGGTAAACGGAACATTGCACTCAACAAGGCGTCCCTCAGGGTTGCCAGGGAATTGAGCCAGTCCACGTCCACATCCGCAAGGTGGATAGGCAGGGACGCGGTCAGAGAGCTGGAAAGCGAGGCAGTTATAAAAAAAATCTCGAGAAAGAGATAATGCCCACAAGCTTATTATCATGAAATTTGATGAATCCCCAATGCACAGAGTTGTGGTTCGGAGAATGGGCGGCAACATTCTAGCCATAGAGAACGGCGTACCGTTCATTGCCAAGCCGCAAGGCTGGAATAAAACAGGCATGCTCAACAGCATCAAGAAAGCCTTCACGCTGAAATATGAAGTTTTCAACCAGAAAGACGCGATGATTAGCGGGGTGGAGTTCGAATCCTTCCGCAATTACATCCTTGTAAAGCAGGACTCGGGCAATACAGCGATTGAGATTCCAGTGTTCTACCTTAACGCGCAAAAATACTACATAAAGGAGAAACTTACAGGATTTCTTGTGTGGCCGGTTTGGGTTTCAGAAGAGGATAATACCGAGTTGGAAATCGCAATCGAGGGAAAGAAATCGCTCTTGGAGTATTCCATCGAGATCGACTGTACAGACGACAATTTTCAGTTCATTCTCAAGGAGTTTGGAATAGGACTGATGATACGCTGGATGTCTTATCTATATTGATATTAATATAAAAATGACAAAAATAATAAAAAATACTGTAAAAGAAAAAGGTAAGAGTGTCCAACCGCTTCCCGCTCTTGGAATGAAGATCAGACCCTAAGCAAGACGACGAAGTTATGACACTCGAACATTCGCCGCTTTATTTCTTCTTCTTCTTCGCGACTTTCTTTGCTTTCTTTTTCGCCATGTTTTATCCATCCCGTAGATTTTCAATAATCTACCGACCCGATATACACCTAATATTATATAAAACATATGGATAAAATATTCATAATAATATTATTATATAATTCTACACATATAAAAAATGGTTTCTTCTGCGGAATTTTTGCTGAGTTCAAAGTAATTATAATCAGAATATAATATTAATAAGCCAGTAACTAATAAATATAAGCAATCAAAAATCAAAAAAAAGAAAAACCTGGAACATAAAAAATTAAATTATAGAATGTTGAATGCATTTATCAATAATTATAAACAAAGCATTCGACGATGATGCGACAACAATAATTCTCGGAGAAAAGCATCATACGGCTCAAATCAATAACCAAACAAAAGGTGAATACGGTTTCAAGAAATTCAGTGCGGAGTATTCGCCGTGATTGAGCATATCATCACAACGACAATCAAAGATCCCCGTAATCCCGTAATCAGTAAATTAATGACAATGAGATTATGGGATTACGGAACTACACTCTTCCCCATATGAATTTCTCAGCACCCTGGTTCGGAACTGTTGCGATGTACGCGTACAGATTTGTCCTCCGGATATCGTCGATCTCCAGAATGACCTGAGTAAATTCAAGAGCTTCGTAGAACCTTGATGTGAGTTCGTGAATATGCTTTTCATCTGCGTTGTGCGAGCTTGTGACAATCGCAGAAAAAACCTTGACAGGTTTCCTGCCTTCCAGCATAAGAAGTTTCGTGAGGCTCTTGGCGACATCCCTTGAGTTATAGAGATTCGGCCCTTTCAATTCAACATGAATGCGCGGTTCGTCCCGTATGACGAAATCGAATCTTGACGGAACACCCTCTTCCAAGGCGAGCTTCTGCGTGGATTTCGGCCGATTAAGGCCGAACTCATTCCATGTGTAAAGCTCCTTTGTCGGATGCCCCGGAACGATTATCATCCTCCTCCAAGGATCTATTCTTCGGTCAACGTAATGCTTTGTCAGAAGACTGGTGAACTGGTGGTGGAAGAACTGGTCGTTCAATATCTGGCCTCTATTGCCGTCCTTTATTATTTTCTCAGTCGGTGCCAGTATGTTGTCGAATATCCCTTCCACAGATTCAATGTTCAATTTCTCACCGGGACCAAATATTGATAGAAATAGAAATAAATGCCGATACCTTTGGGGAATCGTGAAGGTTTATCAGTTCCGTGAGAATCAGGACAATTTTAGTTACCTGACACTTTGCGAGGAGACAAGAGCGGCAGCCATCATCGATCCGGGCCTTAGTGTTCCGAACCGAGTAAGGCTGCTTGATATTGCCAAGATGGACCTTAAGTACATCATAAATACCCACAGGCACTCGGACCATACCTCAGGCAACAGCGTAGTGAAAAAGAATTTCGGAGGGGTAATTGTGGCTTCAGAGCCCGATGGAAGGCATATACACGGTGTCGGGAAGATTGTCAGGGACGGAGAAATCCTGGTGTTGGGAAATATAAAACTCGTATTCATGCTCACTCCGGGGCACACCCCGGGGGGAATGTGTATAATGGCTGGCAGCGAGGCACTTTTCACGGGCGACTGCCTTTTCATCGGCGATTGCGGCAGAACTGACCTACCCGGTGGAAGCGACAGAGAATTGTTCATGACCATGGGGCGACTGAAGGAGTTACCAGACGGATTGACCGTGTATCCTGGGCATGACTACGGTCCTAAGCCCTGCGACACTCTGGGAAACCAGAAAAGGAATAATAAATGCCTCAAGGCTAATACTCTTGAGGCGTTTTCAGCATTGCAGTAACGTGTTACCTTTTCACTATTTTTTATTACGTCTATATTAATTTCACGCTCTAATTGCGAATAATGATCTAATATTCCAAATAATTTCCTATAATTATAATCCGTAATATGAATCAAATATTATTATTACCCAATCATAGGTTCATGAGAGAATTCAATGCTAGCCAATGGATTTTTTCTGAGTTCAGAAGTCCTTCAGTATCTCTGCTAGGCCGGGTTTGGAAATTTCCTCAAGGTTGTAGAATACCCTGACAATAGGCTTGTTGACGCTCAGAACCCTGTTCAGGTCAATGGGCGTTCCTGCCAGGACAATGTCGCACGGCGTCCTGTCTATAGTTGCCTTGAGGTCTGCTATCTGCTTGTCAGAATACCCCATGGCCGGAAGGAATCCCTTACCCTTCACATGTGGGTATTTATCGAATGTCTTCTTTATCTCGCCGACTATGTAAGGCAGTGGATCCACAGTTTCACCAGCGCCATATTGCTTGGCCGCGACCATTCCGGCACCATAGGTCATCTCGCCATGGGTCAGCGTGGGGCCGTCCTCGACAATCAGAACCTTCTTTCCGCGTATGGCATTCTCGTTCTCGATAGTGACAGGCGATGCTGCCTTGACGACGATAGCACCGGGATTGGCGAATGCCGTGTTCTTCAGGACTATGTCAACCTTGTCCGGGTCAGCTGTTGTAATTTTATTGACCACTACAACGTCGGCCATCCTCAGGTTGGTCTCGCCCGGGTAATAAGCCAGCTCATGCCCGGGCCTATGCGGGTCCACTATTGTGATGTGCAGGTCTGGCTTGTAGAAAGGCGTGTCATTGTTCCCGCCGTCCCAGACAATGATGTCAGCTTCCTTTTCGGCCTCCTTCAGGATGGCTCCGTAGTCAACGCCGGCGTAGACGATTATGCCTTTGTCGATGTGGGGCTCGTACTCCTCCCTCTCCTCGATGGTGCACTTGTGGAAGTCCAGGTCCTTGTATGTTGCGAACCTCTGCACGGCCTGCTTGGCCAGGTCGCCGTAGGGCATCGGATGGCGAATCGCAACGACCTTTTTGCCCTTGTGCCTGAGAATGTCCACGACCTTCCTTGTGGTCTGGCTCTTGCCGCAGCCTGTTCTCACGGCGCAGATGGCTATAACGGGGACCTTGGACTTTATCATGGTCCTCTCGGCGTCCAAGAGCACGAAGTCTGCTCCGTGCGCTGTTACGACAGCTGCCTTGTTCATCAGGACATTGTATGGCACGTCGCTGTAGGAGAACACGACTTCATTGACCTTGTGCTTCTCGATGAGGCTGACAAGGTCCTCCTCAGGGTAAATCTGTATCCCCTTGGGGTAAAGCTTGCCTGACAGCGAGGGCGGGTATGTCCTTCCGGCAATGTCCGGAATCTGGGCGGCCGTGAAAGCGACCACCTCGTAATTCTTGTCATCCCTGTATACCACGTTGAAGTTGTGGAAGTCCCTGCCAGCTGCGCCCATTATCAGCACTTTTTTCCTTATCATACGTACACCACTCTCTGTGTTATGCCTAACCCATAAGCTATGTTCCATATCAATTTTATCCATGACATGCTCCTGTGCAGCGCGATGCAGAATTCGCTAGCACTGCATTTATATCTAATAATTCCTGCCTACAGGTCCATGGTTTGAGGTCTCCACCATCCCTCATGGCCTATGTAATATTCCCCAATATCAATTTCCCACAGTCGGGAATTTCAGGCACTGGCCTGGCTTTCGCTATTCGTACGAAGAAAAAAAAAGGGGGAGGATTCATCGTGATGTTAGAATCTCTGGAAAATGCCGCCGGTCTGAACCAGATTTGTATCGGAAGGCTGGGGATAGGCCATGGGCTCCAGGCCGGAATCCGCCATGATGCCGGGATTCCCGCTAGCAAGAGTCTGGCTCTCCATGTTAGTGAAACCGACTTCGGTTCGATAGGAGAGAATCTCGTCGGCCATGACCGCCATGAAAGACCTGCTCATTGAATCCGTGACATCATTGATGATCTTGACAACCATCGAGTCCATGATGGCGTATGCCCTGGCCAGGGTTATCTCGCTCCCGAACTTGATTAGGGCATCGTTGTCCAGCATGATAGTGCTGTCCGCAGCCTGCCTCAGTTCCTCGACATGTTCTTCGGCCTTCTCCCTTCGGACGGCTTCCGCGCTGAAAGGCAGTATTCCGACTGCGAAGGTAACCAATCCCAGGCCTTTGGCCATCCTTGCAACGACCGGTGCGATGCCGGTCCCTGTGCCGCCGCCGAGGCCGGCGATTATGAATGCGACATCCTTGGATATCAGGCAAGAGCGAATATCCTCCTGGGCGAGTTCGGCGCATTTCTGCGCCACCTCGACGAAACCCCCCGAATCCCCGCTGAATGTGATGTTCTTGCCGATGCAGACCTTCCTGTCCGCATCGACCAGCTTGAGGCCTGTCATATCCGTGTTCAGGGCTATCCTGGGTATGCCCCGGAATTGCGCGCCCATCCTGCTCACTATCTGCGTGCCAGCTCCGCCACAGCCGATTATGACCATGCGCGGCTCGTCCATGCAATCCGATATTATGTTCAATATCTCGTTTTCCATTTTTGTTTCCGATGCTAGGCTCATCGTTTCGCCCTCCTATTTTGGGGAATGGGAACGGAGGCCCGGCCAAACAATAACGGGTCAATACGGATTTTGGACTACCGACGAAAGCGCTGAACCTAATGTCGCCTTTAAGGCAGAGTGCATCCCATCCCTCTGACAGCCAAGGCTTTTTCTCTTACCAGACAGTATGTCGCCATACATTGCCTGACGGCAGGCATTCGTTCCCGATTGCGTCTGAATTGTCCACTACGGGGTAATTATCTGTCTCGGGGTGGCGCTCTCTATGTCCACTTCAGCCTTCTTCCCAGCCACGATCTCCATGCGTTTCATTGTCTTGAAGGCCTCCTTGACGCGCTCCTCGGTGAAGAAGCTGTCAACCGCGGCCTGAACTGCGTGCGCCTCGGACCGGTAGAATCCCCGGTCCACCAAGGTCTCGATGAACTCTTTGACAAGCGGGGCCATCTCGACCGTTATCGTGTTCCTCTGCTCCTGGGCATCAAGCAGGGCCCTGGCTGCGGCTCTGAGAAAATCGCTCCGGTTTCCGTAATCTCCAGCTTTCACCAGAACGTCAATCTCACCCATCATCGCCTTTTCGAATCTGGCTGAAATCCGCTCCTCGGCCTGTTCCTGCATCTTACACCCTGTCTGACAAATTTTATTCTCGTATTTGACAAACAAGACCTATATTACGACAATACTATAAATACTTTGTTATTTTGTCATATTCTCTCATGATTTTAGTCAGACATTACCTTTTTTACTGAATACTGGCTTTGTTGAAAATCCGTGCTTGACACAGAAGTGAATTCCGAGTTTCTTGTTGTGGACAGCCTCGGCTTTACAGACCTGGCAAATGTACTTCAACACACCAACTCCTTCCATTCTACTATGTCTGCAAGGCTGTATTCCTCGCGAATGCTGACGAACGGGCATCCCACAGTCTTTCCTGCATCGAAGCAATCGAATCCCTCAGACCTGATGCATCTCTCGCATTCTGAAATTACTGCAAAGAGCAGCATTCTCTCCAGCCTTGATAATTCTCTGAGGCCGATCTCGCTGTGCTCGCGGGTCGCATCGTCAGTCACATCGTGCGTCAGGCTGGACATCAGAGCCCCTCCAGATCCCTTCCGTCCTTGCTCATCTGTTCCAGAGCGCTGTCCGAGGCGATGTTCTCCCTGACTGCGGATTCGAGCCTGGCCCGGCGCCTCAGGTAATACACTTCCAGGTCTCTCAGCCAGAAATCCAGCGCGAGGACAATGGCCTCGTCCGCATCCCTTGCGTCGCCGTTCATGATATGCCTCTGAAGCCTCTCCGTCATCCTTTTCGGCAATCTGACATTGAGGCCGGTCGTGTTCCAGCCGTCTCTTTGCTCCGTGACATAGCTGGCAATGGCCTCCCTGATAGCGGAGCTCCGGCTGCCGAGGCCAAGCCTCTGCGCTATCTCATCAAGCTCCTCCAGGAGCTCCGGCTCCACCCTGGCATCAACCCTTTCCTTGTTCATGCATTCCACCTGCGCACACAATTGCGCACACACGAATTAAATATCTTTCCACTCCTATATTGTCAGGTGCATATTTAAATATTTTGATGGTGAAACTATTCGATATTGTAATTTAAAGCAAGAACATGAGGGGGACGATGTACCCGCTGAGGAGGTGTAAAAAATCAGAAAAGGTTGACCAGATAGAGGCGCTTGGTCCTGTTCAGGTTGACCACTTTCTCGGGCTTGAACCTCTCCTCAATGCGGGCAAGGGCATTGACCAGTTCAACCAGCTCCCTCTTGGTCGGGTTGTCGATGTCCAGCCCGACTTTCATTACCTGCCGTTCAATGACCGGGCCCGCGTTCTGGGGGCCTCCGAACTGGTCAGTGAAATCCGCAATGATATGGTCTGCAACATCTTTGATATTGTTGATTTCAGTCTTGTCGATGATGTATTGCGTGTATGTCAGCCTGGCATGCTCAGTGTTCTTCATGATGGCCTCGGCGATTTCCCTGAACGCGTTCTCGACATTATGCCCGTCCTTCGAACTTGTCAGAAATGTCTGTCTGGACAGACCGCAGGGGTCGAACTCCTTTGCCAGCGAATCAATTTCTTTGACTCCGAATTCAGCCTGTTCCTGAAGGTCCATCTTATTGCCGAGGAATATCATCGGCAATGCCCCGGTCACGCTGACCAATGAAGGAATCCAGTACTCCTTCAGGCTGTCCAGGGTGTTTTCCCTTGTAATATCGGACACGAGCATGGCCCCCTCGATGCCCCCGAACGACAAGGCCTGCGTGTACTGGTATCCCCTCTGCCCCAATATATCCCATATCAGAAGGACAATGTGATTCTGCCCTGCCTCGGTCGTGATGTAAACATCCTTCTTCGTAACCTTTGAGCCCAGGGTCGTCATGTACTTGTCGCTGAACTGGTCCGAGACAAAGCGCCTTATCAGGCTGGTCTTGCCAGTAGCCCCGTCCCCGAGGAGAATGACATTCTTCTTCAGCGTTTCCATGCGGTCGTAAATCATCTGGAGCGTATTAATAAATTTCTAACGCTTCCCCTGGGCGACATTGCCGAAGGCATTTCCGCAGGATGGGCACCTGCCTCCTTCTGCCTCTATGCATTCGGTATGGGAGACCTTTCCGCAGCTGCATATCTTTGCAGGTATGGTGGGCGACAGATGCCTCCCGCAGGCCGCACACAGTCCTTTTGTCTGGCCTTCCTTCTTCCCGGCTTCCTTGGAATTCCCGTGCTTCCCAAAGAACCCGAAATACCTGAACATGAACAGCCAAAAAAGGCTAATCCAAGCCATGAAAATCAATTCGCCGATGTTGTTGTGTACCCATTCCATGGTCTCTGCGCCATAATACCTGCCCACAAGCACGATGATGGTCATCCTGATGATATTGGCGAGCCAGGCAAATGTTATCCCCAGTATCAGAAGAGTGATGACCCTCCTATCCGCTTTCTTGTATTCTATCGCAACAAAGGCGATGAAAGCCGAGACGAATATGGCGACGGAATAAAGCCCGGAGCATGAAAGGCCTATCGAAAGGTTAATGGGAAATCCGTCCGGGCCGTTAAAGGTCATTTGGTTGTAGAGATATGAATCATCGATTGTATTGTACACAGGCGCCTCAACCTGTATGCCCAGCAACCTGACCATACCGGTCGTGGGCATGGCCAGCAAATAGTATGTGAGCGGGCTGTTGGTGTCTGTCTCCCCGCCTCCGAGGCTGAGCACCGTCGTGGGTATTACGAGGAAAACGAAGAGCAAAATGCTGAACAGGAAAGCGAAATCTCGTTCTACCGAGTACTTTGACGGGATGTAGTTGTATGCCAGAAGGACGCTGGCCAGGAACAGGGCGACATAGTCATTGCTTCCCAGGTAGAAATTCTCCCGAACCACGAGGTTGAACAGCATCACCACAGCCAGGATAGCGATGCCTGTTACCGGGAGAAGCGATTTCAACCGGCCTCCGAGCGTTACCCTGTCCACGATCTTCCCGGCCAGGTTCATTTTCCTGGCTGGTCTTGTGGGTTTCAGGAGCTTCTCTTCCCTGACCGACCAAAGTAGCAGGCCAATGCCGGCCGCGAGGAATAGGATGCCAACGAGCCGGCTCAGGTGGCTCAATAGTATCGTAAGGTCAAGACCGGCAAAAACCAGAACCAGGCCGATGATGAACAGGACCCTGTCGGAAGTCTTCATTCGGACACCCTCAGAAGAACCCGCCCAGCCCATCCCTCAGCTTTGTAGCAGGCCTGAATCGGAGCGCTTTCCTGGCAAGCGATATGTCCGCGACGCTGTGCTTTATGTCGCCCTTGCGCGGGTCTGTATGTTCAATCTCCGGTTTCTTTCCCGAAAGCTTTGCCACAAGGGCTGCGAGTTCATTGACAGTTGTAGCTTTGCCTGTGCCACAGTTGAAAGCCTGGCCTTTTGCGTTGTCGTTGCCGAGGCAGAGCTCCACCATCCTGACCACATCCCCCGCGGCTATGAAATCCCTGGTCTGGAGGCCATCCCCGAATATTGTCAGATTTTCTCCTTCCTTTACACGGTCGACGAACCTGGATATGACACCGGAATACGGGGAGGCAGGATCCTGCCTGGGGCTGTATATGTTGAACGGCCGTATGCTTGTGACGCCAAGCCCGTAGGTTTCCATGAACGCGAAAGCGTAATTCTCTCCTGCCAGCTTGCTCACGCCGTAGGGCGAGAGCGGCCTTGTGGGATGGTCTTCCGGGATGGGCACTTTCACGGGGTTTCCGAAGATTGCGGCCGAGGAAATGTAAATGAACTGGCCGACCATGGATTTTGTGGCGGTCTCCAACATGTTGACAGTGCCGAGTATGTTCTCTCTGGCATCGAGCACGGGGTCGGAAACCGACCTGTCCACGCTCACCTGGGCAGCAGTGTGTATGACAGCGTCCATGCCCCGGCAGAGCTTCATGGCAAGGCGGTAATCGCCGACATCGCCTTTCACCTGTTCGGCCCCTTTTACAGGCCATCTTGTGTCTTTAACGTCCAAGCCGGTGACCTGATGCTCCGTGGCCAAGGCCTCAACGAGGTAGGAACCGAGCTGGCCAGCAGCTCCGGTGACTAATATTTTCATGAGTGTTAATTCATCAGGTTGGATATAAGCGTTTGGCTTAAATTGGTTCATTATTGTTCATGGAAAATGCTTTTGTAGCGCGTTTCATCCAGTTACAAGATCACGTATAAATTTTCTATGGCGCGTTTTTATTGTCGAGCCAGACATTTCCAGTGCCAGTGTCCGAATTCCAGTTCGTGCAACCCCCAATGACATTTTGTGCGATGAGGTTGTTGCTGCCGATTGTTGTGATTCCAGTAACCGTCACTCCAGCGCCATTTATCACATTTTTATAGACCACGTTGCGGAATCCATCGGCTAGGCATGCGATGTTTATTGCGGTTCCTCCGATATTCACCAGGAAATTGCGTTCGATTATATTATGCGCGAAGTTAACCTGGATTCCATCGGCTGTGTTACTTTCGAACCAGCAATCTCGAATAGTTGTATGGTTGAAGGTCATGATTCCCGTCCTCATTGCCCCGGTAAAATACACGTTCTGGATACTTGTATATTCCGCTGCTGTCTGGATTCCCGTCACAACATTTCTCATTTCATTGATCGTTATATTGCAAATAATTACATTAGGTGCGCTGATATAAAAAACGCATTTCGGTGCAGGGACCCCAGACTTTGAATTATTAACGGTGACGGATGCTGGATTTCCTGCACCCATTATAATGATCCCTGGAATGTCAACCGTCACGCCATACAGGGACATTTTTTCGTCATATGCACCTGGTTTTATTGCGACCACATCATTTTTGTCTGGTGCACATTTTCCAATTGTATAGTCGATGGTTTTGTATGGGCTATCATACGAACCCCATCCTGTTGTGTCACTTCCCGTTGTTGAAACCCAGCGAATATTCCCTATCTGGGCGATGTTGAGTTTCATACGAATGTAGTCAATGACTGGCTCACTGGTCTCAATTTCAAGGTTCTGTTTCTTTGCCATATTCTTCCCGAAGTTACAAGCTTAAATGAATATATAATTTTTGTCAAGTGGGCAGCATTGCTTTTTCCCAAGTTATAAATCCTTGAATCCATTATCCATCTTGTGGAGTTTGAGATGATAATCATCGGAGGTTCGGCTTCGTGTATACTTTCTAAGGCGCTCGCTAAGAGACTGGGAAGCAGGCTGGCAGACATAGAAGTGAAGAGGTTCCCGGACCAGGAATGCTATGTCAAGGTCAGGGAATCGCTGAAAGGCCAGCAGGCAGTGATTGTCCAGACGACATACCCGGACCCGAACGCCATCGAGCTTTTCCTGCTGCAGGACGCAGTCAGGAACTCGGGAGCGGAAAGCATCACGACGGTCGTGCCGTATTATGGCTATGCCAGGCAGGACAAGAGCTTCACGGAAGGTGAAGCAATAAGCGCCAGGTTGATGGCCAGGCATATCAGCCTTGGGTGCGACAGGGTATTCACAATCGACATTCACAACGTTTCGGTGCTGGAAGCCTTCACGGTGCCTGTCATGAACCTCAGCGCCATGCCAGCGATTGGCAGGTTCCTCGCTGATAATTCGGTCGACATCATTGTTTCGCCGGACGAAGGCTCGAAGACGAGGGCCAGCATGGCAGCCGAAGCCGCGGGTCTCCCGTGGGACTTCCTCCAGAAGAAGAGAATAGACGGCTCCACAGTGGAAATCCGGCCCAAGAACATGGACGTGGAGGGCAAGTCAGTGGCGATAGTGGACGACATCATCGCGACTGGCAGCACCATGATAAAAGCGGCCGAGCAGCTGAGGAAGCAAGGCGCCAGGAAGGTTTTTGCAGCATGTACGCACGGGCTTTTCACCGGAGGCTCGCTCCCGAAGCTTGAGGCGGTCTTTGACAGGATTTTCTCTACCGACACGCTCGAGCGCCCGACATCGGCCATTTCCGCGGCAGATTGCATAGCCGAAGCATTGATAAATACGTCTGGCTGAATATTTTGTATTGTTCGAATATTGTACCAAACGGTATATAAATACGTCTGTGTATAGGGTGGACTAACAAGAGAAAAAACAAGCGAAACTCCGATCCCTTGGGGGGATAGAATTTCATCTTCAAAAGGGTTTTCTGGGGTTTTGTGTTGTTTTTTGACACAACAGAAAGAGAGATTAAGAGGAGGAACGAAAATGAAAACCCAATTAATGAGAGGAGCTAGCTTTATGACAGCCATACTGCTCTTCAGCATGGTGTTTTCGGCAGTTAGCGCGGCACCCCCGCTGCCTTTTGAGAGGTACGGGAATGCCGGCGTGAACAGCACGTACATCAGCAGCTGGATAGACGGTGTGGAATACGGAAACTGCACGACAAGTGGAACCGGCGAATACACAATCGACACGGTCAGCGACGACACGGTGCCGGACGCGATCAGAACCGGAGGTGTCAATGGTGATACAATACAGTACGCCAGGACATCCCTGACCGGAACGGCGGCGAGATTCTTCACACAGACTGACACGCACGTCATCGGCGGAATGATCAACGGCGCGCTTACATCGGAAGCAGCGGACACACCGCTGTTGAAGATTGCCATCCTTAACCCCCAGCCGACAGTGGCTCTAATGGGCGACTACATCGCGCTGTACAACCCGACAGGAGCCCCAGTCGACGTCACATCCAACGGATGGGGCATCGCAATCGGCGCGGGCGCGACGCACACAATCGTCACGGCCGACATAATGCCATTCCTGACAGCCAACAATGTGGACCCGATACCGGCGACAAGCCTTCTGTACCTCAACCTGAGCACAGCTGGCTGGGCAGCAAGCCTGAGCACGACCGGCAACTCGATCAAACTCTATTACAACACACACATCGTCGACAGGGTCGAATACGGCACAATCGCCACCGAACCGGAGAACACACTGATGAGCAACGCAGCTCTCCCGGCAGCTGGCTTTGAAGCTTACAGGACCCCGGCCTACACAACAGACACGAACAAGTGTCTGCCCGACTTCACAACAAGGGCGCAGACAGTACCATATGACAACACTCACCCGACCATCACGACCATCGTGCCGGCAGACGGCGCGGTCGACGTGTTGGTCACATCAACCGTTGTCGTTACATGGTCCGAGGCAATGAACCCGCTAGTGGGCTCTGTCAACATCAACCCAGCACGCACAGGCGCATGGGCCTGGAGCGCTGGCAACACAGTATACACCTTCACACCCGGCGGCAACTGGGCATACAACACACTATACACGCTGACATTCAGCGCCTTCACTGACGTTTCAGGTAGGGCTGCGACCGGCGACCTGGTCAAGGTCTTCACGACCGTTGTACAGGCGTCAGCGACAGCGACTGGCCCGATATCGGCAACCCCGACCAACGTTGTAGCAATAACAATAACATACACATGGACAGACACGCCGACATCCGTCAACCTATACTACACAATGAACGGCGGAACAACCTGGACACTCGCAGGCAATGATGTAACGGTCAACGGCAACTATGCCTACACAATCGTTAGCGGCTCCGGCACATACGGCTGGGGCGCATCCGCGGTAGGGGGCGGCTCAGCTGAGCCTAGCCCGATCACGGGTGGAACAGCACCGGAAGCAACACCATACATCCTTGACGTAACAGCACCGACCCTGACCCACGTCCCGACAACGGGAGCGACCGGCGTGGCAACAACCGCCAATGTCGTGGTCACATACAGCGAGGCAATGAACCCCGCAGTCATACCGACCCTGACTCAGACAGCTGGAAACCCAATCGTGACATTCACATGGGGCGGCTGGACAGTCGGCAACACCGTAGCGACATGGACACACGCAACAGCTTGGGCGACGGGAACCCTGCAAACAGTGCAGGTCTCCGGCGGCACTGATGTCCCAGGCAACGCAGCACCGACAGAGTCATGGAGCTTCACCACAGCGGCTGGAGCAACAGCAACCGCGACCGGCCCGATCGGAAGCGGTGGCGCGGCAATTGCAATCACATACACCTGGACGCTCACCCCAACCTCGGTAAACCTCTATTACACGACAAGCACAGCCTCGCCATGGACCTACGTACTGGCAGGCAATGAAGCACCCGACGGAAGCTTCGCATACACACTCCCGGCAACAGGAACATACTGGTTCAGCGCACAGGCAGTGGGCGGCGGCTCAGTCGAGCCTAGCCCACCGGCCGCCACAACCGCACCGGAAGCAGGATCTTACACATACGGAGCAGGCACACCACCGCCCCAGGTCAACGACCTGAACGCAACACACTATGGCGTAGGAAGCACTGGAATATTACTGCAATGGACAGCAAAGGCAGGTGCGACCAGCTATGTCGTATACAGGACAACATCCCTTAACGCAACATGGGGCTGGGCTCAGATAGCCGAAGTGGCCACATTGAGATACAATGACACAACCGCTTACTCAAATGCAAACAACTACACATGGGTCGTACACTCCAAGGGAGCCGGCGGAGAGAACATGACAAAACTGAACTCCCTCGCCTACAAGTGCTGCTACGCGTTGGCCTACAGCACCACCATCAACGGAGGGGCGACCAACTGGATATCCTTACCATATGTCCTCAATATTACCTCAACTACAGGTACAATACCTTACTCGAAAAATGACGCCAGGGCATTGAGAGATGATATAACAGGATTCGCTGGCGTGACTTGCAGCGTGGTTGCCTGGTGGGACCCGACGGTTGGAACGCGCTCCTGGGCTGGAGTCGGCGTGGCTTTCGCGCTGGTTCCGGGCAGGGCATATGGCGTGACTGTCAACGCGGCCGGGACATACAAGATGGTCGGAGCCTACACCCCAGTCTCGTATGCACTGGCATACAGCGCGACAATCAACGGAGGGGCATCCAACAGAATATCACTGCCTTACAACATGGACCTTCACGCGAGCACAGGTACAATACCTTATTCGACCAACGATGCCAGAGCGCTCAGGGACAACGTGACAGGGCACTCCGGCGCGACATGCAGCGTCGTAGCCTGGTGGGACCCAACGGTCGGAACACGCTCATGGGCTGGAGTCGGCGTGGCATTCGCGCTGATACCCGGCAGGGGCTACTTCGTGACCATCAACCAGGCCGGCACATGGGCATGTCCTGTGAAATTGCCAGGCCCGTAAACGCAAGTAAAATGGGGCTCCCCCGGGAGCCCCCCTTTTATCATTTAATATAATACAGGAATAGAATATATAGCAAGGCCGGAAAGAAAACGGCCAAATCACGATTCACAGTATCACAGAAATCACGGGAGGTGTCCGGCAGAGCCCGGACATGTCAAGAGCATTAAATGAGACAAAACAAAGGGAGGAAATAAACAAAGAGAAGAAAGAGAAAGTGGAAGAATATAGGAGATGAAAAATATGAAAACGAAAATAATAGCGACCTTAATGGCGCTAACGATGGTGGCAACGGCCTTTGCACTGATTGTGCCTACAGTTTCTGCACAGCCAAGCCACCTATGGGTCACCTCCAGTGACGGAGGTGCCACAGGCAATATCGCCAATGCGGTAGATGCCACAACACCGACTGACGCCCTGGGCAGGCACTACATCCAGACAAGACCCGGCGAAGTCATACTTGGTGCGACCGCCCCTAATCCACCGACGAGCCATGACAGATGTGGGCCAGCGGGAACATCAGGTACAGCAAACATGGCGCAAATCGACAGCGAAGGATTTACAACACCTTCAGCGAATGCAGACCCAACGATATTTATTGCTGAGAGGGACACAACTGCAGCATTGACTGCTCTGTTCCCGGTATCAGTGCAGATATCGTTAATGGCCGGCGGCAACATACCGAATGGGTACGTTGCAAGCGCACCGACATACTCGTTCCTCTGGGCAGAACCCCTAGGATACGGGTGCTTCGGGGCTTCGCAGATGACCAAGATACCTTCGCCAACCGTCACGGCAACACAGGTCAGCTGGACACCAATCGCGGGCGTACCGCACATCTACGGATACGGTATCCTGCAGAGCACAACCAGTTCAGGCCCATGGACCGAGCTGGGACAGAGCACGACATCGCCCTACGCATGCGTACCGGTCAGCAATGACTGGTACTCACTGGTTATCTACTGGGCGGGAACCGGAGCCGGATTCGGAAACACACAGGCTGTCAGGGGCGCAGTATTCGGCGCACCGACCCTGTATGGAGCCCCCCCAACGAACGTGAACGCAGTCGTCACAGGCTTCGCAGCCGAAGTGGGACCCCTGCTCGCAGGCAACCACCTCAACCAACAGGTAACCCTGCAGGCGACAGTCTCCGATGCAGCGAATGAGGGCAACCTCATAGTTGGCGCGGAAGTAAGCGTCGACGGCGGCGCATGGGCAGCCATGACAGCTGTCGACGGAGCATTCGACGAAGTGACTGAGGATGTGACATACGTCTTCACCCACGGGTTCGGATACTATGCGACCGGAGTGCACAACTACCAGGTTCGAGCATGGGACAATGGAGCACCGCAAGGCCCCATAACCCCGGCCTCTGATTCGTTCACAATTGTGGACACAACAATCCCGACGGTTGCATGGACAGGACAGCCCGCAGCAACACTCTACACCACCCAGCCAGCGAACTTCATCATCGGCTACGAGGACTTCACAGCCTTCAACCCGGCTGTAGCGAACAGCTACGTCAGGTGGAGGGTGAACGCAGGACCTTACAACAACTACGTACTCTTTAACGCCTCGTTCAATTGGGGCACCTTCAACAACATCCTGACCTACAGCATACCTGGCAACACATTCAACCCAGGCGATGTGGTTGACTACCTCGGACAGGTGACTGACGGAAACGGCAACATCGGAATACTCGGAGCCGGCTCCTTCACAGTCGCACTCGCCCCACCGGGAGTCCAGGACCCGTACCCGATATACGGTTACCTGAACCTCTACAACGGAAACGGCGGAGCATACACTGCGATACCCTCAGCTGGAGGCGCAATCGTAACGGCGACCTGGATAAGCAGCTTCAACGGCGCGACCCTGACAAGGACAGACGCGACCAACGCACTCGGCCAGTTCTCGATCGACTTGATGAACTACACTGATGGCGCACAGGTCTGGCTGACAGCACCGTTCGACGCACCGTACAACAACTTGGGTTACAACTACACGACAATCAACATAGTCGGATTCCCAGGCGGCCGCATGCAGAACGTGCTCTGCGGTATCCCGTACGATGTCGAGATAACAGTGCCGATTGCAGGCGCAATAGAGCAATCTGGCGTACCCTTTGCAACAACCTATGTCTGGTACGACATTAATGGCTTGCTGTGCCAGGGATACTACAGCTTCTTTGACGGCAACATGATCTGGTGGTCAGGCGACCCGCTGTTCGTCCCGCCGGCCGGATACCAATTCAATGGTATCGCGGACGCTGGAACGCACAACGACCTGCTGACACTGTTCACTGGCGGCAACCAGTGGATAAACATATCTGAAGGCGGCGCACCCGAGGCGAACCCATGGCCAACCCCGTGGGGCGCAATACAGATACCGACCACATTCGTGGGCGGTAATGTAGTGCTCGTGCCCGGCTTCCTGAAGGACTGGGACAACATCACGGTAATGGTGTTGGCCGGCGGTTTCGACTGGAAGGTCGTAGACGGCTGGAACATCGTTTCGGTTCCGCAGGACCCGGTCAACAAGGGCACGAACCTAGTCTTCGACTCGTTCGACGCACTGGAATACGTTGCATGGCAGCTGACCGCAGCTGGCGGATTCACGGATCTCTCACTGGCTGACAGGACTGGCGGCAACCCGTCGACCTACAACATGTTCGACTACGGCATGGCAGAAGGCGTAGCCTTCCCGATGGACGGAGTGCACGGATACTGGGTATATGCAAACCTAGTGCTTCCAGCACCGGTTGCATGCCACTTCAACTCGACGAACTACTCTGCTGGCCTTAACGTCCTGAACGCCGTAGCTGGCTGGAACCTTGTCGGGTTCACGCACAACTACATAGCTTGGGGCGCAATGCCAACAGCAGCAGACTGGACCACAGCAGCAATAGATCCTGACCTCGCAACTGTCGGCAAGATAGTTGCAACAGAGTGGCTCGAGGACGCAGTACCGCAGTGGTACAACAGCTACGTCGACATGGCCGGATTCCCGGGAATGGCGACACACAACTGGATATGGGACAACGGCTATTCGCAGTACCCCGGAAACGGGTTATTCCTATGGCTTGAGGCTCCTGCCCAGATAAACTTCAACGTGGCCTTCTAAACCAGAAGGAGACCGAAGGAAAACAGCAAGGAATGCCTGCGCCGGAAGGCGCAGGCCCCCTTTACTTTATTTAATTTTACCAAATTTTAAATACCTATAATCATAAACCTTATATATATCTTGAACATATACGTTAGTCATCTAATGACAGTCAGCGACGCCCCAAAGTATCGCGGGCAGCGTAAGGTCTCTGGGCCAGCTGACTCAGATAAAAGGTGACAAACATGTCAAAGAAGAAGCTTGACAAGGAAGATGGAGGAGGCAGGACGAAGCAGTGTCCAGTCTGCGAAGAGATGAGCCCATCCGACGCAAAGGTTTGCGCGGGATGCAGCTTCACCTTCGAGGACAGTGCTGCTGAGCCTACTACTGCGCAGACGGGGGAAAACCTTGTTTGCAATGAATGTGGGGCGGAACTGCCCCCGGGAACGGCCTCGTGCTTCATCTGCGGAGCGGAGACGAATGCTGCGGCCAAGGCCGCGGAGACAACGGGTCAGGAACCGGAAATCCCTCAAACAGAGGAGGATTGGGATCCGGGAACAGTGGGCGGAGAATCCACCCCTGCCGAGGAACTTCCCCAGGGAGAAGAGGAACCTCCCCAGGAGACCCAGGTTGCGCCGGACAAGGAGCTTCCGATTATCGATGAGGACCATTTCCGCTGCCCGAACTGCAAGATGCCAGTCGTGATAGGAACCTCGAAATGTCCGGAATGCTGGAACGACATTCCCGAGATGATCAACTGCCCGAAATGCAGCCAGCTGATACCGCTGAGCGCGGAAATATGTTCCGAATGCTTCTCCAAGCTGAAGGACGGCGTTCTTATTGAAGAGCCAGTCGAAGAGCCCGAGGTCCAGCCTGAACTGCCTCCGGAAGAGGCGTCGGAGGATGAGATCGAGGAACAAATAGAGGAGGTAAGTGAGATTTACGGCGTGGAATGCCCGTTCTGCCAAGCAATGGCCAATCCGAGCGACGATATCTGCCCGGAATGCGGCATGCCGCTGATAGAGAAGGAACCTGAGAAAGAGGAGCCGAAGGCCGAGAGGAAACCTGAGAGGGACTGGTACCGCATCATCGCCATAGGCGTCGTCGCTGTCCTCCTGATATCGGGAATACTGCCCTTCGCCCTGCCACTCCCCCACGTGGACAGGATACAGATCCGCATAGACGGCGCTTTCGGGGACTGGGACCAGGTGACAGGACAGAACGATTCACAGATGCTCAGCCTCAACCCGAACGTCGACATCATCGACGATAAGATGCTCTCAGACGCTTTCAATGTTTATTTCTATATCCAAGTAAGAGGCCAGGCCTTCGGGGATGTCTCCGGGGACACTGCCAGGATATTCATCGACACGGACCAGGACCCTGGAACGGGTTACAGCATAATGGGCCTGGGAGCGGACTACCAGATACGCGTGTTCGGCCACGGCGGACTGGTGGAGAGCTCCTCGTGCCTTGTGTTCGACAACACCAAGGCGCAGAACGATTTCAACGGGTTCGTCTCGACATGCCCGTCCACACCCCATGCGGCCGACGAAGTCCAGGACGGCGACAAGTTCGAAGTGAGAGTAGCCTTAGAAGACATAGGCATGACCCAGACCACGCCGGTCACTGCGGTGTTCTACATGGGAGACACTAACAACAACCGAGACTACTCGGACAAGCCGAACACCAACCTGGGCAGCGTCCTTTTCATCAAGCAGTCTAGTTTAGTGCCCACGACAGGGCCGTCGAACGGCATACTCTCAGGCTCTTCGGCAAGCGTGCTGAACCTGGAGATGCATGCGGTAGGCCGCCCGGTCGACATCAATACGATAACCGTGCCTGACTGCACGGCCGGAGTATACATCAGGAATATGGTCAACGGCACAGCCCAGAACGTCACACTGACCACCGGCGCCACGGTATCGGGCACCCTTATATCCAGGGCAGCCAGCCCGAGCGATTTCAGCGCCGGAGATGCGCATGTCGTCGTTGTCGGTCAAGGCGCATACGCTTACGCTGTCGCTCCGCCCCCCCTGATAGCCATAGACGGCGCATTCGCCGACTGGGCCGGAAAAGGCCTGGCGCAGGCCGACCCGGCTGACGACCAGATGTCCAAGACAGGCCTGGCGCAGGTTGCGGACGAGGGGCTTGACCTGGTAAGGGAGACATCCGCCAGAGAGAACAACAGGCTCAACCTGCTTGTCCAGACAACGGGCCAGATACTGGCCGGCATGTGGGTCCCGGAGATTGAGGAGACCTATGTTGACACTACCGTGACAAACACAAGGTCTGGCGATACCCAGGCAGATTACACATACACCCAGCCAGAAGTGTCCAACACACGGGCGCCTGACATACACAGGCCCACCGCAAAGCCAGTGAAGACAGGCGAAGGCGCGATAAATGTCTTCATCGACACGGACAACAATTCAGCCACCGGATACTCGATTGGCGGGCACGGAGCCGATTACCTGGCCGAGATAATGGGCCAGAACGGCAGGGTTACGCGGACGGTTCTCTCAAGATTCAACGGAACAGACAGGAACGAGCAAAGCTGGGCGCCTGTTACTGGCGTCCCGCTCGGAGCCAGCTCAGGCGCGAATGTCGAGATCGGCATACCGCTCACTGCATTCGCAGATATATCGCACAATGCCAGCGCCGTCATCCAGATAATAGACTGGAACAAGAACGGCGACATTGCAGATTTGGCGCTGTGGGACGTGTTCGAGACCAACACGAGAAAGGGCACGAGAGAGGACTTCCCGCCGCAAATGGGAGGCCTTTACGGAAAAGCCACGACAGGCACGCCGATTGGCGCGGAAGGCGTCACAGTCATTGCAAGAACCTACACCGGCCAAATAACCGCGTTTATGTCGTACGGTCAGACAAGCCCGGTCTACACCAATTACGCCATCAAGCTGGGAAACGGATTTTTCAATACAGATGTGAAATTATATGGTGTAAAGGACGGAATGTTCGGGTACAACTTCACAACATATCCGCCCAATAACGACATGGGCAGTCGCGTGCGCGCGGATGTCGATGCCATTCAGCCAATTCCCCTGACAGCCCCGCACAATTTGACTCTTGCAAACCTGGGTAACACGGAGCAGGCGATATCCTTGAACTGGGACCACACAGCCAATCCCACATCGCACAGCATCTATCGCACAAACGGCTCGGACAATTACCAGGGGGATACAAATCGGGGAAGGCTCTATGAAACAGTATACAACAGCATTTCCGGAACAGCTGCTAGCTACACGGATTACAATGCGGTGAAGAACCAGACCAACTATTACATAATCCAGTCGGTGGACGGAACAGACTATAACTTCTCGGAGGAGATGAGCATAGTCGCTGACTATTGGGCCCCGGAAATCGCGCATACGGAATTCGACGAATACTTCGCGACCCTTGTCCCGATAAACGCCGACATGACTGACGGCTTCGGAGTGCAATCCGCCACAGTCTACTACAGAAAGGGCACGACAGGGGCATGGGCAGAAGCGCCTATGGATATTACAGGCGGGACTCATCAGGACGGCTCATGGCAGGCCTGGATACCGGTGGACATGGCAGGCCAGCTGAAGGTGTATTACCAATACTACATTTCAGCCGACGACGGAACCCAGAACGGCCTGTTCGGCGGCAACGGCAGCGGGGGCAATCCCCAACCGCTGGACTTCAATGCCAGTTCCCCCGGCGAAGACCCGTATCCGATATACGGCTACGTGAAATGGGCTGACGGCTCCATGGTTGGAGCTGGTGTGCAGGTATTTGTCAATTGGACAAACACTTCCGGACCCTGGCCAAGTTCAGTCATTACCGATCCGGCTTATCCTTTTGGCTTCACCACAAATGGCCTGAGCCAGTACTCCATCGACATGATGCAGTACGACCAGAACAGCATCATCTGGGGCAATGCCACAATCAGCGGAATCTGGGGCTATAACATCACCCAACCTAACTTCCCGTATGACGGAGGCAAGATGTTCAACATCACGCTGGAGACGGGCAGCATCAACATCACAAAGACTGCCCCTGCCAGTTCCAATTCTGACCAGGACATCACTTACACAGTGATTGTCACGAACACAGGCAATACTACAGTATATAATCTCAATATTACAGAGACATATCCGCCGGAAGTAACTTATGTCATCGCAGTGCCGCTCCCGACATTCGGCGATAATGTCTGGATAGTGCCTTCGCTCGCACCGGGCGCTTCTTATCCAATAACTATTACGGTTCATGTGCTGGCCGGCACACCGATGGGCACAGTGGTAACGAACTATGTCAAGGCCAACTGCACCAATTTTGTAAATACTACATACTGGCCTGAGGTTGACGCATGGGCCAACACCACGATAGGCGCGGCCCTGCTCGGCATCACCAAGTGGGCTCCGGCCAACGCCAACCCTGGCGAAGTGATTTCATATTGGATTAACTACACTAACACAGGCTCGCAGCCTGCGTATAATGTGGTCATTACTGAAATCTATCCTGCGGGCGTGACATTCGTCAGTTCGATACCCGTGCCCACGATTGGTGACAATATCTGGACCTCACCGCAGATAATCAACCCGATAATGCCCGGGTCTTCCGGCGCAATCCAGATTTTCGTCCAAGTCAACTTGAATGCAACGGGCACCCTGATGAACATTGCGAACATCACAGGCCCAGGGCTCGCGACCAACTGGGCGTTCGCCAACACCACGATAATCAACCCGCTGATGGACCTGAATAAATCAGCCCCTGCAACGGCGAATGCCAACGAGACATTCATGTACACTATCACGTACCAGAACATTGGCTCGGACATTGCTTATGATGTCTGGATTTACGAGACATACCCGCCGGGCGTGACAGTGGTAAGTCAGTATTCTGTCCCGCCAGCGATTCTCTTTGTGTGGCCCGGCACATGGTTCATAGGGGACCTGGCACCGGGCGAGGGCGGTGCGATATACGTCAATGTCACGGTGAACTCGGGATTCAGCGGATTGCTGGTCGACGAGGTCATGCTTACCTACGAGAACTCTGTAATCCCCATGCCGGATGAATATGCCTGGGCGAACACGACCGTGGGAAACCCGCAGATAGTTGTAGAAAAAACATGCCCGCCTACTGCAAACACGGGCCAGACATTGGTTTACACAATTCACTACCAGAACATCGGAACGGACTGGGCATACAATATCAACATCACTGAAACTTACCCTGCCGGCGTGACATACCAGAGCGCCATACCCCCGCCGACATACGGCAACAATATCTGGATAATACCGGCACTGGCACCGGGAGCGGAAGGATGGATAAACATCACAGTCCTAGTAAACACAACTGCGTTCGGCACAATAACAAACACAGTATCGCTTGTATACGAGGACTCGGCAGGCCAGGACATGGGCCCTGTGACCGATGACGCGTGGTTCACAATCGCGGACCCACTGCTCACAATCGAAAAGGCAGGCCCGGTAACTGCAAATTCCGGAGAGAGCATCACCTACACGATATGGGTCAACAACACCGGAACAGCACCGGCCTACAACATCACAGTCACCGAAACATATCCAGCGGATGTGACATTCCAGAGCTCGATGCCACCACCATCCTTCGGGAACTATATGTGGAATATAACAATCCTGGCACCAGGCGGAACCTACCTGATAGCAATCACAGTCCTCATCGATATAAACGCCACAAACCCGCAGGTCAACTGGGTCTATGCGGATTACCAGGACGGCTCCGACGAGAACCAGACGCAGGTTTCCGACTCTGTCACAACCACGCTCAACAACCCGCTTCTTACCGTCGTAAAGAACGCCCCGCCGATTGCCTACCCGGACCAGGACATCACCTACACGATTGTCGTCCACAACATAGGCAGCGAACCGGCATACAATGTCACCATAACGGAAACATACCCGGCTGGCGTTATCTTCGTCAGTGCAATCCCGGCGCCGACCACGCCGGATAATATCTGGTTTATCCCAGCCCTGCCTGTCGGAGGGTATTACAACATCAGCATCATTGTCCACATACTGGCGACAACTACCGGCCTGCTGAACAACTCTGTCGTGGTCGACTACGAGAGCAGCAGCCACCAGAATTATCAGGCCGTTGCCTGGGCCCTGACCCTGGTCACATGGCCGCAGATGAACATCCTGAAGACAGGCCCCGCAAACGCCACCGCAGGTCAGACGATAATGTACACGGTTATCTACTGGAACAGCGGCTCTGACACGGCCTACAACGTGACGATAACCGACACCTACCCGATAGGCTCGACATTCGTAAATGCCACACCGGCCCCGACAATTCCGAACAATGTCTGGGTCATACCCACTGTTGCGGCCGCTGCCGGCGGAACAATATTCATCAATATCACGCTCAGCCCGACGGCCAGCGGAATCATGATAAACAATGTCACGCTGGCTTACAACAACACCGACGGCCTGGTAATGCCCGAGGTCTGGGACGAATGCTACACGTTTATAAACGGCCCATGGATGACAATAACGAAAACCGGTCCCGCAACTGCCAACTCCGGCCAGAATATAACCTACACAATCACCTACGAGAACATAGGGGATGCAGCCGCGCAGAATGTGGTCGTGACTGACACGCTGCCCCCGGGCGTGAACTATGTCTCTTCGGCTCCACCCGGCTCGGTCGCGGGACAGACCATTACCTGGAATGTCGGGACTGTGGCAGCGGGTGTGTCCGGAACGATAACCGTGACAGTGACGGTCACGGCCACGTCAGGGAATATAAATAACTGGGTGTACCTCAACTACCAGAACAACGCCAGCATTGCCCTGCCGGAGATTTCAGCCAACTGCACAACCGCGATACTCGACCCGCTGATAATCATGACCAAGACAGGCCCGGCAACGGCCAACCCGGGCGGCCCAATCATGTATACTATTACGTATCAGAATATAGGGAACGGAGTGGCCACCAATGTAATCATCGTGGAAACGCTGGACGCTGGGGTGGCTTTTGTCAGTGCATTCCCTGCGCCCACTTCTGTTGTGGGCCAAGTCATCACCTGGAACATAGGCATTCTCAACCCAGGCCAAGGAGGCACAATACTCGTCAATGTCACAGTCACGGCCCTGTCCGGGACAATATGGAACACAGCCACGCTGACATACCAGGACCTGGCCCTAGAGCCCCAGACCCCAGTGGTGGCCAGCTGTTCCACCGACCTCATCAACCCGTATCTGACGATTGAGAAGACAGGACCGCCGACCGCCGCTCCGGGAGAGATTTTCACCTACACGATAACGGTGACCAACATCGGCAATGACTGGGCATACAATGTCTGGGTTAACGACACATTGCCGGCCGGCCTGACTTTCCTCAGCTCGATACCGCCATTCAACACCTCCGCACCGCCTGTCTACACATGGTTCATCGCATTCCTGGCCCCGTACGGCGGTACTTTTACGATACAGATAACCGTCCAAGTGGACCCGGGTGCATCCGGCATCCTGGTGAACAATGCGAACGCCACTTACGAGAACGCCGCGCATGTAGTCCAGCCTGTAGTGGCAGTCACACTTCCGATATTGATAATCGACTGCATCGTGACAATAGACAAGACAGCCCCTGCCAATGCCAACACGGGCGAGCAGTTCATTTACACAATAACATATCAGAACACAGGCCTGGCCACAGCGTTCAATGTCGTAATCACAGACACATTGCCGATCGGTGTGACCTATGTCTCATCGATGCCCCCGGGTTCTGTCGCTGGTCAAATTGTCACCTGGAACATCGGACCGATTGCGCCGGGCGGAAGCGGCTCTGTCGAAGTTACCGTCCAAGTCGACCTCGGCCTTCCGATAGGGACGATTCTGGACAACAATGCAGTTGTCACCTTCGAGAACATCGGCGGCCTTGTCGGTACTGATTCAGACAATGCCATCACGATAATCTGGGATCCGGTGCTTTCCGTGACCAAGACAGCGCCGGCGACAGCAGCGCCTGGCGAGACAATCAACTACCAGATTACCTACCAGAACACAGGGACGGATACAGCCTACAATGTGGTGATAACGGACACACTGCCCGCAGGAGTTACATACGTTTCCTCGGTGCCTCCTGAAACATCGGTAGTCGGCCAAGTTATTACCTGGAACATCGGAACAGTTCCGCCGGGAGCACCGGTCATCATCACTGTCACTGTGACGGTGTCCACCTCGGCCAGCGGCGTGCTGACCAACAGCGTGCTCATAGTTGGGTACAACGATGAGGATGTGCCGTTCACAGACCAGGACACCGCAGGCACTTTGGTCCAGGGTCCTTACATGGACATACAGAAGACTGGGCCAGCCAATGCAGCACCGGGCGACACGATTATCTACACAATCACCTACGCGAACACCGGACCCGGAATTGCATATGATGTGACAATCACCGAATTCTATCCGGCGGACGTTACATACGTGATAGCAAGTCCCCTTCCGACGGCAGGCGACAATGTCTGGGACCTGGGAGATCTGGCGCCAGGAGTGAACGGCGCGATAACGATTACCGTTACAGTTAATCCCGGAGCAACATTGCTGATAAACAACGTTACAGTGGACTATGCGCTCGACCCAGGCCTCATCAACTGGGAATCGAACTATGCAATATGGATAACGGTCGTTGATTCCCCGTGGCTCACGATCACCAAGACAGCTCCTGCCACTGCCAACACCGGAGAGACCATTACCTATGTGATTACAGTCGAGAACGTCGGTACAAATGTGGCCAACAGCGTCATCGTGACAGAGACTTACCCCGCTGGCGTAACATACTCCGGTGCAATACCCGGACCTACATCAGGCATTAATGTCTGGGACCTCACATCAATGTACGGACCCATGCCCGTCGGCGCAGTGTGGACCATCACGATAACTCTCATAGTCGATATCACGGCCAGCGGCATTCTGCACAATGTGGCCAATGTGAGCTTCACGAACCAGTTCGATGCCACACAGCCAGTGGTTTGGACATGGGCTGACACACTGATTATTGACCCGCTCCTGACCGTCGATAAAACGGCACCGGCCGAAGCCAACACCGGCCAGACCATCACCTATACGATAACCGTGACCAATGTGGGAACCGATGCGGCTTACGATGTCTGGGTCAACGATACTTTGCCTCCGGGTGTAATATATGCAGGAGCATCGATAGCACCGGATTATATCGCACCTCCAGTGTATGGCTGGCACATCGGATTCATTGCGTCCGGCGATTCGGTGGTCATAACTATTTCTGTTACAGTCACCGCAGCCAGCGGAACCCTGATAAACCTGGCGGTCGTCCAATATGACAATGCCGCAGGACGGCAAATGCCCCAGGTCCAGGACACAGCCCAGACGGTGATACAAAACCCGCAGATGACCCTGACAAAGGAAGCGCCCGCGACAGCGGTACCCGGGCAGACTATCACGTACTGGCTCAATTACACGAACATTGGAAATGACTGGGCTGTGAATGTGGTAATCACCGAATCATATCCCGCAGGAGTGAACTTCGTATCATCGACTCCGGACCCGGATGTCGGTTTCAACAATGTCTGGACAATCGGCGCGGTGGCTCCTGGCGGTTCCGGTTCTGTCATGATAACCGTTCAGGTCATGTTGGGAACTGAGGGATGGCTCATTAACAACACAGCAACCTTGGATTACGAGAACCAGGCCGGAATCGCCCAGCCAACCGTGAATGCCTGGGACGCAACCCTGATAGTCCAACCGGCAATGACAATCACCAAGACAGCTCCAGCGACTGCTGTGCAGGGCCAGACAATAGTGTATACAATATTCTACGAGAACACCGGCACAGGCTGGGCTTACAATGTGATAATTACCGAAGTTTATCCAGCTGGAGTGACATTCATCAGCGCAATACCTGGACCGACAGTTCCGAACACCATATGGCTGGTCGGAGACCTCGCACCAGGGGGAAGCGGCACGATAACGATAACAGTCCTGGTGGACGCGAACGCAACCGGAATCCTGATCAACTGGGTCTACCTGGGTTACAGGAACAGCATCGGAACCGACATGGACCAAGTTAGCGATTCCGCCCAGACGATAGTTATGATACCGGTGATGACAATCACCAAGACGGCACCGGCCCAGGCCAATACAGGCGAGACAATCGTCTACACGATATTCTACCAGAACATCGGAACGGCGCCGGCCTACAACATTGTCATAACCGACACGCTGCCCATTGGCGTGAACTTTGTTAACTCCGTGCCGATTCCGAGCGTCTCGGCCTACCCGGTATATACATGGAACATAGCCGGCACCCTTGCACCGGGAGCCTTCGGAACAATAACGGTCACGGTCACAGTCACTGCCACCTCTGGACTGCTTATCAACACGGCCAACATCAACTTCAGGAACCAGTTCGGGATCGTTTACCCGACAGTCTGGGACACGGATACGACAGAGATAATCAACCCGCTCCTGACAGTCGAGAAGTCAGCGCCAGCGACGGCCAATACAGGCCAGAACATTACCTATACTATATGGGTCAACAACACCGGAACAGACATTGCCTACAATGTCATAGTCACGGAAACCTACCCGGCTGGAGTTATCTTCGTTTCAGCGAATCCAGTCCCAAGCTCAGGCAACAATGTCTGGATCCTTGGCAACCTTGCCCCGGGAGCTGCAGTGCCGATATTCATCACAGTCACTGTAAATGCCACGGGCCTGCTAATCAACTTCGTCGAAGTCACTTATAACAACTCAGTGGGCATCGAGCAGACGCCCGTTACAGACACGGCCAGCACCCTTGTCGGCAACCCGCTGATGGTCATTCAAAAGACCGGGCCGCTCACTGCGAACGCCAACCAAATTATAATGTACACAATACAATACTGGAACATCGGCACAGCCCCCGCATACAATGTCACAATCACGGAATTTTACCCTGTCGGAGTCACATTCCTGAACGCCACCCCCATGCCGACAACCGGGAACAATATCTGGGTGATCGGAACAGTGCCTGCTGGAACCAATGGCACGATATTCATCAATGTGACAATAAACGCCAACACCACCGGCATAATCATAAACACCGTTCAGGCCGAATACCAGGACGCTGCGGACAATGTCCTGCCGATTGTATCAGACCAGGCAGTCACCGTGATAACCGGCCCCTACATCATCATATCGAAGGAAGGTCCCGATTATGTGAACCCGGGCCAAGTCATGATGTACTGGATTAACTACACCAACATCGGAACTGACATAGCCTACAATGTCTGGATAAACGAGACGTTCCCGGCTGGAGTCACATTCCTGAACTCCAACCCAGCGAGGACGTCGGACTATAACTGGAACCTCGGAAACCTGAATCCTGGGGCATCGGGCACGATATTCATCAACGTGACAGTGTCCACGACAGCCACCGGAGTGCTGCACAACGTTGTCAACGCCACCTGGTCAGACAGTGTCGGCGAGAGATACGGGAATAACGCTTCCTGGGATACAATAGTGCGTGAACCCATAATGCAGGTCGTGAAGACAGGCCCGGCTGCGGCCAACCCCGGCGCGACAATTGTATACTGGATAAACTACACCAACATAGGCTCGGACTGGGCATTCAATGTCTGGGTGAATGACACATTGCCTGTCGGCGTGACCTTTGTCAGTTCGATACCCGGCGTTAACACGTCAGCGCCTCCGGTCTACACCTGGTACATAGGCAGCCTGGCTCCCGGAGCCAGCGGGTCCATCCGGATAACAGTCACTATCGGTCTGGCCGTTACAGTCAGCATAACGAACATAGCGCGCGTCAACTTCAACTCGGCCGGTAGGATTATGAGCCCTGTGTGGGCCAATTTCACCACGCTGATTGTCAACCCGCTCATCGAGCTGGAGAAACTTGCTTACACTACAGTGCCTGGCTCGGTGTTCCCCAACGAGATATTCACTTACGAGATCAGATACACGAACAATGGAACGGATTGGGCCTACAATGTCCGGATAATAGAAGCTTATCCGACCGGAGTCACATTCCAATTCGCCAATCCACCACCGGATATAGGCGACAACCAGTGGCTCATCGGAGACCTCGCGCCCGGAGCAAGCGACTCGATATTCATCACAGTCCGAGTCAATGCCGGGACAACAGGCATCCTGCTGAACCGCGCGACCGCGAATTACCGGAACACTGTCGGACCCATGCCCCCTGTCGAAGCAGTGCTTTCCCTGACTGTCATTGCTCCGGACCTTCTGGTCACCAAGACAGCGCCAGCAACCGCGGGAACTGGCGAGTTCATTATTTATACAATAACCATTGAAAACATAGGCAATGCAGTAGCCACCGGAATCGTCCTCACAGAGACATATCCGGCGGGCGTGACCTTCATCAATGCAGTGCCCTTCCCCAATGTACCTCCCAACCAGTGGTTCCCATGGGACCTGGCGCCCGGAGCATCATGGTCAGTCGACATCACTGTCCAGGTCAATTTTAATGCCTCCGGCCTCTTGATAAACAATGTCGGCGTGACATTCATGGACCAGTCTGAACAGGCCTATGGGCCGGTTTATGCGCAGGCCGAGACAATGGTGGCCGACCCTGTCATGATTATTTCGAAGACAGGACCAGCAACAGCGAATCCCGGCCAGGTGATAATGTACACGATTATTTATCAGAACATTGGCACCGGGCCCGCAAATGTCACAATAACCGAGACCTACCCAGCGGGAGTGACCTTCCTGAACGCAAACCCGATGCCGAGCAACCCGCCCACGAACACTGTATGGAACATCGGCTGGGTGGCCAATGGCAACGGAGGAACTATATTCATCAACGTGACACTCAGCACGGCCGTGTCAGGAACATTGACCAACATGGCCACGCTCGATTATTCGAGCACAGTGAGACCTTTCCCGCAGCGGCGCGCATTCTGGAACACAACGATTGTTGTACCCAGGATTGTAATTGTAAAGAGCGCCCCTGCACAAGCCAACACAGGCCAGTACATTGTCTACTGGCTTAATTACTCCAACATTGGAACGGACTGGGCCTACGATATCGTGATAACCGAGACCTACCCGGCGGGAGTGACATTCTTCTCCTCGACACCAGCTCCCACGGCAGGCAACAATGTCTGGGCAGTGGTCGACCTTGCCCCAGGCGGAAACGGGGCAATCAGAATCACCGTCCGGGTGAACACCAATGCTTCGGGAATACTCCGTAACTTCGCTGTGCTGACCTATAACAGCACGGCAGGGGCTATGCGTCCGGCATATGCCTGGGCCAACACTACTATCGTCGACCCGCTGCTCATCATGTCGAAGACAGCCCCGGGCACAGCCACTCAGGGCGAGACAATCACATACACGATAACTGTGTATAATATTGGCACGGATGCCGCATATAATGTATATGTCCAGGAGAACTACCCTGCGAGCATCATCTATAACACTGCAATACCGGCACCTTACCTGGGCAACAATGTCTGGTTCTTCGCAGTTATTCCGGCGGGCGGAACAGTCACGATAACAATCACAGTGACGTTCACATTGTCAGCCAACGGCATGATTATGAACACGGCATTCGCGGACTACGAGGATTCGGCCGAAGAAACCCAGGCAAGGGTTTATGCCTCAGATTCGACGTTCGTGACAGGCCCCTCCATGCAGTTCACGAAATGGGCCACGCCCCATGCGAATGTCACCGACTTCATCACTTACTATCTGAACTTCACGAATGTGGGAACCGGTTGGGCGCAGAACGTTGTGGTGACCGAATTCTACCCGGCAGGCGTCACCTTCATCTCGTCAACGCCTGTCCCGACCTCAGGGAACAATGTCTGGACATTCACGAATATCGCGCCTGGTGCCTCCGTGAGCATCATGATAACCCTTCAGGTCAATGTGGGTGCCACAGGCATTCTGCTGAACCTGGCCCAGCTGGATTACCAAAACATAATTGGCATCGACTATCCGCGGCTCAGGGCCAGCGCCATAACCACACTCGGGGATATACCGAACATAATAATAGACAAGACAGCCCCAATGTATGCCAATGCGGGGGATATAATTATGTACAGGATTGACTGGTCCAACCCGACCAGCATTTGGGCCTACAATGTCTGGATTAACGACACGCTGCCCTTCGGAGTCGCTTACTTCGATTCCAACCCAACACCACCGGATTACATCGCTCCGCCTGTATATGGATGGAGCCTCGGCAACCTCGCACCGGGAGCAAGCGGCACGATATTCATCAATGTGACGGTTACCGGCCAAAGGTACGGCACATTGACCAACCTTGCAGTCGTGGAGTATCTGAACTCGACAGGGTTTATGTTCACAGGCTTTGACTTTGCCAACACCATTGTCAGAGACGCACTGATGGACATAACTAAGACTGGCCCGATAACTGCGACTGTCGGCCAGATATTCGACTACACGATTTCCTATGTCAACCTGGGCAACGACACTGCCTACAATGTATGGATTGTGGACACGCTTCCCGCCGGGGTCGCCTACCAGTCAGCCGTCCCCGTGCCATTCTCGGTAGTCGGCCAGGTCATAACCTGGTTCTTCCCATCCATTGCACCGGGCGGCTCTGGCACCATCACGATCACGGTCCAGGTCCAGCCTGCGGCCTCCGGCACGGTCCAGACGAACTGGGTCACCATCGACTATGAGACAGTCCTCGGAACACCATATCCGCAGGATTCCGCATATTGCGATACTCTGGTGGATTTGCTCGCCGGCTATGTGGTCATAGACAAATGGGCACCGTCGGAGGCAGTCCCGGGCGAGACAATCACCTACCTGCTGAATTACACAAACATCGGCTCCGGCATAGCCAACAATGTCGTGATTACCGAATCCTATCCTGTGGGCGTGCTGTTCATTGGCGCATTCCCCATGCCCTTCCCGATTCCGAACACTTGGGACATCGGTGTGCTGAACCCCGGCCAGGGCGGAACAATCATGGCCAACGTGACAGTGACCGCGACCTCGGGCACTCTCATGAACCAGGTGGACCTTACCTACTTGGGCGGTGCGGATGTGGATTTCGCCAACACAACCATTGTCAACCCTGTCATGGAAATAACCAAGACAGTTGACCAGGCAATCGCGCAGAACGGCGACCTGCTGACCTACACGGTCTCATACTTCAACATCGGAACGGCGACGGCCTACAACGTAACTATCGTTGAAACATATCCGGCAGGCGTAACCTATGGCACGGCAGTGCCGCTCCCGACAATCGGGAATAACATTTGGATAATTCCGATTGTCCCGGTCGGAGGAAGCGGGAGCATAGCCATCACCGTGACAGTCATTGTATCCACAGGCATACAGGTGAACAATGTCTCTCTGGATTACAACAACTCAGCATCGGTTGCCCAGCCTACTGAATATGCCGAAGCATCCACAGACATTTCCGACGTAGAGCTGACAATCACAAAGATGGCAGATGCCACTGTCAATCCGGGCTCAAACATGTTCTACTTCATCACCATAGACAACCCCGGTCTCAATGCGGCAAATGATGTCACCGTGACAGAAACATACCCTCTCGGAGTGACATTCGTGAACTCCTGGCTCAGCATCAACGGCGGTGCTTGGAACCCGAGGGCCCCCGACATAATAGATAACATTTGGTACCTCGGAGGGCCTCTGCCCCCGGGCAATTACTGGACGCTCATGATAGAGGTCACAGTGGCTCCGCAGGCTCCCGATATCCTGGTGAACACGGCCATGCTGAACTTTACTGATGCATTCACCAACCATTTCCTCAACGACACTGCAGTCACAGTGACGAACGGTCCCTGGATGACTCTCGAGAAGACAGCCTCAGCGCAGTACGTCTCGCCCGGCCAGTTCCTGACATACACGATATACTACAACAATACAGGCCCTGGTCCGGCAATGAATGTAGTCATCAGGGAATACTATCCAGCATGGGTTACATTCGTCAGCGCGATACCGGCCCCCAACATAGGCAACAACATCTGGAACATAGGCTTGGTCGACGGCATCTATGGCATGAATACGGGCCAGATTGTCATCACAGTGCAGGTTTCAACATGGGCGGCAGGCCAGCTGACCAACTGGGCCAGCCTGAACTACCAGAACATATCCGGCGGCCAGATGCCCGAGGTATGGGCCTCCGCCACCACGACAGTACTCCCTGGCGTAACTCTGATGTCAATAACCAAGACAGGCCCGACAATGGCCACGTCAGGCGAGCTTGTCACCTACATCATCACATACAGGAACATCGGCACTGGAATGGCTATGAACGTTTACCTCGATGATGCATTCGCCCTTGCAGAGCTGACCTTTGTATCTGCCACACCGCCACCGACCTATGTCATTGGAAACACCAGGAGATGGGTCATCGGGAATGTGGCGCCGGGTGCGTCCGGCACGATTTCTGTCCGCTTCATTGTGGGCTCGGGAATCGTCATAGCCAACAATAGGGTTTACCTCAACTACACGAATTCCCTGGGCACGCCGTATACGAGGACAACACAGGCCAGCACGCTGGTTTACAACCCGACCATGACTATAACCAAGACAGCGCCGGCAACGGCTAACAGCGGCCAGCTGATAATCTATTGGATTAATTACACGAATACCAACCAGTATGTATATGCTCACAATGTCACAATCACCGAAATTTACTCGGCATGGGTAACCTACATCAGCGCTGCACCGGCACCGACAGTCATACCCAATGTCTGGTTCATCGGAGATGTCGCGCCCGGAGCTTCCGGTTCGATACAGGTCACTGTCAGGGTGCTCATTAACGCTCCTAATGGCCAGGTCATCCTCAACAACGTGACCCTTGCCTTCGAGAACACAGCATACATGATCCAGCCGACAGTGCAAACCTCGGCTCAGACCACCGTGCTGGACCCGATACTGATTATCGACAAGACCGGTCCGGCAACGGCTAACAGCGGCCAAACCATTACCTATACAATATTGGTCAACAACATAGGCGGCGCCGCTACATACAATGTCATGATAACGGAACTGTACCCGGGCGGCATAACATTCATCAGCGCTTTACCGGCTCCGACGATAGGCAACAACATTTGGCTCATCCCCGTGATAGGTGTGGCTTCGAGTTACTCCATAACGATCACCGTGACAGTCAACACCAATGTCCCGTCACCGACCACACTGACAAACACCGCGACAGTGACCTACGAGGACGCCAGTAACGAAGCCCAGCTTCCCGCGTCTGATTCTGTGCTGACAATAATCCAAGACCCATTGCTCTTGGTCACCAAGACCGGGCCAGCAGTGGCGAGTACCGGCCAGAACATCACCTACATGATAACAATAGAGAACATCGGCCAGGCGACCGCGTACAACATACAGGTCACGGATATATATCCGTCCAACATGACAGCCCAGTGGGTCACATATGTCAATTCCACCCCCGGAACAGTCGGTCCGGGATTCAATACATGGACAATCGCATCACTTGCCCCGGGCATGATAACCGTGATTTGGATAAACGTCACGGTAGATGTCCAGTACAACCTGACGAACACGGCCACAGTGGACTACGATGACCAGGCAGGCGAAGCCCAGGCGCAGGCCAGCGATTCATGGGTTACATGGGTCCAGAATCCGTTCATGGTCATGACCAAGACGGCAAACGCCACTGCTGTACCTGGCGGCTATATATTGTACAACATCACAGGCGAGAACATAGGTACGGGCAGTGCAGTGAATGTTAACGTCACCGAAACCTATCCCGCAGGCGTCACATTCATCTGGGCCAGCATAGCCCCGACCTACGGCAATAATGTCTGGATATTCGCCAACCTGCCCCCGGGATTCGTCGACTCCATATTGATACTTCTCCGCGTGGACAACGCCACATTGCCTGGCACAGTGCTCGGAAACCTCGTCAACCTGACATACCTGAGCCTGTCCAACATGACAATGCCGCCACTGGCCGCATGGGCCAACACGACAGTCATCGGTCCCTCGATGGAGATACTCAAGACAGCGCCCGTCAATGTTTCGGTGGGCGAGGTCTTCAACTATACAATACAATATTGGAACAACGGAACAGACTGGGCGTACAATGTCGTCATCAGAGATTTATTGCCCGGTGGAATAATCATTATCACAGTCAACCCTGCGCCTTCAGCAACCATGGTCGGCTACCTCGAATGGGTGATAGAGGCTGTGGCTCCTGGAACATCCGGGATTATACAGATTACAGTGCAGCCTACGAGAGCTGCGACCCTGATAAACAATGCCACCTTGTCTTTCCAGAATTCGGCTAACATGGTGTACCCCACGATATACTCGATAGCGATAACCCAGGTCGGTGCGATTCCGACACTGCATCCCCCGATTGTGAGGTCAACACCACCCGCATACGAATGGGCGGGAGAGGACTTTGTCCTTTATGCCGATGTCATGGCCATGGGGAGCAATATATCCAATGTCGTGCTCTACTTCACTGATATTTACGGAGCCAGCTGGAGCAGCCCGATGCTGTCTCTCCTGGTGACATCGAACGGCAGCGGCATGTACAGGCTTCCGATACCGGCCCAGCCCTACAAAGGCTTCGTGTCATACTTCGTATGGGTGAACGACACCAGCGATCTTGAGAACAGGACAGGGATCCTTGACGTACCTATTAGGCTTCCACCGTACTTTGTCTGGGGCATTATCACATCGCACCGGGACGCACCTGTTTCGGGTGCCCTCGTGCTGGTCACAGACACTGTTACAAACGAGACTGTCATGGCGATTACCGACTCGGGCGGGATGTACCAGGTTGATTTGGCGACTCTGTATTCGGGCTATATGAATTCCGAGAACCTCACTGTATACGCGACCGACGGTTCTTACTACGGCAGGAATGAGTCTTTCATAGACCTGGACGACTGGGACGATTCAGCGATGACCTGGCCCAACAGGCAGGTTAATGTAGTGCTGTCCGAGATACCTGAATTTGCCACCTTGGTCGCACCGATGCTGTGCATATTGGCGCTCGTGGTTCTCCTCGGGAGGCAGAGGAGGAAGAGGCTGGATGAGACAGGCAACTAGAGCAGTTCTTGCACTGCTGCTGGTCTCCTCAATCCTAATTCTAGCCTTCCCTCACAGGACATCTGCTATACCTTACAAGATAGAGGGCTACCTGGAGAATTCCCAAGGATCGCCCATCCCGATGGCCAATATATCCATCAGCGGAAGATATTACAACAGCACTGTCCAGGGCTTCCAAACTGAGACCTACTATGTTACTACTGACACAACCGGTTATTTCAGACTGAATATTGCTGCGATGGAACCCGGCGGATTCGAATCCGGCACAGAAATGACAGTTTCCTACAGGTCCGAGGGCGTGACTGTAAGCAAGACAATCACAATCCAAGGGCTCGGGGCATGGGCTAACCTGACATATGAGGAAAAACCAAACCTGGTTGATGCCCTGACATCGCCTGTCGGCATCGTAGCGCTGGTTCTCATTTCAACGGCAATCTTCGTTGTATATTACCTCTACCATTCCAGCGACAAGGAAAGTACGCAGCAGACAGAAAATGCTCCGAAAAGGGTTGAAAGGCGAAGGCGGCAACGCTGACGGAGGCTTGCGCGTGATACATTATAAAACAATCTTGGGGACGGCAATTGTTTTCATAATTATAACATCCTCGCTGACCGTCCCATTGTCACGCTCAGCCGGTGTACCCCATACTATTGTCGGTTTTGTCCGCGACCTGAATGGCAACCCTGTGCTGGGAGTGCGCGTTTTTTTGAATGTCACGCGGTCAGATGTTAATGGAACCTGGGTCGAGTCAATGAATCAATCTACCGACACCTTGGGCAGGTATTCCATGGGCATCGAAGCTTTTTCCAGTGGCTATGTCTCAGGCGATGTGTTCAATGGCACTGCAGTTTACTATTCCTATAATGCAACGGGCAATATCACCACTAACAGCGAGCCCATCCAGCAGCTCGACTTCATTCTGAATTTCAGGCATCACAGGATAGAGGGCTTTGTGAAGAAGCCGGACGGCTCGGCAGCCATTCATTTCGGGGTCAAGGTGACCAACCTGGACAGGAGCGAGTCAAGGAACTGCACAACGGCCATCGACGGGCTGTACAGAATGGACATAGCGCTGTACGATAACGGTTATGCCGTGAACGACGACATATCTGTCTCGGTAATTTTCAGCGGTTTCTACGGCATCAATTACAGTGTTGTGTCAGCGAATCTGACAGACATTATTAACATCACACTGACAGACATTGAAAAGCCTGTTCTTACCCTTTGGGAAGCCCCGACCGACATCGAGCTCGGAGAATCATATCGGATCCTTGCCCAAGCGACAGACAATATGGGCGTTGACGGCATGAGACTGTTCATGAGGCTGCCGGGCCAGACCCTGTTCACCAAATATGACATGTTTCGCGATGACGGGACCCTCCATGATTGGGATGGAGATAATTACATGAGCATACGTTTATTCGGCCTCTCGACTGCAGACTCCTTGCCTTTGCAGATTGATGTCGGCACAGTCCAGTACTATTTCGAGACCGCGGACACAGCATTCTCCGTGACACTGCCTTCCACAAATCCCCAGGGCAATCCGTTCGAGATGGAAGTTTTGGATGTGACACCGCCCACCTTGACACACACGCCGATCACACAATTAGAATCTGCCCAGCCGACCGATATAACCGCGATGGCCAATGATAACATTGCCATCTCCCAGGTCAGGCTTTTCTATAGACATTCCACGGCTCCGACCTTTACGGAGATTCAGATGCAGCCGACCGGCAACCCCAATGAATTCGGTGCTACAATACCTCCCCAGATTTATCTCGGCACCCTTGAGTATTATATCTGGTGCAATGACACAAGCAACAATATTGTCACATCTCCGACCGCTGGCTATCATTCTGTCAATGTCGAGGACACGACAGCCCCGACGATAATCCATAATAATATAAACTCAGCACATGTCTGGGAACCAATATTTTTCACATGCCAGATTTCAGACAGCTGGCTATCCGATGTTTGGATAAATTTCACAGATGTTCATGGAACCCCGTACAATCTCACCATGCAGGCAGGAACAGGCTCTGAATGGCATTATCAGAACTCAAGCCAAGATGCGCCTGGAATACTGTACTACACAATATGGGCCAATGACACAAGCGGGAACATTGCGCATAAATCCCATGCAATGGCAATCACGGACAACACCACACCCACAATATCTCACATACCGGCAGAATACATTGAGTTCAACATTACCCATGTAATCAATGCCTATGTCGTGGATGATGTGGGGGTGGATGCAATCACCGGAGTGAATATGTCTTACAAGCCAGTCGGTGGCACATTGTTCACGCAAGTCTCCATGTCCTCTACTGATTCCAACGGAAAGTATGGGAATTTCACGGCAAATGTCCCGCCCCAAGCTGAACTGGGCACTCTTGAATATTACATCAATGCCACCGATGAAAGCAAAAATAGCATCAGATGGCCTGCATTGTCCCCCTCCTACCCGATAGAAGTCCTGGATGTAGTCATTCCTGTCCTGTCCAACATTTCTTTCGCAGATTATTGCCCGGCCAATGTCCCGGTTCCAATCAGGGTGAATGTTACGGACAATAATCAGGTTACTTCGGTTTCCATATTCTGGCTCAATTCTACAGCACCAGCCTGGTCACAATTGGCGATGTCTTATACCGGCTCCGGAGTGTATGAGCTTCAGTTTCCGGCGCACAAACCCGACATTGTCAAGTTCTATGTGTCCGCATCCGACCCCAGCGGCAACAATGCCACTCTGCCGACAGCTGAGCCCAAATTAAATCCATTTCTGATTGAGTTCTACAACACGACCATTCCGGAGATACGGACAAAGGCCAGCAGTTCTGTCAGCGTCAACGAGTCATGCAATGTGTTCATTTCGGTTGAAGACAATCGGGAGGATGCTGAGGTTGAGCTTCTGTACAGGGGGACCAGAGACATTCTCCTCATGCCACTCCCACTGATACTTTTGCAGAACGGCAGCTATGAAGGAACCATACCGGCGCAGAGCCTGAGCGGGACAGTTCAGTACGTTGTACGATCCCGTGCAGGGGCAGTCATTTACAATGAAACGCAGAAATACAACATCACGGTTGTCAACCATCTCCCCCGTATAAATCATGTTGGCGTTGGGGCTGCTCCCGTCGGTGAACACGTGGCTGTTGTGGCCATGGTCACCGACGACCTCCACGTTGAGAATGTGACCCTGTCATGGAAACTGGACGGTACGACACGATACACCGATGTTCCGATGCTGAAGGACACATCCGGAATATACTCCGCCAACCTATCCCAGGATGAACCTGTCATAATTCAATATTACATAACAGCCTGTGACGCGGAGGGCTTCAGCCGATTTCCCGAGCTCCTGGAATGGGAGATAACGATAACCGACCTGGAAGCACCGATAATAGTCCATTCTCCGATTGCTAACATGACGACAGGCGAGATGCCGATAATTATTGCGACTGTCACTGACAACAGACAGGTAGAGAACGTCCATCTGTTCTACAGAAACATCACGGCGACAACATTTACAGGTGTCCAGATGATGCAGGCTTCCGGGTCGGATGATTACGCAGTCCTGCTTGGCTGGCAGCCGGAGGGAAATTTCTCATATTACTTCGAGGCCAGTGACGGAATCAATACAGCCAGAAGCCCTACGAGCGGGACATATCAGGTTACCGTGGAACAAACCGGCGGCTCCGGCTGGATACCTTCTGTATTATTCGTCACTGTCATCATTCTCATCGCCGTGGCATTGCTGCTGGTCCTGATGCGGTTCCGTCGGAAGCCTATTAAAGATGAAGCCGTTTCACCGGGCAAACAGGTGGATTCGGATGAGAACGCCGGATGAGTTCAACGAATGGTACCAGGACATTGTCGAGAAGGCTGGACTGGCCGACAAAAGGTACCCCATCAAAGGCATGAATGTCTGGACTGGGTATGGCTGGAAGGCAATGCGCCTCATTGACAATTATTTCAGGGAGGAGTTCGACGGCACCGGCCACGATGAGGTTTGCTTCCCTCTTCTCATTCCGCAGAACGAGTTCCAGAAGGAGGCCGACCACATAAAGGGATTCGGCGCGGAAGTATATTGGGTCACGCATGCCGGGGAGAACAAGCTGGACATCCCTCTTTTGCTGAGGCCGACCAGCGAAACTGCCATGTACCCTATATTTCACCTCTGGGTGAGGTCGCATGCCGACCTTCCTCTCAAGACCTACCAGATAGTCAATGTTTTCAGGTACGAGACCAAGCAGACCCGCGCCTTCATCAGAATGAGGGAAATACATTTCTTCGAGGCCCACACATGCCACGAGGATTTCGAGGACGCCGAGGCCCAGATAAAGGAGAACCTTGACATCATGGCCAGGCTTGCCAGGAGGCTTTGCCTGCCCTATGTCGTTTGCAAGCGCCCGGACTGGGACAAGTTTGCCGGTGCGTTCTACACGATAGGCATTGACTCTCTGATGCCCACTGGGCGCACTCTACAGATGGGCAGCATTCACCAGTACAAAGATAATTTCTCCAAGCCCTATGACATCACCTATGAAGACGAGAACGGCGCCCACATCCATGTCCACCAGACAACCTACGGCATGAGCGAGAGGATTCTCGGCGCCCTGATATCCATTCATAACGACGAACGAGGAATAATCCTCCCGCCGGATATCGCCCCGATTCAGATTGTCATTGTTCCGATAATATCCAAGACCGAACCCGAGGCTGTGATGGCCCGGTGCGGGGAACTTGTCGATGTACTTAAAAAATCAGGTTACAGAGTGCATCTGGACCTCAGGGACCTGAGGCCCGGGAACAAGTTCTACGACTGGGAATTGAGGGGCGTGCCTCTCAGGATCGAGCTCGGGGCCAGAGACATGAAGGCCAATATCATAACTCTGGCCCGGAGAGACACCGGGGAGAGGGTCCAGATAGGCAATGACGCCATGCTGGAGGGAATATCCGAGAACATGAAAGCAATCCAGGCGAATATCTTTGCAAAGGCCGAGCTGATAATGCGAAATTCCATTCACAATGTCGATGACCTGAAGAAGGTTCAGCCCGGAATAAATGTCATGGGCTGGTGCGGAGGCGAGGACTGTGGCCATTCCATTGAGCAGGCCACAGAAATGTCTGTACTCGGCGAGCCGGTGGGCGTCACCCACTCGGCGACCAAATGTATAGTCTGCGGGACTTCGACTGAGAAAAGCATATACGTTGCTCGGACTTATTAAAACAGTCACTGCGGCTGCTCATCCTTGAGCGAGTAAAGAATCAGGCCGACCGCGCCGAAACCGCATAACACAACGGTGACTGAATATATCCCGAGATTGGACCTGTCGAATAAGTTCCAGGAACCATACATCAGGCCCCATGAGATATAAATTATCAGGCCCAGGGCTAGGAGGGCCGCGTATCCGGCCATCATCACCTTCTTGGGTATCCCGAGTTCAGTTTTTTCCTCTGGCATCCTGCGGTGCATCAGGCATATCATATAAAACGTTTGCTAAGGTCGACACATACAATTAACCAAAAAGGATTTATTAATGTCGCCATTACCTTCGCAGAGGAGAGTCAGGTTGACCATGGGTGCAGACGAGCCGTTAAACAAGCTGAAAGTGCCGGAACTCAAGGCACTCGCCAAGGACATCGGTCTGCAACTGGCAGGCAGGGAGAAGAAGAATGATTTGCTCACAGCGATAAACAGTGCGTTGGACAGCAAGCTGAATTCGATGTCGGTGGACCACCTGAAGTCATTCGGAAGTTCTGTCAACATTGACCTTTCCGGTTTCAGCCAGGAGGCCGAATGCATAGCCGCGCTGAAACCCGCCATGTCAGGCGCATGCATGAGGAGCCTTTTCAGCGCTGCCGACGGCAGCCAATACAAGCTGGAGGACATAGGCGAAGAACTTGTGGACCTGGAGAAGGATGTGGAGGGTGTCGTCAAGACTCTTGAGCATGGGCCAGCGCCTGACATGACAGACATATACGTCATCGACCACAAACTAGCAGACGTCGTCAAGATGAACATCGATTACTCAAATGTCGCGAGCATGCTGGATGTTGGCCGTATCAAATTTCTTGACAGAAAATACGTGGAAAGCATGACAATCCTTACAGAGGCCATAAAGACCTCGGAATCCATGATATCCCTTTACAACGACATCACCCAGGCCTTCATCATACTCTCGGCCGAGAAGATACTCGAGGAATGCAGGGACTCGAAGAAAAACGATGAGAAGGCCGCGGACGCGCTGATACATGCAAAGCGCACATTCTCCACGAGTGGCAAAAACCGCCTGGAGGCCATCCGCCAGCTCGCTGACATAGCCATCAATGTGCACAGGGAAGAGGTGATATTCCTCGAGCAGCGCATGGCCTTCGTGGAACCGCTGATAAATGCTATGAGGGTACAGGGCGTGGACGTGTTCAATGCGGGGCGCTACCTTCACAGGGCGAGGGAGTCATTTCTCCTGGGGGATCTGGCCTCGGTCACGGCATATCTGGACAAGGCACTGAACATGGCCAACGAAGCCAAAAACCATTGGATACTGGAGATAAAGAATGACATCCCCAGGGTGGAGTCCATACTACACCAGGCAGCTGAACTGGGCGCCGATATCTCAGCAGCTGAGAAGCATCTTCTACAGGCCAAGAACGCCTTCGACAACCAGGATTATTCCCTGTGCTCGGAACTTAAGAAACAGGCCGAAAGGAAAGCCATGGAGAGCCAGCATTCGCAGATACAGAAGGCCGCGAAACTGGAAAGAGAGAAACTGGGCGATGCCGAAAAGATTCTATCTTCGCTCGTTCCGGTGCTGAGGGAAGCAGAGGTATACAACATCAATACCGCTGAGATGTCCGGCGCGATGCAGGCAGCCAGAAATGCATTGATGAACAATGACTATGTAAATGCGCTGACCTACGCCAGGGATGCAGAGGCGCGCTCAAAGCCTGTCTGGACACAGATAAAGGCGTCAAGGGAAAGCATAATCGCATCGCACGAACCGTTGCGCCATTGCAATACATGCAATGCCGAATTCCTCAAGGTGTTCCCCAACAACAGGGCCGTGTGCGTGAACTGCGGCATGGTCTATGACATCCAGGTCAGGGAGCCTGAACAGAAGAAGGGCTGGTTCAAGAAGAAGTAGTTGCAAGAGTATATTCATTGCAGCATGCCCCCGGTAATCTCATCGTTTCCAGACTGCCGATTACCGGCCTTATTTAAATCCACATTCTGAAAGATTGCCGATTTATGGCGAATGCTTTATTCTCCATCCGAAGCCTTCGGCACTCGGAACTGCTGGGATTCAGCTTTCGCATTCACCTCTTGCCATGACATCGCTAGCAATTCATGGCCCTGATTTAGGTTAGAAATCAGGTGCCGGGTCATCGTCGAATGCTTTTATCGGTATCCAAAGTCCTGCGGGACATTTGGAACGCTAGGAGTTGCATTCAACATAGTTGGTTCAACCGAACCTGGCGACCTGAACCGAGTGCCTGGCCAATCATGCCCCGGCTGTGAGGCCGGGGTTGTACCGCCCGATTCGATGAAATCGGGCGATGTGATACAGAGAGTGGATTTCTCCCTTTCAAGCCCTGGCTGTAAGGCCAGGGTATGCGAGCATTGTAGCTCCATTGCAGCTTATTTTCATCAATGCGAGCGAGACGAATTGCTCATTAACATTACTCCTGGCAATTCGTTGTGAGGCCCTACGAATATCACCAAGGCCTCTCTGTTTTATTGGCTCTTGCAAGGAATCGTTTCTCTCATCCTTGAGTTTTGTTGACGGGAATCCGATGCTGCCAGCTTGGCCGAGAAACATTACGCCTGCTGTTCCGTCATGGCCTTGTAGCGCCTGTACCGCCTGTTCACGTCCTTCTCCAGCAAGGCATGCAGCTTTGCGGCTTCTTCCGGGAAGGACATTGTCAGGCTCTGATACCTGACCTCGCCGTCTAGGAATTCCCTGACCTTGCCGTTTGGCTCCTTGGAGTCGAGCTGGAACGGGTTCTTTCCCTGTTCGGCAAGCCTAGGGTCGTATCTGTAAAGCGGCCAGTATCCAGCTTCCACAGCGAGCTTCTCCTCTTCCTGGGACTTAGACATTCCCGCCTTTATGCCGTGGTTTATGCAGGGCGAATAGGCGATTATAAGGCTCGGTCCAGGGTAAGATTCAGCCTCCTGTAGTGCTTTGAGCAGCTGGTTCTTGTTCGCGCCCATGGCCACGCTTGCGACATATATGTACCCATAGGACATGGCCATCATGCCAAGGTCTTTCTTCACGGTCTTCTTGCCAGATGCCGCGAATTTCGCCACTGAACCGATCGGCGTGGCCTTTGAGGCCTGACCGCCGGTGTTTGAATACACTTCTGTGTCAAGGACAAGAATGTTGACATCCTCTCCCATGGCCAATACATGGTCCAGTCCGCCGTAGCCTATGTCATAAGCCCAGCCGTCGCCTCCGACTATCCATTGGGATAACTTCGGGAACATGTCCCTTGACTCAAATATCTCTTCCAGCAGCGGAGTCCTTTTCGCTTTCTCAAGCCCGGTGGCGATTCTGTCGCCGAACTCGCCTGCCTTGTCCGGGTCGTACATGTTGTCGAGCCAGCCCTTGAAGTCCGCATCCAGCTGCGGCATTGCCTTGCTGCCGATTGCCTCGGTTATGAGGTTCGCCAGCTTTTCCCTGCGCTGCTTGGTTGCGATCGCCATGCCGAATCCGTGCTCCGCATTGTCCTCGAAGAGGGAGTTGGCCCAGGCAGGGCCGCGTCCCCTGCCGTCCACCGTGAAGGGTATGGACGGTGCCGAACCTCCCCAGATTGAAGAGCACCCTGTTGCGTTGGATATCATCATCCTGCCCCCGAACAGCTGGGTAATGACTTTCAAATAAGGCGTCTCACCGCAACCACCGCAAGCTCCGGAGAATTCCAGTAGAGGCTTATGGAACTGAGAGCCTTTGACTGTGAATTTGCCTATCTCCCCGGTCCTTGTCGGTATGCCCTGCGAATAGTCGAAAAGCCGAGCCTGCGCCATCTGGCTCGCCAGCGGTTTCATGACGAGTGACTTGTCCTTGGTCGGGCATATGTCCGCGCAGTTTCCGCATCCGACACAGTCCAGCACGTTCACCTGCATCCTGAATTCCAGCTCCTCCAGCCCCTTGCCGTTGGCCTTGAGTGTCTCGAATCCGGCAGGCGCTGCACTTTTCTCCTGGGCATTGACCAGCACCGGCCTGACGGCCGCATGGGGGCAGACGAAGGCGCACTGGTTGCACTGTATGCAGGTCTTGGGCTGCCACTCCGGGACATTTATCGCAATGCCGCGCTTCTCATACTTTGAAGTGGAGAGGGGGAAGAAGCCGCCCGGCGTGAACAGGCTCACTGGCAGGTCATCGCCCCTGTGGGGTTCCTGGCTGAGCATGGGCTTCATCATCTCGGTGACGAACTTGGGTTCGTCTTTAATTTCCTCCTTCTCAAGGGGGGCATTGGCCCAGGAAGCGGGATACTTTATCTCGACGAGATTGTTGATGGCTATATCCACGGCGTCCTGGTTCATCTTCACGACCTTCTCGCCCTTCTTGCCGTATGTCTTTGCAATCGCATCCTTCAGGAGCTTGACTGCCTGTTCGACAGGCAGAACATCAGCGAGTTTGAAGAATGCAGTCTGCATTACCATGTTTATACGGCCGCCCAGGCCCACCTCGCTGGCGATTTTCACCGCGTCAATGTTGTAGAATTTAAGCTTCTTCTGCGCGATTACGCGTTTCACTGAGCCAGGCAGTTGAGTCTCCATCTCTTGCATTGCCCAGGGAGAGTTGAGCACGAAGGTTCCCCCATCCTTGATTCCCACCAGCAACTTGTATTTGTGAACGTATGATGGCTGGTGGCATGCAATGTAGTCGGCATTGTCAATCAGGTATGTTGACTGTATGGGCGATTTCCCGAATCTCAGGTGCGAGACTGTCACGCCCCCGGACTTCTTGGAATCGTATGCAAAATACCCCTGGACGAACATGTCCGTGTTGTCCCCGATAATCTTTATCGCATCCTTGTTGGCCCCGACGGTCCCGTCGGAACCGAGGCCCCAGAACTTGCACTGGACGAGGCCCTCGGGCGAGGCGTCAATGTTCTCTGAAAGGGGTAGGGAAGTGAATGTGACATCATCGATTATGCCCACAGTGAACTGGTTTTTTGGCTCCTTCATTTTGAGGTTGTCGAACACGGCCTTAGCCATGCTTGGCGAGAAGTCCCTCGAACCGAGGCCATATCTGCCGCCGACAATGAGCCGGTCGTCATGGGCGTTCTGGTACACGGCGCAGACATCGATAAACAGAGGCTCGCCGTAGGCGCCGCCCTCCTTCGTCCTGTCAAGAACGGCGATTCTCTTGGCTGTTTTCGGCACTGCTCCAAGGAGATGTTTGCCAGAGAAAGGCCTGAACAGCCTCACTTTCACGAGGCCGACCTTCTCGCCCTTCTTGTTGAGGTAATTGACAGTCTCTTCCGCTGCCTCGCAGCCCGAGCCCATCATGATTATTATCCTGTCAGCGTCCTTGGCTCCCACGTAGTCGAACAATCCGTACTTGCGGCCCGTAAGCTTGGCCACCTTCGCCATCTCAGCCTCGACTATGGCCGGAACAGCCTGGTAATACTTGTTTGAAGCCTCTGTGACTTGGAAATAAATGTCCGGGTTCTGAGCTGTGCCGCGCAGGTGCGGGTGTGCCGGGTTCAGCGCCTTGGCCCTGTGTCTCTTCACCGCATCCCAGTCGACGAGCCTCGACATCTCATCGTAACCGATGCCATCGATTTTCTGAATCTCGTGCGATGTCCTGAAACCGTCAAAGAAGCTTATGAACGGAACGCTTGCTTTCAAGGTGGAAAGATGCGCCACCAGTGAGAGGTCCATGACCTCCTGCACAGAGCCAGATGCAACCTGCGCCCAGCCTGTGGGCCTCGCAGCCATGACATCCTGGTGGTCGCCGAATATGGAAAGCGCCTGGCCAGCTATCGCTCTTGCCGAAACATGCAATACGCAGGGCATAAGCTCCCCTGCGATTTTATACATGTTGGGCAGCATGAGAAGGAGCCCCTGCGATGCAGTGAATGATGTTGCCAGTGTTCCTGCGCTTGCCATGCCGTGCAATGCCCCGGCAGCGCCGCCCTCGGACTGCATTTCCACAATCCTGAGAACCTGGCCGTGCATGTTCTTCCGGCCCTTGGAAGCCCAGACATCTGCCTCTTCTCCCATGGGGCTTGACGGCGTTATGGGATATATCGCGGCAACGTCGCTAAACGCATAGGCCACGTGTGCAGCCGCAGTGTTTCCGTCCACTGACATCTTCTTGCTTTCCAGTTTCATGCTTTTTATGTCGGTCATTGTTCCACCTTTATTTCATGATGCCAAGTTTACACACCTAGCGAGGCCCCCCATTAAATCATGGATATTAATCTTATCGAATTTCTATCTATAATCAACCGGATTTGAGAAGCTGGCCTGAATTACTCCACATATGATAAGTTATAAATAGCCTTCGGTTTGTAAGGCTATTAGGTGGTCCAATGAAAGCTGTAATACTTGCCGCGGGGGAAGGCACCCGGCTCCGTCCTTTCACCAACTCGGAGCCCAAACCGATGATACCCATAGCCAACCGACCGATTCTCGAATACGCCATTGAGGCTTTGGTCAAGAACGGGGTGACTGATATCACCATGATTGTCGGATACAAGAAGGAACGCATCATGAGCCATTTCGAGGACGGGAAGCGATGGAATGCGGACATCGGATACATTGACCAGAAGAAGAGAGTGGCTCAAGCCGGGACAGCATACGCACTTTCAATGGCCAAATCAGGAGTAAAGGGGGATTTCCTTGTCCTGCCTGGCGACAATATCATCAGCCCCAGCCTCATCGGGGACCTTCTGGGCAGCAAGGGGAAATACAGGATGGTCGTGACCGAGAGCGAGACTCCGTCCAAGTACGGCGTGGTCGAGCTGTCCGGCGATACGGTGAAGAACATAGTCGAGAAACCAGACGCCCACATAAGCAACCTCATCAGCACAGGCATATACAAATTCAGCGACGATATTTTTTCCGAGATAGACAGCGTCATGAAATCGGGAAGGTATGGCCTCACCAGCGTGCTGCAGAGCATAATCCCGACTACAAAGGTCACAGCCGTCAAGACCTCCAAGGTCTGGAGCGATGTCGTGTATCCCTGGGACATACTCGGCATGAATGCCCTGGCGCTCAGGAAATGCGCCTCTAAAACATCCGGGGTTGTCGACAAGGGCGTCACCATGAAAGGCCCCGTATCCATAGGTAAAGGCACTGTCATCCGCTCCGGAACCCACATCATGGGGCCTGTGGTGATAGGCGAGGGCTGCGAGATAGGGCCGTCAGTTTGCATTTATCCGTCCACCAGCATCGGCAACAATGTTCGTATAGGCCCCTTCACGATTGTTGAGAACAGCGTTCTCATGAACGATGTCCAGCTCAGTTCCGGTTCCTACGTTTCGCATTCGGTAATAGGCGAAGGCGTCGAGATTTTTCCCCAGTTCTGTGCGGTCGAATCCGAGGCCCATGTACAACTGGAAGGGGAGTGCAGGAAGGTTGAGAGGTTGGGAGTGCTGGTGGGCGAGAGGACAGTCATAGGAAGCCAGGTTTCCGTGGAACCCGGCTGCATCATTGGCTCGGAATGCAGGATTGCAAGCCATGTCTGTATCAGGGCCAATGTCGGGGACAACACCAGGATGATGTAGGGACAGAAAATGTGCGGGATTATAGGTTACACGGGAAACAGGCAGGCCAGGGACGTGATCCTGTCAGGGCTGAAGCGCCTCGAGTACAGAGGCTATGATTCCGCAGGCCTGGCAATCGGAAACGGCTCCCTGAACATTTTCAAGGACAAGGGAGACCTTGACCACCTCATGGAAATAATCCCCGTGATGAGGGGCAAATACGGCATTGGCCACACACGCTGGGCGACTCACGGCCCGCCCATGAAGAACAACTCGCACCCCATGGTTGACTGCAAGGGCGAGTTAGCACTGGTGCACAACGGCATAATCGAGAACAACATGGCGCTAAGGGAGGAACTGATGAAGAGAGGCCATGTGTTCCGCTCGGAAACTGATACCGAAGTAGCCGCTCACCTGCTGGAGGAAGTCTACGAAGGCAATCTTGAAAAAGCCATGCAAAAGATGGTTGCAAGACTGCAAGGCAGCTATGCGCTCGCGGCCGTGCATGTGAAGGAGAACGGGAAGATTGTCGGCGCCAGAAACATCAGCCCGCTAGTTGTGGGTGCCGGGAAAAGGGAGAATTTCCTGGCTTCGGACGTACCCGCCATCCTGGATTACACGGATAAGATGGTCTATCTCCTGGACAGGGAGATCGTGACTCTCACGCGCGAAAACGTGAAGATAACAGATTTCAACGGAAAAGAGATTAAAAGAACCTGGCAGAGAGTGGACATGACCATAGAGGGAGCGGAAAAGGGCGGTTACGACCATTTCATGCTCAAGGAGATTTTCGAGCAGCCAGAGGCAATACAGAACACCATAATCGGCGCCAATCTGAATGCCGAGAGCGGTTATTCCATAGACATGGCCCCGGACACTGTCAAGATTATTGCCTGCGGTACTTCCTATCATGCCGGATATGTCGGTAAATACATGCTTGAGGAGCTCGCCCGCATTCCCACAACCGTCGAACTGGCCTCGGAATACAGATTCTCCTCGGACACAACTTCCCAGCCGCTTGTCATTGGCATCAGCCAGAGCGGCGAGACAACAGATACGCTCTCAGCCATCAGAACGGCCCAAAGGCGCGGATTTGATACTCTGGGAATAGTCAATATAGTCGGAAGTACAATGACAAGGGAAGCCGACTCTATATTCTACACACGAGCCGGCCTGGAGGTGGGCGTCGCAGCTACAAAGACCTATATCACCCAGCTTGTTGCCATGCTATCATTGTCAATCAAGATGGGCGTTGCCAAGGAGCACCTGGGGATAGACGAGGCCAGGCATCTGACCAACGAGATGAGGAAGCTGCCGAAGCATGTGCGTTCTGTTCTGGACCAGTCCGAGAAAATTTTCGACCTAGCAGAGATTGTCTCCGGTGCCAGGAGCATGTTCTTCCTCGGCAGGAATCTGAATTACCCTGTGGCTCTGGAAGGCGCCCTCAAGATGAAAGAGATTTCATACATTCATGCGGAGGGATACCCAGGCGGGGAGCTGAAGCACGGGCCCTTGGCCCTGGTGACCGAGGAAACACCCGTGGTGGCAATCGCAGTCAAGGACCAGACCTACGAGAAGATGCTGGGCAACATAGGCGAGGTGAGTGCCAGGGGGGCCATCGTCATAGCAATCGGGACGGAGGGCGACAGAGAGCTGGACAAGTACGCGGACCATGTGATATACATTCCTGATGTGCCCAGGCTGTTCACTCCGATTCTCACATCGGTTGTGCTTCAGCTGCTGGCCTATCATACTGCCAACATCCTGGGATGCGAGATTGACAAGCCGAGGCATTTGGCGAAAAGCGTCACCGTGGAATAACCCCGCAATCTCGTCGATGCGTGTTTGCCGATTGCGGAATTCGTTGAATCACATTGCCGGGAAATCGCCGATTCATGGCGAACCCTCTATCATAGGATATTCAGTTATCGGGTTCACCGATTGCCATCATAAGCCCCGGGTCTCATGGCCAGGATTCAGCCAAGAATTGATGACCTGGCCATCGTAGAACACTCGGATGTGAAGATGCAGTGATGCGGTTCAACTTGCGTGTTACTGAAAGGCAGTTTGAGGCTGCAAGGCCTCAGCTTTCTTCCTTCCTGAGCACGGCGTAATGGTTGTCCGCCGAGAACCAGCTCTCCTGAACTGTAAAATCCGTGGCAGCCAGCAATTTACCGAACTCTTTCTCCGTGAAAAGATGATAGTACCGCTGAAAAATCCTGCCGTCCAGCATGCTCCAGTCCAATATGGCGTCTCCCGGCTCCCATTCATGCTGGAACTCGATCTTTGCCTGTGCAAGGTTATCTTTGAACTTCTTCTGTTCGGCTGACCAGACCCCTGTCAGGCACAGACCTCCCGGTTTAAGGCATCTGTAGGCCTCGTTCAATGCCATAACCCTTTCACCGGCTTGTGGTATATGGTGCAGCACCGCGCTGAGCAGGACTGCGTCCGCAATGCTGCCCCTGAACGGAAGCTGCACCACATCCCCCATCACCAGAAGCGGCGAATCGTTCGCACGCTTCTGAACCGAAGCGAGCTGACCTATCGAGAAATCCAGTCCGACCACCCTCAGCCCTTTCTCCTCCAGGAACCGGATGTCCCGGCCATTGCCGCACCCGAGGTCGAGAACCAGCTGACCAGGCGACAGTATTTCGGAAAATTTCTTGATGTCGGGCCAGGGGTAGTTCCGGGTTGCGTCAAAATTTTCTGCTATGGCATCATAAATACGGATTATATCGGGTTTGGATTTTCTCATAATGGCTCACTTTTCATTATGTTTCCACTGCCTCGGGTATGTCCCGGGCGCCATGAACACCCTCTCCAGGTTCACAGCAGCTCCCTTCTGCATCGTCCTCATCTTCGAGGATTCCTCAAGGGCTTTGCCCACTGCAATGCCCTCGCCCTTCTGCGTGAAAACAGCCACTGTCTGGCCCAGCTTGAAGTCCCCCTCGAGCCTGGTGATGCCGGGAACGGCCACATCCGCGCCGTGGCATATCGCGTCCACCGCCGAATCCTTGATGTAAACCTTGGGCAGGCCGTCCAGCAGTCTCTCGAATGGCAGGACCAGCTTTCTCAGATAGGACTCGTCGCCTTCTTCCTTGTAGGCGACGAATGCATCCATCAGTTCATGGAGCCTCACGAGGCTGGATTCGCCGAATACGGCCGTCCTCGTCCTGCGCAGTTCGTACATGTGGCCTCCGACGCCTAGGGCGTCGCCCATGTCCACGCAAAGCGTTCGGATGTAGGTTCCGGACTCGCAAACCACCCTGAACAGAACGCTTTTATCCCTGATGTCCAGGATTTCCATTTCATGAATGCGCCTGGCACGCCTCTCGCGCTTGACAGCCGCCCTGACAGGCGGTGTCTGGTAAACCTCGGTCGTGAATTCGGAAAAGATCCTGTCCAGTTCCTTCCTCGGAACTTCGGCGTGGAGCTTGAGGGTGGCCACGTACTCCTTTGTGTCCAGGAGGAGGACCTGCAGCGCCTTGAGGGCATCGTCCAGCGCTATTACAAGCACACCGCTCACGTTCGGGTCCAAAGTGCCCCCGTGCCCGGCCTTTTCGGCGCCTAGCATGTTCCTCACCCATGCGGAAATCTGATGGCTGGTAGGTCCGCGCGGCTTGTCGATGACTATAATCCCTTTCCTGAGATACTCTTTCATATCCCGTTGGTCGGGCGGGACTCCGTGCCTGCTCCTGGTGCCGGTTTCAGGCATGGCCTTTTTCCTCCATCCTGCGCAGGATGCTCTCAACAACTTCGTCAGGTGTATGGCCGTCGGAATGTTCCACATGGTCGTAAACGGCCAGCGAGTTCAGGTCTATATTGTAGATTTTCTTATATCTCTCACATTCGCATCTTTCCCTGGCGATTATCTCTTCTTTGACTTGTACGACGGGCTTGTTCTCCCTTCCCGCATTCCTTTCTGCCCTTGTATCTGCACTGGCATCCACTCTTACCTTGAATGCCGGTATGCCGTTCAGGTGCAACATGTGTGCGGCCAGTCTGCCCTCCAGGACGAGCTTCTTCTTTTCCCTGGCCAGAGCCAGTATCCTCCTGTCAAGCTCCTTGTCTATGTCATGGTCCTCCAGGGCCATTCTCCCGAATTCTGCAAGGGAGAGGTTGCGCTCCGCCGCCATGTCCCTGAATATCATGCCTGTGGAAATAAACTCGTAGCCAAGTCTTTCTGCCAGCAGTTTCCCGACTGTCGTCTTTCCGCTGCCAGGCGGTCCGCTGATGGTAATTATCATTTCCCTTCCCCTGCCTCCTCCGGTGCCAAGGTCTCTTCCTCATCGTCAATGACAAGGTATTCCTCCTCATCCCCCCCATCGGCATCCTCTTCCTCTTCAATGACCGGTTCATCTCTGTCAGGTTCAGAGCCCTTTTTCCCAGACAAGGCCTCGGGATTCTTCAGAAGCCTGTTGAAGCTGTACAGCTTGAAAACGCGCTGGATGACCTGGGCGACAGACATTGATATAAGCATGTAGACAAGCATCCAGTTAGAGAAGGCGCAGCATGTGCTGGTGCTGAGCGAAGCCTTCATGTCGACATTGTCCGACCAGGGGACTGACAGAGTGGCACCATGTATGTTTTCGATGAATGTTCCGATGAAGGCGAAAGTGGCAATGAGGAAAATCATGGTGAACATCATTGGCTTCATCTGGTCTATCATTGTGTTCATCTGGTCCTTGGACATGTCCAGCTGCTTCTGTCTGAGTCTCTTGACCTCGGCGTCATTACCGGCCAGATTGGCATCCCTCAGTTTCTTGTTGAAGTCCTTCATCTTGAACTGCTTCTCGGCAGATTCTATCCAGTCAATAAAATAATGCCGCACGCCACTGGAGAATGTGACAAGGATGATGCCAGCTATGAGGATTGTAATGACAGGATAATAGCCGTTGAATCCAATTAGGGGTTCCAGTACGATTCCCGCGACATTTCCTACCGCGGTTCGCAAATCCTTGATGAACATGATGAACATGGTGGCGAAAATCATCATCATCATTAACATCTGGGAACCGACATTGGCGGGCGGCTGGGGTACTGGGGCGTTAGCCATTTCCTTCTCCTTGCTGGCTGATTGCTTTTCACTATAATAGGCTTTCCTTGTTCCTCTCTTGCCTTGCCTTGCCTTTCAGAAATTTCATTGCATTGGACATGCATATGGTGAGAAAAGCCTCGGCATCCCCCTTCCCAGAGAGTCCGGCAGCTCCATCATGGCCGCCCCCTTCCCCCCCGCATTCCGCCGCAACGGCGCTGAACATCTCGCCCAAGTTTATCCCGGCGACGATAGCTGCCTGGTTGGCCCTGCCTGTGATTCGGAAGCTGCCCTCTTTCTGGGAAGCCGCAAAGGCAATATCCGCTCCGACGGAGAGAAGCGCATGGCATGCCGCGGACTCGAATGCCCCCGTCTCAGTCGATGCCACTATCCATTCACCAATCCTGTCGAACCTCATTCTCTGTACGCCTTTAAGCCGCGAAACCCTCCTTGATATGTCCTGGTCTTCGGCGCTATCGAATGCAGCCTGAATGTCTTCCAGGCATAGTCCCGATGCGGCAAGTATCTCTGAGCTATTGGCTAGGGTGCTGGCTGTCCCCCTTTTTAAATGACTGGTGTCCGCGAATATGCCTGCCATCAGGGCGTATCCTATGTCCGGGCTGATTTTCTCAGGCCTGCCGAGAAGACTCCACACTAGTTCGCAGCTGGAAGTGGCCCTCGGGTCAAGGAAGCATCTGGGCGTAGCGCATGCTCCAGTCTGAGAATGATGGTCTATCACCGTGGCATTGCACCATTGCACTCCGCTGTAACCGAGCGAGGAATCTGACTGGGCGTCCACAACGACGATGTTTTTTCCTTCGGAGGAATTGTAGTCTGAAACAATGTCAGCTCCCAGCCTGCCCAGGAGTTTCTTGCCGAGGTGACTCACGCCAGCTGGGGCATACAAGGTCGAATTGCCGAAATGCCGGGCCAGGGCCAGCGCGGCGCCGACGCAGTCAAGATCCGCATTCGAATGAAGGAATATCGCATTCGGCCCCTCGTTAAGCAAAGAAGAAATGGTCGAAGTGTCCTTGCTCATGCCTTTTCCTTCTGGAGGGCATCTGTCAATTCCTTTTGGAGGTTCTGGTGCATCTCCCTTAGGGTCTTTTCCTGGTTCCCCAGGGTTTTTACCCTGATTTCCAGGGTCTCCTTTTTATCCTCCAGTTCCTTCTTGAGCCCTTCCCTATCGTCATTGCGCACTAGGATGGTCCCGACGCTCTTGTATATCTCGGCGCCCTTCTTTAATTTTGTGAGTTCTTCAATGGTCTTCTCCAATTCCGTGACCTGCATCTCTATCTGGTATTTCTGCTGGGCAATCACCTGTATCTGTTGCTGAAGCTGCTGGAATTGCATGATCTTGCCCTGCATCTCCTGGCTAATATCATTCATTGTATCACTCCTATTGTCTCCCTGGCATCCAATGCCAGCTTTGTCCATCTAAGGTACGAATTGATCGCAGCCCTGAGGGCCACTATGTCACCTGCTTCAATAATCAGGTGCAACTCACCACTTTTTTCCGACACTTGTATTGTGGTCCTCGACACTTCATCGTCCGTTTCTGGCGTCAGTGCCCGGGCAAGGGTTTGTGCGCCATCGTCAGGTATTATCCGGATGCTCGCCTTCATCATCGGAAGGGTGATGTGTTGTCCATATATACATTTTGGTCATTAAGAAGAAACGTATAAGGTATATCCACTTGATGAAACCCTCATTCATACTTCATGCCGCAGTTATGGCAGGTTTCAGCGTCCTTAGAGACCTCGCAGCCGCATCCCGGGCAGAGGTATATCTCCTCCTCGGAATCGAACACGGCACCGCAGTGGCACACTGCTGCATCCTCCCTAACATATGAAAAGCATACTGGACACTGAAATACAACTTCCAGGGTATTGTCCTCACCCTGGGTAATCTCTTTGACTGATGTTCCTTGATGCCCTTCCATGGAACCTGATGGCGAAAAATCGAAGGCATGGTTGCATAATGGGCACTGGCCAATGTCCCTGATGCATGATAGATGGAAGAATTTACCGCACTCGCAGATTGTCATGACAGTTCCAGCTTCAAGTCTTCCCAGGCATATTGCGCATAGCCTGTCTGGTCCTGTCCCGGTAATAGCTATGGCAGACCTCTTTGGGGCATGTGGAATGGGTTGGTTGTCCGCCCTCGGAGGAGGCGGCAGCGGTTTCCTGAAGTTTATGCGGCTCGGCCGCCTTGTGTTTTTCCCCACCATCTGCGTACCGCAATTGACACCTGATAGAAATACCTAGTGATTGTTTTTGGTGCCCTTTTGCAAATTAATGTTTTCGTTGATGTTGGATTCTGCCATCTGACGAAGATTTTATAAACCTTCGCGTGCTTCAAGTTCAGGTTACATCAGCAGGCTGAATGATGGAGACATGAAATGCCGATTTTTGGTGGCAAGAAGGAAAAGAAGAACAAGGCTGTGGCAGCCATCGAGGAACTTTTGGATGATGCGGACAAAAGCCTGAAGTCAGGTGACCTCGATAAGGCGGCATCGGAATATAGGCGCGCCCACAGATATCTTTACCGCGAAGAAAACATTGCTGAAAATCCTGAGGATTTTTCAATTCTTTTCACAAGGACTGGACATGGCCTCTTCGAAACTGGAGAACCAGATAGGTCTGTGGAATGCTTCGACAAGGCGACGCAGCTAAATCCAAACAACACCGATGCATGGATGAGCCGCGGTATAGTCCACATGAAGACGGGAGCCATGCTGAATTACGCTATCATGTGCTTCGATGAAGTACTTAAACATGAAGAAAGCAACCTGGAGGCCATGGAGAACAAAGTCGAAGCATTGGTGCTCAGCAAGAAGCAGGATGATGCAGCCGAGATACTCGAGAGAATGATTAAAATCGCGCCTGCCAATGAAGTATATAAGAAGAAACTGGCTGAACTCTCCCCGAACGACTTGGAGACTATCACCGCCAAACTAAAGAAATCCCCGAAGGACCCCAAGCTCTGGCGCAAACGCGCCGGGCTTTTGGAGGCCGCTGGCAACACATCCGAAGCCATTGAGGCTTACCTTAGGCTGGCCTACCTGTCCAAGGAACCCGCAATTTACGAGAAAGTATTGGAGCTGAATCCAAACAATATGACGGCTGTCGATAAATTGCTGGAGGTCAATCCGGACAATGTGCCCCTCCTTCGCAAGAAGGCTGACGCATTCGCTGCTGACGGGAAAACAAGCGAGGTCATCCAGCTGCTCGAGAGAATTCTTACAATAAACCCCAATGATAATGGTGCGAGAACGCAGCTGGATGCACTGCGCCCGCCCGAACCAGAGCCAGTTCCCGCGGAACCTGCAATTGCTGAGCCTGAACCAGAACAGGTCCAAGCAGAGCCAGCAATGGCGGAACCGGAACCAGTTGCCGAACCTATTCAAGAAGTGCAACAGGAACCGGAGCAGGAGCCAATTGTCGAAGCCGAACCCGAACCAATGCCCGAACCTGAGCTCGAGCCAGAACCCGAACCTGAGCTGCCCGCACCCGAGCCGCAGGTGGCCGTCGAAGTCCAACCGGAACCCCCCACAACCGCGCCAACCGTAAAAACACCCGCAGACCCGTACGAGGCTAGTATAGCGAGCAACCCGGACAATCCAGATGTCTATATGGAGGCAGGAGACCATTACTTCGAGAACGAAGAACTGGGAAAGGCCCTGGAATGCTTCAGCATGGCTGTCGAGCTTTCGCCCCAGGATACAGTCGCACTCCATAACAAGGGGTCGGTGCTGTTCGTCATGCAGAGATATGATGAAGCTGTCACGACTTTCGACACTCTTATCGCTATTGACAGCGAGGACACAACCGCGTATCTCACTAAAGGTGCGGCCCTTTTCAGGTCAGGAAAATACGATGAAGCCATACAAGCTTTGAACAATGTTGTGAAGAGGGACATGAACGACGCTGCGGCCTGGTATTACAAGGCATCGGCCGAGGCCATGAAGGGGAATCTGAAGCTTGTGGTTCCGTTCCTTACAAGGTCCGCAGAGGTGGAGGAAGAATTCCGTGAGAGGGCAAAGACAGACCCCTCATTTGAGAAAGTCCGGGACACGCCAGAGTTCAAAACTGTCGTGTTCAAATAAGGTGATTCATGAAGGACCTGTGGATTGAAAAGTATCGGCCAAAAATCCTGGAGGATGTCGTAGGGCACGAGGACGTTGTCGAGAGGCTGAAGGCCTATGCCAGCACCACCAACATGCCCCACCTCATGTTCGCCGGTCCGGCCGGAACAGGGAAGACTACCTGCGCGATAGCACTCACCCGTCAGATGTTCGGGGACGACTGGAGCAATAATTTCCAGGAGCTCAATGCCTCGGACCAGAGAGGCATAGATGTCGTCAGAAAGACGATCAAGGACTTTGCACGGACCTCACCACTGGGAGGCAAGCTTTTCAAGGTTATTTTCCTGGACGAGGCTGACGCTCTCACGGCAGATGCCCAGGCCGCGCTGAGGCGCACCATGGAAAAATACTCGGGAACCTGCAGGTTCATCCTGTCATGCAACTATTCCTCCAAGATAATAGACCCGATCCAATCGAGATGTGCGGTCTTCAGGTTCAGGCCCCTTCTTCCTGATGATGTCAAGAAATACTTGCTCAGGATTGCAAAGGCAGAAGGCCTGGAAATAACAAAGGATGGGATGGACGCCCTCCTTTATGTTGCAAGCGGCGACCTGAGGAAGGCGACTAATGTATTCCAAGTCTCGTCAGCCCTGGGGACGAAGGTTGATTCGGAGGTTGTCTACAAGACCAGTTCCACGGGAAAGCCTCAGGATATTATCTCCATGATGGAACTCGCCATTTCAGGGAAGTTCAGCGAAGCCCGGGAAAAGCTGGATCTTCTGCTTGTTGATTACGGGCTCTCTGGCGAGGATATTGTTCGGCAGATGCACAAGAACATTTTTGAGCTCGAAATATCCGAATTCGGGAAAGTTCGGTTCCTGGACAAGCTGGGCGAGATTGAGTTCAGGATAATCGAGGGCAGCAATAGCCGCATCCAGTTAGAGTCCATGCTCGCGTATTTCTCCCTTGTCGGCAAGGAGTTCCAGAAATAACACTATACAAAGCTTTATATTGGTTAAGGAAATCCCCCGGACAACCCTAAGGGGTGCAAACAATAACATGAGGTATTAAAATGTCTGAAGAATACGCACCGAAAGCGAATGTGGAGTTTGAAACGATTGGATCAGAGAGAAAGACTTTTGGAAGGAACAACTTCTTAGAAGTTGCCAGGAAGAAGGCCGTCACCGATGATGGCGTGAATGAATTCATATCCGTCTCCAGGGGATATTTCCTACCGGATGGCAGCGCCAGATTCAAAAAGTCTCTGACCATACCGGACGACGAGGAACTCAAGAACTTCGTCGCTGAGATGATCAAGAAGCTTTAAACTACCTGGCGAACGAACAGGCAGGGCATCATTTCGAGGATGTGACATGGCGAAGGATGACGGTAATTTCTGGTCAAGATGGCAGACGATGTTTATCCTGTTTATAGTGATAATCGCGCTTGTCATTTCCGGCGCCTACACATCCTATGCCCTTTTGTCCTCACCGCAATCTGGCCTAGAAACTGAAGCTCATGTGAATATTGACGACACAGTAAGCGTCGATTACATTGGCATGTTCGAGGACGGAACAGTATTCGACACCTCCATACGAACAGTTGCTGAGAACGACACACTTTACCCGAAAAGCCTGTCATTCGCACCCAAGGAAACATACTCTCCCCTCAACTTCACGGTCGGTGCGAGCCAGATGATAGCTGGATTTGATAATGGTGTAATAGGCATGGTAATCAATCAAACAAAGACTTTAGTCGTCCCCCCCGAACAGGGATACGGATCGCCGGACGAATCGCTCATCATCGAGAAGAGCCTCAGGCTGTCAGTACCTGTCTTTGAATGGATAGGCAATTCCACTGAATTCTCAAACATGTACATGATATCGCCATCTGTCGGGACGAATGTGAAGAACATCCAGTATGGTTGGAACATGACAGTATTTCATATCGACCCCATCAGCGGTGCGGTCATGGTGAAAAACAATCCCTTCATGGGGGAGGTCATTACCGTCCGAGAGGGCTGGAATTCACGGGTTATATCCATTGACACATCGTCCAACATGGGTGCGGGGGAGATAGTGTTCGAGCATCTTCTTTCCGCAAGCAATGTGAAGTCAGCGATGTATACAGATTCCATGGGTAACCAGTTCATCATAACCGAGGTCAATAAAGTCTCGGGCACCTATACAGTTGATTACAACAGGGAAGTAGTTGGAAAAACGCTGATTTTCAAGGTGACTCTGCTCTCACTTACCGCGAAGGATTAACCCAGCATCTGTTATACTTAATATATTTTAACTCCTGAATCACAGGAATGGTTCACTTTTTATTATTTTGTTAGTTTGAGCAAAGCGATAAATATATATAGTAAAGGTTTATATATTTCACCGACACGTCTGTAAAGTGCCATGTCAGCTTGGGCAGCGATGCATCACTTTCATCAGGTTCGGAGTTGACGAAGTGACCAGCAGTTATCTGAAGGCAATGCAGCTCACGAAGCAGCTGGAAGAAAAGGCGAAAGAGGAAAAGAAGAATCGCCAGCTCGCTGAAATAGAGATGCAGGAGGCGGAAACATCAATAAAATCCGCAAAATCCTCAGATATCAATGTGGCCAGGTCTGAAGAGCTATTGGCCAAAGCCAGCCAGAATTTTGAGGGCAAGGAATACAGGGATGCTCTCACTCTGGCAACACAGTCAAAAGAAACGGCCAAGAAATGTTTTGAGGACGGAATAAGGTCAATCATGGATTCCGTCGATAAGCTGGTTGAGCTGACTCAGAATGTCGGGAAGGAAAGCGAGCAAGGTGTGAGCCTTCTCAAGGATGCAAAAGCCGCTCTCCAGGAAAAGAACTTCGAAAGGTCAATGAACCTTTCAAAGCAGGCATGGGGCGTTTACGAGAAGATGACACAGGAATTCCTGTCCGAAACATATTCCCAAGCACAATCAATGATTGTCCTCGCCAGGAACATCGGCGAGGATGTGGCCCCAAGCGAAGCCCTTCTTGAACAGGCAAGGAAATCTATGGAAACCCAGGATTACCTCACGGCCCTGGGCCAGCTTAGGGACTGCATGGAATCCGCAGGCACGGGATTGTCATCGCAGGTCGAAGCTCTCCTGGACGAGGCGAAAGGCTACATGGTTACGGCCAGAGAACTCGAAACAGACGTTACAAGGGTAACCGAGCTAATCCAGAGGGCGGAATCCGAAATTACCTCTGGCGACCTTGAAGCTGCCCTCAGTTCCGCAAGACTTTCCAAATCCGAATCTGAGAAAACACTCAGCCGTGCAATAAGCGACAACCTGGACAATCTCGCCCAGAAGATGCAGGAAGCGGAGAAGATAGAATCCAACGTCGACAAAGCGAATGAATTACTGGCGCTTGCCAAAAACGTGCTGAAGGAAGGCAATTACATAGCCGCCATTGATGCGGTCAAAGAATTGAATTCTGAGATATACAATGCTCAGTTTCAGAAAGTTCTGGCCACGATCTCCCAGTCACGTTCGAAGTTCATAGCGGCAAACAAGATAGGCGCGGACCTGAGCGAGGCAATGGATTTTCTAAACAATGCCAAAAATGCACTGAAGGAAGGCAATTTTATTCAGGCTCTGGACATGGCCAAGAAGGGTGACGATGTAGTCGATGAAATCGTTGCCGAATTTGAGAACATCGAAAATACCATAGCTTCACTGCAGTCACAGGTCAAAATGGCAAAGGGTCTGGGTGCAGAAGTCACTAATGTCGAATCGTCCCTTAAATCTTCCTCGGAATCATTGGAAGCGAGAGATTTCGAATCTGTGCAGGCATATGTAAAGCAGGCCCGGGAGGAAATATCCAGCGCTCTCTATTCGTATGCCACCGAATGCATTGAGGTCGCAGAACTTGTCATAAGCGCAGGAGATAGACTCGGTGCAAACCTTGTTGAGCCAGAGACCATGATGAAACAGGCCATAGATGCGACGAAGTCAGGGAACTACCAAAAATCGATTGAGCTTTCAGCGGAGAGTACGCGGCGTGCCGAGGAGATAATCAAGATACATGTTTCCAATACAATTGCCTCGGTTGAACTGGCTATGTACGATGCGGAGAATGTCGATATATCGGTGATCAAAGGCCTTCTTGACTCAGCAAAGGCGGAATTCGAAAGCAATGCTTTTGATAGATCGTATGAATTTGCAGACAAAGCTCTGAACATGCTGGAAACAAGCCAGTCCAGCAAAGCAAGGGACGCTGTCTCCAGTCTTAAGCGCGGATTGTCCCTCAGCAGGGAGATGGGCACAGACATATCAGACATTGAGGAAACCATTCTCAGGTGCGAGTCTCATCTGAAGGAAAGGGATTTCTCAAGCGCTCTAGCTGATGCAGAAAAAGCCCTTTCTGAAGCAAGGAATCAGCAATATGTCGCGGCCGAGAGGATGTTTGGGGAGGGCAAGCTGGCCGCGATCGAGGCTAAAAAGCTTGGTATAGACATTACCGACATGAAGGAAGCTCTGAAAAGGGCAAAAATGGCATTCTCCAAGGCCGATTTTCTTCAGACTTATAAAGAAAGTCAATTTGCAAGAACCTCATCCGAAAAGCAGATAGTGTTCCACCAGAAAGCCTATGAAGCCATAAACCAAGCGGCGGCCATGCTTGCCGAAGCCAAGAAAACAAAGGTCGACGTCAAAGACCCTATGGGCATCCTGCTTTCGGCCAAAGGGATGTTCGAGCGTTTCGAATACGAAAACGCGCTACAGGAAGCTGAGAAAGCAAAGAGCGAGACCGAGAGACTTACAGCCCTTTATCAGGCTGCCTCAACACTGCACTTCATAAATGAATCGATAGTGATGATGAAGGAACTGGGTATGGAAAATCCAGAACTGAATCAACTATCACAGAAGCTCGAAGCAGGTTTGAAGGCGGAGCGGCAACAGGAAGTCCTGGCCCTGGCAGCTGAAGGCGAATCCAAAACTATGGCCCTACTCAGCCAGTCCATAAGCAACCTGCTCTCATCCACCGAGTCTCTCGTCATGGATGCCAGGGAACTCAACCTTGTCGTAACAGCCCAGGAAGAGTTGCTGGAAGCCTCAAGACGGGCATTTGAGCAGAAACGGTTCAAGGAATCAATCGAGACGGCAAGGCAGGTGAGGACGCAGATAGAGGACCTTAGGAAGCTCAGCCAGAGGGTGGCAATGGAGATAAAGGCAGCCCAGGATGTCCTGAACGAGGGCGAGAACCTGCATGCAAGCATGACAGAATCGAAGAAACTTCTTGAGAATGCCCTGAATGAACTGAACGCTTCCCATTACAAAGAAGCCATTGATTTTGCTCTTAAAAGCGCGAACAATTCCAGGAAGACAATCGAGAAGCATGTGTCCGACACTATCAAGGCTTTCAGGGTTTCAATAGAGAGGGCAAAGCTTGAAGGAATCAATGTCCTCGCAGCGGAAAAATTAATGGGAAAGGCCATGGAAGCATTCAATACAAAGGATTACAAAACAGCCCTTTCTGAGGCCATGAGGAGCGAGGGGGAACTCGAGAAGGTCGGCCTGCAGCAGGAAATGGCTGAGAAGGCCATTTCAACAGCCGAGGCAAAGCAAGCCGAGGCCCAGAAGTCCGGCATGGTGTCCAAAAAGGCCAAGAGCCTGCTCATACAGGCCAGGGATGAGATGAAGAACGGCAATTATGTGAGGGCGCTTGAGCATGCCATTCAGAGCGGGGACGAACTTCACATGGTGAGCGAGGAGTTCTCAGAGGCTGTCGAAGCCATTAACATGCTTACAACCCAGATAGATATAGCCAAGAAAATAGCTGCGGATGTTACGATATCAATGAAGCTCCTAGCAGACGCTGAAAGCGCCAAGTCGGACAATGATTATAAGACCGCCACAGAGATCGCAAGGGAAGGCGCACTCGAAGCCAAGCGCCTGTGTCATTCGCAGCTAAGTTCGCTTGTTTCAACAGCTTATAAATATACAGACCTGGCAGGACAATACGGAATAGACGTATCCAGTGCAAGTTCACTACTGGCCGAGGCAAAGACTTTCATGGACACGGGCAAGTTCGTGGTTTCCAACGATAAAATCGCTCAGACCATAACAGACATCCAGACCAAACTTAAAACGTTCTTCGAGGACAGATATGCCCAATCGGAGAGGGCGATGGCCCACGCTAAGGAGGTCGGTGCCGAAATAACCGCAAGCCAGGATCTGCTCGCCAAGGCAAGAAAAGCCTTCGAGGATAATAAGTTCCGTGACGCAATCAACTTCGTGGAGAAATCCAAGGATGCAATAGACCTCAAGAAGGGCTTCGAGAGGGAGTTCATCGAACTGACCTACGAAGCGGAGAGGGTCATATCCAATTCAAGGAAGTTTGGCATCAACGTGAAAGAAGGCCAGGCATTGTTCGATTCAGCAAGGACGCAGAAGGACACTGATTACCAGCTTGCTCTATCCACCCTCAAGAAGAGCCTGGAAACAGTCAATGCGTCGGTGGCCGAATTCAGACCGAAGCTAACTGCCCTGGTGTCCACAGATAGGGTGGAGAAAGGGCAATGGGTCGAGACCGAGATAACAGTATCGAACAAGGGCAAGGCGCTTGCAAAGGACATATCTGTAAGTATCATCGGCGATGTGACATTCGAGGGCAACAATAAAATTGAAAGCATTAGGGGAGGCGGCGGCGAAGCAAAGATAAAGCTCAGGTTCAAGCTGGAAACGCCTGGCGAGGTTCCGCTTCTCATCAAGATAAATTCCACCAGGATAATGGACGGGATGGCCTATGAGGATGATTCCAATCACAGCATTTTTGTTCTCGAACCGAAGGCCGTGGAACTGAGGCCAGCCGTCACAAAATCCACCTTTGAGGTTCTGAAAAACCCCACAGATACGAAATGCAGTATCTGTATGGGGAAGGTTAAGACTGGCATCGAAGTAATTAAATGCTCCTGCGGCAAGGAATACCATGCAATGTGCGGCAGGCGTTTCGGCAAGTGCCCGTCCTGCAGCACCGATTTCACCGAGAAGATGGATGAAAGGACCAGGGACGACGACATCGGTGAATTGGACGGAGCCAAGCAACCTCCGGCGTCCCCGCCTGAAACTCCTCCTGCGCAGCCGCCCGCCCAACCTGCAGAGCAGCCCAAGAAAGGAGAGGGCACTGAACAACCTGTCAAGTCGGCTAAGAAGAAGGTTGCCCTGAGATTCTAAAGTATTAAATGAACTGTCCTCTTATTGTTTACAAGATACAAGTCAGTCCAAGAAATATTACTTGGCCCACCCTTATGATGATGGTGAACTGATGTCCAGATTGCTCGGGAGGAAGACAATCCGGTTTGACACCGTAGAATCAACAAATGAGATACTTAAGAGCCTGACCATCGATGGAATCGAGGCTGGCACGGTTGTGACTTCCAATATCCAGACTCATGGCAAGGGGCGGTTGGACAGGAAATGGGAGTCCCCGGAAGGGGGACTGTGGATGTCTGTCCTCCTCGAAACGGATACGGCCTTCGAATCGAATAAATTCGGCCTGTTGCCGCTCATGGCTGGTGCCTCTGTCGCGACCGCGATAATAATGGAATACGACCTGGACGCGGGCGTGAAATGGCCAAACGATGTCCTCATCGGAGGCAGGAAGGTCTCTGGCATCCTCTGCGAGCTCATCGAGCGTAGCGGCATGCGCTGCGCTGTTGTGGGCATAGGAATCAACGTCAACAACCCGGTAAAGGAGGGGTACGAGTTCAGTGGCCTATCCACATCAGTCGTCGAGGAGTTCGGGAAGCCTGTCGGACTGGAGGACTTGGAGAATGCAGTGCTGGAGGAACTCGACTTCAGGAACGGGCTTCTCTCCCAGGGGGAATACGATAAGATTCTGGATGACTGGCGAGAGCTGACAGTCACTCTTGGGAAGCGCGTCGCGGTCAACACGCCGGGAGGCTTGGTTAATGGCACTGCGAATGACGTAGATGACAACGGCTCTCTGATACTGGACTGCGGCGGTCGGACTGAAAAAATCAATGTCGGCGACTGCCAACATCTCGAATGAACCTCATATTGTGCCGAGGTACCTGTCAATCTCCCATTTCGTGACCTGGGTCCTGTATTCGTTCCATTCCCTGTTCTGGATATAGAGATAATTATCGAATATATGGGCTCCCAGTGTTTCCAGCATGAGTTCGCTTTTCTGCATGAAGGAAAGGGCATGGCCAAGGTTGGCTGGGAGGGTGTCAATCTTGTACAGTTCCCTCTCCCTCTGGGTGAGGGAATATATGTCCTTCTGCACCGCGTCGGGAGGAGCGATTTTGTTCTCTATCCCTTTCAGACCCGCAGCCAGCATCACAGCGAATTGAAGATAGGGATTGCCCGCAGGGTCCGGGTTACGCAGTTCTATGCGGGTCGCAATTCCCCTTCTGGCAGGAATTCTGATGAGAGCGCTTCTGTTCTCGGTGGACCAGGCAATGTATGTTGGAGCTTCATATCCCGGAACCAGTCTCTTGTATGAATTGACCTTGGAATTGAGTATTGCTGCGATTTCCTTGGAATACTTCAGCAGCCCGCCGATGTAATGCAGCGCTGCCTCGCTCAGTTCTTCCTTTCCGTTCGGGTCGTGGAAAATATTTTTCCCTTTTAAGAAAAGCGACTGGTGAGTGTGCATTCCAGTCCCGTTGACTCCGAATATCGGCTTGGGCATGAATGTTGCATGCAGATTGTATTTCAGAGCTATCGCCTTTGCTACGTACCGGAGTGTCACAACCCTGTCAGCTGTGGTAAGTGCATCTGCGTAATGGAAATTAATCTCATGCTGGCCGTGAGCATTCTCATGGTGGGATGTATAAACTTTGAATCCCAGTTTCTCGAGCGTCGAGCAGATGTCCTGCCGCACGTTTTCTGCAAGGTCCAGGGGCGAGAGGTCGAAGTATCCGCCATTGTCGTTCGGTATGGTTGTGAGCTGCCCGTCTATTATCTTGAACAGGAAGAACTCGCATTCCGGGCCAGTATTGAATTCGTATCCCATTTCGGAAGCTTTCTGCACGATCCTCTCAAGCACATACTTGGGGTCGCCGGGGAACCGCTTTCCGTCCGGGTTGTATATGTCGCAGATTATCCTAGCAGCAGGTCGTTTCTCCAGTTCCTCAGGAAGGATGCAGAACGAGTCCAGGACAGGCCTTGCGATAAGGTCGGATTCTTCAATGGTGGTATAACCGATTATGGACGAAGCATCAAAGGCAATACCGTCGTCCAGTATCTCCTCAAGCCTTCTGATGGGGATTACAATATTCTTCGGGGAGCCAAGGATATCTGTCAACTGGAGTCTGAAGTATTCGAGTTTGTGTTCCACGGCCAGTTTCAGAATATTTTCCTTCTTAAGATCCGCTGATGCATGACCCTGTCTATTTCGTGTCATGCCGCTCAAGCAAAGACTGCACAAATAAGTATTTTGCGTGCGTCCGTAATGCATTAGGCCTAAATAAATAGACGAATATGCCGGAGCATGACCTCACAGGTTCATTTCGTCAGAGTTGGAGCAACGAGAGGTGCTGACAGCATTTCGAATAAAATAGCACGCTTATTCAAAGAAGCCGAACTAATGAAATGCATCTCAAAGGGCGATCTGACAGCCATCAAATTGCATTTCGGCGAAACTGGAAACACGACTTTTCTAAGTCCAGTAATGATCAAACCAATAGTGGAATCGGTTAAGAAAGCCGGAGGGAATCCCTTCCTCACTGATGCCAACACTCTCTATTTCGGTTCCAGGTCCAATGCGGTAGACCATCTCAACACAGCTTATGGCCACGGCTTCCTACCCAGCGTTGTGGGTGCGCCAGTGATAATAGCTGACGGGTTGATAGGGAAGAGCGACACGGATGTCGAGGTGAACCTCAAGCATTTCTCCACAGTTAAGCTGGCCTCCGCGGCAATCCACGCAGATTCAATCATCGTCGCATCCCATTTCAAATGCCACATGGTCGGAGGAATCGGCGGTGCGATAAAAAATATGGGAATGGGTTTTGGCACAAGAGCCGGGAAGCAGCAGATGCACTCGGATATGAAGCCGCAGGTGGACCCTGAGAAATGCATAGGTTGCGGCAAATGCACCAAGAGCTGCCCGAAGAACGCGATCACAATCTCCAAGGGGAAGGCGAGCATAGACATTGAAAAATGCTATGGCTGCGGCGAGTGCCTGATAACTTGTGGAGCCAAGGCCATCAAGATACGCTGGGACTCTGATGCGAAATCATTGCAGGAGAAGGTTGTGGAATACTGCATGGGCGTTGCCAAAGGCAAGGAAGGAAAGATAGGTTACATAAATTACCTCATAAATGTGACACCACATTGCGACTGCGTAGGCTGGAGCGACATCTCTATCGTCAATGACATAGGAATACTCGCTTCGACAGACCCTGTTGCGATTGACCAGGCCTCCGCAGACCTTGTGAATTCGACCAATGTCAATCCACTGTCCTGTGCGGCGAAAGGAGTGGGGGAGGGATTGGACAACATCCGGGCGGCCAATGAAGTAGACTGGTCCTTCCAGCTTGCCTATGGCGAGCAGGTGGGCCTAGGCTCACGCAAATACGAACTCATCCACATTTGAAACACCGAACACAATCTTCATAAGGGAGGAAATTTATTCTGGTGGGCGCTGGAGGTCTATAAGTGAGGGTGTTGATTGCGGAAGATGATGATGTTTCCAGACTCCTTTTAGAACGTCTTCTTCAGAAAATGGGTCATGAATTTATCTCAACCAAAAACGGACTTGAAGGATTGGAAGCCTATCAAAATAATGAAATCGACATGGCAATCCTCGACTGGATGATGCCCGAAATGGATGGGATAGAACTGTGTAAGAAAATTCGGGGTATCGAGGGTGGTACCGATGAACCAATGTTTATATTCATGGTCACTGCGAAATCCGATGTAAAGGATATGCTTCACGCGCTAGTGATGGGCGTCGATGATTTTCTGACTAAGCCAGTTGACAGGAAATTGTTCGAACAGAGAATAAAGATGGGAATGAAATACCAGAATTTCTTAAAACAAGGAAATAAATCTAGGATAGAACCAGTCCTGATAATGCTAGAGGAGCATAATGTTCTCCGAAAATTGATACACATCCTAGATGCAATCTATGATAGACTGGAAGCTGGAATCCCCCTGGAAATACTAAAGTGGTCCACCTCCGCATTGTTTAAATTCACACTGGAGATCCATCAGCGCAAGGAAGATTTGTATCTCCAATCATTCATCAATGCAGTAACCTCTGAACACGTGGATTGGTTTAGCGACATTTCGGAATCGTCTTTTGTAAGTCTTGCCGAGGAACACGAACAATTGGAGTCTTTATTGATGGAAATCCAAGGCCATATCTCTCGATATGCTATCCAGGATGAGCCGAGCACAGAATCGCTGAAAGAGGTTGTAAAATCATATTCAGACCTGTTACTGAATCATATTCAGAAGGAAGAGAAATTGTTCTTCCCGTTCGCAGAGAAATATCTCGTACCCAAGGAGAAATTCGAGCTGGTCACCCAATTCCATGAAATTGACAGTGAACTGGGAGTGAATTCTAAAAATCAGATGGTGTCTGATATATCCGAATTCCTGGACTGCATCACTCAGAATGAGAATAATCTTCCCCTCTGGAGGCCGATAAAATGACATTGCTGGTTGTAGACGACAATAGGATAGATCGAATACTTTTAGAGAAAATATTACTTAAATATGGATTTGAGGCGACAAGTTCTTCAAACGGTGACGAAGCATTGAAAATATTTGCCTCAGAGGCTATTGATTTGGCCCTCATAGATTGGATGATGCCGCCAACTGGCGGCTTGTCTTTATGCAAGAAAATTCGGGAAATAGAAGTGGAGACTGGAAATTTCTGCTACATCATCATGGTGACGGGTAAGAAGTTATTAGAGGATGAAGTCCGCGCATTTGAGACTGGCGTGAACGATTTTATAACCAAACCGTTTGTTGAAACGGTTCTCATAGCCAGGGTGAAGGCTGGCTTGAGGATTATCGACGATAGAAGGAATCTAATGAGCCGATTAAATACATGCCTGGATTAACGAATATTGTGACGGGACTTTCGGTAGTTAAATATACACTTCATGCATTGTCGATATCAAAAGAATAAACTGTTAATATTAGTGGCAGGAGAGAAGTAAAATGGCAAGAAAAATAAGCCTAAATGTGAAACTAGTAATCCTGGTTGTACTATTAACCGTAATACCTACTGGCATCATAAGCTATGTTGCACTGGAAAGCAATGGCGCATTGGGAAACACAGCTGCAAACGACAGCGCAAGTGCGCTGAATAGTCTTGGGGAGGACATGATTGAGCAAAAGGCCAAAGACGTCGCGGAGCAGGTGGAAATCTATCTCAGATATAATCCCGGTATGACAATTAGCGACATCATGGCCGATCCAGAGATTCATAACATCTCGGTGGAATCTGTAGGGGAGACTGGATATACTGCCATTGTTGATGCCACTCATTTCGTCATCTTGACCCATAAATATAACACGTCAGTCGGCAAGGATTTGACGCCTTTGGAAACCACATTGCCTTCATTCTGGGCAGTAATCAACCGCTCTGCCGGCGGCAACGTAAGCTGGGGTTACTATGATTGGCTCGAGCCAGATAACGTTACAATAAGGCAGAAATATGCGTATATTGCGCCAATCAATGCCACTACCGCCGATGGCGTGAGCGGTCTCACACTGTGGGCTACAACCTATATAGATGAATTCTCAAGCCCAGCTGATGCTATAACAGAGCAAATAGCCGACGAAACTTCACAATTAACCAGTGGATTGATATTCGTAATAATAGTTATGATTATCATTGTGATAATATCTTCAATAGGATTTGCGAGAACCATCATTAGACCTATATACAATCTAAAGGAAACAACAGAAAGGATAAATGAAATCAACCTGGATGAGCCAGTGGAGATCCTCACAAACGATGAGATCGGAGATCTGGCAAAGTCTTTCGACAATATGAGGATCAGCCTTAAAAACTCTTATGAGAATTTAGAAAAGAAGGTTGAGGACAGGACCGAACAAATACGTGAATCGGAAAGGCATATGGCGGATATAATTAATTTCCTACCAGATTCAACTTTCGTCATAAATTCCGAAGGCCAAGTTATCGCATGGAACAAGGCGATGGAGGAGATGACCAAAATCAAAGCAGCCGATATGTTGGGCAAGGGCGATTATGAATATGCTATGCCTTTTTACGGGGAAAGGCGTCCGATTGTCATCAACCTTGCAATGATACCAGACAATGAAATCGTAGCAAAATACCAGAACGTCCGGAGGCATGGTGATGCCCTGCTGGCCGAAGTATTTGCATCTTCCCTCGGGAAAGGAGGAAGATATGTGTTCGCTGCTGCCTCGGCACTGCGGAACTCCAATGGGGAAATCGTCGGAGCAATCGAAATTGTCCGTGACATCACCGAACAGAAACTCGCTGATGACGCACTCAAGGAGAGCGAGGAAAAATTCCGTGAACTCTATGAGAACCTGCGCGATGGATTGGCTGTCGTAGACATGAACGGAAAAATTATCGAGTTCAACAAAGAATTCCAGAAGATGCTCGGGTACGACGCAGAAGAAATTTACCCGTTGACATATGAGGACATTACTCCGACCAAATGGCACACAACGGAAAGAAATATTATTGCGGACCAGGTCATGACCAGAGGCTATTCTGACCTATTTGAGAAAGAATACATCCGGAAGGACGGGGCCGTTTTTCCAATAGAACTCCGGATATATCTCACAAGAGGCGAGGATGAAAAACCCAAGGCCATGTGGGCTGTCGTAAGGGACATCACTGAACGAAAACGACTTGATCGGGAACTGAAAGAAATGAACTCACTGAACGAAACACTTCTTCAGACCATACCGTTCCCATGGGATATAGTGAGTGAAAATGGCGAAGTCCTGCATGCTAGCAAGGCGTTCACCGATAACCTCAGTATAAATCCAATCGGTAAGACATGCTGGCAAATGTATAAAGACGATAAAAAACAGTGTCCAGGCTGTCCCTTAAAGAAAGGAGTCTCCCTGGGCGAGACAATGAGCATCGAATCCCAGGGCGCCCTGGGTGGGAGGATATACCTCATCACCCACACCGGAATGATATTCAAAGACAACAAAGCAGTATTGGAAATATTCCAGGACATAACAGAACGGAAGGTCATGGAACAAGCTTTGCAGAGGGCAAAAGAGGCTGCTGAGACTGCCTCACAAGCCAAAAGCGAGTTTCTGGCAAACATGAGCCACGAAATCAGGACTCCGATGAATGGAGTCATCGGAATGATTGACCTATCCCTAGAGACCGAATTGAATAACGAACAGCGAGAATACATGGAACTGGCAAAAAGCTCTGCCAAATCATTACTGACCTTACTCAACGATATACTCGACTTCTCGAAGATAGAGGCAAACAAACTGGAACTCGAATCCATGGATTTTGACCTCCATGAGATGATGGATCAAGCTATGAGGATACTGGGCTTAGAAGCCGACAATAAAGGAGTCGAGCTCATGTACGAGATAGATTCACACATTTCCTACTCGATAAACGGTGATACCACACGCCTGAAACAAGTGATAACGAATCTTGTAAAGAATGCAATAAAATTCACTGAAAAAGGCCACATCTACGTCAGAGTTGTTGAAGAAAATGGTTCGAAAAAAGGGATGAAGCTTCTGCATTTCTCGGTGCAGGACACTGGAATCGGCATTCCCGAGAACAAGCTGCGGTCGATTTTCGAACCTTTCATTCAAGCGGACGGTTCCACGACCAGGAAGTACGGTGGAACTGGCCTCGGCCTTAGCATAACAAAGCACCTAGTCGAAATGATGAAGGGCGAATTATGGGTGGAAAGCAGGATGGGCGCGGGCAGCACATTCCACATTAAACTTTTATTCCAGACAGGCAAAGCAATAGAAACCTACCAAGTGAATCCCGAAGACCTGAAAGGCTTGAAAGTCCTCATTGTGGACGACAATGCCGTAAACCGGCTGATACTGCGGAGAAACATGGAAACCTGGGCCATGGACGTTACGGAGGCTTCGTCCGGTAAGGATTGTCTGGATAAGATACGGGAGTCAATCAAGGAGGGAAAGCCGTTTCAACTCATGCTGCTCGACTGCATGATGCCTGACATTGACGGATTTGAGGTCATGAGCACACTCAAGGAAATCAATCTCCAGGATATTATAATCATCATGCTCAGCAGCCTGGATAAGAAGGGGAACAAAGAACGAAGCAAGGAATTGGGAATCTCCGAGTATCTCGTGAAACCTGTTAGTCAATCGGCATTGCTGGATTCTGTCATGAACATTCTCAGCAGAAAAAAGAAGGCGCGCTCTTCAACGCCTGCGGCAACTGCCAGAGAACAGGAGATTCCAGTGAAAATACCTGGGGATACAAAGGTTCTTCTGGCTGAGGATAACCAGGTCAATAAAAAGCTTGCGGTGAGATTGCTTGAAAAAGCCGGGTTGAAGCCGGCTACAGCCTCCGATGGATTGGAAGTCCTCAAGGCTCTTGAAAATAATGATTTCGATATGATTTTGATGGATGTCCAGATGCCCAGAATGGACGGCATCGAAGCCACCAAGAAAATCAGGGATGTAGAGGCAATCACAGGCAAACACATGCCGATCATCGCTCTCACCGCCCATGCCATGAAAGGGGACAGGGAACGGTTCCTAGAGGCGGGAATGGACGATTATCTTTCAAAACCACTGAATCCGAAGGAACTATTCGAAGTAATAGCGAAATTTGCGAAAAAACCGAGGGCTTGAAATGGCAACAGACAAATACCTAGACAATGATGATTACGCGCAACGCATGGATAACGATATCGGGCTGATGTCCGAACTGTATCAAATTTTTCTGGAGGATTCCAGAAACCTGATCAAAGAGATAGATGATGCGGTTTCTAACAACGATTCTTCGGCCCTTCGCATTTCAGCCCATACCCTGAAGGGTTCCTCGGCCTGCATTTCAGCCAAGATAATTCAGAGTCTGGCAAGTGAACTAGAGGATCTCGCGACCGAAGGCAACATGCAGAAAGCAATTGCCCTAAACGAAAAGCTGAAAGAAAGCTATGAGGGAACTCTGTTCGAAATTCAACAAGCCCTTGAAAAGCTGTCAGCAATTTAATGTTTCGTAGACTTGATTGGTTTATGAACAAACAGACTAAGGCCAGATAATTGCTGAGAGAATTGAATGTCATATCATTCGAAGAAGCCAAAAGAAGCTTTAAATAAATCCATATAATGCGTGTGCATAACGTAAGAACTAGGGGAGATAAAAATGAAAGTACTGGTAGCTGAGGACAACAGGGCATCTCGTATATTAATGGAAAAATTGCTGAAATTACAGGGCCATGAAGTTATATCCGTCGATGATGGAGAGAAAGCGTTGGAATTACATGACCTCCATGATTTTGATATAATATTTCTGGACTGGGTTATGCCGAAATTGGATGGCATTAAGGTCGCAACCAAGATTCGGAAGCAGGCTGAAACAACTAAGAAGAACCCGTATATCTTCATGGTGACTTCCAAGACCGGAAAGGAAGATATGCTTATTGCACTTGAGGCAGGAGTAGATGATTTCCTGTCCAAGCCCATTGACAGTTCAATCCTGGCGTCGAGAATAAAGGTCATTGAAAGGCAGAGGAAAGACCAGACTACCAATGCAATGACGATGTTAATGGAGGAGCATATCGCCCTGAGCCGGATGGCAGGTGTGTTCGAGGCTATCGCTGAAAGAATTGGAGTAGTGCCTATTTCCAATACGCTTCTCGAGTGGCTCAGTTCCACCGCAATGATGTTTGACACGGAAGTTCATCACAAGAAGGAAGATATTTTCATGATGATATTTATTGAAAGAGTATTGAAGGAACATGGCGAATCTCCGAATTCAAGGATTTTTTCCAGGTCTTCGCTCAAGACAATCGAGGATGAGCATGAGGAACTGAAAATCATTCTGGCCGATATACAAAACAAAGTGAAATGGTATGTGGAAAAAAAGCCCGGTTCTGATTTGACCCTGAAAAAAGCTATCAACGACTATAATGCGCTTCTCAAAGTCCACATGAACCGTGAGGACAAATACCTCTTCCCACTCAGTTTCAAATACCTGAACAACGACGACATGGGCAGACTGATGATAGAATTTCAGAATGTTGAATCCAACGTGGGCCTCAAGAGGCTGGATAAGAGATTGGAGCAGATAGTCAAGGCTGAGAAACTATTGAACATTCAATAGTCCAACAGGCTGAAAGCGGGCGCGGGGGGAGGAGCATCGTAGCTCCCCAGCAATAACCAAGCATCGATGCGACTGAGACGAATCTATCTGTTAGTAATTAACCAGAAAAAGATTCGTCGGACCGCGCCCGCGTAATGTATTATGTAGAAAAAGAGCGGGCGCGGGGGGAGGAGCAAACTAACTAGTGGCAATTAAAACCATTGTTTGCGACTGAGACGAATCTGGTTATAACAGATTTGTAACGAAAGATTCGTCGGACCGCGCCCGCGTAATGTATTATTTAGAAAAAGAGCGGGCGCGGGGGGATTTTCGACGAGATGAGGAATCCTCAACGAGCTAAGCTCGTTTCGGACGCTGGACGAATCGCTATGCGACTCGTCCGCGCCTCGACGAACGATAAAGCAATAGATTGCCGTTCGTCTTCGGTTCGAACCCCCGATCTACAGCTTAGGAGGCTGCCGCCATATCCTGTCTAGGCCACGCGCCCATAGTCCTCAATGGGGCTAGCAACAAAACCTGATTAAAAAAGGTTGTTATGGATGGAATTTAAAGAAATGTCACTGAATACTTTCTTTCAAAGAGTGAATTTCACAATCTTTTTTTCGCTGCTGGCCAATCTCATTTTGGTTATGCAAAACAATATATATAACCATAGTATCGGGATGGCTACCCAAATTATTTAACTGGTGAATAGAATGAAATGGCTCAAGAAGGACCGTTCTGACAATGAACAGATTTCGACCGGAGAGTCAAAATCGGAGCCGGAGCAGATCAGCGAACGCGCTGAACAGGATGCCTCAATGCCTGTAACTCTTGAGCAACCAGTAGCGAAAACCGTTCAGACATCCGATACAGAGATTGATGACCTGGAATTAATACCTCCAGAAGATGAGGGGCAGGAATACAAACCAGTAAAACAATCCACCCGCAGAAGGGACGAGAGATCAGGTCAATCCGAAACTGCAGATGAAAAGGAAGATCGCTCCCACAAGACACCGTTCAGGAAAACCTGGATCGGACAGCATTGGAAGACCTTCGCAATACTTATGACTATATTCTGCCTGGCATTCTTTATCAGAGGATATTATGGCCTTGAACCTTCCACAGAGAACGGTTTTATCCTATCTGGTGGTTCAGACTCGTATTATCACAATTATGTATCAAGCGAAGCAATCCATACTGGTGGACATCATTTTTGGGACAACATGCTGAATTACCCGGTAGGAACTAGGAACCCGCGTCCCCCGTTGTACGACTGGTCTGTATCACTCATCGGAATAGGCATATCCCCGTTCATGAACGGTGACATGTACTCAAGTTTGATGTATTCACTGATATTTTCTACTGCGTTTTGGGGGGCATTGACCATCTTCCCCACATACTATCTCGGGAAGGAAGCTTTCGGGAAGAAAGCTGGTATAATATCAGCGCTCCTCCTGGCAATATTGCCTGGCCATATCCAGAGAAGCGTTTTAACGAATGCAGACCACGATGCCATTACACTGTTTTTCATAGTTACGGCCTTCTTCTTCTTCCTTAAAGCACTCAAAGTTATGAAACAGAAGGAATGGATACCCTCGTGGAACAAACCCAAGGTTGTCCTCTCGGGGACAAAGGATTTCCTGAAATCGAACAAATCATCTGTTCTTTATGGTATACTATCAGGCTTTTCACTGGCAGGTGTAGCTCTGATATGGCAGGGTTTTGCATACGCCATAGTGCTGATAGCGGTTTATTTCCTGGTTCAGATATTAATGAACCGTTTCAGAAACGTTGATTCCTTTGGCATCTCCCTCATCTATTTCATATCAGTCGGGACAGGCCTTCTGGTTGCATTCCCTTATTATTATCTCTCAATACAGATACCAAGCTGGTTTGATACCCCAACCTACCTATTCCTCGGGCTCTTTGTTTTCGCTGTGATATTAATGGCAACCAGGAAATTCCCCTGGTTCCTGGTGTTTTCCCTGATTACACTCATTGTGATGATTATGGTCACGCTCCTCTACATACTAGCCCCGTCAATACTCGATTCGATGGTCAATGCTTTGCTCAGTGGCGGTGGGTATTTCATCAACAACAAGCAATACCAGACAATCGCTGAAGCGCAGGCTCCGCCTTTCAGCAACTTAGCTCTCTCTTTCGGAGTCATTACATTCTGGCTTTCATTTGCTGGTTTGGCCTGGGCTGTCATCCAGCTCCCAAAATCATGGAAACCCGATTTCACCTTTATATTGCTTTGGAGTATTTCTTCGATTTATATGGCAGTCACCGCAGCAAGGTTCATGTTCAATGCAGGGCCGGCTTTCGCTATAACCTCTGGATGGGTTATTTCACTTATTCTGGGAAGAGTAAACTTCAAGTCCTACGCGACAAACCTTAAACGCTCTTCTGGATTCAAACCAGGACAAAGATTTATCATAGGCCTGGCCGCAGCTTTTGCATTGCTCATTGTGGCAACGGTTGCTGTTTCATCGTTCTCAGATATAGCCTATGCCGTCTTTGTTATCGGTGTATGCTCGGCATTCGGAGTGTACATACTTTATTTGATATCGGAGACGAATCCAAGCAGGATATACAGCCTCATTGCTGTATTAATTCCGGCTGCTGGTGCATTATTCTATATTTATGCGGAACTCTATACTGAGTGGGAATTGACAACAGCAACACATGGCTTCATTCTAGCAATTTTGCTCTTCTCATACTTCGTTCTTTACATACAGATCAGGAAGACGTCTTTCTTCTTCACTCTCGGTCTCATTTTCCTTGCATTCTGCATTATCATGCCGAATGTGTGGATGGGGCTCGATGCCGGTATTCCCTACGAAACCAAAACAGATTATGACCTGGAAATATACAATTCCATGCCTATATTCATACACCCGAAAGATTACGATGCGTTAAATGGCACTAATTGGTATCTGGGCGGTTTTGGATACTCTCTACCATTGAATAGCAGATATTGGCCCGCAGCCTATGACTGGCTGGCATTGCAAGATGCGGATATTTATCCAGTCGAGGATAAACCCGCATTTATCAGTTGGTGGGACTATGGTTTCGAAATAGTTAACGAGGGCCAGCATCCCACTGTGGCAGACAATTTCTTAGGCGGGCACCAGCTTGCAGGTAATTTCATCATGGCCCAGACAGAAAAGGATGCGATTGCTCTGCTTTCAATAAGGATTTTGGAAGGTGACTGGTACCAGCTCATCGGAACCGGTTCCAACCACTTCAGTCCGGAAATCATTGCCCTTTTGGATTCGTACGGTGTGAGCAGCGCAGAAATGATCCATATTTTTAACACCCCCTCGGATTATGTGCAAGCCATACTTGAAAATCCGCAGATATACGGACCCCGCGATGATGTAATACAAGATGCGAATGCAAAATACATAGCTGCAAGGGTTCTACTGACCCAGTCGCTTGACGAAAATGAGATGGTCCAGTTCTACCATGACGTTTCCGAACTGACAGGCTATTCTATCAGATATTTCGGTATTGACAGCCGTCTGTTTCCATTCTCAGCTGACAACACTGGGATTTTCTATGCACCCGCAAAGCTTTCAGATCATAGAATTGACTCGACCGCTAATCAGCCATATGATTTCTGGGAAATAAAAGCAGTAGGCGAGTACGGTGGAGAATATGCTTTGGACGAAATACCATCGGATGTAACTTTGAACCAAGAAACACCCTACAAAATTGAATACAAGGACATGTTTTATAACTCCATGTTATACAAGGCATTCATCGGTTACAGCGGTTCTGACATTGGCAGCGAGGAAGGTGTTCCAGGAATTACTGAGGCCCTGGCATCGAATCAGATAATGCCTGGCTGGAACATGACACACTTCAAACTAGTCCACAGAACCGCATACTGGAATCCCTACTCAGCGAAGGACATCCAGAATCACACGGACTCATGGCAGGCCATGAATTATTGGGATGCCTATCAAAAACAGCAGAACCAAGACGGAATTTCTGACCTGAGCGATAGGTCTAGCCTATACCAAGGCGTCATGATGCTGAAATACTACGATGGCGCTGTCATCAGTGGTAAGGTTCAGCTTGAGGATGGAACCCCAATCGAAGGTCTGACCGTGACAGTATCGGACGATTTCTCGATACCGCATCAGAAGGTCACCACCTCAAAAGAAGGAAGCTATTCCATAATCGCACCGTTCGGAAATATCACATTGACAGTATCCTCAGGGACAGTGGACCCTCTGACAATGGTTGGAACCCAACTGAATACAACACAAATGTTCATCGAGGATTACCAGGCAATGCGCAAGACCGAGGACCGAGATTCCAATGGGAAACCTGACTACGAGATAACTAAAAACCTTATTGTGACCAACGGTTCGATAAAAGGTTATGTCTACTGGGACATGAATTCTGACGGTACAAAAGGAGAGGCCGATGAAACATTATCAAACGCACAGGTGGTTCTAAAAAATCAGGATTTCGTATACGGGAAATCGATCTTCACCGATAATTCTGGTCAGTACAAGTTCGACATCCTTCCCCCGGGTAGCTATACCGCTGATGTTATCTATGCGAATCGAACATTAGGCAACCAAACACTGAGTGTAACGGGGGGTCAGGTAACGGATATCAACCTGGCTCTTGCAATCACCCCTCTTCGAGGAACTGTTCGAGACTCTAGCAATTTGGTCATTGAAGGCGCATTGATTGTTCTAAAAATGCCCGAGGAAAATATTGAAAAATATACATATTCAAATTCGAATGGTACATACTCGTTTAACAATGTCATGAAGGGCAACTACACAGCTCAAGCTTATTACTACGGTGATGCAAGCACTCAACAGCGTATGACAATATCCCCTCAGGAAAATAATACAATGGACTTTGTTATATCTGAATCCATAATGCTCCAAGGAACCCTATTCATTAACGGAATACCTGTGCCTTATGCGACCATCAAATTTGCAGGTCCCAGCAGTTCAATTTCAATGACTGACTCCACTGGCCACTATTCAATAATACTTAACACCGGCGAATATACATATTATGTAAATTATGTTAAAAATGGTATTTCATACACCGCTCTCGGACAACTTTACATGAGCGATGATCAGACTTTGGACATAGACTTGAAAATCTCCTGTATGGTTAAGGGCAAAGTGACAAGCCATACGGGCGCGAACTCGATATACAGCCAGGTTGTATTTGATACATTGGACCAGCAAATTATTCTTTCATCAATAACCGACGATTACGGGGATTACTCAATAAACCTCCCCCTGGGAACATACAGGATACAGGTCTCAACACCAAGTGGTTCCTATTATGGACTTAACACCTTTACGTCGAACACACAGACACTTAATATACGCCTAACAGAAGGCGAATCCTTATCGGGTTGTATTTACTGGGATTTGTTGAATAATGGTGTCAAAGACAAAAACGAAGGCATAGAAAGAGCCAGAATCACATTCACTGATCCATCTGGGTCTTTTGCCCAGGCAATAACGAATGAAACCGGTAACTTCACAATAACGCTTCCTCCAACTACATTATATCAGGTTTCGATTGCAAAAAATGGCTTCGAATCGGTTTCATTAGGCTCACTTACTCTCCAACAACTTACTGATGGCCTTTACCAGTCCATGGAACCAATCTCGGTTCCGGTTTTCGGTTCTGTATATCTGGACGATGTGATATTGAAAGACCAGAACATCATTGTTACTTTCAACAGTGAGAATATTTACATCCCATCAGTTGAAACCCAGGTGGCGCACGATGGAAGTTATACTGCGACCCTGATCCCGGGAATATATATGGTCACATTCACACATAATATCAGCTTCGAAAATGATTCACGGGTTTACCAGATAAAAGAGGAGTTCAATATTGACACTGGTCTATATTCCGGGGAAAATTTTGAAATAAACTTGACAGCTGTCGAGAGGACAAAAGTGAAGGTTTCTTTAACCAATACAGTAGAACCTGGCGCGAATATTTCCTTCAGAATGGGTCCCGAGGAGAGATATCTTAACATTAACGCGCTTAGCGGTGAAATTTATATCAAACCCGGCTCATACATTCTTTCGGTTTCTCAAACAGTAAACGATTCATTCATGGTTGGTATTATCGAAGCGGTAGTGACCGAAACTGTGGGTAACTTCACAGTTCCAATGGCCAAAGGTGTCGAGATAACAGGCAGTGTCAGGTACCTTGGGAAGAATATTGCCAACCAGAAAGTCACTTTTAATGACACTCACAGCAATTCTACATTGTCGATGTATACCGACGAAACAGGGACTTATTTTGCAATCCTGGTGCCTAATCACGAGTATGAAGTTACTGTAAATTTCACAAATTTTGATGAAACTCCTTACATGAGAGCGTACAGGTATTTCTCAGGTTCCAAGCTGATGAATGCTACGGTTGGTCTTTCTTCATACAACATTGAGTTGAACCGCGAGAATTATTCGATGGAACTCACAGGAACAGTGGATAATGATGCAATTCCTGCTTCTGGCACTGTACTAACCTTTTTGTCCGATTTCGGTAACTATACCACAACAGCCAATTCAACAGGGGAATTCCTTATTGACATCCCACCGGCTAAATATATATTGTATGCCCATCAGAAATCATCACATTGTGTTTTCCTGGGTGAAGTATTCATTGACATCGACCAGGAAACTCTGGATGTTCAACTGGAGAAAGGATACCGGATGTACGGTACTGCGTATTATGACCTGAGTAAGAACACACGTACATCACTCGTATTCACGAACGAGGACGATCTTGAATTTGCGAATTACACGGATGAGAATGGTTATTATGACCTTTGGCTCCCATCTGGAGATTATAGAATTGTGAGTACTCTGACTGTCGAGAAAGGTGGAATAAACATAATTTATTCCCTGAACACAGACATTGATTTACAAAGTGACATACAAGCCAATCTGCCTCTTTCCATGGTTGAAGAGCGGATAGTCTTCATTTCATACAATCCCTCGCAGCTCTCCGAAACCTCTGGCAATGAAACGGTGACATACACTTTCGAAGTAGAGAATACAGGAAATATCCAGGATTCGTATGACCTCAGTGCAACAGGGGGAAATCCGGATTGGACAGTCCAGCTCAGCCAATACCAGGTGACACTCGACCCAGGCGTAAAAGCAAGACTTTCCGCGAAGGTCGGCATACCTCCAAACCCAAGGGTAGACCAGAATCAGGTAACATTGACCGCCATATCCCAGAAAAACACAACAATAAAGCACAACCAAGTTATTAATGTGCCTATACGGCAATTCTATTCCTTCACCATCGACTCAGCAGCCATTTCACCTAAATTCACCACAGGTGATATCAGTTCAGAGTTCAAGATAATGAACAGCGGAAACGGGGCGGATAAATTGACCATATACATCGCCAATAACGAAGATCTGGCTCTAAATGGGTGGGAAGCGGAATTCGGCACTCCGTCCGGAGCTAATCTATTGCAGGATGGAAAATTGGCTGCAAATGTAACGGTCGCATACGGTTCGTCGATAAACATACCTATAAAAGTCAAACCTATTACCGAGAATCCCTCAAGACAGGCTACTGTTCTTGTCATTGCATATTCACAAAATAATCCTAATATAGTTTCTTCCGGTTATATTGTCTTGAAGTATCCAGAACTCCAGATGTCATTACAAAACATGACTGTATCAGGAGCCGAAATATCTTCTGGTTCGGGCAATCAACTGACCAATGCCGGCGTTATGATTGCATCCGTGGCCTCTGCATTATTAATCTTTTATTATGCCAGAAAAAGGAGGTGGATACGATGAGAACGAAGATTCTTCAACATGTACACTCCAGTTTGGTTATATTAACGTTGTTCAGCATATTCATATTACCAATCATAGCTGCGCAGACCCCTGTGACAGATGTGCGTGTACATTTAACTGGCCCATCAACCCTCGGCACTCTTAGAAGTGGATCATACTCAACAACCTTTGATGATCCTCTCGCAAGAACCTGGACATATAAGTTATACATCACTGCAGACAACACATCTGGGGCATCTCCATTAAAAGACTCTCCGATTAACGGAACTATTTCCCCTGAGAACAAAACATTCACGTTTGATATAACTGCCCAGCAGAAAATTGGAGATTTGGAAATTCATATCAACTGCACCTCCGGAGCATATTACTATGAAAAGGTGCAAAAAATACATGTTGTTAATCCGATATCGCTTAAAGCAAAGGTAACCAATCCGACAAGCATAGAAATTACAAATGCTACGGTTCAGTTCTACGTTGATGGAACTGAGATTGACAAGCAGGTAATTCAGACAATCGGGGCAAACCAGTCTGTTGATGTGGAATCCGAATGGATATCCCTGAACAAAGAACCCGGCTGGCATGATTCCAGGATTGTCGTCGACCTGAACGGCGATGGTCTTATCGAAACTCAATCTGGCGATATGATCATCGACAGCCAGTTCTATATACAAGGTAAAAGTAATTGGGTAATGATAATCACAATTATAGTGGGTTTAATGGCTTTGATAGTGGGATTTGGCTACATATCAAAACGAAAAATGTAGGCAGCTTGATTGTTTGAAATTGTATAACGAAAGGATTAACATCTACAATTTCAATCGTGACCTGATGATGAACAGTAAAATGATAGGTCGGGAGAAGGAAAAGGCCATTGTTAAAAAAAGCCTTGACCGGGTCATGGATTCCCGGGGCCACACAATATTAATCAGCGGTGAAGCTGGAATAGGGAAAACAAAACTTGTTGAGTACCTGAAAAATGAGGCTCAATCGCGCGGCATGGAAATATGCCTAGGCGAAACCACCGTTCAGGACAGTTCAATTCCATACTTTCCTTTCCAGAAGGCCTTGTCAGGCCTGGTGGACACCCAACTGTTCCAAAGCGAGGAATACGTCTACTTCGATGAAATATTCCTGATCAGCAAGATAGGCCTTCTCATATCCCATGTGTCGCGTTCAAAGGAAGAAGGCCTGGACGAGGACATTCTAGGTTCCATGTTGACAGCAGTTCAGGACTTTGTCAAGGATTCGTTCGGAGACGGTGGGGCTGAGGCGCAAAAGGGCGGATTGGGCAAGCTGGAGTATATGAATACAAAAATTTTCATCGAGCATGGAGATTTGGTGTATCTGGCTGTCGTGACCTCCGGTGAGGAGCACCCTGATATGAAGCGGGAAATCAAGAGATGCCTGGTTGATATTGAATCGAAGTACTATGACATTCTCGCGGACTGGGATGGGGATATAGATTCACTCTCGGGAACCACGGAAATCCTGAGAAGGACCACATGTACGCAGTTTAGGATGAAACGTTCGCTTGAGAATATCAATCTTGAAACGGAGAGAATCAAGGTCCAGAACAGGATACTTAATTTGCTCACAGATACGGCTGAGAAAAATGGCCTGCTTCTCGTTCTGGAGGATATCCACTGGGCTGATGCCTCGACACTTTTGACCCTTCCTTTCATTTCCCGCAATATCACAGAATCTAAAATTGCGTTCTGTATTACATACAGGCCGGAAGACCTGGGCAAGACAGATCAAAACCAAAGGATAATTGAATCGCTTTCCAGTGAGGATTCTGCATCAGTCCACATTCCAATTGAACCCATTGACCACGAAACCCTCATCAACATAAGCTCTCTAGCACTAAGCGACGGTACTCCTCCCGATGAGCTGGTTGAGAGCCTGGGTAAGGATGCGGATGGAAATCCCTTGTTCATTATTGAGGCAATTAGAACTTTAATTTCCACCGGGACACTGGTGAAGGACAACGATGTGTGGATTTTAAAGCATGGGCCAAAGGCTGTACTGCCCCATTCGGTTACGGAGTTGGTCTCCAGGCGTCTAGAGTCGCTCAGCCTGGATTGTCTGCGATACATCGAATATTGTGCGGTGCTAGGCAGGCGTTTTCAAAGATCCATGATAGAGACAGCCTTCAATATGGAACCTATCAAGGTTGATGAAACGATAAAATCACTTCTGGACTTGAACATACTAATATCCGTCAGCAGCGGAGAATTGATGTTTCAACATTCCAAAACCCAGGAAGTTGTTTATTCAGGACTCAGCGACAGATGGCGAAAAGCTCTGCATAGAAATGCTGGACTTGCAATTGAATCTGCCAACCGTGATAATCCCGATGATGTCCTGTACAGCCTTGCCTATCATTTCAGCAATGCCCAAGATGTTGAGAAGGGTATTGATTACAGCATCTCAGCGGGATACAAGGCAAGTAACAATCTGGCTCCAAGAGAATCAATACAGTTCTTCGAGAAGGCAGTTGAACTGATTGACTTTTCAGGAAGGACGGATGAAAGAACCATTGAGATAAATGAGGCGTTGGGAGAATTGTACGAGTTGGATGGCAATTATACTGCTTCACTCGGGTGCTTAGAAAAAGTAAGCAGTTCCTCCAATGAACCCGAGGTTCAGGTTAGGGTAATGATGAAGAAAGGCCGTATCTATCAGGCTCAGAGTAATTACGATGAGGCCATATCCCATTTCGATAAAGGCATAGCACTGGCTGATAAATCTGGCATGGTGTTTTGGAAAGCAAAGATCCATGGTTACATCGGAAAAATATACCTTAGAAAGGGTATGTATGAGCAAGCCCTAGCCTTTCAGAAGGATTACCTTAGTGAGAGCAATGTTGTAGGGGACGCTAGGGAACTTGGCCAGGCTCATATGAATATCGGGGGTGTTTATCACCATCTTAAGGATTACGGTCAGGCAATTTCACACTGGAAAAAAGCCCGAGAATTTTTCGAGAAAGTCGGGTACAAGCAGGGAATTGCGTTTGTAAATGACAATCTGGGTGTGGCTCATCTATGGCTGGGCAAACTTGATGAAGCTATGGAATATTACAACAATTCCGAGGAAATCATGAACAAAGTAGGTGATGTGAAAGGCCTTTCAATGGTGCTAAACAACATGGGTGTGCTCTATGATGACATGGGCGATTATTCAGCATCCTTGAAGCTGTACGAACGCAGCCTCCAGATAAAAAAGCGGATAGGCGACAATGTCGGTGTGGCGAATATATATAATAACATCGGAAGTGTATATTTCAATATGGGTCAACATGAAAAAGCCCTTCACAATTATACCCAAAATTATATTCTCATGCAAAGGAGTTGTGATACATGGGGAATCTCCCAGGCCCTGAATAACATTGCGGAGGTCGAGATTGAATTGGGTATGTTTTCAGAATCTAGAAAGCACTGCCAGGAATCTCTAGAAATAGCTGAAAAACATTCATTCAAGGAAATTCAGGCAGACATTTATCGTTTGATAGGAGCACTCATTGCCATGGATGGAGATCAATCAGGCTCCAATAAATTTTTTACCATGAGCCTTGCATTAGCCAACGAGATAGAGGAACCTAAAAAAATTGGTATGCTTTATCTAACCAAAGCAAGGACTCTGAGAAAAAGCGGTATTCCTGATAAAGCGATTGACAGCTATGCAAGCGCTTTAGAGGTCTTTGACAAGATCAGTATGAGAAACATGTCTGCTAGAATCCGCCAGGAGATGCACGTTCTTGTCGACACAAGCGGTGAGGAAAGACCAAAGAAAGTTATTTAAAGCCCTACCTGCATATTTGTCACAGGAGAGTTCATGTTAAGTTCAAGAGCATTCAAATGGGTAAAGTTTGTTGAAATGAAATCAACTGTGCTAGTCCTGCTTACATTGGCTGTGTCGTTATGCATGATGATGTCTGTCTCATTTTTCCCCCATATCGGGAAACAGCCTAATCTTCCGGCAAGCCAGTGTCCTCTACCAATAGATTGTTCTGGAACAGAACTGCCCACTCCGAGTGTGTGGGTGAACGGTGAATACATAATCAGCTACGACGATGGGGATTTCGATGCCAACACACCTGAAGTCGCTATTGCGCCTCCCGGAACGCCATGGGCCGGTTCAATGCATGCTGTATGGTCCGAGCAGAACAACAGCGTCAATGAACCCTTTCTCGAAATACATTATTCCAAATCCGAAGCCGGAGATGCTGGCAGGGCATGGAGCAATGATGGAGTTAGCGAGGGCGACAGGCTGATCAGCCAGGATTTTCTCCCTTCAGGCTCTAATCCCGGCAACCCGGGAAATGCCTCGAAGCCCGCGATAGCCATTGACATGATGGGCTGGATACATGTCGTCTGGGTGGAGCAATATCCTGATTGGACATATGAGATACATTACTCACGATCCGAAGACAACGGCCAGACTTGGACTGCTCATGATGAGAGAGACATATACGGCGATATATTGGTTAGTTCAAGGAACGGCTACAATGCTGCCTGGATTGACAAAGTCAATATCGCTATCACAAATTCACCCCTGACAATCCATGTAGTCTGGGACGAGGTATCTCCAGTTGGCGATTCAACAGAGATATGGTATGCCCAATCTACAAATCAGGGAAATATTTGGGCCGAACCGATTCAGATAAGCATGCCCAACGCTCCAACGGAGCCTGGAGCATATTCACCAGACATTGCCGTGAGCGGGCCAGGAAATTCCATCGTCCATGTGGTCTGGACTCAGAATATCCAGATAATGCCGGGTATCTGGGCATCCGATGTATATTACACCCGGTCGCTCAACAACGGAATGAGCTGGGAACCGGAAAGGCACATCAGCCAGCTCATGCCGGATACCTTTGCCAGCGAAGCCCAGATTGATGCCCTGGGAAGTAATCTCAATGTCATATGGCAGCAATCATCAATGACCGACACAACCGAAATATACTATTCAGGCTCCCAGAATGATGGTGCGACATGGTCCAGCGATGCAGAGGATATACTCATCAGCCATCGCGACGGCAATAATGCTTCAGACCCGGTGATATCCAACTGCATCGGCCTTCAGGGTCCGGAGGTTCACGCTATATGGGTGGAAAAGGATGAAACCAGTCCTAATGGTACTGATGAAATTCATTACTCTATGTCGAACAATTCATTTGAGCCTTACTCTTGGACAGGACATGAACATGACAACGTTGTAAGTCGGCCTGACACTGACAATTCGATGTCCCCGGCAATGGCCACGGGAATTGTGGGCGGCGAGATGAAAGCCCAGATATTTTGGCAGGAGAATGTCGAATTTAATGACAAAGCATCCCAGAACACAGAAATTCACTACTTACCTGATATGACCTTCGACATCCCTGTCCACCTTGGATGGAACCTGATATCAGTTCCCCTGATACAGAATGACACTGACATCCTTACCGTGCTCGACGACTCAAACGGTGATGGATTTACCTCCTGGAATGCTGTCAAATATTACCTCAACGACGGTACTGTTCGCAAATGGCAGGGCTACCGCACATCCCTTCCGTCCGAATTTAACACACTTGTTGATATCGACCACAGAATGGGATTCTGGATAAATATCACGAGCCTCGGGGACGGAAACCTGACAGTTTACGGGGATTACGGCACCAGCACCCAGATCAGCCTCAAAGCCGGCTGGAACCTCGTGGGATATCCGGCTCAAACCTCGGTAAATATAACCACAGCGCTCGGAGGTATAAACGATGTTCCGGTCGAAAGTTATAATTCGGGTTCAAGCTATCTAATCAGCCAGCTTCCGGGGTCATACATGATGAAACCTGGGGAGGGTTATTGGGTGCATGTTTCCGCGGATACAGTCTGGACAATCAATTGGTAATAGACCAACAACCCTCATTCCAATGGTGTGTTTCCAGGTGATTTTATCCCAAAGTATATAAACATCCTTTGCCTAATTCACCTAAATCAACTATGAAAAGTTCAGGTGAGGCGATAACATGGAAGGGTCAGGTAAATATTGGAAAGCGTTCGCGATTATTCTTGGAATCGTATTGGTCATGCCAATGATTCCAGCGGCTATCAAGGGAAGCGGCAATGCAGGAGATAATAATCCGGAGGCAGCTCCTCAACCAGTACCGGAACACATTGTGGGCCGGGACCTCATCGTGAGCTACGATGAGCCAGAGAACGAGAACAATGCCCTTCATCCAGCCGTTGCAATGGCTCCGCGGAATAGTCCTTTCGAGAATTGCATCTATGCCGTCTGGGACGAGTTTGACGAAAATGGCGGCTACAGGGAAATACATTTCTCGATGTCCGGTGACGGCGGTTTGACATGGAACCATGACCATGACGATTTCATAATAAGCCACAGCCAGAAAGGCAAGGCGAATAACGGCCCGGCCGTAAAGCCTTCCATAGCTGTCGACTTGAACGGAGTGATTCATGTGATTTGGGCCGAGAGAATATCCTCGGACGGTACGTGGGAAGTATTCTACTCCCGCTCAATTGACAACGGAGACCACTGGTCGGGCGTCGAGACCGGCGACATCCAGGTAAGTCATAGGGCAGGCAGCGAGGGGGACGGCCAGACCATCTCTGCTCCCAAGATTGCAGTAGGCATTCCAGAGAATAAGGCGCCTCAGATGATACTTCACGCTGTTTGGACTGAATACACACCGAAGGACGGCCAGGAAGTTCATTATTCGCGTTCCACGAACGGCGGCCTTACCTGGTCTGGCCTCGAAGCCGATGACATCCTCAGCATTCCGCAGAACGGGAGATTTACGTACAACCCAACAATAGCAGTATCCGGTGCAGAGGCAAACTTCGTCCATGTCGCATGGTCCCAGAGAGCTAATTACGAGTTCAACGAAGTGTTTTATGTCACTTCGGAACATTGGGGAGAGAAGGGCACATGGACCGAGGAAACACCCATCAGCTTTCCGGCAAACGACAATATGAACATCTTAAACATCTCCATAACAGGCGGTTACAATAACGATGTCCACGTGGTTTGGACCCAGCAGGACCTCAACAAGGCTCCTCAGGTCGAACTTTTCTATTCAAGCTCACCCAATAACGGCCAATACTGGACAGGTAGAGAGAAAGACTGGAGAATCAGCTACCCTGATGGCCATCCAGCCTCGGTTCCATCCGTAAGCGTCGACCCCAACATGATAACCTATGCGATATGGACGGAAATAGACGAGAATAGCCCACTGGGAACCATGGAAATACATTCCTCCTGGACTGACAATCCCTTCGACCCAGAGAGCTGGAGCGGCCAGAAGGACGACAATGTCGAGAGCTACGGCGATGATTGGGGCATGGCAAACGCAAAAAATGCTTCCGTTGTGCTTGGTTCCTACAAGGGAGACTACATCCCCGTGTTTGTCTGGGACGAGCTGAACGACGAGCCCACCTATAAACTTAATGACAGGGCGAGCCAGAACACAGAGATTCACACGAATCCGCCCGAATGGGTGCTTGATACATATGCCTCAGGAAGCGGGTACATAACGAAGAACCCAGACCAGGGAACTTATGCAAATGGAGACCCGGTGATATTGACGGCAATTGCTTATGCCGGCTGGAGCTTTAACAGCTGGGGCGGGGACCTGGGCGGCAGCACTAATCCACAGACAATAATAATGGATGACGATAAATATGTCATTGCCTACTTCACTCAGGATCAGTATACGCTCACAATCAATATCTATGGCAGCGGCTCTGTGACGAAAATCCCTGACCAGCCTACATACACATACGGCCAAGTAGTGACACTGACCGCGACCCCGGTCTTCGGCTGGAGATTCGACCACTGGAGCGGAGCTGTGTCCGGCAGCACGAATCCGATATCGACAGTCATGTACTCCAGCAAAACAGTGAACGCTTACTTCTATCAGAACGTTAATTACATTAATCTCACAGTTGGCTGGAATCTTGTATCACTCCCATTGGTGCAGTCGAGCACCGCAATCGGCACTGTTCTATCGTCCATTTCCGGTTCATACAATTCAGTTATGTATTTCAGTACTACGGATAAGGCAGATCCCTGGAAGACTTACAGGCCTGGCAGCACAACCAATGACCTTACTGCAATCGACCATAAAATGGGCGTATGGATACGCGCAACATCTGCATGCATGCTTACGGTTTACGGTAATAGACCAACATCCACCAGCATACAGCTTTATGCTGGCTGGAACCTTGTCGGATACCCGACCCAGGTCACAACCAGGACTGTCTCAACAGCATTCGCGGGAACAGGCTACGACATCGTCGAGGGTTGGCAGGTGGCGAGCCCCTATGTCAAGGTTCTGGCTGGCGGGGATGCGGTATTGCCAGGCAACGGATACTGGGTGCATGTGCCATCAGATACAACATGGACTATTAACTGGTAATCTTATAACTCCCAGGCGCCGGGACGAGCATTGTAGCTCAATTTCGATTTATAAGCATCAATGCGAGTGAGGGCTCCCCAAAGCTAAAGCATTGGGGCATCCTAATCGATGACACACTGGATGACGTGATTGCATCGGTTGAAACCGGTCATCCAGTATGTTTCGTGTTCGTTGGCAACATACGATAGTGTGGGGAGATCTCCCCTCGGTTAAAACCGTGGGGAGCCTTTAACTAAACAAGTCAAGCCTTCAAAAATGGCTTTGGACAGTTATTTGCAGCCTTTCATCCGCAGACCTAAAGGTCGCTCTGCTTCCAGGTAGGCCTGAAAGCAGCAGCATCCAGGTTTAACATGTTTAGTGAGACGAATCTGGATGTCCTATTCTACCATTGAAGATTCGTCGTAGGCACCTGCACGAATTTATTGAATAAATAATATAAGTGCAGGTGCCGGGATTCGAACCCGAGCTGAAAGCTTGGAAGGCTTTAATCCTAACCAACTAGATCACACCTGCTCTGAGATTATATTAGCAGATATTCGAGCAGGTGTATATTCGACATATGTTTCTAATATGTTGCGGTCTTAAGTCGAATATCACACCTGCACCTGCATTCAGTTCTTATTTGTTTAAATTCATGCAGGTGGTTGCCATATCTTCTTGAATGGTGTTTGGATGGTGATGCCGGGATTATCGGCCGGGATAAAAAGCCTTCGATAAAAAATATAGGAGGGTCGGAGGAGCCTAGACCTCCGGCCCATGGGATGGTTTATGGAAAAAGATTCAATCCTCTGAACCGTAATCGTTGAACTGGTTGTAACACCTGTTCAGGATGTACACTTCCTGCCAGGAGCAGTCGTCTATTTCCTCGAAGCCGCTAATTTCATTCACCTCAAACCATGCTAGTCCTGGAAAGTATATAAGGGTGGGATGGGGAGGTCGCCGAAACTAATATTTGGACTATTTCAATTCCGTTCATTTTAAAAACCTGTGTTCCTTGCCCCACCTATGAAATTCCACGGTCTGGAACTCGACCCGTTCCAGATTGAGGCATGCGAGCATATCACCAACGGCGATTCAGTGGTTGTATCAGCAGCCACAGGTACTGGGAAGACCCTCGTTGCAGAGTACGCCATCGAATTCTACGCCGGTCACCGCAGGCGCTCGGTCTATACATCGCCCATCAAAGCCCTATCCAACCAAAAGTACATGGACTTCGTTGCCCAGTTCGGCAAGGAAAGCGTGGGCATACTTACGGGCGATGTCTCGATTAATCCCCGAGCCCAGATACTTGTCATGACAACCGAGGTATACAGGAACATGGCCCTTGCGGATCCGGCCAGCATAAAGGATGTTGGCATGCTGATACTTGACGAGGTCCATTTCATGAACGACCCGGAGAGAGGCACTGTCTGGGAGGAATCGATAATATTCTCACCACCCAGCGTTAGGTTCCTGGCTCTCTCGGCCACCATACCCAATGCGAGGGAGTTCGCTTCCTGGATAGGCGGCATTCACGACCATGAAGTCAGGGTTGTGGAATATGATAAGCGAGCAGTGCCCCTGTTCCACAATTTCCATCTTGGAGGTGACGAGGTGCTCCCGAGGGAGGACCTTCCCCGGCTAATCGGTCAGGTGGCGAAAGAAGGCGGAGGTCCGAGGAAGAAGGGCCAGAGAAGGCACAGGGGGATCAAGCCCAAGGGCAGGCCCCCGAACCACCTGGACCTTGTTAAGCACATGGGCGAACATGATTTACTGCCCTGCCTCTTTTTCAACTTCTCCAGGAAGGACTGCGAGGCCAAGGCTCTAGAGGCTGCCTACAACATGAGCTTCCTGAAACAGAGAAACTCGGAGATGGACGCCATAATCGATAAGCATCTGCTAGACCCGGAAATAGCTAACATGGACTCGATACAGGCCCTTATTCAGGTCCTAGACAGGGGGGTGGCCTTCCACCATGCCGGCATGCTTCCGGCAGCGAAAAGGGCCGTGGAGGAGGCCTTCGGCAAGAATCTTATCAGCGTCCTGTATGCGACAGAGACATTCGCCGTGGGAATCAACTACCCGGCAAGGACAGTGGCTTTCTCCGGGCTCAGGAAGTACGACGGAACGTCACACAGGTACATCAATTCCAAGGAATACTTCCAGATGGCGGGTCGCGCAGGAAGGAGGGGCATGGACTCCAAGGGTATAGTCATATCAATGGTGGACAGGTGGCAGGATGACCTATCCGAGATACAGAGACTGACAAAGGCCGACCGGATTCCTATATTCTCCCAATTCGAGCTATCTTATAATACCGTGCTGAATCTGATGGACAGGCATTCCGATGCCGAGATAGAGACTGTGCTTGAGAAGAGCTTCGACTCATTCCTCAAGAAGAGCCAAGGCCAAAGGGTAAACGTATGGGCGGCCTGGAACAACAGGGTCAGGACCCTGCAGAAGCTCGGGCACCTGCACGGCACCAGGCTCACACCCAAGGGCTCGTTCACGACCAAGATATTCACTGAGGAACTTGTCACAGCGGAGATATTCGCAGATAACAAGTGGAAGAAATGGGCACCGACGGAAATTGCATGCCTGGCTGCCGCCATAACATACGAACCAAGGCATTTCCGCGCCCAGAGGCCAAAAAGGGGACAGACATTCTACAGGCTTATGAAAAGCCTTGAAGGCAACCAGTTCTTGATGCGCAACCTCAGCATATTCGGGCTGGCAGTGAGGACACCGCTGGTCGAGGATTGGGTGAGGGGCGAGGATTTCGCACGGCTGGTGGAAGACCATGACCTCCCGGAGGGCGACATAATCAGGATATTCAGGCAGTCAATCGATGTTCTAGACCAGGTGAGAAGGGCCACAGACCAGGAATTGTTGAAGGACAAACTGACTCAAGCAATCAACCTCCTGGACAAGGATGTTGTCAGAGTCACTTTCTGATTATCTCTTCTCCCACTTGTAGAGGTCCATGACCTGAGACAGCGTGCTTCCACGCTTTATTTCCTCTCGCACCCTGTTCTCCCTCTCCATCACATCGACCGCGCGGTTGGCTATCTCCATGGCATCCTTCTGGGGAATGACCACGACCCCACTCTCGTCCCCCACGATCCAGTCACCCGGGGAAACTGCCTGACCGCCACAGTGTATTGCGATTCCAATCTCACCGAAGCCCTTTGGCTCGCCTGCAGCCGGCCTTCTGTGCTTCGCGAACACTGGGAATTCCATCTCTCTGATTGAATCCACATCTCTTACAGCCCCGTCAATGACTATGCCGGATATCCCTTTCATCTTGCAGCTCCAGGAGGCCAGTTCCCCCCAGACAGCAGTTTCGCCGCCGTGCACATCGACAACTATTACATCGCCTTCGTTGGCCTGGTCTATTGCCTCGACAACCTTAGCCCAGTCTCCGTCCGTCGTGCGAACCGTTACTGCTTGGCCAATCATCTTTGCATTCGGGGAAATGAATGGGTGAATCCCCACCATTGAACCCTTTGTGTGCATCGCATCCGCAAGATTTGGCGTGGATACCCTGGAAAGCGCCTTGCGAATCTCGCCAGGCCCGTATTTCCTGGACCTGTCGCTTTTCTGGGGTTTCATCGTGGAAATCGACTTGATTATGAGTTTTGTCGAAGCCGTCACATCCCCGGACTTGGTAATGGCGCTGCCGACTATTACTATCGAAGCGCCGTTCTTCACGGCCAGGGGTGCAGTTTCTGAGGTGATACCGCCCGCCACAGCCACAGGTATACTCACGGCTTTGGCAACGGCCTTAAGGTCCGCGAAGGGCTTGCCCCCGACCATCTGCTCGTCAATGCTGACATGGATGCAGACATAATCCGCACCCAGGGTCTCAACTTCCTTGGCTCTGGCAGGTTTGTCTGATACGCGCATAAGGTCCAACATGATTTTCGAGCCGTACTGTCTCGCTGATTTCACAGCCTCGGTGATTGTCGGATCCTCAGACATGGCCATGATGCAGACAACGCTAGCCCCAGCTTTGGAGGCGATTTCGACTTCGAGCCCGCCAGTATCAAGGGTCTTGAGGTCCGCCACGATGGTCTTTCGGGGAAACTTTTCCTTGAGTTTCCTGACTATGTCGAGACCCTCGCTCTTGATGAGAGGCGTTCCAGCCTCCAGCCAGTCAATGCCGCCCTCCACGGCTTCCTCCGCGACCTTCATTGCCCTGTGCGAATCGATGAAGTCCAGCGCCACCTGAGTGATGATTTTTTTCATTGTATCGGGGAATGGGGGTACCTGGTTTAAAAAACTATCGCTTTACTATACGAATGCCGAGAACGCTCAGTCATTCAGTGCTGAGATGAATCGGTATAAATAGTAAAAGCGTAGGAATCCGCCATGCATCGTGAAGTAAAAAACATATGAAATCAAAGCGAATTAGCTTTGATAAATCAGATGCATGGCCTATACATGTAAACTTCCAGCCCCGCTTAAAACGCCAGCCACTTTAGGGGTTGGTAGTTTACGCATTGAATGTGTAACTCATGCGAGTTCCGTCTTCCTGGGCGGGTTTCCAAGCCTTGACATCCTTAAGCCTTATCTCCTTTTTATTGCCGTGGGGTATCAGCTTCGAGATTCCTGGCACATGGCCGTCGCCGACCAGGGCAAGGACAGTGCCAGCCTTCTCCTCTATTGCGAGGAGGTATTTCGCCATGTGCTCGTTCCTCTCGTCGATGAGGACCTTTTTAACTGTCGGCATCGACTTGCCTATTTCCTCCATGTAATCCTCCCCCTGCTCCTCGTACCTTTTCAACTCCCTTTCCACAGTCTTCTTGCGGATGAAAGGCGTCGCAAAGAGCGCCCCGAACATCTTCAGCTTCTCCTTCAGGGTCAGCTGGCTGTTGATGCGCATCATGACCCGATTAATGTCCATGTCTATGACAAATAGCTTGGCATTTATCTCTGCTGCTGCCTTGTATCCGGCCAGCATTTCGTCTCCCGCTTCGACGCCGAAGTCCTTGGCAATGCGTTCCTGGAACCTGGCTAGCATCCCCCTCTGCTTCGGCAGTTCCTCCCCTCTGTCCCTGGCTAGAAGCCCGGCCAGCCTGTTGCGGTCAAGTTCCAGCCCGACGGCCACAGGCGAGTTCTCCATTATGATGCCACGCACCTGGGTAGATATGTCGAACACATGGCCTACGCCAACGAGAATTATCATTGTTCGTCCAATAATGACCGGGTATTTATCTCTGCGCATGCTGGAAGGTTAAAATACGCCAATGACTTCACAACGGACAATGAAATTCGACATGGCCGCATTCGACCTGGACGGCGTAATGGTCGCAGAGAGAAGCTCCTGGGAATGGGTGCACAGGCATTTCGGCGTGGACAATTCCGAATCGCTTACTGCTTATTGTTCAGGAAAGATTGACGATATGGAATTCATGCGCTCAGACATTGCGATGTGGAAGCGCAAGGATCCTGAGGTTACACTGGACAAGATACGCAGCATACTTTTAGGCGCAAGTATAGTGAATGGCGCCAAGGAGACAGTCAGGAAATTAAAAAAGGCAGGCGTGAGAACATGCATAGTCAGCGGCGGAATAGACCTGCTTGCGGAGCATATCGGCGAGCTGTGCGGCGTGGACAGGGTCATGTCTAACGGCCTCACTGCTGACAAGGACGGCAGGCTGCTTGGGGAGGGAATCCTGCGGGTGAAACTGCGGGACAAGGCCAGTGCCCTCAAAGGCGTAATGGGGGAGTTCGGCATAGAGCCGGAGAGATGCGCGGCCGTAGGGAATAGCTGGGTGGACGTTTCCATGTTCAGGGCATCCGGCTACGGGATTGCGTTCAATCCGATAGACTGCGAAACGATAAAAGAGGCTGACATCGTGATTGAGTCAGATGACCTCAGGGACATACTGCCGTGCTTCGAATAATGAGTGCTCCCCAAGCTAAAGTATGGAGTATCCCAATTAGTGTCAACCTGAATTTCGTGAGTTCCTTTGGCAATTACTCATTCAGGCTGATTTCATAAGTTGACAGAACAGGATATCGGGGGGAGCACTTGAATTAAACAATTTCTCGCAATTGTAACCGCTCAGAAAGCGCTCGTATCCACAAATCTAAAGATTGCGGTATGTGAGCGAGAACATGTTTAATCATTGGCCGTATTCGCCCCGCATCAGTACAAAGGCCACTCCGCTCTCCTCGGTAATACTGACCTTGCCGTTCTCCTTCCTGACTATTGCCAGGCTCTGGCTGAAGCCTGTGCCCACGGGTATCACCGCTATACCGGGGTCAGCAAGCTGGTCGATAAGGGGCTGGGGCACCCTGGGAGCGCTGCATGCAGCCATTATCCTGTCGAAAGGCGCCTGCTCTTCAAGGCCTCTCGAGCCGTCCCCGTGAATGACCGTGATGCGGTCCTGCAGGCCTATCTTGCCGATATGCGCCTTCGCCTTGATTGTCAGGCTCTCAATTATGTCAATCGTGAACACATGGCCCTCTGAACCGACCATGTAGGCCGCCAGGGAAGCATGGTACCCGGAGCCGCATCCAACCTCCAGGACCTTCATACCCTTCTCCAGTTCAAGGATTTCGAGCATCATGGCGACCATGTGCGGTGCCGAAATGGTCTGGCCCTCTCCTATGTCCATCGGGGTGTCCGCATGGGCGAATCTCTGCATTTCCTCGGGAACGAAAATATGCCTGGGTATGGTCTCCATGGCCCTTCTGACGCCTGGCGTCCTCACATATCTGGCCCTTTCGAGCTTCGCGACCATGTCCTTTCTAGCCTGCTCGTACATCCGTCCATGTAAACTACCAGCCCTTAAAAAAGCTGTCATTTGTTGCCGGGCTGGAAGTTCACCATAGGGCAGTTGCATGCCTGATTATCGAAGCTGGATTGCTTCGATTTTCGATGCATATATCCGGACGGCATGCAACGGCATTTCACGTTTACTGCCCTACGCTTTCATCCAGGCCATCAATGGCCTGGCGTTCAGTTGGTTAGGCAGTGAAATCGCCTGTGATTAAAATGATTACCTTTTCACGACTATGGTCAGGACATCGCCGTCGGCAAGCTCGTGGTCTATGCTGACTGTCTGCCCGGGGAACTTTGCGCTGCTGCCCCATACTATCGCGTACCTGAACTTCCTTCGGAAATCCCTGTGGATGATGTCGCATATCATGCCAACGGTCGAACCGGCCTTGACAACCATGGGCTCCTTCAGGTCTGCTGGTTTTCCCTGGGGCTTCATGAAAACGCTGATGAACTCCAGGGTGTTGTAAATCTCCTCCTTAAGCTCATCCAGCCCTATTTCGCTGTCCGCCGAAATCGGTATCGACTTCCACCCCTTCAGCTTCCTTTTCAGTTTCGCCAGGTGCGCGGTGTCCACCATGTCAATCTTGTTCAGGAGCAGGAATGCCGGAATGTATACCCTGTTGCCTGAGAGGAAATCAATAAGCTCGTCCTCCGTCACATCCTGCCTGATGACGACATCGGCGTTGATATAGCCGTATTCCCGCACGATATCCGTGGCAAGTTCAACATCCAGCTTTGTCAGCTCCAGCGTCGGGTGTATCTCTATCCCACCCCTTTCCTTCTTTGAAAGGTTTATATCGGGAGGCCTGCCGTTCAGCCTGACGCCGGCAGCATGCAGTTCCTTCGCTAGCACTTCCCATTGAATGTGGTGCACATCCAAGAACAGGAGTATAAGGTCGAGGGATCGTATCACGGACAGAATCTCCCTTCCCCTGCCCCGCCCCGTCGCAGCGCCTTTCATCATGCCAGGCATGTCCAAAACCTGAATCTTCGCACCTCTGTAATCCAGTACTCCCGGTATGACATCTAGGGTCGTGAATTCATATGCAGCTATCTCGCTCTTCGCCTCGGTTATCTTGGTTAATAGTGTGCTCTTCCCCACGCTCGGGAATCCTACGAGGCCCACAGTGGCATTTCCGGATTTCTTCACGGCATAACTCTTCCCGGTGGCGCCCCCGGAACTTCGGCGCTTCTCTGCCTCGTCCCTCAGCCTGGAGATCTTGGCCTTGAGCTTCCCGAGGTGATGCTCAGTGGCTTTATTCTTCTGGGTCTTGTCTATCTCCTCCTGAATCTCCTTTATCTGTTCTTCGATTGTTGGCATTGCATCTTAGTCAAAAGGGGCTAGGGATATATATTTTGCTCAAAAAAAGCCACATCTTTAAAAAGGGACATGCATGGGGTATCGATGGCCCGCAAGAAGGCTGGTTCGTTCGGGAATTTCCGCGGTTTCAGGCGCGACGCGAGGAAAATGATAGCGGCAGGGCTCATTGATAACATGAGCACGGCCATAAATGGGTTCGTCCTTGTTCTTTACCTGAATGTGCTTGGCTACTCGAACGTGATTTTCGGCACTCTGGCCCTCATCATGGAAGTGAGCCAGGTAATAGTTCTCGTTGCCAGCGGCTTCATCGCAGATAGATTCGGCCGGAAAAAGACTATACTCCTGGGGTTCGGCCTCGGCACACTGGGAATGATGCATTTCGCTTTCTTCAATTCCATGCCTGCGTTCATCGCGGCCTCGGTTTTGCTCGGGGCAAGCAGCGGTTTCACCGGCCCTGCATTCAGCGCCTTCCTGTCGGAGAAGACAACCCAGAAACGCAGGAAGTACCTGTTCAGTCTGAATTCGATTGTCGCAAACGCAGGCTCCGGTGCCGTGACGCTGGTCGGTGGTTTCATACCGTTGCTGTTCACATCGTACATGGGTTTCGCCAGCGAACCTTCCTATCGGATGATATTCCTGCTTGCCTTCCTGCTGAAATTCGCTGCGATAGGCCTGATGGTGCAAGTGCGGACGGATAAGCCGAGGCCTGTCCAAAAAGAATCGAGGGCGGCTGAGAAGGATCACTGGATTCTACTCACCAAATTTGCGATACCGCAGGCCCTCACTGGCATTGGCGCAGGCGTGCTGATTCCTTATCTACCACTTTATTTCAAGCTCAGGTTCGAGATGGACATAGGCCCGATAGGTGTCCTGTTCGCGCTCCAGGCGTTCTCGATGGCCCTCATCACAATATATCTCCCGAAGATGGCCGAGAGAAGGGGGACGGTAGCAATAACCGTTGCTTTCCATGCAGTTTCCGTGGTTCTGATGATAACGATGCCGTTCACGCCCTGGCTCGCGCTTGTGGTTCTCCTATTCCTCATCAGGGCGGCTCTCATGAACGTGCCAGGCCCGATAATGACTTCGTTCATGATGAGCAAGCTCCCGCACTCATTGAGGGCTACTGCCCAGAGTTACACCGGCTTCGCCTGGATGCTCACACATGCCCTAGGCGTCTTCATTGGCGGTTTCCTCTGGGATACAGGCGACCTTATCATGCCGTTTTACATAGCGACCACTCTGTATGTGATATCCATCTCCACCTATTTCCTGTTCTTTTACAAAATGGACGATGCCGAGCATAAGCCAATGTTCTTCTGGCCCTATCTCAAGCAGCTTATCCGGAAGTAAACTACCAGCCCATGAATGTAGTGGCGAATTCATTGTAATTCTTGAAATTCGCCCTATCGAAGCCAATAATATATACACAATTCGGCCTTCCTTCGGAAGCCCAAAGAGGCAGGCGTTCGCTGCCTGGGCTGGAAGTTTACCATGTGGCAGTTGCATACCTGAATCATCGAAGCCGAAGAGCTTTGATTTTCTACGCTCACATATTCACGGTATGCAACGGTCTATCCTGTTTACTGCCCTGCACTTTCATCCAGGCCTTGAAAGGCTTGGCATTCAGCTACATGAGGCAGTAATTCCGTCAAGGTTATAATCGATAATGGCTATTGGGTTTCATGCGCTCAGTCCTTTGCGTTGCCGGTCTTGATCCTGCAGGCCATTCTGGCCTTTCCGCAGACATGCGGGCACTGGCGTTCCTTGGAATTCGGGTAATGCCTGTTGCGGCAACATTGACTGTGCAGAATATTGATTCCTTCATCGGAATCCATCCCGTGGACGGGAACCTTCTCAAAAGCCAGATCGAGAAGATACTCGAGGAAGCAAGACCAGATGCCGTCAAGGTGGGCATGCTAGGCGATGCGCACACAGTCGGCCTGATAGCGAAGATTGTCGGGGATATGGGCGTTCCGATTGTCACCGACCCGGTGTTCGCATCGAGTACCGGATTCAGCCTGCTTGGCGGGTCAATGCTCGATGCTTACAAATATGTCCTCGTTCCGGTTTCCACCCTCGTGACTCCGAATGCCTACGAAGCCTCGGCCCTGGCAGACCTTGACGTAACAGGTCCGGAGGCAGCGGGAAAAGCCTGCGAGGCCATAATGGGCCTTGGCGCGAAGGCTGTGCTCGTCAAGGGAGGCCATTTCACTGATTCCCCGGGAACGGACGTGTTCCGGGATTCCGAAGGCATGCGTCTGTTTGCTGGTCAGCATGCGGCACAGCGGACAAGGGGCACAGGCTGCACATACTCAGCGCTTATCGCCGGATACCTAGCGAGCGGTTTGGGAATGCGCAAAGCCGTGGAAAGGGCGAAGAATGATATGGCCCTGGTCATCGATGCTGCTGTCCCGCAGGGATACGGGCAGAAAAGTCCGACTGAGACTCGGGATCCTGAATTCTCTAGAGTTATGGATGAACTGGACCGCGCAGTTTCCGAGATTTTGTCAATATTGCCTGCGGAATATGTTGCGGAGGTGGGCAACAACATGGTCTATGCCGTTTGGGGCGCAGCCGGCCCGGGCGATGTCTGTTCGCTCGATTCGAGGATATTGCTTAAGGGCGGGCGAGTGACGACACTTGGAATGCCTGTGTTCGGCAGGGACTCGCATGTTGGGAGGGTGGTTCTGGCTGCCATGAACCACGACCCGGGAATCAGATGCGCCATCAATCTCAAATACTCCAGCGGACTTCTGGAGCGCCTCAGAAGGGAAAGCTTCTCAACAGGATGCTTCGACAGGTCAGAGGAACCCGAATCCACTAGCTCGATGGATTGGGGCACAGGAAAAGCAATTAAAGACATTGGCTATGTACCCGATGCGATATATGACCTCGGCTCATGCGGCAAGGAACCCATGGTGAGGCTGCTGGCCCGCAGCCCGGTTGAGCTTGTGCAGAAGCTGAGGAGAATCTCGGAGAGTTGAGAATGAGAATAGCGATGTTCACCGACTCCTGGTATCCGACGATGGATGGGATTGTGGCCAGCGTGGATAAATTCAGAACCGGGCTGGAGAAAAGGGGGCACAAGGTTTTCATTTTCGCACCCGCGGACAGCAGGGGAAAGGTCAAGGAGGACGACCGCACTTTCCTGTTTCCCGCAAGGGAATTCCCCCTGTATCCGGATTACAGGATGGCGATGAGGCTGTCCAAGAGGAAGGACAGGCTTCTCCGTGAAAACGACATTCAGATATTGCACACGCACGGCGTGGCATTCATGGGCTTCAAGGCCATGCTTTCCTCCAGGATTCTCAAGCTCCCCATACTGCTTCACTTCCACACCTGGGTGAACGAGGTGCACCAGTATTTCCCGGCCAACCTGGACATCAAGTTCATGGAGCGCCTGTTTTGGCTTTACCTGAAGCCTTTCTGCCAGAGGAGCGACGGCGTGGCGGCTCCGTCCCACAATGCCATAGAGGAACTCAGGAAGATAGTGCCTGCCATGGCATACACCGACTGGGTCTTCCCCGGCATCGAGACTGACATATTCAACCCGAATGTCAAGGGAGACTCCATCAGACATAAGCACCATTTAGAGGACAGCGAGGTGGTCCTTCATGTGGGCCGAGTATCCTCGGAGAAGAACATCGGACTTGTGCTTGATGCAATGACAGTCATGAAGAAATCGCGGCCCAATGCCAAGCTTCTAATAGTGGGGAACGGGCCGGCAAGGGCACAATACGAATCACAAGTCAAGGAGAAGCGTCTTGAGGACAAAGTGATATTCGCAGGTTTCGTGCCGGCCGAGGAGCTTCCGATGTACTATGCGGCGGCAGACACTTTCGTTCTTGCCTCGAAGTTCGAGACACTCGGTATAGTGATGACAGAGGCCCTGGCCTCGGGGAAGCCTGTAGCTGGCATTAATTACCGAGTGATTCCAGACGTGATAAAGCCCGGATACAACGGTTACCTATTCAGGGAGGATGCAAAGGATTGCGCCGACAAGATATCCATGTGCCTTGATGCACCGGACAGCATGCGGAAAAACGCCTCTTCCAGCGTAACCCAGTTCGACACGGACAGATGCATGCAGAAGCTTGAAACGATATATAAGAAGACAGAGGATGTTCATGCGGAGAGAATGTCCGAGGCTGGAATACCCTATGCCCGAATCAGCGATTGAGGTTCTCCCCGAATTCTGGCAATTGGGCGTTTATTAATTCGGATGAGTTCTCCGGAGACTCATCTGGTATGCGCTTCCATAAAACCAACATGGACAATGCGATTGTGCCGAGCGCGAGTGTGCCCATGAGAGCAAGCGTGAAAATCGGGGCGTCCTGGGAGACAAGCAGGACAAGGCAATAGGACACAGTCCCGAATGCCAGCCCAGCCCACACAAGGTTTCTCCCCATAGAATCTACTCGCTTATAACACGCGTCGCTGTAAACCCGGCTTTCCCGAACAATAGCGTGAAGAAATCTGAGCTGTGCTCCGTAGCCCTCATCTTCACGACCCTGATGCGCCTCTGCATGTTGACATCGCTGACCTTCTCCATCTTCAGCAGGACTAGTCCGTCCGCAAGGAAGTCCTCTCCCATTTCGCCGTATTCCTCCCTGCCCATCTTCAATTCCGAGATGAGAATACAGGTGACATTTATCTCCCTGAGCCATTCGAAGAAATGGAACAATTCGATCCTTGGATTCTGGAATTCGGCCAGTATTGTGAGAACGGGCAATGAGTCAATTACCAGGATGGAATAGTCGATATTCTCCTTGAGATTGCAAGCATAGGTTTTGAAAATCTGCATCCAGGACTGCTGGCCCAGCTTCTCCAGGTTCTTCCTAATAAGAGCCAAGTCCACGATGCTGAGGTTCATCCCCACCGAATTGATGTCCATGCCCATGCCGGACATCTGCTGGATGAGGCTGTCCCTGCCCTGTTCCAGGGTGATGTAGCATGCCACGTGCTTATCGTTTTTTACGTTATTGAATATGATGTTGAACGCAACAGAGGACTTGTACGTGCCTGGCTCCCCTGCCAGCAGCACTATGTGGCCCTGCGGGATGCCCCCCTGAAGTATGTCATCCAGCCCGTGTATGTATGTCTTTACCCGCTTCACAGTTCCACTACTCCTGAAGCTTTAATGCCGAGGTGCGATAAAAGGCTTGTTGTTTACCAGGGAGGCAGCGAATCTCTTGTACCCTTCCATGCATTCTGTGATGGAAGAGACGCTGACATGTTCGTCCGGAGCATGCCAGTTTGTGCCCAAAGGCCCGTACACCGCCGTGGGCATGATTTTCGCGAAGGCATTGTAGTCGCCCACGGATTTCCCGAAGCTGAACGGACTGCCCACAGCTTCTGTGAACATGCGCACCAGTCCCCCATTCTGCGTGACGTACGGTTCCAGGAAAGGTGTCGGACGTTGCTTCCAAAGGGATATCTCAAATTTAGCCCCGCTTGCCAGCCTCTCGGCCGCTGACTCCATGTCTTCTAGCATGGACTCCTTTGTCTCGCCTGGGACGTAATGCCTGTCAATCTTCAGCCAGCATTTGTCCGGAACTGAGAGGGTTCTTGTCCCGCCGGTCATCTCAAGGACACAGACCGAACCCTGCCCAAGCTGTGGGTGCTTTAAAAGGGGGATGTGTTCCAATTCCCTAACGAACCCTGCGGCCTCGTTTATGGCGTTCACACCCTCACCAGGCCGCGAGCCGTGCGCGCTGGTCCCTCTCACATCTGCCTCAAATACAACCCTACCCCTGCAGCCCATCATCACCTTGCCCCCGGATGGTTCTGGTATTATGCAAATGTCGCCTGATATATCGCTGTCCAGAAGGGCAAAGGCTCCTGCCGAGTTCCCCTCTTCGTCAACCGTTCCTGCAAAAATGGCATTGACGCATCCAGACCGGGCAAGTTCCTTGAACATAACCATAGCTATGGCTACTCCGGACTTCATGTCCGCGCTTCCCAAACCGTAAAGGCTGTCCCCCTCAATAGCTGGTGTGAAAGGATCCCGCGTCCATCCCCCGCATACCTCCACCGTGTCCAGATGCCCGTTCAGCAGCACAGTCGGATAACCGGAGCCATGCACAACCTTGGCCATGACATTGTTCCCGATGCCACCCACAGGCGTCAGGCTTGCTTCCGCACCCTTGACTTGCGAAAGCCAGTCCAGGATAAAGCCCTCCACAGCTGCAGTGTCTCCCATTGTGCTGGGCATCGATATAAGTTTCTTGGCCAGTTCCAGAGTCTCTTCCATCACTTCGCCATCCTGCACCGTTTCACTATGTCTAAAAGCGTCCCGTCGTCAATTCTCTCCCCTTCCTGGGCCATCTCCTTTACGGTATCCACGATTAATTTTAGATCGGAATCATCGACATGGACACCCATGGACTCCAGCCTGTGAAGTACAGCAATTCTGCCGCTGTGCTTCCCTAACACGAGTTCTCTTTTGCCGCCCACGGTTTCAGGAGGCAAGCATTCGTATGTTGCCGGATTGGCTATTATAGAGGCAACGTGAATGCCCGATTCATGCCTGAAGGCATTTGCCCCCACCCAGGGATGGTTCCTTGATATCTCCACCCCCGATATCTTGCTTACCCTTCTGCAGACCTTCGTGAGCGAGGTTAGGTCAATGCCCGTGTCTATGCCATACGCGGTCTCCAGCACAACAGCCAGTTGTTCAGTGGGAACATTGCCTGCCCTCTCACCGATTCCGTTGACCGTCGTGGCCACAGCGGTAGCTCCATTCTCGATACAAGCAAGAGCGTTCGCGAGGGCAAGCCCGAAATCATTGTGCAGATGCACGGATAGAGGCGCACGCAATTTTCCCGATAACTTTTTTACCAAGTGGCCTGCGGCTCTTGGCAATATGCAACCTGTCGTGTCGGAAATTCCAATTCTGCGGGCACCAAGTTCCTCTGCCATATGTGACATTTTCAGCAGATAGGAGAATTCCGTCCTGGTGCTGTCCTCAGTGCTGAAGCTGAACTTCATCCCGTGGGCCTTGGCATACTCCAAAGCCTCTGTCACCTTCTCTAGCTGTTTTTCCCTTGTGGAACGGTGCTTGTGTTTCAGGTGCAGGTCAGAGCTCGATGTGAAAAGCATGACCATGCCAACATCACAATCCAGAGCTGCATCGATGTCGGATTTGCTTGTCCTGGCCAGAGCGAGCACTTCTGCGGTCAGGCCGAGCGATGCAATATCCTTCACAGCCTTCATCTCTCCGTTTGAAACTGCGGGAAAGCCTGCCTCCACCTGAGGTATACCGGCATCCGATAGAAGTCTAGCAATCTCCAGTTTCTGGCTGTAGGTAAAGGCGACTCCGGGCATCTGCTCGCCATCACGCAGAGTACTGTCGTAAATAATTACCTTCTTGGGGAGGCAGCACTTGTCCAGGCTGGGCATATTGTAATCAGATAATACCGCATTTCCTTTCAAGACTCACCCTACCATTGCCGGAGATTTCCTCTAATGTAATAGGCGCCGTTAGCATGTGCTTAGAGTGCCTCATCACATTATCATGCTGTTGGCTGTAATTATGAACGCAGCGATGAACAATGCCATCATGACCAGTGCGATAATTGCTTCCAGCAGTGTTTCAGTACTGGGTCCATAATATCTCTGGGGGGTAGTATTCCGATTGTGTATTTAATCTTGACTTTTTCATGGTCAAATCATTGATGGGCCACACATACGAATAAATAAATAATAGATGGCGTATCGACCCATTATAGCAGAGTGAGCCTTATGTACTTGAAAATACAGCGAAAGGATGTCATCCGCATCCCGCCCGAGAGACTTGGTGAGGACCTAGACGACCTTTCACAGGAATTGACCCAACACAGCTTCGAAGGCAAGATAGTCGGCGATAAGAGCCTGATTGTGCTCACAGCCAATATCAAAGCCGTGGGCGAGGGCCGCATTGTCCATGGGGACGGAGCAGTGTACCAAGATGTTGAATATGATGCACTCGTCTTCAGACTTGACCTCCAGGAGGTAATCGAGGGTTCTGTATGCGAGATACTCAAGTTCGGAGCATTCGTCAGGTTCGGACCGCTGGACGGCCTTCTGCATATCAGCCAAGTAATGGACGACCATATAGATGTCGACGTTGACAACCAGAGACTCATAGGCAAGGAGAGCCGCAGGGACATCAGGCTGAACCAGGATGTCAGGGCAAGGATAGTGACAGTCAGCGTGAATGAACGGAACCCGCGCGAGAGCAAGATAGGCCTAACCATGAGACAACCTAGCCTCGGAAGGCTAGATTGGCTCTTGGAAGACCTCAGCAGGATGGAGAATTGACATGGCAACTGAAATACTCAAGGCCTGTAAAACTTGCAGCCTGGTAAACGAAAGCGATGTTTGCACGGCATGCGGCGGAGCCACATCCCGCGAATGGCAGGGTTACATTATCATCCTGGACCATACGCGTTCCGAAATTGCACGCAAGATGGGGATCCAGTCCAATGGGAAATTCGCACTACGAGTCAGATAAGGTACTTTTCTCGATGCACGACAGCCTCAGGAAGGAGCTGGGGACAAATGTCGGCATCCTGGCAACAACAAGGGAAGAAACATTAAACCATCTCATCGATGGCAACATTGTAGTCAGCGTTGGTGACATTGTAACGCTCGACCTGCTTGAATCCGGAATAATACCGGACATCAGTATTGTCGATTACATGACCAAGCGCATGCCGATGTCTGAGGTTCGGGAAAGATTCTCCAAATATAGGCAGCAGGAAATCAAAGTGCATAATCCTCCAGGCCAGATAACACGAGCTCTCTGGGATGCCATTAAGGATGGCTACAGGAACTCCAGGAAGCTTAGAATAGTGGTCAGCGGGGAGGAGGACCTCGCAGCCCTCGCCTGCATTGCCCTGGCCCCGGAAAAAACAACGGTAATTTACGGTATCCCAGGCAGGGGAGCCTCAATTCATCATGTTGACAAGGCTCTCAGGCAGCTCGTGAACGACACACTTGACACCATGAAGGTGAGGGCTCCTCAAAGCTAAAGCATTGGGGCATCCTAACCGTTACACGCTGAATGACATGATTGCATTGAGTTTGTTCGGTCATCCAGCACATTTCATGTTTGAATGCAACATGCAATAGCCCGGGGTGCCCTTTGACTGAACTATCCTCGCCTTCAGATATGGCTTTGAACTGCTATTGTTCGCCTTTCATCCGTAGACCCATAGTTAAAGACGGATGCATCCGCATGGCAAATCAGCCTTGAACTATGTGAGACGGATATATCCGTCGCTATCAAGGTCACGGCATCCAGGCGAGGCACGTTCAGTGAAATGAGATGGGGCAGCCAAAAAGCTTATCTACATCAAATGATAACTGGCACGAAAGGAGCCGAAACGATGGAGCTTGAGATTCAGAAGACCCGAGAAAATCCTCTGATGAACAGAACAGAGGTACATTTCGTGTTACATCATCCAAACAGCCAGACGCCAAAAAGGGACACAGTGCGCGATGAACTTTCAAAAACGCTTAAAGTACCCAAAGAAAGAGTAATCGTGGACCATATGGAATCCTCATTCGGTGTCCATGATACAAGGGGATATGCAAAGATATATCCGAGCAAGGAGGAAGCCATGAAGATCGAGAGCGAGCATCTCCTTGTAAGGAACAGGCTCAAAGAGAAGCAGGTCAAGAAGACCGTAGAATCCGTAGCTGCCGCCCCAGCGAAGGAGCCATAATCATGGCGAAGAAGGATCTCTACGAAATTAAAGATGGTAAAATCACACGGAAGCGGAAGCACTGCCCGAAATGCGGCGAGGGCGTATTCCTGGCTGAGCACAAGAACAGGACATCATGCGGCTCTTGCGGTTACACTGAGTTCAAGAAGTAATCCAGACCGAATAATTTTTACCCTCAGCCACTTTACTGCCCGGATGCCGAGAATGCTCAGCTTTTCAGGGCTGAGATGAATCGGCATGAGCAGTCGTCAATCCACCGTTGCATACCGTGCAAATACTGTCAAAGTAAATCGAAGCCACTGGCTTCGATAAATCAGGTATGCAACTGACCTATAGTAAACTTCCAGCCCCGAATCATATGGCTACGATTGAATGCGTGAAAGCCAGTCGTTTAGGGGCTGGTAGTTTACTGCCACTGCAAGGACCAGTAGTGTAGCTTGGATATCACCAGGGCCTCCGGAGCCTTGAACCTGGGTTCGAATCCCAGCTGGTCCGTCATTTCCTTTTCGTCGATCTTATTCGTTGCAGGAAATGACGGCCCGTAATTGTTTTCATACGCCGAATTCTCTGAATATAGATTATCCTTTACGAATTCGGCTGGCGCAAAAGTTTGGGTTTACGTCGAAACCATCCAAACTTTTGCATCCCAGCTGGTCTATTGTATTACTGTGGAATTCGGCTGGCCGAGAAACATAGGTTTCGACAATGTTATAGCCTATGTTTCGAGGGCGACGAATACACCTAAAGCAATTATCTGCAAAGTATTCGTCAGCACCGCCAAACTAGCGATTATTCACAAATTATAGCGTAGTCTGTTTGGCGATAAAAGCTCTAGTATGGAGTCGTTTCTATCATCCTTTTCCGGTGTATTCGTCTTCTCTCGGTCTATTGCGAAGAATACGCGGGTGTGAAGACCTCGAGCAAGCCGAGTTCATTGTTCTCTTGATCCATAATGTAGAATGAACTCGGCGCTGGCAAAAGTTTGGGTTTACGTCGAAACCATCCAAACTTTTGGCATCCCAGCTGGTCAATAATATTACTTTCTTGAACATAATCCTTCGATGATAACTAACATTTCATGTGGCTTGTTACTTTGTACTTAAAGATTGTTATAGAGTATGTAAAAAGGTTTCCCACCTGTTTTTATTCATAATACGGCTAGTAGGTATGAATGGTCATGTCCATTACCTTTTTAACCCTCAAGCACATTACGTCCATATAGTTGTAATAACTAAACAAGGCTTGGATTCGAGGGGATAATAATTGAAGATAAGAGCTCCTGTGAAAGAATATGACCCGAATAGAGTCGAGAAGAGAATAAATGATTTCTGGGTCAGAACTTATGCCTACACACGGGATAAAAATTTTAGAGCAAAACAAAAGAAATACTATTTCGTTGACGGCCCACCGTTCACGGCCGGCTCGATTACTTTGGGACTTGCGAGGAACAAGATCCTGAAGGATGCGCATGTGCGTTTCGTGAAATCTCAGGGCTTCGATGTTCTGGACAAACCCGGATTCGACATGCACGGCCTTCCCATTGAGGTCAAGGTGGAGGAATCCCTGGGTCTGAAATATAAGAACCAGATAGAGGAGCTCGGCGTGGAAAAGTTCGTAAGGACCTGCATGGAATTCGCTGACGCCCACCGCAACACAATGACCGAGCAATTCCGGTCTCTGGGTATCTGGTTGGACTGGCAGAATCCTTATCTTACGGCAGATTCAAAATATATTGAAAGCGTTTGGTGGTCACTGAAAGAATCCTATAAAAAGAAATTCCTTGAAAGGCAGAAGCAGGTAACTGGATGGTGTCCGAGATGCGAGTCGCCTCTGGCTCCGGGTGAGATATCCTATAAACCCACAGAAGGCCATTCTGTTTACTTCAAAATCCCGATTAAAGGCAAGCGTGATGAGTACATCATCGTATGGACGACCACACCGTGGACATTCGCCGGTTGCCTTGCCATCGCCGTGAATCCGGACCTGACATATGCCAGGGTCGCGATACGCCAGGGAGGAAAGAAGAGCACGATAATAGTGCTTGAAAACCGCGTGGAGGAGATAGCCAGCACATCCAACATCGAGGCATATGAAATTATTGACACGGTGCAGGGAAAGTCACTGCAAAACCTTGGATTCTTCCATCCGCTCATGGCCGACATACAGTTCCATAAATCGGCCGAGGGGAAGTGGTGCCACAAGATAATCGCTCTTGACTCGGTCCACGACAGCCATACAGGATGCGTGTATATATCTCCCGGATTGGGCATTGCAGATGCCAATATTGCCGAGAAATATTCCCTCCCTGTTTTCTCACCAGTGGACGAGAGGGGAGTTTTCACCACCGAAGTGGGAATGAAATATGCTGGACAAAACACCGAAGAGGCCAGTGCAAGCATCCTTGCAGACATGAAATCCCTCAGATTCGTACTTTCTAGTTCCAAGCAGGAGCATAACTTCGGTCATTGCTGGAGATGCGACTCCCCTGTAATAAATAGGATCACCGAGCAGTGGTTCCTGAAATCCGAGGGCATCATGGATGTAATGCTGAAAATCCTCAAAGGAGCTTCATGGACCCCGGACACATTCGGCATCAAGCGTCAGCATGATTGGATAAGCAAGTGCCATGATTGGTGCATATCACGCCAGAGGTTCTGGGGCACACCGCTTCCTATCTGGGAGTGCATCGTTGACATCTGCGGACATGTAGAAATAGTCGGCAGTGTCAGAGAGCTTGAGGGGGCCAATGGCTATTATGAGGGTATGGACCTTCACAGGCCCTGGATTGACGCAGTCAACCTGGAATGCCCCAAATGCGGCGGCTTGATGAAACGCGTGCCCGACATAATAGACGTGTGGTTCGACTCCAGCGCAGCGTCCTGGGCACAGCTGGGATACCCGAGGAAGAAGGCTCTGTTCAAGGAAATGTGGCCGGCTGACTGGATAGCTGAATCCCAGGACCAGTCCAAGGGATGGTTCTACAATCAGATATTCGCTGGGGCCGTGCTGTTCGGGAAAATCCCATTCAGGAGAGTGTTGGCCCATGGCCATATCATCGGAGACGGCCCTGCAGGAATCAGCGACATTTCGACAGCCACCGAACTTTACGGGACCGATGCCCTGAGACTCTTCATACTCAGCCTAGACCCGACCGAGAATGCCATCTTCAAAACTGCTGACATCAAGGAATCCCATTCAGTGCTGAAGATACTCTGGAATTGCTATGCATTCTCGGCCTCATACATGAACATGGACGGATGGGCCCCGAAGGAGAACCAGTTCGCCAAGGTGAAGGCCGCGCTGCGGCAGGAAGATATATGGCTCATATCAAGAGCCGAGTCACTTACCCATGCAGTAAAGAAAGAAATGGACGCGATGAGGACTCATCTCGCGTGCAAACTGATAGAGGATTTCATTGTCGAGGACCTGTCACGCTGGTATATCAGGCTTTCCAGAGAACGGATGTGGGAGGAGAGTCTGACCCCAGACAAAGAGGCGGCATTCACAGTACAGCGCGAGATACTCACAAGGCTTTCTTTGATAATGTCGCCGCTCACGCCATACATGGCTGAAATGATCTATCAGGAGATGGACGGAAAAATGCTCAGCGTCAGCATGGTTCCATGGCCTGAAACGGACGCGTCAAGGCTCGCCGAGGGAATGGAGCGTTCAATGACCATGGTCAGGGACATTGTGAGAACGTCACAGAAGTTCAGGCAGGAATTGGGGCTTGGTTTGCGCTGGCCAATAGGAAAAATGACAATAAGCGCAAAGGACCAGGCCAATGCCGATGCAGTTCGCACTTTTCCAGACATAATAAAAAGCCAGACGAACGTGAAGGAATTGGAGCTTGTCCCCGAGAATCAGGAGTGGGCAGGCCAGGAACTGATTGTGGTCCCGAACAGAAACGTCATCGGCAAGGCTTACAAACAGAGACTAAGTAAAATAGCCCGCATGCTGAAAGTCCTTTCAGCCAAGGAAATCAAGGAGAAAGTCGAGGCTGGCGAGTACGAGCTTGGAATAGAGGGGGAGATGATCAAGATTCTTCCCGACATGGTGAGGTTCGAGACAAAGCTGCCCGAGGGAATCGAATCAAAGGAGTTCAATGGCGGCACTCTCTACTTTGACACAAAGATGACTGATGAACTCATGGCTGAGGGTTTTGCCAGGGAAATAATAAGACGCATACAGCAGATGAGGAAGGAGGCCGGCCTCGACCCGGAGGAATACATCAACCTAAGGATAAAGATGGACGATGCGCTGCTCGACCTTCTCGATAAATGGCTTGAAAGGATTGCCGACACCACCAGGGCCACGCAGATGGAGGTTGTTGACGATGTTTCCGAGGAGGACTACATAATCGAGTGGCCTATAGAAGAAGAAACCGTGGTCATAGGCATAACATCGCTCAATATCAGGAAAGCGATGAGCGAATTCCTGGGCCAGAGGGATATAGACAATGAGCTAGCGCTCGCAATCGTCGAGGCTGGGATTCTTAATTCCATGGATTTTCTGCTCGCAGACAGGGACGAGGTCCTGAAGATACCTGGGATGAACCACTCAAAGTATAGAAAGCTGAAGGAATACCTTGAACTTCCTGAGGAGAAGAGGAAATTGGAGGACTCAATGTGTCCGCTCTGCAACGGGTATGTGGAACAAGGTTCCACGTCATGCCAGAGATGCGGAAAGGACCTTATAAGCGGGGAAGAGCTGGCAGTCGAAATAATCAGAGATATTGAGGCCGAAGAGGAGCCTGAGTACCTGCAGGAGCCAGTCAGGGAAAGGGTTAAGATCGAGAAAAAGAAGAAAACTGAGCCTGAAGTTCCGCCAGAACCCGAGGACGAGATAGTCAAAATGGCTTCGGACAGGGGCGATGGCGCCAGGGCCGAGGATGAGATAGCATCCGAGATAATGAGCGGCATTAGCGACGATGAACAGGCGCGAGTATCCAGGAGAACCGACCAGGAACGGGCACAGCCTGAACCCATTGCTGAGCCCCAACCAGCTCCATTAAGACCGACCGAGAAACAGCCAGAGGAAGAAATCGAAGAAGACAGGTTGCTGGAGCAAATAATCTCAGACAGGAGGGACACCCCCCCAAGAAGAACCAGGGAAACCGAATACATTCCAACGAAATCCGAACCTGTCGCTGAGCAACCTATGCAATTCCAAGCAGCAGAGAAGCGGTCAGAGGAAGAGCCCGACCAGGACAGACTCTTTGAGGCTCTTCTTTCATGGAAAGGCAGAGAGCCAGAAGCCAAACAACCCGAACCAGAGGCCAAGCGCCCATCACAGAGACCCGGTGCGGAACCCCCGATCCCTATTCCAACAGCCGAGTCTCCGGGAGAAAGCCCGACGCAGGAAGGAAGGCAACCAGTGGGGAAAGCCGGAACCCATGAACCTGACGAATCCGACATCGAGGAAACGTTCCAGAGAGAATTGGAGATACCCGCTGGGTTGGAAATAGCAGACAAATCCGAAATAATCGACCAGGAAAAGGACATAGCCATCGATCACATTGCCGATACATTTGACATTAAAAACTCCGCGGCCAAAACCCTTTACAATCACGGATACACCACAGTCGAATCCTTCAGCACAGTCTCCGAAGATGAACTGAGGGAAATCAAAGGCATCGGCAAGATAACAGCCAGGCGAATAGTGCAGAAGGCTTCCAAGGAAGAGACAAAGATGTGTTCGCTGTGCAATGCCATTGTTCCCATGAGCTCTAAAGTTTGCACTAGATGCGGCGTGAAGTTTGTATCGGGGGCTCAGATGGAAGCAGAGAGCGCCGAAGAGCAACTGGCCGCATTGGAAATGCTTGACGAAAAACTCAGTGCAAAACCGTCTGACTCGGCACTGCTCTATTCGAAAGCCCAGACTCTCAGAGACGCTGGAAGGTATGAGGAAGCTCTTGAAGTGACCAATCAGGCATTGTCCACATCCCCCAAAGATTCCAAGCTGAAAGAGCTTAGAAACGAACTGGAGGACGAAATCGAGGAGCAGGAGGAAGCAATCCCGAGGCGAGAATCAGTATCCAAAAGGGAGACTGGGCAGGCAGCTGAGGAAGCGCGGAAGCCGGGTGAAGCCATGGGGAGACAGGAAGGAAGGGCAGACCTTTCCGCGAAAGAAGCCCATGAAACCCCTGACACGGCAATGCGGGAAGAAGTCCGAAAGGAATACCCGCGGGCGAAATCCACTATCATTCCCGGACAAGAACCCACGATCCGGGCCAGAAAATTAGCTGAAGATGAATTCCAGATATCTCCGGATGAGCTCGAAGCCGAAGAACCCTTGCCAGACGTAGTTCCTGAAGCCAAGGAAACTGAACCGCCCGAACCTGATGAAGCGCCATCCGTCCAGAAATCCGAGGTTTCCGTGCATGTCCACATGCATGACCTTCCGACAAGGGAGGCACACGAGCAACGACCAGGTGAAGAGCCTCATATAGTCCCCGGCAGGACCATTACAGATTCTGAACGGCAAGAGAGAAAAAAGGATATCATACCAGCAGGCAAGCGGGAGTACGATGAAGCCAAGCCTGAACCAGGGAAATATCCGGCCGGACCACGGGCGGTTTACAGAGAAGATGAGCCCGAAAAGGTTCGTCCCGCTACTGTTCCTCATACGAAAACTGGGGGGCAGGCTCCGGAAGAAATTTCTCAGCAGGCCAGATATTATGATGCAAAGCCTGAACCCAAGGAGGCGCCCCGAATAGCCAAACCTCACGTTACTGAAGAGGAACCTGTATGGGAGGAAGCTGCTCCGCGCGCCAAACGTGAGGCCGCTCCGAGGGAACCGGAACCCGAAGAAGCCCCATTGAAAGCCAAACCTGGCACTGCCGCGATTGAGGCAGAACCTGAGAAGGCTCCTAGAGTCAGACCTCAAGCGGTTGCACTGAAACCGGAGCTGGAAGAGAGGCCTTCCGTGGCCAAGCAGCAGGTCATTGGGGATGAAGAACCTGAGGAAATTCAGCCACAAACCAGACCTCATGCTGCAACAACGATGGAGGAGCCAGAGGAGCCTGTTCCACAGGCAAAGCCCCTCATTGCGGAGGAAAAAGGACCTCGTGCCTCAGAGGATGAAGCCAAAGAACCGCGTGTCCAGACCAAGGAAATATATATCCCCGGGCAGCAGGTTACACACATTCAGCAGGAAAGGTCTGTGGAGGTAATCAAAGAGACAAGGTATGTCGAGCCGCATCCACCCAGGCAGCAAGTTGCATATCAGCCAAGGCAACCGGAACCTCCCCAGGCAAGGACAGCGGAAGCCGTCAGAGAGACGAGATATGTGGAATCAACACCCGTACCGATACAGGTCAGGGAAGAAACTAAAGAGCCTAAACACGCTGATGTTCTGCAAATGCCGCCCTCAACCCACGAAATGAAAACCGAGGCAATTGTTCTTGTGAATGAGCAGCTCCCGACAATACACGAGACGCCAAAGGAAACACAGGCCCTCCAGGATGCAGCCAATGCTTCTGATTCGGTGCCGGAAGGTGCTGAAGCGGAATTGGAAGAGATTGTTCCGGAGGAAATGCAGCTCGGGGAAGTGCCCACCCCGGAGGAAGGTGCCCCAGGCGAATTGGAAACCGAGGAGATAGTTCCCGAGGAGATGCAGCCAGAAGATGCAATTTCCGAAGAAATTACACCCGAGGAATTGCCCCATGAGGAAACCATCGAAGAACCTGCACAACAGGATCTTCCATCATCTGAGGAAACTGCCCGACCCGAAGCCACTACGTTAAAGGACATGGTTTCCGAAATGATCCCCACCAAAGAGGAGGAAGACCTTGAAGGCGCCTATCAAAACGGCGATATTAAGTTGAAATCCAGCTTCACTTACTTAATTCCCGAGGAGAGATCAGCTAGGTCGTACCAGCTTTTCAGGAAGGCAATTGGAGAGGGCATGCCTGGCTATTGCGTCACCAGGACATTCCCCGAGAAAATCCGGGAGAGATACGAGCTCGGCAATATACCGATTCTCTGGCTGTCCAACGTGGCCAAGGAGGAAGCCGTGCGGCCCAAAGACCTGGAAAAGCTCAGCCTGTCGCTCGAGGAATTCCTGAGCGAGGAGGGCGGCATAATTCTCCTTGACGGCATTGAGTATCTGATAACCAATAACAATTTCATCACTGTCCTCAAGCTCATCCAGTCCCTCAGGGACCAAGTCGCAATTAACAGGTCCATCCTGCTCCTGTCGATAAACCCATCCACGATGGACAGCCATCAGATAAACCTGCTGAAAAGAGAGGTTGATTCGGTAATCGAGTAAACTACCATCCCCTGAAGTAATGGCGAATTCATTGAAATTTGTGAAATTCGCCCTATCCATTCCAATAATATTATCACAATTCAGCCTTCCTTCGGAAGTCCGAAGAGGCAGGCGTTCATGCCTTGAATCGCAGCCATATGACTCGGGGCTGGAAGTTTACCATAGGTTTAATGTCGAATATTGTGCTGAACTAGTTAGGAATATTCGACTTAAATTTGATGACTTCATAAGTAAATTTAAGAAACGTCATCAAATTAGTTGCCTACCTGATTTATCGAAGCCAGTGGCTTCGATTCACTTTGACAATATAAGCACGGTATGCAACGGTGGATTGACGACTGCTCATGCCGATTCATCTCGACCCTGAAAGGCTGGGTGTTCGGAGCAACGATGCTTCGTTGAGATATAACCGAGCATTTAGTTCGGTGCCATCGGCATCCGGGCAGCAGAATTATAAAAGGTTTTTCAGGATGCCCTCAAATTCGAATTGCTTGTGGAACTTTAAATATTTAACGGGCATGAGATGGATGCTCCCCTCTCCGCGAAGGAACTTCTTGCTGGCGTAGTATGAAATCAGTTTGTTCTTGAGATTGCTGTATTCGTTGTAATCCGTGAGCAGGTGCATTAGCGCGGACTCGAAGCTGCCGCTGACAAGGAACACCACTGGCGAACATTCCAGCACCAGCTTTATTCCGGCTTTCCTGTCTTCCAGCATGCAATCGGGGTTGAAAAGCATGTGGGAGAAAGCCAGTATGCCCTCCAGAATGTCCATGTTCGGGATATTGATCTCGTAAATCAGGCCTTCATCCTGGAATCTCTGGCGCATGTTGGAGAGCGTCTGCCTGGATATGCCTATCTTGGACGCTATGGCATTGTCCGGCATCTCGGGATAGGTGACCAAGCCTGCCAGGGCAGTCTTTTCCTTGCTCGAGAGAATGCGCTTCTCGTATTTCCTGTATCTGAGGTCAACATCGGGAATCTTGTAGAGAGTGCCGCAGACCAGATGATGCAAAGCATATGAGAAATCGAAATAATTGATAAGGCTCGATACCTCAAATGGGAATATTACGTACTGCCAGGATTTCGCTGTCAACATCTTGTTCTTGCTCAGGAAATGCTGGAGGTCGTCCACATCCTTCTTGACTTCGGTGTAATTCTGGGATATGCTGAACTGGACTGCAAAGTCCTCCGAGGATATGAAGAGAAACACATTGTCATGTTCCTTCGCATACCTGTCACACAGCTCGTTCCTCTTTTCCCTTGGTATCGTCGTCTCAATATCGCCGTACGAGACTGTGAGAAGCTCCGCGCCTATGTACTGGACCATGGGGATGCGTATCTTCTTGAAATAGTTCAAAGACTCGAGCCGTCGCCTGATGGCAGTCACTGTGGACAGGTTGATCCCTGTTATCTCGGAAAGCTCCCTGTCGTTGCTGGTCGGGTATTTGACCAGCGAGCAGAACATCATTCTCTCCTTGTCGGTCAGCTGTCTCCCCAAGCCACTCATATTGGTAAATAGTCATTTTTTCTATATAACTCTTTCCATAGGACGTAATGATTGTGGATTTGCTTATTAGAAATGGCTTCTATATCCAGGTTACATCGACTTCATCAGTCCTGAATTTCTGAATGACCTTTGTGCCCTCAAGCTCCATTCGGATCCCAGACCTGTGCATCACCAGACCGGTCCAGGCAATCATTGCTCCGTTGTCCGAACAGAGTCCTGGCGGTGGAACGAAACATTGCGCATCCCTTTCCGAGCACATCGCCTTGACCATCTCCACGAGCCTCCTGTTCCTGACCACTCCCCCGCCTAGCAGGACCTCGCGCTTCCCCAAATGGGCCATGGCCCTTTCCGTAACCTCGGTAAGCATGGCGAAGCATGTCTCCTGGATTGAGAAGCATATATCCTCTGTCGAAACATCCTTCATCTGCTGCGCGGCCGTGAGTATACCCGAGAAGGCCACGTCCATGCCCTTCACAGAGTAGGGGAGCTGGAGCAGAATTTTTCCTTCACTGGCCAGCTTCTCTATTCCGGGTCCGGCCGGAAACGGGATGCCCATGTCCCTCCCGAACTTGTCCAGCATGTTCCCGAGGCCTATATCGAGAGTCTCGCCAAAGACCCTGTACCGGCCATTGGCATAGGAAATGACCTGTGTATTGCCACCAGAAACGTATAGCAGCACAGGATCCATGCATTTGCACACAGCCCTGCCTATCTCCAGGTGGGCGATGCAATGGTTCACCCCGATTATCGGAACGCCCAGCGAAAGCGAGAGGGTCCGCGCCGCTGTCGCGGCAGTCCTCAGGCAGGGACCCAGACCAGGGCCCTGGGAAAACGCCACAAGGGATATTTCGGATTTGGAAATATCAGCTTTCTCGAAGGCCTTCCTAATTACCTCCCCGGCGACATCGGCATGGTGGTTCGCTGCCTCCCTCGGATGTATTCCTCCCTCTTTTGGGATGTACATGCTTTGCTCATTGGCCAGGACCCTTACGGAGTCATCGACTATCCCGACCCCAAAGGTATGTGCCGTGCCTTCAATGCCCAAACAGAACATTGCTTCCCGATTGTCCTCGTACTAAATAAAATTCCCTAATGTCATTGCTTCTTCAGTTTATCAACACTCATGTACGCCTTATAAAAATTTGGGACGCCGCCTTGCAGTACTGGGTAGCCACTATTCGTCTCATTATTTGTTATCTCTCCTGCGATGTTAGTTTGCATGATTGTTTCCACTTCTTTTATATCCCTTGTGTGGCCAAGCACCCACATCAACTTCGGAAGGGCGGCCTCGGGAAGCATATTATTGCCTTCAATTACGCCGCGGGCCAGCATGTCTCTCCCGGTTTCATAGACACGGAGTTGTGAAAAACCGAAAAGGGGCTGGACTGTTATGACAACTGGTATTTCTTCCTCCTTCGCCCTGTCCAGCGCTTCGTACATCGGTTTCCCGACATGACCGAGCCCTGTGCCAATCATGACAATGCCATGATATCCCTTGTCGATCACAGCATGCATAGTGTCAGCTTCCATTCCTGGATAGAAATACAACATAGTAACGCGTTCGTCAACCTTTGCATCCAGCCGAAAATCCTCTGCAGGGCTGCGGCGGCGCCTATCATTCTTGAAAAAGGTGATATCACGGTTGATTATCTGGCCCATAGGGTTATCGCCAATTGTTCGGAAGGCATCGCGTCTGGCGCTGTGCATCTTCCGGACACGTGTTGCGCGATGAATGAAATCATAATTGTCGCTGGTCGTCCCATGCATCACAACGACCACTTCTGCCAAATCACCGTGGGCGGCCAGCGTCGAAGCGTTCATGATGTTTATGGGGCCATCGCTCGATGGGCGGTCGCTGCTTCTTTGAGAACCCACCAAAACAACCGGAACTGGCAATTCGCGCAGGAAGAACGAGAGCGCAGACCCAGTATATGACATTGTGTCGGTTCCATGACCAATGATTACGCCATCGGCGCCCCCCTCGATTTCCTTGGCAACAGCTTCCGCAGTTTTAATCCAGTATTCAGCGCAAAAGTTTTCAGAGAGAATCTTGTAAAGGGTCTTTGGCGTCAAATTGCATATATCGATAAGCTCTGGAACAGCCGAGAAAAGTTCAGATGGCTCGAATGCAGGCAGCACCGCGCCTGTGCGATAATCAAGACGACTGGCTACGGTTCCGCCTGTGCCAAGAAGAGTGACATTTGGGAGGTCGGGATTTCGTTTGATTGTTTTTTCAGGTATTTTATAATCGCCCGCCTTGTAGCCGATTTCAGTCATATCTGCGTCGTCCGGCACCATGATGCCTATATTGTAACCGGTGTCCACTTTAATAGAAATATAATCGTCGGAAGTGTGTACCGAGCGTGGGAGCAATACCCCCTCATAATGCGACCCGTCTTTCTTCGTGACCCTGACTATTGACCAGGTCTTTAATTTTTCCTTCACCAGGCGTTTCAGAAGTGGGCCACGATAGCCGTCAGGAGGCTGATATTCTTTGCTCAATTTCTGGCCTCCTTTATCGTACTGGTCGATGCAATGTACTCGGCCAGAATTTTTTTCCTGGCCTTATCATTTTTCGCTTTTGCCAAATCAAGCATAAGGGGGCGCAATTTCGAACCTGGTAACTCAGATTTGGCAATAGCTTCGCCTATAGCATTCAACAAATCATTTGAAATCGAACACGGGGTGGCACCATTTCTGGCGAGCCATTTGGGAATTTCGATGAGAAGGCGGAAAGCAAGCGACACACCAATATTTCCCTCATCGACCATTTTAATGAATTGTGGAATCCTTTCCTCGCGGATAATCAGTTCCAGCTTTTCCAATGTGAGGCCTTGATTTCCGTATTTGGCCAGAAGTTCTAACGGGCGTGTTATCGGTCTGTGGCGAATCTGCTCGTATTTCTCCATAGGATAAGGTACGAGCGGTGTATCCGTATCCGGATACAAACGATCCTTGCCGTGAATGACCCTCAGGAATTCATTGTTCCCATTGGCCAGGACCCTGCGTGTCTCCTGCGGGACGCCGTCGAAAGCCTGCTTGCACCTTTCAATGGCCTTTTTCAATGTATGCAGCACCTGCTTCTCTGAACCTCTGGCAGCTATATAAGCGTCGTCCTTTGCAAGGTTCAGGATCTTACGAATCTCGGAATTGATGCGGGCATCAATGAAGAGACTGGCGGGTTCATTCTTGCGGCGAATCGATTCAGGCTTCATCTCTCCTGAATGGAACATCTCATTGTACTGAATTCCAGTGATGAGATTGCATTTCTCGAATATTTCGAATCCGAAATCTTTCTGCGGCTGAACTTCCATCATGAGAATTTGTTCGAACTTCGGAAGACGGATTGCAAAGACCTTTTCGCCATCTGCTAGCGTCTTAAAAAGGTGACTGATTTCGATGTAATTGTGCTCAAAATCATTTTTTGAGATTTCGAGACTGGTCAATTTATTCTTTATGTCAATGAGGGCTGCCTGTCGGCAAACCTCATGGGCACAGTAAATGGGCAGCATGGCCAGGTCTTGAACTCCCTTCAACTCGGCCCTGTTCCCGCCTTCGATTGAAATGTTAACGTCCTGCCTGGCAACACCGATGCCGCGACGCACAAGGCCTGTCATTCTCAGGTTCATGCCAATCATCTTGGCGGTCTGGACCAAATCCTCGGGGTTGTCAATGGCCCGATGGTCAGTAATTATTTCAGTGAGTGGTACTCCGAGCCTGTCAAGATTATAAAAAACTGTGCGGCCCCTGTCCTCAGTTTTTATCTTCCTGGCCGAATCCTCTTCAATGAGAATGTTGGTGATTGGAACCTTCTTGCCGCTTGCAAGTTCTACATGGCCGTCCCTCGCGATGATGAAAGTTCGCTGAAATCCGGTAGTGATTGAGCCGTCCAGATACTGCTTGCGGTTGACAACTATCTCCTGTGCCGGGCTCTCACAGTTGAAGAGATTGGCCAGATTGAAGCCGACATCGATGGATTCCTGGTCTATCCAGAACGGCGGAGTCTCATCCATCTCGTAAGTGCAGACATGGGCGTCGTCCGCGTGATATATTATGAGATAACCTTTCTCGACCTCAACCAGCATACCTGGGTCAAAGTCGCCCATCTCGCCCATGACGGCACGGAAACGGCGGTGAAAAGTGAATTGTGGCTCTTTTTGAAGATGTTGGCTGAGCTCGGCCCGGCAGTGGCAGAAAAGTTTGCGCTTACTCTTTATCTGGTGATGAATTTCGAGGCCTGCTCTGAAACCCATTGTCCTGAAATTAATACTGTTTGGATTTAGCATTTTTTCACTTCGCGGCAGCTGTGAAGTACACCTGCCAATATTGATTGCCCCGGGCAGAATCGAACTGCCACCTGGAAAGTCAAACCTTCCTGTACTGCCATTGTACGACAGGGCTATTATGGCACGGGTCAGCGATTGAGCAATATCTATTTAATCGTTATCAAGAGTTGATGGTTGCGTCAGTGTGCCGCGGAAAGTGCCCAAACGCCCATTTCATCTAGCACAAAGCTAGCTCAAAAGTTACGAACGCTCTTCGGGAGTAATCTCACTTTTCATTTGCGAGGTCTCTCATCTTGTTCTTTATTTTGATTGAGCCCTCTACAATCTCGTCCCCGACCACAAGTATCGGAGTGTACCTCTCCAGCACCTCATGGTACGCGGCATGGGCCATACCTTCCGTGGTCGTTATATCCAGTATCTTGATGTCAAGATTCTCCGGTATTCTCTCCTTTACATACTCGCATTTCTCGCAGTCTGGCTTTGTGAATAACAGTACTTCAATAACCATCGGTGCATCCCTCTGATCCGGATACACGAAACACTTTAAATCCTTTTCCTCGGAAGATGAAATCAGGCGAAACCTTCGAGGGTTTGTTGGAACCGGCGGCGCTCACCCGGTATGTTGACGGGATACTCCCCGCAAACGCACCCCAGGCACAGGTTCTCCTTCTCGACATTCAGAGCCTCGACAAGGCCCTCGTTTGAAATATAAGCAAGGGAATCGGCATCCAGCTCCTTTCGAATTTCCTCAACCGTCTTTTTATCCGCAATGAACTGGTCGCGGGTAGTCATGTCTATGCCAAGGTAGCAGGGCGATATCAGGGGCGGTGAGCCGATCCTGACATGCACCTCTGTTGCATGGCCGTCTTCTTTAAGCATCTTGACTATCCTTTTCATGGTTGTGCCCCTTACGATCGAATCATCAACAATAATTACCCTCTTCCCCTCGACAACTGCCTTTACGGGATTGAGTTTCTCTCTGACGCTTATCTCCCTTGCATCCTGGCTTGGCATGATGAATGTCCTGTGAATGTATCTGTTCTTCATGAGGCCTTCGTTCATCTTTATACCCGAGCCGAGCGCGTACCCGTATGCATGGGCTCTCCCCGAATCCGGGATCGGAATCACGACATCAGCGACCGCGGGCGCTTCCTTCGCCAATCTCCAGCCGATTCTTTTTCTGACTTCGTATACGCTGATTCCATCAATGACAGAGTCCGCCCTCGCGAAATAGACCCATTCAAAGAAGCAGTGGGCTCTGTTGATTGAGGCTCCTATGTTAATCGACTTGAATCCCCCGTCTGTTATTTCCACTGCCTCTCCAGGCAGCACATCTCTCACGAACTCGGCTCCCAACACATCGAGAGCGACTGATTCGGAGGCCGCGATGTAACCCTTTCCCTCCTTTATCTTCCCAAGGCAGAGAGGCCTTATGCCGTATGGATCCCTAATGGCAAATACCCTATCGTCCACCATGAGGACGAAAGCGTAAGAGCCGATAAGCTCCTTGCACACGGTCTTTATAGATTTATACAAATCGTTGGTGTTTCTGATTTGCTCTGTCAACATTGTAATAATGACTTCCTCTTCGGATTCAAGGATGAAAGGTTTCCCCTCGCTCTTCAGCTTGGATAGCAAAATTCCCGAGTTCACGATTATCCCGTTATGGGCTATGGCAATATCGCCGACTCCTGTCTTCAGGAAGTGTGGCTGCACGTTTTCAGGCTTTGAGACCTTGATTGAGTAGTATGTGTGGCCTATTCCGACATTGCCGTCTAGACTTTCAATATCCTCCTTGCGGATGACTTCGGAAACCAGGCCGAGACCCTTCCTGACTTTTAAACCCCCAGAGTAAACTGCAATGCCGCTTGCTTCCTGGCCTCTGTGTTGAAGTGCCCTGAGCGCATAATAAATATATGATGCGGCATCTTTATTGCTTTTGATGGCGACCACACCACAAGCCTCCCTGGGTTTGTCATACTCGTCAAAAGCATCTGCGCCCACAGAAATCACCTTCAGTGAGTCTTAGCCCAGGTGAAATTCCTTAGTTTTGCTGTTGCTCCGAATCCGCAGGATGCGCATGTCTTCTTCTGGATGTGATAAGAATGATTTCCGCATCTCCTGCATCTTATGTGGGTCTTCTTCGAAGACCGCTTACCCATTGACGGTGTTCCTTTGCTCATCTACATGGCCTCCTAAGGGGATATATAAATGACGTTATCTCCCCTTACTATAGCCATCTCCAGCTTTCTCTTGACCTCTCCAGACTCAAGCTCCTCGGCGTTTTTTAGCACCAGGTTCATGTGCGGGTCGAATCCGTCAAGGGTTCCCCTGTATCCCCTGTTTCCCTTAAGCTCGACGATGACTGGCTTGTTCAAGTTTTTGCTCAGCATCGAAAGCGGCTTTGCAGTGTTGACCATATTAACCACATTGGGCGATATGGTATTAAATACTTAATACTATTGATTTTTACCTGCTGGTGCGTCTGATACCGGGCAGGTGTTTCTATACTGCAGAAAAATATAAATACTTGAAAATATAGTTATGGACAGAAAGGTTCAAGAACATCAACTTTCACGATTGCAAATATGACTATCATATAAATTCAGGTTATTCTGCCATGAGCGCGGAAACCCAGGAATGTTATCCAGGAAAGTGGAAACTGACTGTGAAACAGCGGTCGAAGGAAGCAATTGTTGAATAAACGAACCGACTGATAAAGGAAAGTGAAATACATGAATCTAGACCCAAACACAACAAAGTACCTTATTAAGGCTAATATAAGCGCAGATGGCGTAGTCGACAAACCCGACGTGGTCGGGGCCATTTTCGGACAGACTGAAGGATTGCTGGGGGACGAACTCGACCTCAGGGACCTTCAGAAAGGCGGCAGGATAGGCAGAATCGAGGTCGATGTCAATTCCCAGAAGGGGAAGTCAGAGGGTGTCGTAGAGATACCATCTGGCCTCGACCAGGTCGAAACGGCAATTCTCGCCTCGGCCCTGGAAACGATAGACCGGGTGGGGCCCTGCAAAGCCAAGGTGAAGATACTCAGCATAGAGGATGTGCGAGTGAAGAAGAGAGACCTAATAATCGAAAGGGCAAAGGCTCTTCTCTCGGAAATGCTGGAGGATTCCAAGAATGTCAGCAGCAACCTGGCGGACTCAGTCAAGGAAGCGGTGCAGGTGCAGGAGATACTCACATACGGACAGGAACACCTTCCCGCCGGACCCAATGTGGCCAATTCGGATGCCATTATCCTGGTCGAGGGAAGGAACGATGTGCTGAACCTACTCCGTGCGGGGATCAAGAACGCGATAGCTGTCGAAGGGACAAACATACCCCGCACTGTAATCGAAATGTCAAAGCAAAAGACTGTCACGGCATTCGTGGATGGCGACAGGGGCGGGGAACTGGTCCTCAGGGAACTGCTCCAGACTGCCGAGATTGATTACATCGCAAGGGCGCCACCGGGAAAGGAGGTCGAAGAGCTCACAAGCAAGCAAATAATGAAGGCTCTCAGGCACAAGGTAATGGCAGAACAGGCTCACGAGATACTTAACCAGCCGCAGCCTGCCCCATCTGAAGGCCCCCAGCAACCGGCACAAAGGCAGGGAAACGACTTCAAACCTAGGAAGGAATTCCAACAGAACCAGCAAAGGGACAGGAAGCCGTTCCAGAAGAAGCCAGAGTTCCAAGAGGAGCCGAAACAGGCCCCAGCTCCACCGAAGAAGGAGGAGCCGAAGCTCTCCGACGAGCAAATGCTGTACAGGGACATGTTCAAAGAAGTTGTGGGTAACTCCAAAGCAAGATTGTTATCGGAGGCCAATGCAATAATCGCGGAAATGGCAGTTAAGGACCTAGCCGAAGCCCTGAAGGGCCAGGAGGACACACAGGGGATAAAGGCCGTCGTATTCGACGGAATAATAACCCAGAGGCTTCTTGACATATCCAACGATATGGGCATAGGGACTCTCGTGGCCACCAAGATGGGCAAGGTGTCGAAGTTCCCGGAAGGCCTTGTAGTCCTGACCAAGGAAGATTTCGAATAAGCCAAATCGACGGTGATGACATAGCAGAAGAAAGGGAGACCGGGGAAAAGGCATACCTGGATGCAGACAAAGGCTTCAACCTGTCCGAGATAGAGACGACAGACGACATAATAATTCCAGCTGACCCGCTAAAAAGGGTGATAGGCCAAGAGGAAGCTGTAGAGCTTGCCTCGGTGGCGGCTTCGCAGCACAGGCACCTTCTCATAGTCGGTCCGCCTGGAACAGGAAAATCCATGATCGCCCAGGCCCTGGCGCTCCATCTCCCGCATCCGTCGGAAGAGATAAGGGTGGTGCATAACCCCCAGAATCCGGAAAGGCCGTTCGTTCAGGTGCTTGACAGGGACCAGGTCCAAAAGGAGGCTCAGACCCAAGAATCCGCGGAGGGCGAGTTAATCGACCCAAAGGCAGTGCCTGTGAATGTGGCAGAACGCCTCGGTTACAAGTGCATGAACTGCGGCACGTATTCCAGCCCAAAGGAGCGGATATGCCCCAAATGCGCCAAGCCGAAGAGCACGCAGATGGGACACGGCGCAGACACTCCCTTCGGGGACCTGCTCGGCGGTCTCGTCGAAGTGACGCTCGGCCAAATGGGCGGCAAGGACAGGGTGACGACCACCAGAAAAAGATACGGCAAGGAGGAAGTGGTCGTATACGAGAAGGCCGGCGACATGGTTATGGTTCTGGACCAGAAGACCCTGGAAAAACGCAGGGAGATTGAGAAGATAAGCCCCTCCAAGGTTTTGGTGCCGCTCGAAAGAAAGGCCTTTGTACTGTCGACAGGAGCAAGCCAGACCGAACTCCTGGGTGACGTGAGACACGATCCATACGGGGCGCATCCCACCCTGGGAACGCCTTCATACGAACGGGTGGTCGCTGGAACCATACACGAGGCGCACGAGGGCGTGCTGTTCATTGACGAGCTTCCCCATCTTGGGTATACCCAGAGATTCATTCTCACGGCCATGCAGGAGCACAGATTCCCCATAATCGGAAGGAACCCGCAAAGCTCTGGAGCCAGCGTCAGAGTGGACAATGTACCGTGCAATTTCATATTTGTCGGCGCCTGCAACATCCAGGACCTGGAACATGTGCTCTCCCCGCTGCGGTCAAGGATAATAGGTTCCGGATATGAGGTGCTCGTGGACGTCACAATGCCGGACAATGACATAAACAGGGCGAAACTGGCTCAGTTCGTGACACAGGAGATCATGATGGACCAGAGAATCCCCATTGCCACCAGGGATACTGTTATTGCAGTGGTCGAGGAGGCAAGGCGCAGGGCCCAGCGAATAGACAAGGCAGAAAGCGCCCTCACACTAAGGCTGAGAGAGCTGGGCGGTCTCATCAGGACTGCCGGAGACATAGCCAAGGCCAAGAAATCAAATTACATATTGCCCGAACACATTGAAATGGCCCTGAAGCGCAGCAAGACGATCGAGGACCAGATAAAGGAAAAGTACGGCTCTTACCAACGCGGAGTCGCCAGTGACATGACTGGCGCCCAGAAGGCAGCAAGTCCATATCACTACTGGAACCAGGAAATTCAAGACGACAAGCGTGGTTATGAGTAAATTTACAGCCTATTAGTAATTGTCAATGCATAGGCTGATAGTTTATAATCAGAATAATCTTGTAAAGGTGAGGGGGCCACAAGACCCCCCATTGAAAAATAAATCACTGAAACTATAATAGTTTAGTATCTGTCCCTGCGCGGTGGCCTGTGCTTCTGGTAGCAGTCCCTGCAATATACCGGCCTGCCCTCGGAGGGCTTGAATGGAACTTCGCATTCTGCCTTACAGTCCGAGCACTGTGCCTTAAACATTTCTCTATTGCTGTCTCTTGGTCTGTCTCTGTCGTACATTATTACTTATCTCCTTTTCCCACGCCTAAGGACAATCCTAAAGCATGGACAAGTTAACAACAATCTCAATGTATATATAGGTTTGCCATGAATGAATGCGTGTCAGGCGGGATTCGGCGTGCGGGGCATCACGGGTCGCTCCTGTCAAATCTAACAAAAGATTGTTCTCGCTCCAGCTCGGGCTTTTGTTTTAATATCGCAGTGCCCTCCTGTACTAAGTTTGCATCAATATTTAAAACGTCGTTCATAATCTTTATGAGGTAACCATTCGAGAACTATCGAAATGATAACAATCTCGTCCCTGGCTACTGAATACATTAATCTCCAAACTTTTGGTAAATTATATTTCCACAAATTATCGATTCCATACTTTTTAAAATATTCTTTTGGAATCTGTTTCTTAGGGATTTGGATCCCGCAGAAAGCATTTTCACAAATGTCGTCAAATGCACGATTTAGCCACTTGTGTAAATTTTCATCTTCAGTATTGGAATTCTTCAATTTATCAAATGCGAATTTTAATTGTTTGTCTGCGAACACAACTTTACATTTAACCATGGGGACCAACCTGCGTGATTTATCTGATTGCGAGTGAGTTATCTGACAAATACTTCCTTACCAATTCTGGATTCCAAATCCAACATATTTTACCATCAGAATCTCTTGCTATTTTTCCTGATTCCAGTAGGTAATTGTAAATAACATTGAATGTTTGGTACATCATCTTTTTCGGTAAATTGGTCCAGACGGCTTTCTTTTTGAATTCTCCGCTGTGTTCTCGAATGTATTCCTCTACCATTAACACTGTATCCAGCCGGGGATAATGGTGAATTGAGTCTGTCCTTTCTTCCAGCATCGTTGCCATGGGATCACTTGGTATATAAGTATATATAACTAATAGTTAATATACTTTTCGATGCGAGGTACATGGGATTCAATCCAACAATTCTGGGATGATGTCTCGAAATTCTCTGACGACTTTAAGGAAAATGTCTTCTTCTTCCTCTTGTTTCTGAGGCTCATCTGTCATGATTACACCCCTTGGCTTGCCAACCACATTTAAAACAAAGCCAATGACCTGACGGGCAATAGTCGGCGATTTTTCCACATTTTGGACACTTCTTTGTTTGCTTGAGTGCATTCATTAATTTTTCTTGGGTAATCTCACAATCAGCTTCAGCCCCAAGAATAGACTCGATATTCCTGAGCCGCTCCAGGTCTTTCATCATCACTATGAACTCTCCAAATCGACCTATCGCAAGAACACTGCCCGTTTTGAGCCCCATCTCTTCTCTGACATGAGCTGGCAAGGTAATTATTCCATCAGAATCGACTTTAACCAATTTGGACCCTATATCTTTGTAATATCGTTCATACATTGACTTGTTGACCTTTCTACCCAGTTCCAAAGCGTCTTCCTCTGTCATTTCGCTGTCTACGCAGAATTTATCCAACATTTCAAGCTCTTCCGAATATTTCTTCATCTTGTCCTTCAAAGGTCATGCCCCACTTGCCAGTATTTCCGAATATAACGGAAGCTCATTATAATACTTGCCACTCTTATAGTTTCAATTCGTAATATTTTTCGTTCGGTTTGATTCGTGACTCTGGATATCGTTCATACTTTGCACTCGGATACCAATTTCTGAGAGAACAAAAAAATGGCAATTTAGCCAAATTATCCGCGCAATCTTCACAAGTCCAGAAAAATCTCAAACTCATTGATATTCGTCTCAATACAATCACCACCATATACGCGAAACTAATGAACCTTGGCGCAATAATCGCCCGACTCTTTTCTCTCCAGCAAGAAGGATTTCAATTTATCGACTTTCTTGCCAGTATCTTTCTTGGATTTCATCAGAACCGCAATACTATATTGAGCTGACCTCTATAATTTACTTTCGAGAACCAGGCACATTTCCTTCACTACTGTCCGGGCGTCGTCAGGAGGTCGGTTTCCTCCAGTCGGGAATCTACGGGCCCCCTCGGCATTGAGAAAGAAATATCGCACCCAGCCCAGGCTCGACTTATGCTATTGCCAAGGTGTGCCTACTTTATCAATGCCAGAAAATCGTTTCTATTCATTTTGGACTGCTTTATTATAGAAGTAAGAGTGCCTTTAGCTAATTCTGGGTGATTCGGAACTGTAACCAGTATTCTGCTGTCTTCATTCCACAGGTGAATATGGCTCCCGGATTGGCGAACTATTCTAAAGCCAGCTTTCTTTAAAGCCTTGATAGCCTTATCAGCTGACAGCACCGGAAGCTTTGGCAAATTTCTCAACCTCGATTTCAATGAAAGATGTCTTAGAACCTTTCGGAGCCAGTTCCATTAGAATCTGGTAATGCTCCAAGAGGCCCTGCTTCAACCGAGTAATGGCTTCCTTTTCGGTAGAACCCTGGTCTGCCACATTTGTGACCAGATCCGTGGCAACATAGAATTTGCCTTCTTTTTGAACTGAGATTACTGCTTTCAAAGCTTCACCAGAATAGTCTATGTCACTAGTCATATAAATAATAATCGGCACACCTTTCTGATGCCAGTCCGTCTCGCCCAAGTGAATGCGAAAGGCATGATTTAAGCCTTTCGTTCGTTCTCCCCGTCCCTTCGTTGGACTCGTGATTGCTCGGGGTTGCTGAGAAAACAGTTCCCTCGCAACCGTGCGGTTTTCTGGATTTGCGGCACTGGAAGGACGAAAACCTCCGGCGAGGCATCAACGGGGGCCTACCGGCAATAATAACAAAAGATTGCTCTCGGCCCAGCTCCGCTACGGAGTGGCCGGTGGAATTCAATTTACTTATAATACAATAATAATTCGCCTGTAGTTGCATCTACACGAAAAATAACAAAAAATGTAACTTCACGGGGATCATGCCACGAAATTCCCCAAAAGGTTCTATTATCATTTTGATACAACTGCATTCCAGGGCCAGCAGTGAAGTTGGTATGAATCATATTTTGAACTGATTCATTAGCTATTGCAATTTGATAAGCTTCGTCGCTATCAATGGTCCAGTTATTTATTCCATCGGACCCAAAAGGATTGTCAAATTCAAATATGCTAGTAGTTCCATTAGAATAAATGGTTATGCTATATTCATTTGTTTGATTTGCCCTATCATGGCTAGTTGCATAACAATATTGCCAATTCGAATATCTTCCATTTTCATCACTATCCCCTCCTGAAGAAACTATTATTAAAAATGCAGAACTATTCCAGTTATTGGCAATTTCATCCGCTAACGTTTTTCTTTCCATAGCAGAAATGTAACTTGGTCCGGTTTTTATAAGATAAAATCCAATCGATGCAACTATTATAACAATAGCAACCAGTGAGACAATAATAACTTTCGTTTTTGTTCCGTCCACCGGCCACTCCTCCGCTACGCCAAGTGACTATACGGGAATGCTCTGATAAATACTTATTGATATCGCATTCCCTCAGCTACCACATCGGACTCCCCGTCCCTGCGTTGGACTTGTGATTGCTCGGGTGTGTTCTTACATCGTTTCCTCGCAACCGTGCGCTTTTCTGGCCAAGCGGCGTTGACAAGACGAAAAGCTCCGGCGAGGCATCACGGGGCCTTCCCGACGTTAACAACAAAAGATTGTTCTCAGGCCAGCTTCGCTACGGAGTGCCCGGGCTTCTATTTGGGTTGCTTATCATCTTTTTGTGGAGGTTGATTTTGCATGCGTTTTTTATCTCTTCTAATCATCACGATAACAATTATTAGACAGATTACTATGAATACTATTATTGGGCATACTGTGCAAATATAAAAAAAGTTATTTCCTTCAATACCTATATCTTTGTATTCGATTGCTCCACTTGTTCCATTAATATAGATATTTGCATGGTTATGTTCCTCATCTATCCCATAATTAGCTTCAAACCATATATCCCAGCATTCTTGTTCCCAATCTCCCTGTGCTTGCATAGTTGTTGAATATCCATAAAATCGTGAAGTAAAATCTTTAATTTCGCTGTCAGATAATGCACTTGCATATGCTTCATCACTATCAACACTAAGATTCAATATATCCTTTTGGAGATCAGAAATATAAAGAGTTATATTATTTGGATCAGCACGCTGATAATAAGTCATCCAATCATAATATTTTATTTCACTTTTACCAGAAGCATAAACTATTATACATATTTCTTCATATTTTGCATCGCAGTATTGTCCAGTTGGAGAAAATGTTGAATTGTAATATAATAATTTCATGGACATGGGAGATTTGTAAATATAGTACCAGCTACTACATTTTCCTTTTGAAAATTCTTTACTTCCACCAATTACACTTAACATGGCATCATCTTTCCAATTACTAGCCAATTCATTTGCAGCAGGTAAACCTTCAAATGCTGTAATTCTTCCATTGGGTAAAAATAAACAATAGAAACTTACTAAAATTAGAGTAATTGCAATTATGACAATAATGATTTTATTTTCCATTTTTATTTCCTTCACAACCAACCTCCACATTTACGCAACCCATAAGTGTGTAATTCCGGGCACTCCTCCGCTACGCCAAGTGAATGCGAAAGCCCCGTAATAAGGCTTTCGTTGTTCCTCCCCGTCCCTGCGTTGGACTTGTGATTGCTCGGGTGTGTTCTTACATCGTTTCCTCGCAACCGTGCGGATTGCTGGCTTGACCTCGGCAATATCAGGACGCAATCCTCCGGCGAGGCATCACGGGGGCCTACCGTCGCTAATATCAAAAGATAGCTCTCGGCCCAGCTTCGCTATGGAGTGGCCGGTGGGTTTCTAGTTATCTGCTTCTACATAAAGGACTTCGCCGGTAGTTGCGTTTATCTCAATATTAGCCCATTTGTAATCGCCATGACCTGCATCGTATGTCCATTCTATATACCAAACAGGTTCGCCAGTTGTTGCACTTAAGAAAAAACCATAGACATCAGGTGAATGGGATAAAAATCTAGATATTGCACTATTGTTCTGGGCAATCTGATAGGCTTCATCGCTGTCGGTTGACCAATTTATAACGGGTATTACCGAAGGGGGTGCTTCTAACTCTCCAGAATAATAGGAACCATTCTCAAAAACAGTAACTGCAAATCCGTCTGAATAGCTATATCCCCATTTGTCACTTCTTCCATCAAAAAATGTTTCTCCCATGATCATAACATGAACTAGCTTTGCTGATGGATTCCAATTCTTTGATATTTCATCTGCTTGAGCTCTTCCTTCCAGCGCTGTTATTCCATCAACACCGGCTCCGTCCTTTATGAGATAAAATCCAATCGACGCAACTACGATAACAATAACAACCAGTGCGACAAGAATGAATTTTGTTTTTGTATCTTCCACCGGCCACTCCTCCGCTACGCCAAGTGAATGCACAAGCCCCAATATAAGGCTTGTGTTTTTGCTCCCCGTCCCTGCGTTGGACTTGTGATTGCTCGGGGTTGATTCGAAAATAGTTCCCTCGCAACCGTGCGCTTTTCTGGCCAAGCGTCAATGAAAGGACGAAAAGCTCCGGCGAGGCATCAACGGGCCCTATCGTCGCTACCATGAAAAGATAGCTCGCGGGCCAGGGGTCTGCGGGCTTATTTCATATTACGCAGTTGGCGCATTCCTTTAAAGCTATATAATCCAATTATAGTAAAAATTAGTCCAAGCACAAATGCTAAAATTCGTTGTGACAAGGATATTGGGGATGCAAAAGCCATTATATAACCCAATATCCCCACAATTATGAACGCTATAGCAAATGCGCCAACATCTATCATTAACTCTTCTTTCATAATTCGCCCTTGCCCCCAAGTGAATGCGAAAGGCAGATAATAAGCCTTTCGTTCTTGCTCCCCGTCCCTGCGTTGGACTTGTGATTGCTCGGGGTTGCTGGCAAAACAGATCCCTCGCAACCGTGCGCTTTGTTGGCCAATCGTCGTTTAAAAGACACAAAGCTCCGGCGAGGCATCAACGGGGGCCTATCGGCGCTGAGAAAGAAAGAGCGCTCTCGGCCCAGGCTCGACTTATGCTATTGCCAAGGTGTGCCTACTTTATCAATGCCAGAAAATCGTTTCTATTCATTTTGGACTGCTTTATTATAGAAGTAAGAGTGCCTTTAGCTAATTCTGGATGATTCGGAACTGTAAC
>Ga0315274_10000060_pt1 | contig 161303 bp, 173 predicted proteins | sample YL17G02_20_MG_FD_203700 | JGI IMG/M metagenome (GOLD analysis project Ga0315274, IMG submission 203700) | Sediment microbial communities from Yellowstone Lake, YNP, Wyoming, USA - YL17G02_20 | ecosystem: Environmental > Aquatic > Freshwater > Lake > Sediment | place: USA: Wyoming | collected...
TCGTGAACAGAGAAGAAAAATCCGCGAATTGGAGTCAGCCACCAAAGAAAGCGCTGACATGATAAGCAGTTATATAGAAGAATTGGATTGGCAGGTCAATGAAAATAGCAATATGACTTATTCTTTGCAGGGGCTCCATGACTATATTTCCGGCTTTGTTACGAAAAAATATTGGCTAAACAAAATTTATCCCAAAGAAATAAGAGATGCTGTTGATTCCGGAGATTTTCATATTCACGATTTGGGATATCTTGCCACGTATTGTTGCGGCTGGGATTTAATGGATTTATTACTGAAGGGTTTTAGAGGCGTAATCGGAAAAATAGAAACCAAACCAGCAAATCATTTTTCGGTCGCCTTCCATCAGATGGTTAACTTTTTTTACACTCTTCAGGGCGAGACAGCCGGAGCAGAGGCGTTTTCCAATTTTGACACATTATTAGCTCCGTTTATCAGATACGATAATTTGGATTACAAACAAGTAAAACAGGCAATGCAGGAATTTATTTTCGGTTGCAATGTGCCAACAAGGGTAGGGTTTCAAACGCCTTTTTCTAACATCACTATGGATTTAGTGGTGCCGGACAATCTGAAAAATATGCCGGTGATTATTGGCGGAAAGCCGCAAAAAGAAACCTATAAAGAATTCCAAAAAGAAATGGATATGCTGAATCAGGCATTCGCCGAAGTGATGAGCGAAGGAGACGCAGCTGGTCGGGTTTTTACTTTTCCCATTCCGACTTATAACATTACCAAGAACTTCGATTGGGATAACCCGATATTGAAACCGGTCTGGGAAATGACTGCCAAATACGGCATTCCTTATTTCGCCAATTTTATCAACAGCGATATGAATCCCAATGATGCGCGTTCAATGTGCTGCCGTTTACGATTAGACAACAGAGAACTTTATAAAAGAGGTGGAGGGTTATTCGGCGCCGCGCCATTAACCGGTTCAATCGGGGTGGTGACAATCAATATGTCGAGAATTGGCTATTTATCCAAAACAAAAGAAGAATTTTTCAGTCGCCTAAGTCATTTGATGGATTTAGCCAAAGAGTCATTGGAAATCAAAAGAAAAACAATTGAAATTTTTACGGAAAAAGGACTTTATCCTTATGCCAAGTTTTATCTTGATGGCATAAAAAAGATGCGCGGCAGTTATTGGGGGAATCATTTTTCCACTATCGGCTTGATCGGTATGAATGAAGCGTTATTGAATTTTATGAAAAAAGATATTGCTAGTTCCGAAGGGAGAAAATTTACAATCGAAATTTTGGATTTTATGAGAGAGAGACTGATAAAATACCAAGAGGCGACTGGCAATATGTATAATCTTGAAGCCACGCCCGGCGAGGGAACGTCTTATAGATTGGCAAGAATAGATAAAAAAGAATTTCCCGACATTATTACCGCTGGCAACGGAGAATGTTATTATACTAATTCAACCCAGCTGCCGGTTAATTATACCGATGATTTATTTAAAGCATTAAAATTGCAGGACGAGTTTCAAACAAAATATACCGGCGGCACAGTATTACACGGCTTTATCGGAGAAAGAATTAATGACCCAGAAACAGTAAAAAGTTTAATTAAGAAAGTTTTCCATAAATTTAAATTGCCGTATTTCACGATTACCCCGACATTCAGCATTTGTCCTCATCATGGTTATATTTCCGGCGAACATTTTAAATGTCCCAAATGCACCATTGACCAGCCGTGCGAGGTTTATTCGCGAATTGTCGGGTATCTAAGGCCTATCCAGCAATGGAACAAAGGTAAACAGCAGGAATTCAAAGACCGCTTGGAGTTTAAAATAAAAACATAAAAATATGATAAAAATCGGTGGTTTGCAAAAACTTACTCTCATTGATTATCCGGGTAAGGTCGCGGCCACTGTTTTTTTAATTGGCTGTAATTTTAGATGTCCTTTTTGCCAGAATCCCGAACTTATTAGCGTAGAACGGAGGACAGTCCTCCGTAACTACGGAGGACAGTCCTCCGTAAAAGAAGCTGATTTTTTTGATTTTTTGGATTCAGAACAAGGATTAATTGACGGGGTTTGCATTACTGGCGGAGAGCCGACAATTCATGCAGATTTAATTGATTTTATAAAAAGAATAAAATCCTTGGGGTTTTTGGTGAAATTGGATACTAATGGCAGTAATCCGGAAATCTTAGAAAAATTAATCAAAGAAAAATTGATTGATTTTATTGCCATGGACATTAAAACAAGCTTGGATAAATATGAAAAAGCAATAAATACAAAAATTGATTTAGAAAAAATAAAAAAGAGTGTTGATTTGATAAAAAATAGTGGAATTGATTATGAATTCAGAACCACAATGGTGCCGGGCCTGGTTGAAAAAGCTGATATCGAAAAAATCGGTCAATGGCTGCAAGGCGTGAAAAAATTTGCGCTCCAGCAGTTTCAGAATAAGAAAGTTTTGGATGAAGAATTCGAAAAAATCCAACCATATTCAGAAGAAATTTTAAAAGAATTTAAAAAGATTTTGGAAAAATGTATAGATAAGGTGGAATTAAGAATATGAAAATCAGGGAGATTAAGGCGAAGTCGATATTTTCAAAAACCGGATTGGGCAGTGATTTTGTGATAAATCCCTATGTCGGCTGCATGCACGGATGTATTTATTGTTATGCCAGATTTATGAAACGGTTTACAAATCATCCAGAACGCTGGGGCGATTTTGTTGATGTAAAAATCAATGCTCCCGACTTGATTCCCGAAAATACAGACAAATACAATGGAAAATCAATTTTAATGAGTTCAGTCACCGATGCCTATCATCCACTTGAAATCAAATATAAAATCACCCGAAAAATTTTGGAAAAACTCATACCCTTCCAGCCAGATTTGAATATTTTAACCAAGTCAGATCTGGTTTTAAGAGATATCGATTTATTAAAAAAATTTAAAAATTGCTTAGTCACGATTTCTCTGGCATTTTTGGATGAAAAATTAGCAAAACAGATTGAGCCATTGGCATCATCGCCGGAGAGGAGGATTAACGCCTTAAAAGAACTTCATTGCGCAGGAATCAAAACCGCGGTTTTTATTTCGCCAATATTTCCTGAATTTACTGATTGGCAAGAAATAATTAACAAAACCAAAAATTTTGTAGGCGAATATTGGTTTGAAAATTTAAATCCGTATTTTGCGATAAGGGAAAATGTTACTAAATTTCTTAAAAACAATAAGCCGGAAATGATTAAAAAATACAATCAAATCTGGGCCGGGAAAAGCAATTATTGGGATGAAGAAGAAAGAAAAATCAGAAATTTTTGCCGAGACAATAAATTAATCGGCAAAATCTACTTCCATCACGGGAAATAATCTTAAAATTAAATGAAAATATCGAATATTTTTCTTGCTGTTTGTTTGGTTTTTATTGTTATAATATTTTTTATATCGCCGAAGATGATGGAAAAAAGAATCCCCAAATCCATTCCGGAACAGGGGATTTTTATTGGGCAAATCATCAAAGAGCCGGACCAGAAAAGCAATCATATTAATCTGACAATTAAAACTGAAATTGGAAAAGTTTTGGTTACAACTAATAGTTATCCGGAATACAATTATGGCGATGTTTTGAAAATAAGTGGCAAATTGCAAATCCCGACAATATTTGAAGATTTCAATTACAAAAACTACTTAGCCAAAGACAAAATTTATTTTGTGATGTATTATCCGAAAATTGAGATTGTGGAAAGAAACAAAGGTAATCCGATTTTTTCCGCAATTTTAAAATTTAAAAACAATTTGATTGAAAAAATAGAAACCATAATGCCATTTCCGGAAGTTTCTATTTTGGAAGGAATAATTTTAGGGAATAAGCAGATATTTTCCGAGAAAATTAAAAATAATTTGAGCATTACCGGTACTAGTCATATCACCGCAATTTCCGGAATGAATATCGTGATTATTTCAGGTATTGTAATGTTTGTTTTAATCGGTTTGGGATTATGGCGCAAACAAGCATTTTATATTTCTCTGGTTTTGATTTTTCTTTTTATAATTATGGTTGGCGCGCCTGCCTCCGCGGTGCGCGCCGGAATTATGGGTGCGATTTTGCTTTATGCTCAGAAAATCGGACGCTTGAGCAATGCGGCGCGGATTATGGTTTTTGCCGGCGCAATAATGCTGATTTTCAACCCCTTGTTGTTGCGCTATGATATTGGTTTTCAATTGTCATTTCTTGCGGTTTTGGGGTTGATTTATATCAAGCCGATTTTCGACGAAAAATGGAGGACGTGGCTTAAAAAAGAAAAAATCAGCCCTGTTTTGGAAATTATTGACACAACAATTGCCGCGCAAGTATCCGTGTTGCCGATTTTGGTTTATAATTTCGGCAATATTTCTTTTGTTGCGCCGATTACCAATGTTTTAATTGTGCCGTTTATCCAGTTTTTCACGATTTTGGGACTGATTTTTATTGGCGGAACAGCAATTTGGTTATTTATCGGAAAAATTCTGGTTTGGCCGATTTATTTGGGAAGTTTATATATTCTGAAAATTATTGATTGGTTTTCTCAAATCCCCTGGGCCTCAAAGCAAATTTCCAATCTGCACTGGATTTGGATTATTGTGTATTATGTTTTATTAATCGGGCTTCTATGTATTTACAAAAGAAAAAACAAATTGGAATTTTAGCGGGTTTGTTTTTGATTGCTGTTACGGTTTGGGTTTTTAATTTTCAGGAAATCAGCGGAAAATTTTTGAAAGTTAAATTTTTAGATGTCGGGCAAGGTGATGCTGAATTTATTGAGATGCCGGACAAAAAACAAATCTTGATTGACGGCGGCCCGGATTTGAGTATTTTGGAGAAAATTGGCAGAGAAATGGCTTTCTACGATAGATATATTGATTTAGTCATTTTAAGCCATCCGGAAGCCGACCATCTCAATGGATTGATTGAAGTTTTAAAAAGATATCAAATCGGCGCAGTAATTACCAATGGAGTTATCCGTGAAACAAGCCAATACAAAGAATTTATGGATACGATTAAAGCAAAGAGGATTCCGGTTTATATTGCCAAATCTGGTGGAGAAATTGATTTTAATGAAAATATAAAAATAGATATTTTGTATCCATCCGAAAACCTAAAAGGAAAGATATTGTCTGACAGCAACAATAGTTCGATTGTGGCAAAATTAATTTATAATAATTTCGAAACTATCTTTACCGGCGACATTGAAAAAAGCGTGGAAAATAAATTGGTTGAATCGGAAATTGATTTAAATTCCGATATTCTGAAAATTGCTCACCACGGCAGCAAAACTTCAACAAGCGAAGAATTTCTGAAGGCGGTTAATGCACTTGTGGCGATAATCGAAGTTGGAAAGGACAACAAATACGGTCATCCGCATCAAGAAGTTTTAGATAGATTAAAAAATCTCCGGATTTTCCAGACCGGAAAAGACGGAGACATAGAAATCTTAAGCGATGGAATAAATTATCGGGCTGCCGGGAGTTGAACCCGGGTTACATGCACCCCATGCACGCGTAATACCGCTATACTACAGCCCGTAAATTATCGGGTCTTTCCAATTTTCCTAATGCATTTTGTGCAGGCTTTGACTCTTTTGTTGTTATCTAAAACCATCCATTGCAAATTCGGGTACTTTCTCTTTTTGCCTGTTGGATTATATTTGCTGCGCAGTTTTTTTCGTGTTACGCTTACTATAGATTTTTTTCCGCAAAGAAAGCAGATTCGTGACATAATATTTTAAGCGTAGCATAAAAAATTTTTATTGGCAAATATTATGAATCAACTCAGTTCAAAATTATTTATTTATGTGATAATAATTTTTTCTGCCATAATTCATGAATATTTTCATGCATGGGCTGCTTATATTCAAGGAGACAAAACAGCCAAAGAGCAGGGAAGATTGACTTTAAATCCAATTCCGCATATTGACCCCTTGGGCACGATTATTATTCCCCTGATATTATTAATTACCGCGGGTGGATTCATTGGCTGGGCAAAGCCAGTACCTTTTAATCCCTACAATTTAAAGAACCAAAAATGGGGAAGGACGATTGTTGCCTTGGCTGGCCCGTTTTCCAATTTGTTTATTGCTTTGGCGCTGGGGTTGTTGATAAGGATTTCGATTTTCCCTCTTTTAATTATTCCATTCAGTTTGATTGCTTACGTGAATATTTTTCTCGCTCTGTTTAATTTAATTCCGATTCCGCCATTAGACGGTTCAAAATTGGTTTTTGATATTTTTCCGAAATGGGAAAACGTTTTTAAAAGAAGTTCTTGGGGAATAATTCTCGCAATTTTCATTGGCATTACTGTTTTACCTTATTTGGTCAGCTGGATTTTCTTCATTTTCACCGGCACCCCAGCATAGGGTTTGACATAAAAATTTATTATTGTTATTCTTAAAAATAACTCAATAAAGAGCGAGTTATTTTTGTATACAAAAATAAAATATATGCCGACAATTCACCAATTAGTTAGAAAACCAAGAAAAATCCTTAAAATAAAAAACACAACGCCAGCATTGCGGCGCGGTTTTAATGTTAAAAAAAATCGTCCAATAAAAAGCTTTTCACCATTTAAGCGCGGAGTTTGCTTGAAGGTTTTTACCACTACTCCCAAGAAACCGAATTCAGCATTAAGAAAAGTTGCCAGAGTGAGATTAACTAACGGTATGGAAGTGACTGCTTACATTCCCGGGGAAGGTCATAATTTGCAAGAGCATTCTATAGTGATAATCCGTGGGGGAAGAGTAAAGGACTTGCCGGGAGTCAGATATCACATTGTCAGGGGCATGCTTGACGCTGCTGGAGTAGGAGACAGAAAACAGCAGAGGTCAAAATACGGAACAAAGAAACTCGTTGAAAAGGCGAAGCCTATTGTGGCGGAGAAGTTAAAATAAAATATGAGAAGAAAACAAGCAGCACAAATCGAAATCATTCCTGACCCAAAATACAACAGTATTTTGGTTTCTAAGTTTATCAATAATTTGATGGAAAAAGGGAAAAAGTCAATTTCCCAGAGAATTTTTTATTCTGCCCTGGAATCAGCCGCAAAGAATCTCAAAAAGGACCTGCCTGCCGGCAGGCAGGAAATCGCCTTGGAAGTTTTAGAGCAGGCAATGAAAAATACCTCGCCATTGTTGGAGGTTAAATCAAAAAGAGTTGGAGGCGCAAATTATCAGGTTCCTTACGAGGTAAGGGGAAAGAGACGTGAAGCATTATCTATTCGTTGGATAATTCAGGCAGCGCGAAAAGGCAAAGGTAAGCCAATGGCAGAAAGATTGGCCAAGGAATTAATGGACGCGTTTAATAATACCGGCGAAGCGGTGAAGAAAAAAAATGAAATGCACAGAATCGCCGAAGCCAACCGTGCTTTCGCGCACTTTGCGTGGTAAAATTATGGCCAGAGAATACTCGATAGAAAAAAATAGAAATATCGGAATTATTGCTCACATTGATGCGGGAAAAACTACTGTTAGTGAGGGTATTTTATTTTTGACCGGAAAGACCCATAAAATCGGAAAAATTGATGAAGGTGATACGCAACTGGACTGGATGGAACAGGAAAGAGAAAGAGGAATTACAATTACCGCAGCGGCTACAACTTGTTTTTGGAAGCCGAAAAGATATCAAGGCGAAACTCATCGCATCAATATTATCGATACACCGGGGCATATTGATTTTACGGTTGAGGTACAGAGGTCATTAAGAGTTTTAGACGGCGCAGTGGTTATTTTTGACGGCAAAATGGGAGTTGAGCCTCAGTCAGAAACAGTTTGGCGTCAGGCTGATAAGTTCGGAGTTCCGAGAATATGCTTTGTGAACAAAATCAACCAAATCGGAGGTGATTTTTATATGAGTTTGAAATCAATTAGAGAAAAATTATCTCCGGATTCTTATCCGATTCAGCTGCCGATTGGTTTTGAAAAAGACGTTTGCGGAGTTGTTGATTTGGTGAAGATGAAATCTTATACGTATAAAGATTATCACGACAAAGAATTAATTGAAGGAGAAATTCCGAATAGTATGAAAGCGGATTGCGAAAAATACAGGAAAGAATTATTGGAAAAAGTTACGGAATCGGACGATGAATTAATGGAAAAATATTTGGGAGGGAAAGAAATCAACGAAGAAGAGTTTGTGAGAGCAATCAGAAAAAGCACTCTAAGTGGAATTTTCCATCCTGTTCTGAGCGGGGATGGAAGAGGGGTTGTTGTGGAAACATTATTAGACGCAGTTATTAATTATCTTCCGAGTCCGGCTGATTTGCCGGATATAGTCGGAATAGACCTTGAAGATTCAGAAAAAAAATTAATAAGGAAAGCATCGGACGACCAGCCGTTTTCCGCTTTGGCATTTAAAATCGCATCTGATCCATTTGTCGGTTCTTTGACCTTTTTTCGGGTCTATTCGGGAAAACTGGAAGCCGGTTCCTATGTCCTGAATTCTTCAAACAGCACCAAAGAAAGAATCGGCAGAATTTTAAGAATGCATGCTAACCAGCGCGAAGAGGTGAAGGAAATTTTTAGCGGAGAAATCGGCGCGGCAGTAGGACTAAAAGATACCACTACAGGCGACACATTGTGCGACTTGGACAATTCGATTATTTTGGAAAAAATCATTTTTCCCGAGCCGGTTATTTACATTGCCATTGAGCCGAAAACCAAGGCAGACCAAGAAAAAATGGGTCTGGCTTTAAAAAAATTGGCAGAGGAGGATCCCACATTCAGGGTTAGCGGAGACGAAGAAACGGGACAGACAATTATTTCCGGAATGGGCGAACTGCATCTGGAAATTATCGTTGATAGAATGAAGAGAGAATTCAAAGTTGGAGCAAATGTCGGCAGGCCGCAGGTTGCTTATCGGGAAACCATTAAAAAAACAGCAGAAGCAGAAGGAAAATATATTCGTCAGTCAGGCGGTCGCGGACAATATGGCCATGTTTGGTTAAAAGTTGAGCCCCTGGAAAGAGGCAAGGGGGTTGAATTCATTAATGAAATTAAAGGAGGAATTATTCCTTCAGAATATATTCCAGCAGTGCGAAAAGGAGTACAGGAAGCAATGGAAAAAGGTGTTTTGGCTGGATATCCTTTGGTTGATGCCCAGGTTACTTTGTATGACGGCTCTTATCACGAAGTTGACTCGTCTGAAGCCGCGTTCAAGATTGCTGGTTCAATGGCCTTGCAAAGTGCGGCGAAAAGAGCGGATTTAATCTTATTGGAGCCGATTATGAAAATAGAGGTGATTGTGCCACCGGATTTTTTAGGGGATGTTACTGGAGATTTAAATAGTAAAAGGGCAACAATTGAAAATTTAAGCGACCACTTAAATACAAAAATTATCGACGCTAAAGTTCCTTTAGCAGAAATGTTTGGCTATGCAACCCAGTTGAGGTCAATGACTCAAGGCAGGGGAGTATTTAATATGGAATTCAGTCATTACGAAGAAGTGCCGCGCAATATTGCACAGGACATTATAGATGGTAAAAGGAAATAAGGTCTTGACTTAAAATTAATAATCATTTAAACTAATAATTAAATAATTAATAAGTAAAAATTTATGGCAGGAAAATTTGAAAGAACAAAGCCACACATCAATGTTGGTACTATCGGCCACGTTGACCACGGCAAAACAACCTTGACTGCTGCAATATTAAAACAATTGGCAGCTAAGGGTTTTAACGCACAGAAAAAAGGCGTAAATGAAATTGACAATGCCCCAGAAGAAAGAGCGCGAGGCATTACCATTCAATTAGCCCACGTTGAGTATGAGACCGAAAAAAGGCACTATGCTCATATTGACTGTCCGGGTCATGCTGACTACATTAAAAACATGATTACCGGTTCAGCGCAGATGGACGGCGCGATTTTGGTTGTTTCTGCTGCTGATGGTCCGATGCCCCAGACCAGAGAGCATATTTTGTTAGCGCGTCAGGTCGGCGTGCCGGCAATTATTGTGTTTTTGAACAAAGTTGACCAGGTTGATGACCCGGAATTGATTGATTTGGTGGAAGCAGAAGTTCGCGAGCTTTTGACCAAATATGAATTTCCCGGAGACAAGATTCCCTTCATTAGAGGTTCGGCCCTAAAGGCATTGGAAGCCGATTCTCCGGATTCTGAAGACGCAAAGTGCATTTTTGAATTGGTTAAGGCATTAGATGAATACATTCCAGAGCCGAAGAGAGAAATTGATAAACCATTCTTAATGCCAATTGAGGACATTTTCTCAATTGAAGGACGAGGAACAGTAGTTACGGGAAAGATTGAAAGGGGCACTATTAAGCTTAACGAAGAAGTTGAAGTGATTGGATTAAAACCAACACAGAAAACAGTGATAACTGGAATCGAAATGTTCAACAAATCATTAGACGAAGGCATGGCGGGTGATAATGCTGGCATTCTTTTGCGCGGTCTTAAAAAAGAAGGCGTGGAGAGAGGTCAGGTCATTGCCAAGCCAGGAAGCGTTACTCCGCATACTGACTTTGAAGCCGAGGTTTATATTTTATCCAAAGAAGAAGGCGGCAGACATACTCCGTTCTTCAAGGGATACAAACCTCAGTTTTATATTCGCACCACTGATGTTACCGGAGACATAATTGCTTTGCCAACGGGAACAGAAATGGTTATGCCCGGAGACACTGTCAATCTGAACATTCAACTTATCGCCCCAGTAGCATTGGAAGAAAAACAGAAATTTGCTATTCGTGAAGGTGGTAAAACCGTGGGCGCGGGAGTAGTCACCAAAATTATAAAGTAATTATTATGGCGGTTAAAAAAAAGGTCCCGACCACAGTCGGGATCCCGACAGGGGTCGGGAGAAATGAAGAGATTAAACAGCGCTTAAGAATAAAAATTAGAGCGTTTGACCATAAAGTTGTTGACCAGTCAGCAAAACAGATTATTGAAACTGCGGAGAGATACGGGGCAGAAGTCGTTGGCCCAACGCCGCTCCCCACTCATACCCAAAAATATACAGTAAATAGGTCAACTTTTGTCCATAAAAATGCCAGGGAGCAGTTCGAGATGAGAACCCATAAGCGCGTGATTGATATTTTTAATCCAGCGCCAAAGATTATTGACGCTTTAATGAATTTAAACCTGCCGGCGGGCGTTGATATCGAAATAAAAATGTAAGCATGCGAATATGCTAATATTGTCTTATAATCCAATTTGAAAATAATTGGACATAAGTCTGTTTTTAAGCCAGGCTTTGTCCTGGCTTTTGATTGAATATATGAAATTTATTTTGGGAAAGAAAATTGGAATGACCCAAATCTACGATAAAGACGGAGATGTAGTGCCGGTAACTATAATTGAAGCTGGTCCGTGTTTTGTTACCCAAATCAAAAGCAAAGATAAAGATGGATATGAATCAGTGCAAATCGGATTTGAAAAGCCGAAGAAAGCAAAAAAAACACAGAAAGGGAAAGAATACAGATATTTGAGAGAATTCAGGATAAATGGGTTATGCGACGTTAAACAAGGAGATAAAATTACGATTGAAATTTTCAAAGAAGGCGACAAAGTAAAGGTTTCGGGAATTTCTAAAGGAAAAGGCTTTGCTGGCGTAGTGAAAAGGCACGGATTTAAAGGCGGTTCAGCATCGCACGGCGATCCGCACAGTCAGAGAAAGCCGGGTTCAATTGGTAGCAGCTTTCCCGAAAGAGTAATCAAAGGAATGCGTATGGCTGGGCATATGGGTATGGAAAGAGTAAGTGTGAAAAATTTAAAAATTGTGGCAATTGATTTGGAGAACAATTCAATTGCTGTTTCCGGCGCAGTACCCGGTTCGAATAACGGATTAATTACAATACAAAGTGTTTAATTATGATAACCGTACCAACCTATAATATAGAAGGAGAGAAAACCGGAAAAATTGATTTGCCGGAAAGTATTTTTGGCGTGAAAATAAATCAGGATTTGATTTATCAAGCAGTCAATGCGCAGACAGCGAATAGTCGTTATCATTTAACCCACACCAAAGATAGAAGCGAAGTAAGAGGCGGTGGCAGAAAACCATGGCGACAAAAAGGCACGGGCAGGGCAAGGCACGGCTCCATAAGGTCACCCTTGTGGCGCGGCGGAGGAATAACTTTTGGACCAAGGAAGGAAGAACTTTTTGAAAGAAAGATAAACAAAAAAGCAAAAAGAAAAGCCCTTTTTATGGCTTTAAGCTCAAAAGTCAATGACAAAGAGCTAATTATTCTGGACGAATTAAAAATCAGCGAACCAAAAACAAAAATTATGTCAAAAATATTAGATAATATTTTTAACAAGAAACCCGAAAATGTCTTAATAGCTGTTTTCAAAAGAGACGAAAACATAATCAGGGCAAGTAGAAATATTCTCAGAACAAAAACGATTTTAGCAAATAGTTTGAATGTTTTAGACCTGCTTTCATTTAAATATTTATTATTAGATAAAGAAGGAATTAAGGTTATTGAAAAAACTTATGGCACTGTTTAGTTTTTTAAAGAAATCCCGACCGTGGTCGGGATCCCGACAGGGGTCGGGAAAACCAGTCGCAAGCGGGGAACCAATTAAAAGGGCGCCGATGAAAAGAAAAGAGGGCTTAGCTTATAGGCTCTTAAAAGAGCCCCATATCAGCGAAAAGGCGACTAAATTATCTGAGAATGAAAAATATGTTTTTAAAATTTATTCTCAAACCAATAAATCAGAAATCAAAAAAGCGATTGCTAATTTATACGGTGTGGCGGTAAAAGACGTGAATATTATTAACATCAAAACCAAAAAAAGATTATTAAGAGGAAAGGAAGGCAAAAAACATGGCTATAAAAAAGCAATTGTAACATTGGAAAAAGGCCATAAAATTGAAATTTTGCCACACTAATTATGAAACAATACAAACCAATTACACCGGGCACAAGAGGAAGAATCAGCATAGAATATAAAAAATTTTTAACTGTTGATAAACCAGAAAAAGGTTTGCTTAATCCATTAAAAAAACGAGGCGGAAGAAATCGGCAAGGTAGAATTACTACGCGGCACCAAGGCGGCGGACACAAGCAAATGTACAGATTGGTTGATTTTAAAAGAGAAAAAATAAATATTCCGGCAATTGTCAAAACCATTGAATACGACCCAAACAGGTCAGCTTTTATTAATTTAGTCGTTTACAAGGACGGAGAAAAAAGATATATTTTAGCTCCGCAAGATTTAAAAGTGGGAGATGAAATTATAACCGCGGAAAATGCTCCGATTAAAACAGGAAATAGATTGCCATTAAAAAATATTCCCGTGGGAACGTTTGTCCACGATATCGAATTAATTCCTGGCCACGGCGGGAAAATTGTCCACTCAGCCGGTTCTTCTACTCAAGTCATTGCCCAGGAAGGAAATTACACTCATTTGGTTATGCCTTCTTCAGAAATCAGAATGGTTTTGAATAATTGCATGGCAACAATTGGTGCATTAAGCAATCCCGAATATATTTTCACTAATTTAGCTAAGGCCGGAAGAATGCGCTGGCTTGGAGTTCGGCCAAGAGTTAGGGGTAGTGCTATGAATCCCTGTGACCATCCGCACGGCGGAGGAGAGGGCAGGGCGCCGATTGGCTTAAGAAAGGGTCCGAAAACGCCGTGGGGCAAGCAAGCGTTTGGTGTTAAAACCCGAAAAAAGAAGAAATACTCTGATAAATTAATAATTCAGAAGAGAAAAAAGAAACATAGGAAATAATATGTCTAGGTCACTTAAAAAGGGTCCTTATGTGGACGAAAAATTAATCGAGAAAGTCAGAAAGATGAAAGCCGGAGACCAAACCATTATTAAGACATGGGCAAGAGATTGCACTATTAGTCCGGAAATGGTTGGTTTTACCTTTGGCGTGCACAACGGGAAAGACCACATTCCGGTTTTCGTTAGCGAAGAAATGGTCGGCCATAAATTGGGAGAGTTTGCCCCAACAAGAAAATTTATCAGGCATGGCGGCAAGATACAAAAAGAGTTGGAACAAAAAACCCAAGAATCAGCTGTTCCATCTCCTCCGGCTAAATAAAATTTATGGAAATAAAAGCCCAATTAAATTATTTAAGAATAGCCCCGAGAAAGGTGAGGTCGGTAGTTGATTTAATTCGCGGCAAAGAAATAAGGGAAGCCGAACATCAGTTGAGATTTCTTCCCAGAAAATCATCTGCTCCGATTTTGAAACTTTTAAAATCAGCAATTGCCAATGCCAAGAGTAATTTTAATATTGATAAAGAAAATTTATTTATTAAAAACATTCTGGTTAATGCGGGCGTGCCTTTCAGGCGCTGGAGGTCAATGTCGCGAGGTAGGACATATCCGATTATGAAAAGAACCAGCAATATTATAATTGTCTTGGGAGTTAAGGAGGGCGCAAAAATAAGAAAACCCGACAAAAGTCCGAAGGACATTTTGACGGGCCCGCCACAATCCGGAGGTTTGGGCGGGGAAGAAACAAAAACAATTTCCAAAACAGCGGTTAAAAAACCAGCAAAAATAACTTCTCAGAAGCCCAAAAAGCAAAATTGGGTTAAAAGAATATTTAGGCGAAAATCAATGTAATATAATTAATCATGAGTCACACAGTTCACCCAAAAATTTTTAGAATAAGAGGGCTGGAAGATTGGCAGTCGCAGTGGTTTAACAAGAAAAATTTCAAGAAAAACCTTGAACAGGATTATAAAATCCGCGAGTTTGTTAAAAAGCAATTAAAACCAGCTGCAGTTGATGAAGTGATTATTAAAAGGTCAGCTAATTCAATCCACATTGTGATTAGGGCAGGAAGGCCAGGTATTATTATTGGCCGCGGCGGTGTAGGAATTCAGGAATTGAAAAGACAAATTATTACCAAAATATTCAAAGGAAAAATTAAAGGCATTGATATTAAGCTTGATGTTGAAGAATTAAAAAAAGCAGAAATTCAGGCATCGATTGTGGCTCAGGCGATTGCCGAACAACTGGAAAGAAGAATGCCGTTCAGGAGAGTAATGAAACAGGCAATTGAGAAGGTGATGCAAAATCCAGAGGTTAAAGGAATCAAAGTTCATGTTTCCGGCAGGTTAAGTGGCTCGGAAATGGCGCGAGATGAACAATTGATGAAAGGCAGCTTACCATTACAGACAATTCGGGCCAACATTAATTACGCCCAGGTTGATGCCCATACGGTTTATGGCATAATCGGTGTAAAGGTCTGGATATATAAAGGGGAAATTTTTGATAAATAATTATGTTAGAGCCAAAAAAAACAAAACACAGGAAGTGGCACAAGGGAAGAAGAAGGTTTGCCGGCGCCACAAAAGGAGGAGCTGAATTAAGCTTCGGCAGTTTTGGACTAAAGGCAGAAAGCACAAAATGGATTACTGCCAGACAGATTGAAGCAGTCAGAAAAACAATTATGCATCATCTACAACGAGGGGGGAAGCTTTGGATAAGGGTTTTTCCAGATAAGCCAGTAACGCAAAAGGGACAGGAAGTGCCAATGGGCGGAGGCAAAGGCAGCGTGGAATATTATGCTGTAAATGTAAAGCCAGGAAGAATACTTTTTGAGCTTGATGGTATTTCTGAAGACATTGCCAGGGAAGCATTGAGATTGGCTTCGCATAAATTACCAATAAGGACAAGGTTTGTAAAAAGATAAATATGAAAATTAAAGAACTGCGCCAAAAAACAGACAAAGAATTAAAAGAAACCTTAATCCATCTTAAAGACAAGTTAAGGGAATTAAGATTTAATTTGGCTGGGGGAAAAGTAAAAAACATTAAAGAAATTCACCAGACCAAAAAAACCATTGCCAGAGTATTAACGCTTTTAAAACAACATGAAAAATAATAAGAGAACATTAAAGGGTGTTGTAGTTTCCGACAAAATGGATAAAACCATCGTGGTTTTAGTGCAAAGAATCAAAGAACATCCGAAATACAAAAAAAGATATTCAGTTTCCAAAAAATATAAAGTCCACGATCCAGAGAAGAAATATAAAATCGGGGATAAAGTTTCAATTCAGGAATGCAGGCCGATAAGCAAAGAAAAAAGATGGGTGGTTTTATAAATTTATGATTCAAGCAGGAACAAATCTAGTGGTAGCGGACAATACCGGAGCAAAATCAATCCGGGTGTTTAAGGTTTTGGGCGCGACTAGAAGAAGATATGCCCGGATTGGTGACATTGTTGTGGCCTCAGTAAAGGATGCTGAGCCAAGAAAAATTGTAAAGAAGAAAGAAATTGTCAGAGCAGTAATTATCAGGCAAAAAAAGCCCTTACGCAGAAAAGACGGCACTTATATTAGATTTGACGATAATGCGGCAGTAATTGTTGATGGGCTTGAGCCGCGGGGAAACAGGATTTTCGGACCAGTTGCCAGAGAATTAAGAGATAAGAACTTTGATAAAATAATTTCTTTAGCACCAGAAGTGTTATGAAAATTAGAACAGGTGATACAGTATTAATAATTTCCGGCAAAGATAGAGAAAAAACAGGAAAAGTAAGCGAAGTTTTTCCCAAAAACAACAAAATTATTGTTGAGGGTTTGAATATCGTGAAAAAGCATACCAAGCCCCGAAGAGAAGGAGAGAAAGGTCAGGTAGTGCAGGTTTCGCGGCCGATAGATGTATCCAATGTTAAATTAATTTGTTCAAAATGCAAAAAACCTACGAGGATTGGTTACAGAATATTGGGAAAAAACAAGACGAGAGTTTGTAATAAGTGTAAACAAGAAATATAAGCAAGCCAGCCTACGGCTGGTCACCCGTAGGGTGAAAATTTAAATATGTTAAAAGAAAAATATCAAAAAGAAGCCGTTCCAGCAATGAAGCAGAAATTTGGATACAGGAATGATTTGGTGGTTCCCAGAATTGAAAAAGCCGTGGTTAATGTTGGAATTGGCGCTTATTCCAAAGATGAAAAAGCCCAAGAAGAAATTTCTCGGGACTTAGCTTTGATTACCGGACAGAAGCCGATGGTTACATTAGCCAAAAAAGATATTTCTGCTTTTAAAATCAGGCAGGGCTTGCCCGTGGGGCTAAAAATCACTCTGCGTGGCAAAAGAATGTATGATTTTGTTGAGCGCTTAATTAATGTTGTTTTGCCAAGAACCAGAGATTTCAGGGGGCTTGAGTCAAAATCAATTGACCAGAATGGAAGTTTAACTATCGGCATCAAAGAACATATAATTTTCCCAGAAATCTCCCAGGAAGATTTAAAAAGAATTTTTGGCATGGAGATAACCATTGCAACAAATGCCAAAGACAAAGAGAGGGCATTAGAATTGTTTAAATTATTGGGATTTCCCATAAAGTAAAATATGGCTAAGACTTCTGATATAGCAAAATCGAATAAAAAGCCAAAATTTTCCACTCGAAAAGTGAATCGATGTTTTCGATGCGGTCGCAGGCACGGCTATATGAGAAAATTTGGTTTATGCAGGATTTGTTTCAGGGAAATGGCTAACAAAGGAGAAATTCCCGGTATTAAAAAGTCTTCATGGTAAATAAATTATGGATCCAATAGCAGATATGTTGACAAGAATAAGAAATGCCCAAGCAGTTGGTCATAAAACTGCGAGTTTTCCGTATTCTAAAGTAAAATTTGCCTTGGCCCAGATTTTAAATTCTTGCGGATATTTGGGTGCTGTGCGCGAGACAGAAAGAGGTACAGGAAGGAAAATTGAAGTAAATTTAAAATATAAAGATAATAAAAATAAAATGCCGATAATTCAGGAGCTAGAAAGAATCAGCAAATCTGGCCAAAGAATTTATGTTGGCAAAAAAGAACTGCCCGGTGTTTCCAGGGGTCAAGGAATTGTGATTTTAACCACATCTTTTGGATTAATGACCGATAAAGACGCCAGAAAAAAGGGCATTGGTGGCGAAGTGATTTGTAGGGTTTGGTAAATTTATGTCACGAATCGGAAAACAACCAATTCAGATTCCAGATGGAGTCGATGTAAAAATCGACGGAAATTTGATTATTGTCAAAGGCAAAAAAGGAGAATTAATCCAAAAAATACTGCCGGAGATCGGTCTTGAGATTAAGGATAAAAACATTGTAGTAAAAGAATTAAGAAAAACAAAAAACAGTTCTGCTTTATGGGGAACATTTCGGGCATTAATTAATAATATGGTTAATGGAGTGACAGATGGTTTTGAAAAGAAATTAATTATTGAAGGAATTGGTTTCAGAGCAGCAGTAAACGGCAATAAACTGGTTTTAAATCTTGGTTTTTCCCATCCGATAGAGATTGAAGCACCAAAAGGCATTGAGTTTAAAATTGACAAAAATACAATCATTATTTCCGGCTCAGACAGGCAATTGGTGGGTCAGGTAGCCGCGAGCATAAGAGCCAAGAAAAAGCCAGAGCCGTATAAAGGCAAAGGGATTCGTTATGAAGGAGAAATTATTAGGAGAAAAGCCGGGAAGAAAACAGTAAGCACAACTATATGATTGATAAGAAACAAAAAAGAAATATAAGGCACAAAAGAATAAGAGCAAAAATAATTGGAACTGCAAAAATTCCCCGATTTTGTATTTTCAGAAGCAACAAGCACATTTATGCGCAATTGATTGATGATGAGAAAGGAAAGACGATTATTTCTACAAAAGATACAGAAATAAAATTAAAAGTTAAAACCCCAAAATTAAAAGTCGCATACGAAGTGGGAAAATTAATTGCCAAAAAAGCGTCAGAGAAAAAGATTGAAAAAGTTATTTTTGATCGAGCTGGCTATAAATACCATGGTCGGATTAAATCTTTAGCCGAAGGAGCCCGGGAAGCCGGATTAAAATTTTAAAAAATATGGCAGAAAGAATTAAAGCCAAAAAAACGCGAAAAGAAGAGAAGCCGGAATTTGAGCAAAAACTTTTAGACATTAGAAGAACCGCCAGAATGGTGGCTGGTGGTAGGCGTTTTAGTTTCAGGGCATTGGTAGTTATCGGCAATAAACAGGGCAGAGTCGGAGTTGGCTTGGCAAAAGGTGCTGACGTAACTATTGCTGTAGAAAAGGCGGTTAATCAAGCGAAAAAAGTTTTGATTGATGTTCCAATAAACGAAAATAAATCTATTCCTAAAATGATAGAAGCAAAATTCGGAGCAGCTAAAGTAATGTTGAAACCAGCAGACAAGGGTCGAGGCATTATTGCCGGCGGTCCAGTGCGCGTGATTTGTCATTTGGCAGGAATTGAGAATGTGGTTTCCAAGATTATTGGTCGGACTGCAAATAAATTAAATAATGCTCAAGCGACCATCGAAGCGCTAAAGAAATTATCTTAATATGCAATTGCATCAAATAAAACCAATCCATAAGCAAAAAAACAAGAAACGCGTAGGCCGAGGAGGCAAGCGCGGAACTTATTCTGGAAAAGGAATTAAAGGTCAATTAGCCAGAGCCGGCAGAAAGGTCAGGCCGGAAATCCGCGATTTTATCAAAAAAATTCCCAAAAAAAGAGGATATAGAAATAAGCCGATTTTTCCCAAGCCCCAAATAGTGAATTTGAGAGATTTGGAGAAAAATTTCAAAGACGGAGACATTGTCAGCCCAGAGACCTTGGTAAAAGCAGGATTAATTGCTAAAATTAGAAATAGAATTCCTGAAGTTAAAATTTTAGGAGACGGCAAGTTGACAAAGAAATTAAAATTTGAAAATTGCAGATTTTCAAAATCCGTAGAAAAATATGCAGTGGTTAAATAAAATTTTATTGCTTTTTAAGATAAAAGAGTTGAGGAACAAAATTTTGTTTGTTCTGGCTTTGTTGGTGGTTTTCAGTTTGTGTTCCAATATTCCCGTGCCCGGGGTTGATACATCAAAACTCAAGGCGTTTTTTGAAGGAAACCAGCTTTTCGGCTTGATTAATATTTTTACCGGTGGTGCAATGCAGCATTTTTCCATTGCCATGCTTGGTTTGGGACCCTATATTACCGCCACAATTATTTTGCAGCTTTTAACCATGATTTTTCCGAAATTAAAAGAGATGTACCACGAATCCGGCGCAGAGGGCCAGAGAAAATTTAATCAATATGGCAGGATTTTGACTGTTCCTTTGTCAGTCCTTCAGGCATACGCAATGATTAATCTTTTGCGCAGCCAGCAAGTGATCGGCTATTTATCCCCTTTTTCTATGTTCACGGCAATTTGTGTGATTACCGGAGGCGCAGTATTTTTGATGTGGATTGGCGAACTAATTTCAGAAAAGGGAATTGGCAATGGTGTTTCTTTGTTAATTTTTGCCGGCATTATTGCGCGAATTCCCACTTCAATTCAACAGGCGATTGTTACTTATAGCCCAGCCCAGCTTCCTTCGTATATCGGATTTATACTGGTGGCGCTTTTTGTCATTGTCGGAGTGGTTTTGATTAACGAGGCGCAAAGAAAAATTCCCATTGCTTATGCCAAAAGAATCAGAGGGAGAAGAGTTTATGGTGGATTTTCCACTTATTTGCCTTTGCGCGTTAATCAAGCTGGAGTGATTCCAATAATTTTTGCTTTATCAATTATGCTTTTTCCGGGAATGATTGCCAAGTTTTTGTCGGCTGTCCAAAATCCAACAATTGCCTCAATCGCCACTGGCGTCGGTAATATTTTCAATAACCAATTGTTTTACGCGATTATTTATTTTGTTCTGGTGGTGGTGTTTACGTTCTTTTATACCGCAGTCACTTTTGACCCGAAAGCAATTGCCGAAAACATTCAAAAAAATGGCGGATTTGTGCCAGGCATCAGGCCAGGCGAGAATACAGCTGTATTTTTTTCCCATATTTTGAATAAAATTACTTTGGTCGGTGCTTTGTTTTTGGGCCTTATCGCGGTTTTGCCAGTAATAATCAAAGGCGCAACCGGACTTGCCTCAATGACTATTGGTGGAACCGCGGTCTTGATTGTTGTCTCCGTGGTTTTGGAAACAATGAAGCAAGTAGAATCGCAATTAACAATGAGGGATTATGAAGGATTTTAATTTTATTCTAATCGGCCCGCCGGGATGCGGAAAAGGGACACAAGCGAAGCTTTTATTGAAAAAGTTTAAAAGCCATTATTATGTTTATCCTGGCGAGATTTTTAGAAAATTGTTCCGTTTGAATACAGATGCGGGAAACAGGATTAAGAAAATCGGCGAACAAGGCGGGTTACAGCCAGAAGAGTTTGCTGTAACTTTATGGATGCATGAGATTTCTTTTCACGTTAAAGAAAAACAAGGATTTGTATTGGATGGCTCGCCGAGAAAAGTCGGAGAAGCGGAATCTCTCTATAAATTTTTAAAATTTTTAGACCGAATCAAAACAACGATAATTTTTTTAATTAATATTTCCAAAAAAGAAAGCTATAAAAGATTAACAAATAGAGTTGATGCTATAACTGGTAAGGACATCAAAAGAGTAGATGACAGCAAAAAGAAAATAGACCTAAGATGGAAATTGTACGAAGAAGACACTGTTCCAGCTGTAAATTGGATTAAAAAGCATTGTAAATTAATTAAAATCAACGGCGAGCAGAGCATAGAAAAAGTTTTTAAGGATATTTTGAAAGCAATTAAATGATAAATATATATTCGGAAAAAGAGATTGAAGTGATGCAACGGGGCGGAAGGATTTTGGCGAAAATTATTAGAGAAATTGCCAAACAAGTTAAGCCTGGCATAAGTACTGAATATTTAGATAAGGTCGCAAGCGACCTTATTTTGCGATACAAAGCAGAGCCAGCATTCAAAGGATTTAACAATTATCCCGCTGTACTATGTACTTCTATAAACGAAGAAATAGTTCATGCCGTACCAAGCGAAAGGATTTTGAAAAATGGCGATATTTTAACCCTTGATTTAGGAATTAAATATAAAGGATATTGCACTGATATGGCAATTACTTTAGCTGTTGGGAAAATTGATAAAAGAGCCCAAAAATTAATCCAAGTCACCAAAAAAGCGCTGGAAATAGGAATAAAGCAATGCAAATCAAAGAAACATCTTGGCGATATTGGCTGGGCAATTCAGAATTATGTGGAAAGAAAAGGATTTAATGTAATCAGGGACTTGGTTGGCCATGGAATCGGCAAAAATGTTCACGAAGACCCGCAGATTTTGAATTATGGGGAAACCCCGTCATCCGACGGGGCAGGAAGGCGAGGGATTGAATTAAAACAAGGAATGGTTTTGGCATTGGAGCCGATGGTAGCAATGGGAAATTATAAAATCGAAAAAACCGAAGACAGCTTCGGTTATCGCACCAAAGACCGCAGTTTAACCGCCCATTTCGAGCATACAATAGCAATTACAAAAAAAGGGGCAAAAATACTGACTAAATAAAAATCACGCTGAAAGGCGTGATTTTTAAATTTGTGCTATAATAAAAATATGAGCGAGAAAATATATCTTTCAGTAATTATTCCTGCTTATAATGAGGCGAAAAGGATTGCGGAGACGCTTTTGGATGTGGATAGGTATTTATCCAAACAGGATTATAATTACGAGATAATCGTTGTTAGCGATGGGTCAAAGGACAATACTGCGGAAGTAGTGGAAAAAACCAAACAATTGGTGAAAAATTTAAGATTGATTGATAATAAAGAAAATCTTGGCAAGGGATATGTAACCAGGCAAGGTATGTTGGAAGCAAAAGGAGAATATAGATTATTTATGGATGCAGATAATTCCACAAAAATCGACCATTTGGATTTATTTTGGCCGGAATTTTTACCCCGACCCTCTGCGTTGGGGCAAAAACCCAATGATGTAGTTATTGGTTCAATTGAAATCAAGGGAGCAAAAATTGAAGAAGACGCTGCTTGGTACAGGAGATTTTTAGGCAAGATTTCCAAATATATTATTCGGATTGTGGCAGGGATTTGGGAAATTCACGACTCGCAAAGGGGATTCAAATGTTTTAATCAAAAGTCAGCTCAAGCAATTTTTTCCAAACAAACGATTATGCGCTGGGGTTTTGATATTGAAATTTTAGCATTAGCAAAGAAAATGGGATTTAAAATTAAAGAAGTTCCTGTTGATTGGCACAATCAAGGAGAAAGCAAAGTCAGTTTAAGTTCATATATCAAGACTTTTTGGGAGTTGGCAAAAATCAAGTATAATTTAATTACGGATAAATATAATTTAAAGAAAAATGGAACTAAGTGAGTTTAAGAAAAAACAAATAAAAGAAGGGCCGAAATGTGTCTCGGAATTGAGGCAGGATTTGGTAAGCAAGGACTGGATGATTATAGCAACTACTCGGGCAAAAAGGCCGAACTCTTTTCTCGGTGGTCGGCAGAAATTCAAGCAGTCGATTTCTCAATGTCCATTTGAAGACCCACAAGTCACCGGTCACAGCGAGCCACTTTTGATTTATGGCGAAAAAGGAAAATGGAGTTTGCAGGTAATTAAAAATAGATTTCCTGCTTTGGGTCAAGGCAATTGCTCAAAAATACACAAAGAAGGGCCATACAGCATGATGGATGGAGCCGGATTTCACGAAATAATCATTACTCGCGACCACAACAAGCATTTGGCTTTGATGTCTTTGGAAAAAATAGAAAAAGTTATCAAAGCATATCAGGAGCGCTATATTGCGTTGATGGACCATAAGTGCGTGAATTATATTTTTATTTTTTACAACCACGGACGAGAAGCGGGAGCAACTATTCCTCATCCGCATTCCCAGTTAATTGCTTTGCCGGTCTTACCAAGCGATGTGAAAAGAAGTTTGAAAGGCGCCAAAGAGTATCACGATGAGCATAGAAAATGCGTGCATTGCAGAATGATTAATTGGGAAAAAGAAGAGCGGAGAAATATTTTCCAGAATGAATATTTTATAGTTTATTCGCCGTTCGTGCCGAGGGTGAATTTTGAATTAAGAATATGCCCGCGAAAGCACCAATCCAATTTTGAAAAAATTACTGATATCGAGAGAAAATACTTGGCAGAGGCCCTGTGGCAGGCGCTTTTTCGTTTATACAAGGGATTAAAAGATCCAGCTTATAATTTTTTCATTCATACTGCGCCCTGCGATGGCAAGGATTATAGTTATTATCATTGGCATATTGAAATTTTCCCCAAAACAAATACCTGGGCGGGAATTGAGTTGGGGACTGGAGTAGAAATTATCTCGGTTAAACCAGAGGATGTTGCTAAGTTTTTGAGACGGATTAAAACATGATTCCGGAGTTGAAAATTTTATTAATAAGTATGCTGCCCGTTGGCGAATTGAGAGTTGGAATTCCGGTCGGGGTTGCGGTTTATCATTTGTCCATTTGGTCTTCTTTTCTGTGGTCTTTGATTGGCAACTTGATTCCGATTGTTTTTATAATTTTACTGCTGGACGCGTTTGTGAGCAGATTTTTGATGAAAAAATTCAGAATTTTTAATAAAATTTTCACTTGGCTTTTTGAAAGAACAAGAAAAAGATATTCAAAAAATATTGAGCGCTGGAAAGATTTGGCTTTGATGATTTTTGTGGCAATTCCGTTGCCCGGAACCGGCGCATGGACAGGCGCGTTAATTGCCTATGCATTCGGAATTCCTATTCGGCGCGCTTTTCCGATGATTGCTTTGGGCGTGTTAATTGCCGGAATAATTGTTAGCTTAGTAACATTAGGAATAATTAATTTGCCATTTTTATGAAAATAATCATCGCTAATTGGAAATGTAATCCTAAAACAAAAAAAGAAGCGAAGGATCTTTTTGATAAAGTTAAAAGCACAAAGGCAGTAATCTGTCCGCCATTAATATATTTGTCCTTATTTAATTATGCGTTTCTTGGTGCGCAAAATTGCCATTGGGAAGAAAAAGGGCCATACACTGGTGAAGTTTCTCCAAAAATGCTTAAAGATTTGGGTTGCAAATACGTGATTATCGGCCATTCGGAAAGGAGAATTCATTTTAAGGAAACAGACGAGATAATAAATAAAAAATTAAAAGCAGCGTTAGACGCGGCTTTGATTCCGATTTTATGTATTGGAGAGAAAAAAGGTGAGAGTCCAGAAAAGATTATCAATCAGCAATTAAAAGAAGATTTAAAAGGAATCGCTAAAAAAGATTTGAAAAAAATAATTATCGCTTACGAACCGGTCTGGGCAATTGGCACAGGTGATTTTTGTCCAAGTGCCAAAGCCAAAAAAGCATTGAAATTTATAAAGAGCAGAATAATTACTAAGGTTTTATACGGTGGAAGCGTGAATAGCAAAATTGCAGCCGATTATACAAAAATCGGTTTTAATGGATTATTGGTTGGCGGAGCGAGTTTAAATGCAAAAGAGTTCATAAAAATAGCAAAAAATGTATAAATTTAAAATCCTAAAAGATATAAATGTAAAAAATAAACGCGTGTTATTGCGCGTTAATTTTGATTTGCCAATAGACGAAAATGGAAAAATCAGCGACACCTTTCGCTTGAAAGAAAGTTTGCCGACAATCAATTATTTAATTAAACAAAATTGTAAAGTAATTTTGATTTCTCATTTAGGAAGGCCCGCAGTTAAAAAACTATCCTTAAAACCAATAGCGAAAATTTTGTCTAAATTTTTGAAAAAAGAAGTTTTATTTGCAAGCGACCCGAAAAAAACGAAGTTCGGAGATGTCTTGCTTTTGGAGAATATCAGGTTTGATAAGGGTGAGGAGGAAAACTCCAAGGTATTGGCGCAGAAATTAGCAGAGATGGGTGATATTTACATTAATGAGGCATTTGCGGTTTCGCATCGTGAACATGCGTCAATTGTGGGAGTTCCAAGATATCTTTTGTCAGCAGCTGGATTTTTATTAGAAAAAGAAATAGAAAAATTGAATAAGATTTTGAAAAATCCGAAAAGACCGTTGGTTGCAATCATTGGCGGAGCAAAAATGGAAACAAAAATAAAAATTATTAATAAGTTTTTAAAAATTGCGGACAAGGTTTTAATTGGTGGAGCATTGGCAAATACAATTTTCGCAAGCCAGGGAATTTCTATGGGCGGATCAAAGATTGATAAGGATTCTTTTAATGAAATCAGAAAAATGAATCTCAATAATCCTAAACTATTTTTGCCAATTGATTTGGGGATTTGGAATGGGAAGAATGCTGTTTATAGAGATGTCGGGCCATTGCAATGGTTTGAAAAAGCTTTGGATATTGGCCCGAAAACGATTCATTTATTTTGCGATGTGGTGATGAATTCTAAAATGGTTGTTTGGAATGGGCCTTTAGGGATGACCATACAGAAGCCATTTGATAAAGGGACAACGGAATTAATTGATGCGATTGACAAAAGTAAAGCGTACGCAATTGTTGGTGGCGGGGATACAATCGGATTTATCAATAAGATTGGCAAGGAAAAAGTTTTTGATTGGATGTCCACCGGCGGCGGCGCGATGCTGGATTATCTCGCCAACGGCACTTTGCCGGGGATTGAAGCATTGAAATAGTAGTCCCTTGGAATTCCCTTTGTTGTCCCTTTGAATTCCCCTTGAATAAATCCCCTAAGGGAAGATCAAAGGGACAACAAAGGGACTCCAAAGGGAACTAAATACTATTAATAAAAAACCATGTCAATTTATCAACAACGTAATCCGCTCGGTTTTAAAAATCTTTTAACCTGGCAGCAAGCAGACGCTATTTACAATAAAATAAAAATTTTAGCATCAAATTTACCGAAAATTCATCCCAAGACGAATCAATTTACAAATCGATTAATTGACCATCTAATTGATTCAGCGCGTTCTGTTAAAAGAAATATTGAAGAAGGATTCAAAAGGGCAACAACCAGCGAATATATAAAATTTTTGGGGTTTTCTTTAGGGTCTTTAGAGGAATTGCACGGAGATTTAGTGGATTTGGAAAAAGATATTGAAGGGGATTCAAAGGGATTCGAGAGGATTACAAAGGGAGAAATTGGAGAACTAATTCGGCTATGCCGTGGCGAGGACAAAATGCTGGGAAATCAGATTAAGGGATTGGAAAAACGAAGGGAGTCAATGGGATATAGAACAAATCGCGAGCAAGAGCAATTATTGAAACAAGGAATAATTAACGAAAAACAAAAACAAGAAAAGTTGCTAAAGGATTTCCAAAAGGAGAATGACTCAATAAGATTAGTCAATGGGCAGTTTATAGATAAGGGTGAATACGAAAAGCGGATTAATTCTGGCGAAAAACTCGAATTATGGCCAAATAGTTAATCCCTTTGTTTTCCCCTTGATGTCCCTTCGCGTTATTTTCAATAAAAAAAGGAGACTCACGCGATTTTTCGCTATATTGTCTCCTTGGGGTTCTGGGTTAAAATAGTCGGCCGATGAGGCGGCCAAATCTCCCCAGAAAAACCAGCTTCACTGTCCAAATCACAAGAGATACTGCTAGTCCGATTGGCCAAATCAGGACAGAAAGAGCAATGCACAGCGCTTCCAATTTTTTGTCTCCAATGTAATCTGAGCCCGGTAAAAGTCGCGATTCCGTGCCGAGTTGAAATTTTTGAAACCAATTCAGGTCGTTTTGTTCCTCAAAGCCGTTATACCAGTTTTTTCCTCCCCAGTAGCCGATATTGAAATAGATAAGCGCCAAAAAACCCAGGATTACCCAAATGTAGATTGCCATTAGAAACCTCCTTTTTGTATTTTTCTCCATTATACACCCATCATAAATCTTTGTCAAGCAATATGCAGAAAATTTGGAAAATAAATAAATCAGCGCCGAAAGAATTTTTGGAGAAGTTTCCGGAATTGTCGCGGATGACTTTACAATTATTATGGGATAGAAACCTAAGAACTCAAAAAGCAATTGATGAGTTTTTTAGTCCTGATTATGACGAGGATCTGCACGACCCGTTTTTACTCAAAGATATTACAAAAACACTAAAAAGAATTGAAAAAGCAGCCAAAAACCACGAAAAAGTAGCAATTTTCGCTGATTACGACGCTGATGGCATTTGCGGGGCAGTAATATTAACAGAAATTTTTAAAATTCTCGGAATTTATCCGGAAGTTTATATTCCTGACCGCAATAAAGAAGGATATGGTCTGAACCTTAAAGCTATCGAAGAAATTGCCAAAAAAGAAGTAAAGTTGGTTCTAACCATTGATTGCGGAATTACTGATTTTGAAGAAGTGAAATTAGCCAATAAATTGGGAATGAATGTAATTATTGTTGACCACCATGAAGTTCCCAAGAAATTACCTCAAGCTTTGGCAATTATCAATCCCAAGCAAAAGGGCGACAAGTATCCCTTTAAGGAATTGGCAGCTACTGGCGTAGCTTTCAAATTGGTCCAGGCCTTTTTAAAAACCAAAAAAATGCCGGTTTCAAAAGAAAAGTGGCTATTGGATTTGGTTGCTATTGCCACGGTTACGGATTCAATGCTTTTATTGGGAGAAAACAGAACTCTGGTAAGATATGGTTTAATCGTTTTATCTCAAACCAAAAGAATCGGCTTAAAGGAATTGATGAAAATTGCCAGAATTAAGCCAATTTTTAATCCCCAGACATTTGATACCAATTTGAATACTTATACATTGGGATATATTTTAGGTCCTCGATTGAATGCTGCGAGCAGAATCGACCATGGAACTGTGGCTTATCGACTTTTGATTGCTTCCAGCGAAGAAGAAGCAAAAGAAATCGCCCAACAATTGGAAGAAAAAAACCAGGAACGCCAGAGAACAATGGAAAGGATATTAAAAGAGGCAAGAAACAGAGTATTAGAACATCCCAAAAACAAAAAGATAATTTTTGAAGGAGATGAAACCTGGATAGCCGGAATCATTGGTTTAGTGGCCCAGAAATTAACCGATGAATTTTGGCGGCCATGTTTTGTATATCAGAAAATGAAGGATTATAGTACTGGTTCGGTTAGGGGCGTGCCGGGTTTTAGCGTGATAGATGCCCTTAATCATTGCCAAAAATTATTAATAGAGTATGGCGGTCATCAAGGAGCAGCTGGATTTAAAGTTTTGAATAAGGATTTGAAAGAATTAGAGAATTTATTAGAAAAAATCGGCAATAAAGAAATAAAAACAGAAGAATTGATTCCCTATTTAAATATCGATGCCGAAGTCGAGGCGAATAATTTGGATTGGCGGGCTTTTCAGGAAATCAATAATTTCGCGCCGTTTGGCGAAGGCAATTCCGCGCCTCTGTTTTTATTAAGAGGAGCAAAAGTTTCCGGGATAAAAAGCGTAGGAAGAAACAATGGGCACTTGAAATTATCATTAGAAAAAGAGCCAAAGAAGTTTCAGGCCATCGGCTTTGGCTTGGCGGGAGTTTGTGGTAATATTAAATTGGGAGATAAGGTAGATGCGGTTTTTGAACTGATTGCCAATGAATGGAACGGCACAAAGGAATTACAATTAAAAATTGTAGATTTGAGAAAAGTATGAAAATTATTATAAATTGCGACGGTGGTTCAAGGGGGAATCCGGGGCCGGCTGGGATCGGAGTGATTTTTTCTGATGAAAAAGGCAAGGTAATCAAGGAATACGGCCAGAAAATCGGCAGGGCAACCAACAATGAAGCAGAATACGAAGCAGTAATTTTTGCCTTGCAGAAAGCAAAACTGATTTTTGGCGGGAAAAAAATCAAAGAAATGCCGATTGAAGTGAGAATGGATAGCGAATTGGTTTCTAAACAATTAAATGGCAAATACAAAATTTTAGACAGGAAAATTGAACAATTATTTTTGAAAACCTGGAATCTGAAAATAGATTTTGGCGATGTAAAATTTATTCATATTCCGCGCGAAAAAAACATCGAAGCAGATAAATTGGCGAACCGGGCCATGGGCGCTTCCCGCGCCAGCGATGGTTTGCCAGGAATTTGACATTCAAATTAAAATTTGCTACGATTATTGTGTCGGGTAAGTGAGATGATTACCCCGATCGCCAGTTGGCGGATCGCGGGAGGAAAGTCCGAACACTTATTCTCCGACCTTGCGTCGGAGTCTAAAAACCTAATGGGTAACGCCCATCGTTCGTAAGAATAGGGATGCGAACAGAGACGAACCGGTTAAGTCCGGCGTGAAACGGTCCCGACGTAAAAGTCGGGACTCCGACCTCGCAAGAGCGTCGGAGCTAAATTCCTAGGTAAGTGCAAGAACAAGTATCTGACAAAGGTGTTTATGATTTTTGTCAGTGAAAGGTAGTTCGCTTGAATCCGACAGTAATGTCGAGATCAGATAAATGATCATCGAACCCCGCAGTTGCGGGGTGGACAGAATTCGGCTTACTGCTTGCCTGACATCAACCCCGCAATTGCGGGGTTGATTTTTTACCTCAAATTGAGCTACAATAAAATCAATGAAAAAATCAGAGCTTATATTCAGCGCCTTGCTTGTGCCGGTTGATTTTTTGATGATGGTTTTGGCTGGAATTGCAGCCTATTTTTTACGTATTAGTCCGTTAGTGGCCAATTTGAGACCGGTACTTTTTACCATTAATTTGCCATTTGAAAGATACTTTTTTCTAGTATTCGCGGTAGCAATTTTGGGAATTTTTATTTTTGCTGTTTCCGGGCTTTACAGCATAACTGCTCAAAAAAAGCTATTTAAAGAATTTTTACAGATTATAGTTGCTATTTCGGCAACAGTATTGATTATAATCCTTTATATTTTTTTTAATCAGGCACTTTTTGATTCGCGCTTTATTATTTTGGCGGCTTGGATTTTAGCAATATTTTTTGTCAGCTTGGGCCGTTTTTTTGTTAAAAAGCTTCAAAGATTTATGGTTGGGCAGTATAATGTTGGCGTGCGCAACATTATTGTTATTGGCGAAGATAGATTAAGCAGAAAAGTAATTAGAGAGATAAAACGCAATCCAGATTTCGGTTACAGGATAATCAAAGTTTTTTTTGAATTAAAGATTGATAAAATCAAAGAATTTCTTTTAAGCAGCAATCCGCAAATTGATGAAGTAATACTTGCCAGCCCGCATTATGAAAGAAGTGATGTTTTGGAATTTTTGGACTTTTGTGAAGAACAAAGAATTAATTTTAAATTCGTGCCAAATCTTTTTCAAACCCATACCACAAATGTAGAGATGAATACTTTTGACGGAGTGCCGCTTTTGGAAATAAAAAGAACACCTCTGGATGGATGGGGAAGAATTCTTAAAAGATGGGTTGATGTTTTGGGTTCGGGGATTGGTTTAATTGTTCTTGCGCCTTTTTTTCTGGTTATCGCAATAATGATTAAATTGGATTCAGAAGGCAGTATTTTTGTAAAATTAAAAAGAATCAGTCAGCGCAAAGGATTTTGGCTTTACAAATTCAGATCAATGGTAAAAAATGCCGAACAAATTAAATCAGATTTGATAGAACGCAACGAGAGAAAGGATGGACCATTATTTAAAATAAAAAATGATCCAAGGGTGACAAAATTCGGCAGAGTTTTAAGAAAAACACGATTAGATGAATTGCCACAATTAATCAATGTTTTTAAAGGTGAAATGAGTTTAGTTGGCCCGCGGCCGCACCAGCCAGATGAAATAGAAAAATATGAAAAACATCACAAGAAAGTTTTATTAATCAAGCCGGGAATGACCGGAATGGCACAAATTAGCGGGAGTTCTAATTTGCCATTCGAAGAAGAAGTAAAACTGGATACTTACTATATTGAGAATTGGACTTTGTTAAAAGATATTTATATCCTATTGAAAACAGTAATTATTTTATTCAAAGACAGGTCAGCATGTTAAATTTATGCGCATAGCTTTGGTTCATGATTATTTAAATCAATACGGCGGAGCGGAAAAAGTTTTGGAGGCGTTTATTGAGATTTTTCCCGATGCGCCAATTTATACTTTGATTTATAATCAGAAGATAATTGATAAATATTTTCCCGGAAAGAAAATCCGGGCATCTTTTTTGCAAAAAATCCCTTTTACAAAAAGATATCATAGATTTTTTCCACCAATGATGCCAATGGCGATAGAAAAATTTGATTTATCTGATTTTGATTTGGTGATTTCTGATTCAGCCAGTTTTGCCAAGGGAGTTTTAACCAATTCCAAAACATTGCATATTTGTTATTGTCATACGCCGCCAAGATATGCCTGGGATGATAGCCATAAATACGTAAAAGAATTTTCCATGCCATCTTTAGCCAAGATTTTTATTCCATTTTTCATGAATTATATCCGGCTTTGGGACAAAGAGGCGGCTCTGCGCGTGGATAAATTTATCTGCAATTCGCATTTCGTTGCCGAAAGAATTAAGAAGTATTACAAGCAGAGCGCGGAAGTAATTCATCCGCCGGTTGACACTGAATTTTTTAAGCCAATATCCAAGCCAAGCGAAGAATATTATTTGATGGTTGGTCGTCTTTTGCCATACAAAAGATTTGATATTGCTATTGAGGTATTCAACAGATTAGAATTGCCGTTAAAAATTATTGGTATCGGACCAGACAGAAAAAAATTAAAGAAAATGGCGAGCTGGAACATCGAATTTTTAGGGGAAACACAGAGTGAAAAATTAAAGGAATATTACCAACATTGCAAGGCCCTGATTTTTCCCCAGGAAGAGGATTTTGGCATTGTTGCCCTGGAAGCAATGGCCTGCGGAAGGCCAGTTATCGCTTATCGGGGCGGAGGCGCGTTGGAGAGCGTTTTAGAGGGCAAAACAGGCGTATTTTTCAATGAACAGACTATCGATTCTTTGGCTGAGGCAGTCAAAAATTTCAACCCATCTCAATTTGATTCAAAGTTTATTCGCTCTCACGCGCTCAAATTCGACAAAGAAGTCTTCAAAAAGAAAATAAAAGAATTTATAAAAAATAATTATGACCATTGGAATAGACATTAGGGTTTTGGCGAAAGGGAGAAGGACAGGAGTGGAAAATTATACAATTGAGCTTTTGTCCCATCTTTTGCCATTGGACAAGACAATTAAATACAAGCTTTTTTACAGCGGATTTCGGAAGGCCAAACTGGATTATCCATGGTTGAAAGGAAGGAATGTCAAAATTAAAAAAATTAAGATTCCCAATCGCATTCTGGATTTATTTTTGCGCTTTCTAAGATTTCCGAAACTGGATAAGATTTTGGGCAAAGTGGATATTTTTTTAAGCCCGCACTTTTTGGTCGCCCCGCTTTCCCAAAAAACAAAAAACATTACTATTTTTTATGATTTGTCTTTTATCCGCTTTCCGGAATTTTTTTCAAAGACAAAGTTATTCTGGCATAAATTTATTTATCCCAAAAAGCAGGCGCAAAAATCCGATTTAATTGTTTCAATTTCCGAATGCACAAAAAACGATTTGATTGAACTTTATCGAGTTAATCCAGAAAAAATTAAATTAATTTATCCCGGCGTTGATGGGAAATTCAAGCCAATAGGGGAAAATGATTCAAAATTATTGGAGGTAGCGGAGAAATATAACTTGTCTGGCAAGGCAAGATTTATTTTGTACTTTGGCACGATTGAGCCGAGAAAAAATATTTTAGGATCAATTAAAGCATTTGAAGAAATCAAAAGAGGCAAAAGAGGCAAGGTTTTAGACGTTGACTGGCTGGGATTCGAAGGCGTGGTTAAAAATGCCCGAGAAAAATCCGCTGATTTTTCCGATTTAAAATTAGTAATTGCCGGCACAAAAGGCTGGCTTTATAAAGAGATTTTTAAAGCGGCAAAAAATTCGGAATTCAGAGACGACATTATTTTCACGGGTTTTATAGACGAAGAAGATAAGCCGTATTTATACAATTTAGCCAGTATTTTTGTTTATCCGAGCTTTTTTGAGGGATTCGGCTTGCCGCCTTTGGAAGCAATGGCCTGCGGAATTCCAACAGTTGTTTCCAATAAATCATCTTTGCCCGAGGTGGTAGGCAATGCCGCGATTATGGTCGACCCTCAGAATCTTGATGAATTGGTTTTTGCCATCAAAGAAGTTTTAGAGAACCGAAATTTAAATGATTTTTTGAGAAAACAAGGTCCGGAGAGGGCTAAACAATTTAATTGGGATAATACGGCTAAAAAATTTTTAGAATTATTTAAAATGTATGCGAATTGGAATTGATGCCAGATTTTTCGGGCCAAAAGACAAGGGACCAGGGAGATACACAGAGAATTTAATTAGAAATTTAGAGAAACTGGATATTAAAAATCAGTATTTTATTTTTTTACGTAAAGATAACTTTGATGAGTATCAACCACAAAATCCAAATTTTAAAAAAGTTCTGGCAAATTATAAATGGTATGGCTGGAAAGAACAGTTATTTTTTCCTTTTAAATTAAAAAAATACAAGCTTGATTTGATGCATTTTACTCATTTTAATGCGCCAATTTTTTATAGGGGCAAATTTATTATAACTATTCACGACCTGATTCTTCGTCATTTCCCAACTTCAAGAAAAAATTTACGAAACTTTTTATTTTATCCATTTAAGCAATTAATGTATAGATTGGCTTTTGGGCAAGTAGTAAAAAGAGCCAAGAAAATAATAGCTGTTTCAAGATATACAAAAAAAGATATTTTAAAGTATTATAATATTAATCCAGAGAAGATAGAGGTAATTTATGAGGGCGTTTTTCAACATAAGGATGTGCGAAATCCCCAAAAATATATTTTGTATGTTGGTAATGTATATCCCCATAAGAATTTAGAAAATTTGATTTTGGCGTTTAGAAAAATTAAGCAAGATAATTTTAATTTACAATTAGTTTTAGTTGGTGGAAATGATTATTTTTATAAAAAACTGAAGAAAAATAATGATGATGTTATTTTTACTGGATTTATTAAAGACGAAGATCTAAATATTTTATACAATAATGCAGCCCTTTACGTCTTTCCATCTTTATATGAAGGGTTCGGTTTACCACCATTGGAGGCAATGGCAAGGGGTTTAGCAGTCGTTAGTTCCAATGCCACTTGCTTGCCAGAAATTTTAGGAGATGCTGCGCTTTATTTTAATCCTCTGGACATTGATGATATAGCAGAAAAAATTAAAAAAGTTCTCGCAGATAATAATCTACGCGAACAACTTATCCAAAAAGGATTTGCTCAAGTTAAAAAATACAGCTGGAAAAAGATGGCCGAAGAAACCCTGAAATTATACTAAATTAACTTTTATTTTTTTGGTCTTGATTTTTTCGGATTTCGGAAGTTTGATGGTGAGGATTCCGTTTTTAATATCTGCCTTAGCCCTATCCGCATCAACTTCTACTGGCAAGATAACTGATCGAGAGAATGCTCCCCAATAAAGCTCCTGATAATAGTAATCTTCGGTAGTTACTTCTTCGTCTTTTCTTCGCTTACCTCGGATTGTAATCATGTCGTTGGTAAAACTGATGTCAATGTCTTCTGGTTTTACGCCGGCAACCGTTGATTTAATTACAATTTCATTCGGATTTTGGTAGACATCAATTGTCAGCTGTCCTTCTTCGCCTTCTGCTTCTTCCAGCCAGCTTTTATCTTCTTCTATCTCTGCCTCGATTTTTTTGATTGTTTTCGGGGTTTTTTTTACTGTTTTCTCTATTTTTTCTTCTGTTTCATCTGTGTTATTATCGCCATGGTCATTTGATGATGCGCCAGTTAATTTTTCAAAAAATGATTTCGCCATAAGTTTAAATTAATTAATTATTATAATTTACAAACCGCTCTAAATTTATTGATTTTTTTAAACATCAAAGAAACCATAATTGCTGACCCGAATAAGAGTATGAAAACAATTATATTTCTTTGCATTGCATCGATTTGTTCGTCTATATTTAGTATTATAATGTAATTGAAAATCGAATGCAATACAGTGGCAATAATAAGTCCGAAACTCTTAAAAATTTTTCTAATTTTCGATTGGACACACAGAGACGCCGCCAAAAAATATCCCATTATTGCCGATGCCAGTGCATGCAGAAACGTCGCGCCCAAAAATCTGGTAGCAATAAATTCAATTGTTTCGGCAATTTCTATCTTCAAAGGCGACATTTGAGTGAGTAAATAAATGTTCTCCGCAGCTGCAAATCCAAGAGCAGCGATAATCATATAAAGCATTGCGTCGACCGGTTCATCGAATTCCGGATTTTTTAATACCCAAAATTTTACAACCAAATATTTTAAGAGTTCCTCTATGAAGGCGAAGCCAATAACCAGCAGTATTATTTTTTCCACAAGCTTCAATTCCTTAAGTCCGAGATAAAATCCCTGTTCAAAAATTGCAGCAAGAGCGATCATCACTGCTCCGATAAGAAATATTTTTACGACCATCCGATTGGGTTCCGGGTGTTTGTCTTTGCGCAAATAAAACGCCAGCCAGATTAAGCTGGGTAGAGGAGCCAAAAAAATACAAAGTAAAAGTTTCATTTTTATTTTTTAGATTTCGGCCACTCGGATATTATGAGTGGATTTTTGTTTTTATAACTCATCTGCCAAAGGTGTTCGGTAATAAAGGGCATAAATGGATGAAGCAATTTTAGAATTTGCCCGAACACATATACATTGACATTTTGTTTTTGTTTTTTACTTGTTTCAATATATTTGTCAGCATATTCATGCCATATCCAATCATAAAGTTCGCGCGCCGCCTCTCCTAATTGATAATTTTCAATTTTTTCCGTGATTGATCTAATAATTTCATTTAATCGCTTCAAAATCTGCTTGTCGGCAGGCGTTAAGTTTGTATCTTGTATCTTGTAACTTGATTTTTGTCGGTTCATCTGTATGAACCGGTTGATATTCCAGATTTTGTTAGCAAAATTTCTACTAGCGCGAATTGCATCTTCGGAAAACTTTATTGCCTGCTGCTCGCGGCTCGTCAGATATAATAATCCGAACCTGGTGGCGTCAGCCCCGTATTTTTCAATTAATTCCAAGGGGTCAAGCCCGGTTCCCAGCGATTTACTCATTCTTTTTCCTTCAATATTCAAGACCGTGGAATGGATATAAACATCTTTAAACGGGATTTTTTTCAAAAATTCCAAACTGGAAAAAATCATTCTTGCGACCCAGAGATAAATAATATCCTGGGCAGTGGAAAGCAAGGTAGTGGGATAGAATGTTTTCAAATCTTTGGTTTTTTTTGGCCAGCCGAGCGTGGCAAACGGCCAGAGAGCAGAGGAAAACCAAGTATCCAACACACTATTTTCGCCTTTTAACGGAATTTTGTGGCCCCACCAAAGTTGTCGGGAAATGCACCAGTCCTCGGCTTTATTCATCCAGTCAAGATATATTTTTTTATACCGGGCTGGATAGAATTTAATTTTATTTTGCTGGACCACTTTTATTGCTGGCTTGGCCAATTTATCCATTTTCAAAAACCATTGTTTGGAAATCAGAGGTTCAATGGGCGTATGGCATCTAACGCAAGTTGCCAAAGAATGTTCATAATCTTCTTCTTTTTCTAAAAGATTTTGAGATTTTAGGTCTTCAACGATTTTGTTTCTTGCTTCAAAAATATTTAATCCCGCGTATTTTCCGCCTTGTTTTGTTATTTTTCCGTCTTCACCAATAACATTAATGGTTTCAAGCTTATGAATCTTGCCGATTTTATTATCAATAGCGTCGTGGGCCGGCGTTATTTTAACTGCGCCCGTGCCAAAATCAGGGTCAATCAATCTGTCGGCAATAATCGGAATTTCGCGGTTCATTAATGGTAAAATAACTTTCTGGCCAACCAAATTTTTATATCTCTCATCCCTGGAATTGACCGCAACCGCTGTATCTCCGAGCATTGTTTCTGGTCGCGTGGTTGCAACAATGATGAATTTGCCGCCTTTTGTCGGATATTTTATATACCAAAGCTTGGTTTTTTTTGGCACATATTCAACTTCAATATCTGAAATTGCCGTACTGCATCTCGGACACCAATTAACAATTCTCGGTCCTTGGTAAATCCAGCCCTTTTTATAATAATGCAGAAAAGCTGTTTCTACTGCTTTTGCGTATTTTTTATCCAAAGTAAAGCGCAATCTTGACCAGTCGCAAGAACAGCCAAGTTTTTTCAGTTGTTCCAGAATTAAATTCCCATATTTTTCTTTCCATTGCCAAACCTTTTCAATGAATTTTTCTCTGCCCAAATCATATCTGCTTAATCCTTGTTTTTTCAGTTCTTTTTCCACCACATTTTGCGTGGCAATTCCAGCATGGTCAGTTCCCGGAATCCAGAGAGTTGGCACTTGTTTCATTCTAAAATATCTTGTCATCACATCCTGAATAGTATTATTTAATGCATGGCCCATATGCAGGGTACCGGTGATATTTGGAGGGGGAATAGCTATTACGAAAGGCTTCCCGCCTTTGCCCTTCGGGCTTCGGCGAGGCAAGAAAAAACGCCCTTTTTCCCAGAGTTTATAAATTTTTTCTTCAACCTGTTTCGGGTCGTATGTTTTAGGTATTTCTTTCATTATTTTAATTATCTCATTTATTGATTTTTAAGACAATCTTAAATTTGAGTTTGCGAGGATTTTGGAGTAATTTTTGGTTGCTTCTTTCTGATTAAAAAATCCTGCCATAGCTATCATTGTCCCGTTATCCATGCAAAGATTTTTTGGTGGAACCAAAAAATCAGCTTGTAGCTTGTAGCTTGTAGCTTGTAGCTGTTTGCGTAATTCTTCATTAGCTGCTACCCCGCCGGAAAGAATAATTGTTTTGGCCTTATATTCTTGGGCCGCGCGCAGGGTTTTGTCTATTAAAACATCAATAATCGCTTGCTGGGTCTCGCGGCACAATTCCTGAATAAATTGTTTGTCTTTGATTTTATTTTTATTATCTTTTGTTAAATAAAGCACTGCTGTTTTTAATCCGGAAAAAGAAAAGTCATAGTTTTTGTGGTTAATCATTGGTCTGGGGAGATGTATTTTGCCACCCTGCGGGTGGTCAGCCGTAGGCTGATATTTTGCTGCTTTTTTAGCGACTATTGGCCCTCCGGGGTAACCGAGCCGCAAAAGTTTTGCTACTTTGTCAAAACATTCTCCAGCAGCATCATCGCGCGTCTCGCCAATGATTTTGTAGTCGTTGATTTTTTTCATTAAAACCAATTGCGTGTGTCCGCCACTCACTACCAGCGCGATCGCTGGTAGGAATTTCGAATTTTCGCCATTTAAAGCGGCGACGATATGTCCTTCAAGATGATTAACACCAATTATTGATTTGTTAAATCTGTATGCCAATGCTTTCGCAAAATTAACTCCGATTAAAAGAGAGGGGATTAAGCCGGGCCCGATTGTCACGGCAATTAAATCAACTTGTTTTGGCGTAATTCCAGCTTCTTTTAGGGCTGTTTTTAAGCAGGGTTCAATATTTTTCAGATGTTCCCTAGCAGCCAAATTCGGCACCACTCCGCCAAACGGCGCGTGGGTTTTAATTTGGGAGGAAATGGTGTTTGATAGTATATTAAACACCACCCCGACTCTGGTCGGGGCGACCTCCACTACGGCTATTCCAGTATCATCACAACTTGTTTCAATGCCAAGGATAAGCATAATAATATTTTATCTCTTTTATTGCTATTTTTCAATGTTTTTGTTATATTTAAAAATATCTGGCGCTATCGTCTAACGGTCAGCTCCGATCCCGATAATGATCGGGATCGAGAGTCCTCGATTCTGCTTTAAGCAGAATCGGGAGACAATTTTAAAATGAAATTCTATACTTATATTCTTAGATCCGAAAAGGACAATTCATACTATATTGGTTCAAGTAGTTCTATAAAGCAAAGAATAGAGGTTCACAATAAAGGGAAAGTTAGATCGACAAGATATAAACGGCCCTTAAAACTGATTTATACAGAAGAATACCCAACCTTAAAAGAAGCCATGAGGCGAGAAAGACAATTAAAATCTTGGAAGCGTAGAGATGCCGTTGAAAGATTAATCAATAATAAGAAATAGTTTTCTGGCCCCGTCGTCTAGCGGTTAGGACACCGGCTTTTCAAGCCGATAACAGGAGTTCAACTCTCCTCGGGGCTAATTGTCTTTCTTTGCGAGAGTAGTTCAGCGGTAGAATGTCTCCTTCCCAAGGAGAAGGTCGCGGGTTCGAGTCCCGTCTCTCGCTCTGCCGGAGTAACTCAGTGGTAGAGTAGCTGTTTCGTAAACAGCAAGTCGTGAGTTCGACTCTCACCTCCGGCTTCTAAAAATTAATTATCAAATATATGATTTTTAAAGATGAAGAAAAATTTATTCCCAAAAAAGATTTAACCCCGGAGCAGGAAAGGGAAAAATTAGTTGATGAGGGCCTGGAAATCGCCAGAATTATTCCCAAGGTAGCTCAAGAGTATTTTGAAAAGGCGGGCATGCCTCCCGAAGAAATTCAAGCCAGATTATTGCAAAAAGAAGCTGAAGAAAATTATAAAAAAGGATTGAAAAAAGCACGAAGCATCAGAGAAAAAGGAGAAACGCGGAAACAATTAAAAAAGATGTATTTAGAAAGATTAGAGCAGGCAAAAACAAAGGGGAATGCAGGAGATATTAAGGTGTATGAAGACGCCTTAAAGATTTTGGAACGGGAAGAATGATTTGTATTTTTTTATTTTTGAAACTATAATTAAAGCAATGGGAATAATAGAAAAAATCAGCGAGCTAAAAAATAAAATCCCGATTTATCGGGACCGTCTTTGATTTGACTGGGAAACAAAAAAGGGTTGATGAATTGGAAAAACAAACTCAAGACAAAGATTTTTGGCGAGACAATAAAAAAGCAGCAGAAATTAGCCGGGAATTGGCAGAGCTGAAACAAGAAATTGAGACCTGGGAAAAATTAGAAAAAGAATTATCGGAAATAAAAGGAATGTCCGAGTTGTCCGCGTGGGAAGAAAAGTTTAAAAAAGCAGAATTCAAAGCGCTTTTTTTTGGAAAATACGACAAAAAGCACGCGATTGTCTCAATTTATTCCGGTGCCGGAGGCACGGAAGCGCAGGATTGGGCAAATATGCTTTTGAGAATGTATTCCCGCTACGCAGAAAGCCACAATTTTAAATCCAAATTAATTGATATTAGCTATGGCCAAGAAGCAGGAATCAAAAATGCGGTTTTGGAAATTATTGGAAATTATGCATACGGATATTTGAAAGGAGAAAACGGGGTGCATCGCTTGGTTCGGCTATCGCCGTTTAATGCGGACAATTTGCGGCATACATCATTTGCCTTGGTTGAAATTCTGCCGGAAATCGGAGGAGACGTAAAAACGGAAATGGAAATTAATCCAGATGATTTGAAAATTGACACCTTTCGCTCTTCTGGCCCAGGCGGTCAGAATGTGAATATGCGTTCTACCGCAGTGCGTTTGACCCATATTCCGACTAAAATTGCTGTTTCTTGCCAAAGCGAAAGAAGCCAGGCGCAGAACAGAGAAAAAGCAATGGAAATTCTTTATACCAAGATTTATCAAAGGAAATTGCAGGAAAAGAAGAAAGAAAAAACAGAAATCAGGGGAGAGTTGCCGTCAGTTGAATGGGGGAGTCAGATTCGGTCCTATGTGCTCCACCCCTACAAGATGGTTAAAGACCATAGGACGGAAGTTGAAAGTTCGAATCCCGATGAAGTTTTGGATGGTAATTTGGATAAATTTATTGAAGCAGAAGTAAAAATAAAATGATAGAATTTAAAAAAGTTTCTCGATATTATGGCGACTGTGAAGCGTTGAAAGACGTAACATTTATTGTCCAACCAAAGGAATTTGTCTCTGTTGTTGGTCGTTCCGGCGCTGGAAAAACAACGCTTTTAAAGCTTTTATTGAAAGAAGAAGAGCCGAGCGAGGGGCAAATATTTGTTGATGCCCGCGATATCGGAAAATTAAAGAAAAAGGAAATTCCGCTCTATCGCAGGAAAATCGGTTCGGTGTTTCAGGACTTCAAATTATTATCCAACAAAACCGCTTACGAAAACATCGCTTTTGCCATGGAAGCAGCCGGCAGAACTGAAGAAGAAATTGCGGTGGATGTGCCGCAAATATTAAATTTAGTTGAACTGACGGACAAGGCGAATAATTTTCCCTATCAATTGTCCGGTGGAGAAAAACAAAGGGTGGGAATTGGCAGGGCACTGGTCCATAAGCCGGATATCTTGATGGCTGACGAGCCAACCGGAAATCTTGACCCTTTGCACACTTGGGATATAATTAGATTGTTGTGCAGAATTAATGAATTGGGAACAACCGTGATTTTAGCAACTCATGACCGGGAAATAATCAATGCTTTGGGAAAAAGAGTGGTTAGTTTAGATCGCGGCAGATTAATTCGCGATGAAGAAAACGGCAGATATATCGTTTAAGCTTCGCTTAAACAAATTTTCAATTTTCAATTTACAATTTACAATAAATTTTCAATGAATCAATTATCAAACAATTACGATCTTGAAGACCGCACAGGTAAATTTGGAGAAGATATAATTGATTTTTGTAAATCCATAAATCAAGATGCGATAAATAAACCGATTATTAATCAATTAATCCGTTCAGCGACCAGCATCGGAGCGAATTATATGGAAGCCAATGGTGCAAGTTCCAAACAAGATTTCAAAAACAAGATATTTATTTGTAAAAAAGAATCTCAAGAAACCAAGCATTGGTTAAGAATGATTACAAGAGCTAATCCAGAAAAAACCGAAGAAACGAGAAAATTATGGAAGGAATGTCAGGAATTAGTAATGATTTTTCAAAAAATTACGTCATCTTTAAAGGAAAAGAAATAAAAAAGAGCGTTATAGCAACTTAGTTTAATAAGTTAATACAACGCTCGGTTTGGTTGGATGTCCTGGTTGATTACTATCTCCAGAATTTGAAAATTCCCATCAGTAATGCTCCGATTATCATTGCGATGACTCCCCAGGCTCCCGATTCTTTTTTCCACAGCTTAAAGAAGTCAAAGACGAACAGAATAAGCCCTCCGAAAAAAGAAATACAGCCTACAGTAAAGAGTAAACCATGGATCATTGTAAATTCTCCTTTCGCTATAATTATAGCATACCCACAGACTTTGTCAAGTTTGAAAATTGCAAAATTGAATCATTCAATGAAAATTGAAAATTAAAAATTGAAAATTTTATCTTATGTTTACATCATTCAAACGAATAATTAAATGGGGTTTGAAAAATTTTGTGAGAAATGGCTGGTTGTCTACAGCAACCGTCAGTATTATGGTTTTGACGTTATTGGTAATCACGGTTTTGATTATGGTTAATGTTATTGCCAACGCAGTTTTGATCAGTTTGGAGAATAAAATTGACATCAGCGTTTATTTTAAATTGAAAACTCCGGAAGAGCAGATTTTAAATGTAAAATCCCAATTGGAAGAATTGGCAGAAGTGGAAAATATTAAATATGTTTCCCAAGACCAGGCGCTGGTAGATTTTAAAGAGAAACATAAAGACAACCCGGTTTTATTGCAAAGCTTGGAAGAATTAGACGCAAACCCGCTTGAAGCAAGTTTAAATATTACAGCAAAACAAACCAGTCAGTATGCGAGCATTAACCAATTTCTGGAAAGCGTGCATTACAGAGACATTATTGATAAGGTAAATTATATGCAGAACAAAGGAGTGATAGAAAAATTAAGCAGTATTATTATTGATGTAAAGACAATGGGACTGGTGATAAGTTTGATTTTGGCGATAATTGTATTTTTGGTTACTTTTAATTCGATTCGCCTGGCAATTTATTCTTCGCGAGAAGAGATTAATGTTATGAAATTAGTTGGCGCAAGTAATTGGTTTATTCGGGGACCATTTATTTTGGAGGGTCTTTTATACGGCATTATTGCTACGGTTATTACAATTATTATTTTGTATCCGGCATTTTATTTTGTTTCGCCAAAAATTTCCGGCTTTTTGCCCATCGGCGACATTTTTATTTATTTTAGAGCCAATGTCCTGGCTTTGTCTGTTCTGCTTTTGGGAGTCAGCGTGGTTCTCGGTATTTTCAGCAGTTTTATTGCGGTGAGGAAGTATTTGAAAGATTAAAATTGTAAAAATTTTTATTTAAAAATCTCCCGCACAGCGGGAGATTTTTGTCGTTCAAAATAATTTAAATTTTAAAATTTTGGCGCGCCGCAATTTTGTAAATCTTTAAGCGTTAATTTTTGATTGGCATCCGCCCGTTCAGACATAGCCGCACAAGGCAGGGTTAGGTCAGGTGGCCTTAATCCTTCTATAAATTGATCTGTGGTGAGTCCGTTTCTATTTTCAAAATGAGCCAAATCGCCTTCATCACCATGCTCAAGCCCGCAATACTCCGCAATTTTTCCCAGTTTATCAAAGTTAATATCATATTCCCTCCATCTGTCGACTATATCCACTGCGAAACCAAAATTATGGATACTTCTTCCCCCCGACGCCTCAGTGACAATGTGCCCATTTACAACTCGCCCCTGCTGATATGTGTGATTTTGTTCTTCTATGCTGCGAAAGCCGGATGAAATGCGTAAAGTATATCCATAAAGAGAAGCGACAGGAATTAAACATTTATTAACCTGATTTAAAAAATTGGCATTGATTTCTGTGGGCATTGGAACCGGTTGTTTGATTTTGACCGAATTACGATTGCCGCGCACAATAAAAAAACCTCCAATTACGCAGATTAAAAAAATACCTATTGCAAAAATATAAAAGTGTTTACGCATATTTATTTTGCTGCGGGGTCTGGATTCGGACCAGAATTTTTAGGTTCAGAGCCTAACGTGCTACCGTTACACTACCCCGCAATATTTTATTAAATCATAACAATTTGCTATAATAAAATCAAGAAAAAAGAGGGAATTTATGGGAATGATGGCAAAGAAAATAATTTTCGTTATTATAATCCTGGCTTTAGCTATATCCGCGATTTTTATTATTAAAAGCGGAATATTCAATTCTGAAATTAAATCAAATGTCCTGCTCGAATCAATAAAACAAATTGAAACGCAGATTTTTACCCCTCCGCCGTTAAAGTCAGAAGTCCGTGCCTTAAAGCCGTTTTTAAGCCGTTCGGGCGTAATTAATCGAACCAATGCCCAAAGGCAGGAATACGGGTTATTGCCCCTGAAAGAGAGTTCGCAATTGGATTACAGCGCGGAAATCAAGGTCGAAGATATGTTTGCAAGGCAGTATTTCGAACATATTTCTTTGACCCAGGTCGGAGTTGACGGATTGGCGAAGGAAGCCGGATACGAATACATTTTAATCGGAGAAAATCTGGCCATGGGAAATTTTGAGAATAATGAAAAGCTGGTCGAGGCCTGGATGAACAGCGAAGGTCACAGAGAAAATATCCTGAACAGCAAATTTCAGGAAATCGGAGTGGCTGTTATGGAGGGACTGTATAACGGAGAAAAAATTTGGATGGCAGTGCAACACTTCGCTTTGCCAATCTCCTATTGTCCGAAGCCCAATGAAAGTTTGAGGTTTGAAATAGAGTCGGGACAAAGTCAGATTGAGCAAATTAGAACGAGGATGGAAACTCTGTATGCGGCACTAAACAAGCGGAAGCCGAAAACGAAAGAAGGAATTGACGAATACAATCAAATGGTCGCAGAATATAATTCAATCCTTGGCCAATATAATTTATTGGTTGAAGAAAATAGAAAATTGATAGATAATTATAATAACCAAGTCAATTTGTTTAATCAGTGCTTGCAGATTTGACTTTTAATTTAATTGTTGATATCATTATATTGTAAGTAAGTTATAAAAGGTCGTTTAATTATTTGTTTTAAATTAAAGTTTATATTGTGATTCAAGATAGAAAAATGTATCAAGGCAATTGGAAGTGCAGCAAGTGCGGAGCAGACATAACCGAATTGCCATTCGAGCCAAAAGAAGGATTTGATATTTTGTGCAAAGATTGTCATAAGGAAAAATTGAACCAGAGAGACGGCGGCAGAAGAGATTTCCAGAGGAAAATGTATCAAGGTGATTGGAAATGCTCAAGCTGCGGAAAGGATATTACCGAACTTCCATTTGAACCCAAGCCGGGCCAAGACATTCTTTGCAGAGATTGTTACAAAGCTCAAAAAGGATACTAAATTTATAGTTTCCCGACCTTGGTCGGGGTAAATAAAAATCCCGACGCGAGTCGGGGTTTTTATGTTTTTGCGGGTCTGCCATTTTACTTTTCCACAATAAATAAATCGTTCGCAATCAGCTGTTCGCCAGCTTTCAGTTTGTCAGAAACGTTTTCTGGAAAAGCAACATTGACCTTGTCTCCGAGTTTTAGTTCACTGAAATTCAGGGTAGTTTCTTCGGGGAATACTGGTTCGTTTTTTTCAGTTGGTTGGGCCGGGAATTTCATTTTTACGAGTTTGGTCTGGTCGTTGACCGCAACCTTGACAATTGCTTTGGTCAATCCAGCGCTTTCATCAGCCAAAGGAATTGACGCTTCCAAAGTCAGAACCTTGCCTTTAATAACTTTTATTTCTCCGGAGAATCCGTAAATCTCTTTGGCAATGCTTACATCATTTAAAGGCGTAATTTTTATTTCCGGGCCCCTTCCCAGTTTTGTGTTTGGAACCAAGATTATCGCCAAAACAACCAATGCAATAACCACGATGATTGCAATTAAAATCGACAATTTAATTTTTCCCATATTTTTAAATTAATGATTATCTCTTTATATTATACAAAAATAAAAAGTCAAGTGCAACAAGGATGTGGATAAAAACACTTGACTTTTTATTATAAATTTGCTATGCTTATATTAAGGGATTTTAGCGATGTACCTTAGTGTACATTTTTCAAATCTTGGTAACAAGGAGGACAATATGAACGGAAGTCAAGTTGAAGTTGAGTATCTGGCGAAGAAACTGAGGAAAATTCATGAAGAAAAAAAACATACAGCAGACGAGAAAAAAGAAGAGATCGAAAACATAGAAAAGAATTTGGTTTTCGAATTGAGTAAGAGAATTTCAGAACACCCAGATCTATTGGAGAAACTATCCGTTATCCATCAGAAATCGCCAGCCTCATAAATCCTCAAGACCAGCCGACACCCCATGGTCACATAGACGAATGGGGTGTTTTTTTATCCAAAAAGAGCTATAATTAAGATATAGATGAAAAAAATTCTAAAAAAAATTATTTTAATCATCGTAATTTTAATCGCCGTATTGGCAGGTTATTTGTTTATTGGTAAAGCCAAGCCAGCAAAAGAAATTGAGTGGGGCGTGAGTTTCAGCAAAAGAACGGCAATTGATTATGGCTTGGACTGGCAAAAATCGTTTTCGGCAATTTTAGATGATTTAAAAGTCAAGAAAATCCGGCTGGTTGCTTATTGGGATGAAATTGAACCAGAGGAGGGGAAATATAATTTTAATGATTTAGAATGGCAACTTTTAGAGGTTGAAAGACACGAAGGACAAGCGATTTTTGCCATAGGTCGGAGAATGCCTCGCTGGCCAGAATGTTTTGAGCCGGAATGGGTTAAGGGACTTTCAGAACAAGAAAAACAGGAAAAAATTTTAGATTTTCTTAAAGCGACGATAAATTATTTTAAAGACAGGCCGGGTATTAAAATCTGGCAAATTGAAAATGAACCGTTTTTAGGGACTTTTGGCAAATGCCCGAAACTGGACAAGAAATTTTTAGATAAGGAAGTTGTTTTGGTAAAATATCTAGACCCATGGCATCCGATTATGATTACCGAAAGCGGAGAATTCAGCACTTGGATTGGCGGAGCGAAAAGAGCGGATATTGTCGGTACATCAATTTACAGAAAGATTTATGGCAAATTGGGATATGTGCAATATCCGATTCCTCCGGTTTTTTATCATCGCAAAGCGATTTTAATAAAATCATTATTCAATCTCAAAGACATTATTGCTATAGAAGTTCAGGCAGAGCCGTGGGGTCCGAAGCCAGTTAAAAATATGACCAGCGCAGAGCAAGATGTTTCAATGAGTTTAAAGCGCTTTAATGACGTGATAAAATATACTCAAGAGACGGGATTTGACAAGGCGTATTTATGGGGAGTGGAATGGTGGTATTGGAGAAAAACAAATGGTGATGATAGTTTTTGGGAAACAGCAAAAACATTGTTTTAATATATGACTATAGGTATAGATATCGGCGGTACAAATATTAAGGGGGTTTTGCTTGCCCGCCGCAGCCTTGGCGTAGGCGGGTTGGCCGACACAAAAATTGCTGCCAAAATTAAAATTCCCACCAAATCCAAAACCAATAAGAAAATCATTCTTGCCCAGATTTACAAGTGCATTGAGAAATTGCTCCACAAATCCCAAAATGTGGGACGTGTGACGTCCCACATAAACGGAATCGGGGTGGGGATTGCCGGCCCGGTTGATTTTGAAAATCAGAAAATATTAAATCCGCCGAATGTTACTGGCTTGAAGGGAATTGATTTAAAAGGAGAAATTGAGGATAAATTCAAAATTAAAACCATTATTGATAATGATGTGCATTGTTTAACTCTGGCAGAAACATTGCTCGGAGCAGGCAGAGGCAAAAAAATGGTTGTGGGACTCGGACTTGGCACGGGCGTGGGCGGAGGAATTGTCATTGATAAAAAAATTGTTTATGGCAAAAGCGGGACTGCTGGCGAAATGGGTCATATGACTATTGATAAATTCGGCAGAAAATGCGCTTGCGGACAAAGGGGCTGTTTGGAAGCATATATTAATGAAAAAGGAATCAGAAAAACTGCTTTTGAAATCATGGGCAGAAGAATAGATACTATAACTCTGTACAATCTGGCGAGAAAAGGGGACAGAAAAGCAATTGAGATTTGGCAAGAAACAGGAAAATATCTGGGATTGGGATTGGCGAATATTGTTGATTCCTTGAATCCGGATATTATCATTATTGGTGGAGGAATTGCTAATGCAGGAGAACTGATTTTAAATTCAGCGAAAAAAGAAATGAGAAAAAATATTTTGTCGCCATTGGCAAGGAAAACCAGCGTAATTAAGGCAAAATTAGGCGAGTATGCCGGCGCCATCGGCGCAGGATTAATTATATGAAAAATCAAAAAATATATATTGTAATTATCGTGATTTTATTGTTGGTAGTTGCGTTTTTTGCCTATAATCAGTGGGGGAAAGATTTATTTAAAAAGAAAAGCAATAACGGCACGGCGAACATTGATACAAAAATATTCAAAGACGATATTTCTATCGGGAAAGCAGACGCGCCAGTGACAATTATTGAGTATTTCAGTTATCTTTGCGGATATTGTAAGGCATTTGAAGATGAGGTCAAGCCGGATTTGATTAAAAATTATATTCAAACCGGAAAAGTGAAACTGATTTTAAGGATTTTTCCTCCGTATGAATTGGCAGAGGCGGCATTGTGCGCCAATGACCAGGAAAAATTCAGCGCATATCACGATTATCTTTTTGCCAATAATGACAAAATCCAAAAACTGGATGATTTAAAAACATTTGCCAAGACAGTCGGCCTGAATGAAAGCGATTTTAATCAATGTTTAGATTCGCAAAAATACAAATCAAGAGCAGAGGATTGGTATAATCAGGGAGTAAGCGATTTGCAAAAAGCAGGAATTGCGCAAGATAAAATCGGCACGCCTGCATTTTTCATCAACGGTGAGCCGGTTCTCGGTTTAGTGCCCTACGAAGATTTGGCAAAAATAATTGAAGAAAAATTAAGCCCTTGACTTTTAGAATCAAAGGGAGTATAATACAAGTAATAACTAAAAAAATAAAAATATGATTTCCAAAACACAAAAAGAAACAATCAAAAAGTTTTTTGAGGCGATTGACAAAGTTTTGCATTCGCCCGGAGATTTGTGCGATTTGGGTTTGATAGTTTCAGACAAAATTAAAATCAAGGATTTAATAGACCTCACTCCTTATCCAGAAAGAGTTGGGGTTTTTAATTCGTCAGAAAAAACTAATTCAAACGAATTTTTGCAAGAGTTGGTTGAATGTTTTAAAAATAAAAAATGGCTTTTAGTGGAATTAAAAGACGGGTATCTGCCGGGCAGAATTTATAACCAACTTCGGCTTTTATCTATCCAAAACAGATTGCAAATTTTTGATTTAATTGGCAAACAAGAGGCAGTAGATTTGAGAATGCCCGAAGAATCAAGAATTGTATTTTTGATTAGCCAAGAAAACCTATCTAAAATACATAATGCCAATTTTATAAAATTATTCGGACCAGTAATAAAAATTTAATCTAATCAAAATTATGGCAAAAGAAAATTTTCCCAAGGGGATGTTTAAAGAGGGAGCAGAGATAGAACAGGATAAAAATCTGGAAATTTTAGCGACAACGCGTCCGGATGTTGCGCAAATCATCAAAGAAAATCCGGATATTTTTGATTTTGTTGTAAAAAAAGAAAAAGAAAAAGATGTGGAAACTGGCCAAGAAAAAGAAGTGGAAAGAAAATATATTAAAGTTTTGGGTGTTGAATTAGAAGTCAATGAAGAAGGTGAGGGGACGCAGTTTAGCGCGAAAGATTTTGAGGGGTTTGCGATTGATAAAAAGGCGATAGAGCTTATGAAAATAATGGCAACTGGAATAAAATTAAACCAACCTCCTTTAATAGAGGGACCGACAGATACAGGCAAATCAAAAACATTGGAATTTTTATCTTATTTAACAAATCATTATTTGCTTTATCAAAGTTTTTCCGGCCAGACCGATGTTACTGAATTAATCGGGAAATATGTGCCGGCAGTTGAAGATGTAAGAATCCGCTTCGAAAAACTTCTTGAAAATAAAAAGAATTTAAAGCCAGACACAATAAAAATTCTGCAAAAGTTTGAATCTGACCCGAATAGATTTACTTTGTCGCTTGAAGAATGTAAACAAATAGCGCTTTCCGAATCCTTGATTCAGCCGGAAAATTTGGAAAAATTACAGTGGAACTGGTCAGACGGTACTGTTCCAAGGGCTATGAAATATGGTAATGGTCGCGGATGCTGGCTTTATTTTGATGAATTAGGCGCTGCTGAACCGCAGATTTTAGTTAAATTAAATAGAATTTTTGGCGGAAATTTTGCCAGAGTGACAATCACAGAAAATAGCCAAAATCCGGACATAGAAGCGACTTATCCTGATTGGCACCAGAGAAAGGGAGAATTAAATCAGTTTAGATTGGTTGCCACAACCAATCCTCCTTCTTACGCGGGCAGAGAGCCGTTTGAAAAGGACTTCATCAGAAGGTGGGTTTATCAGAGAATTGGGCGATTAGATAAAGAAACTTTTTTAGCTCGTCTGGACTTTGTCGGCCATAAAAGAAAATCAGAATCGCCAGAATTGAAAAAACAAAAACTATCAGAAGGCATAGATTTAGAAAAGATACCGGAATTGGACCATATTTTAAACTTGGTTATTTCAGAGTTCCGCGAACAAGCCCAGATGAAATTAGACAGCAAGGAATGGGAGAGAGGCGAACAGGAATTCAGGTTTGATGATTTTTCCGATGCTTTGCGAGTTCAGAAATATTTAAGGGAAATGCAGGAAACAGATTTAATTGAGACCCTGAAAGACGCCATAAGGTTCTATTATTTGGGTAAAATTGAAGCTTCTGTGCCGTTTGTTTTTAATGTTGATTGGGATGAAAAATCCAAAACCGCCAAAGAAAAAGGAAGCAAAAAAATGACTGCCAAGGATATAGAAAATGCACAATCAGAAAGGGTTAAAGAATTGGAATTGCTGCTTAATGAAATTTTGGAAGGCAGGACTGGTCCGAAAATTGACGGTAAAAGCATAAAGAAAAAGATTGAAGAAGAAATAGAAAATTTGAATCCGGAAATAAAAATAAACGCCCTGCTTGATGAAATAAGAGAATTAAAACGAGGGGTTTGGGTTCCGGAAAAAACAGAAGATTGGAGCGAAATCCAACAGCGAATAAAGGATTACGAAGATACAATTAAAAAAACAGAAGAAATAGAAAAATCAGCCGAAGATAACAAAGATATTCAAAAAAGAGTTGCGCTTTTGGAAAAGGCCAAGAAAGAATATCAAAAAATCGGGAAAACCGTCTTGCAAATTCAAGATAGAATCGCGCAAAAGAAAAAACTTGAGTCAGAAATAAAATTTGATTAAAATTATGCGTTCTAAAGAAAAAATCCCCCAAACAGAGGAAAAAGGGATAATTTTATCCCAGATTAACCTTTGTTTACAAGAAATGAAAGAGATAAGATATAATTTAGACAAATGGAACAAGCTTACATTGGAACAAATGAAAGAATTCGCCGCAGAAGTGAAGGAATTGCAGCAAAAGAAGAAGAGAATAGAGAAAGGAGCAACAGCAGAAACAATAATTACAGGTACAAACAAGGAAACAAACCAAGAAATAGAGTTCAATCTGGAAGCAGAAAGACAAACATGGCAGACCTTTTACGAGAATCATAATTTCAAGGATAAAGTAGAGATTCCCGAATTATTCTTAACCGAAGAACAAATCAAAGAAATCCAGACCCTGATTGAACAAGGGTTCGTGGATAAGTGCGCAGTAATCCCAGACCATCTGACTTACCAAGAGCTTTTACCTGAAATGGCAAAGGAGTATGAGGAAACGTATCAAGGAAGCAATTTTAAAGAAGACAAGGGTTTTGATGAATTGGACAAACTCGAAACCCCTCAACTACGCTCTGGACAAGCCAACCAACAATATCGCCTCATCTTCTTTAAAAAAGCCCAGAATCTCGGAGATGATACAATACTAAAGCAAACAAAAGGCAAATCACCGGACAAGATGGATGAATATCTAAAAGAGATCAATAAAAAACTAAATACAGACATCCAAGGCATATCCTTAAAAGATTATCTGGTTACGCAGAGACAGATATTTGAAACAGAAAACAAGCATATGGATGAACAAGGTTGGACATGGTGTCTTAAGAGCAGATTTAAGAATTCTGGTCGCGTTGTCCATGCGGGCTGGAGCCCCGACCATCGTCAGTTGCAGGTCCACTCCAGTGATGCTTCTGGTTCCGGTTCCCACAGTGGCTCGCGCCTCTCTCGAAGTTTTCCCGCCGAAGGCGGGACAAGTGGAATAAAGTAGCTTGGAAATTGGGTTTTTGGTTTTCGTTTGGAGTTTGGGGTTTGGGGGTTGGATAAAAACGGCTAATGAAATCGGTCCCGACCAAAGTCGGGATAGCGATTCGCCGAGAAAATTAACAAAACTTCTGGCTTGTTTCTTAAAAATAATTCAAAGAAAGACATTTTGTTTTTCTTGGTGATTCGGACAGGACAAGCGAATTTTTCTGGTCGCGTTGTCAATGCGAACTGGAACCCCGACAATCGTCAGTTGAATGTCAACTCCAATGATGCTTCTAATTCCAATTCCAACAATGGCTCGCGCCTCTCTCGAAGTTTTTTAATTTTCATTTTTTACATATTTTATCCAGCCCCCGACCATTTTACCAATTTCAATTGTTTTCTCGGAAATTGTTAAATATTGGGTCGTACTTAGAAGATTCAACTCAAAAGAAATTCTGATTAATGTTTTAAATAATTCTGTTTTTGCATTCAATTTTTGCAGACAAGGTTCTTTTATGACTTTAGGCAGAGAATTGGCCAAAAAGATTTCTTCCAGTATGCTTAATAAGGTTTTTTCCATTATTTGGCCCATAGAATATCTTTCTTTTTTAGGAAAATATTTAAGATAGCGGAATAATAACTTATAGACCTCACTAGTTTTTTCTACGAGCGGAATTTCTAATTTTTGATGAAGATTTATCATAATGTTTTTAATAAAATTATATGTTTAGAAAATCTACTTTTGGCTTGGCAAAAATTTAAATCAGGGAAAGCCGGAAGAGAAGAAGTAAAAGAATTTTGGTTTCATTTAGAGAATAATTTATTTAATCTTTTTAATGAATTAACGACAGATGAATATCATCATAGTAATTATAAGTCATTTTTTGTAAAAGACCCCAAATTAAGAGAAATTCATAAAGCAAAAATAAAAGACAGGATTGTTCATCAGGCGGTTCATCAAATCTTAGTCCCAATCTTTGAGCCAATTTTCATTTATAATTCTTATAGCAGCAGAAAAGGGAAAGGTTGCCATAGGGCAGTTTCTAAATTCAAAGAATCCATAAAGAAAGCAACTAAAAACAATCAATATAATTACTGGATTGTAAAATGCGATATTGAAAAGTTTTTTAACAGTATTGACCATCAAATTCTGATTAGTTTGATTGAGAAGAGGATAAAAGATAAATTGGCGTTAAAGCTGATTGGAGAAATTATTTCAAGTTTTAATTTGAAATTAGGTAAAGGACTTCCATTGGGCAATACCACCTCGCAATTATTCGCCAATATTTATTTAAACGAATTGGATAAATTTGTAAAAGAGAACTTAAAGATAAAATTTTACATAAGATATAACGATGATTTCGTTTTAATTCATCAAAGCAAGAAATATTTAGAAAAAAACGTTTTCGAAATCAGAGAATTTTTAAGAAATAATCTGAAATTAAACTTACCGGAAAATAAAACTATTTTCAGAAAGTATTCTTGGGGAACAGATTTTCTCGGTTATGTTGTTCATCCGAATTATGTTTTGCCGAGAAAAAGGAACAGAAAAAGATTAGTAGAAGTCATCCAAAAAAGATTAAAAGGTTTTAATGAAGGAAAAATCGCATATTGTTCTTTGTTTGGAACAGTAAATTCTTATTTGGGGCTTTTAAAACATTCTAATAGCTATAATCTACAACAAAAAATAAAATATCTAACTTACTTTAATTTATATGTCCGAGATATTTAAATTAGGAAATGGAAAAGAGGAAAAAACAACACCAGAAATGGAAATTAGTCCGGAAATTTTAAGGCGTTTGAAAGTTATCGCCGAAAGAGTGGGCGGAGATTTTGGTTTGAAAATAGAAATAGGACAAGCCGGCAGCGGAAGCTCTTTCAATCCATTAGAGAATAAAATCACTTTTGACCCAACGCACATCAAAGAAAATTCGGAATTGGCAGAATTTATTGCTGCTCACGAAGGAGGACACAGAGCAATTACTCGGGGACCGCACGAAATCGGCTTAAAAGACGAAAAAATTGAAGAATTTTATTCTCAACTTGGCTTTGCCTTTGGTCAGAACTCCTGCGAAGACCCGGCTGATAATAATTGGTTCAGCAATAAATTTGAAGGGCTAAGAGAGCCGGTTAAAAATGTTTACGACAAACAATTGGAGCAAGAAAATATTCCATTGGGATTGGACCATCCTGAAGTCAAACAAGCAATCGCAATGCTGGGTTATATTCCGCGTTTTGTTTATTTTGGGTCGGAGATTATCAGGGACTGGCATCAAAATAAATTTTCTTCCGAAATAAATCCAGAGATTAAAAAGGCGCTGGAAAAAACAAGAGAAAAATACCAAGAATATTTTAAAGATATTCCCTCAAGCGAAAAAACCGAAAAAGAAACAATTGAAAAAGCCAGAGAGCGGTTCGTAATTTTTTCGCAGGATGTTTGGCCGGAAATGAAAAAAATCGTGGAAATGGATATAAACGATGAAAAATTAAGGCAAATGGCGGGAAAAATGATGGATGATATCTTAAAAAATCTTGATAAAAAATCAAAAAAAGAATTAAAAGACGCAATGAAGCAAGGAAAGGATGCAATGAAAAAAGAAAAAGAACAAGAAGAAAAAGGAAACTTGCCATTGCCAATGGATAGATTGTCGGAGAAATTAAAAGAAAAACTCCAAGAAATTTTTGACAAATTAACAGACGAGCAAAAAAAAGAATTGGAACAAAAAGCCCAAGACAATTTGGAAAAATTGGAAGACAAGCTAAACAAAGAGAAAGAAGGAAAATTGAATTCAGATAAGCCAGAAACTCATCAGGAAAGAAGGGAGAGAATTGAAACAGAAAAAAGAGAAAGGGAGGAAAAAATAAAAGAAGAAAAAGAACTGGAAAAAAGCAGAGAGGAATTGAAGAAAAAAATAGAAAAAGAAATGAGCGAATATGACAAATACTATCAAGAAGTAAAGCCGATTATTGAAGATTTATATCAAGAACTGCAGAAAGTTTTTTTACCCCAGAGGCATCCGCGATGGAAAAAGGGTTATCCTTCGGGCAGCCGTTTGGACTTATTAAAAGCAATGCAATTTGAAGCGGACAAATCAAAATATACAGAAATCTGGGAGAGAAAAACCATTCCACAGAAGATTGATTATAAGTTTATTATACTGGTTGATATGTCCGGTTCTATGGGAGAAGAATGCAATTATAAGAAGATAAAAGAAACATTCAAGGGATTGATAGTTTTGTCCGAGGTCCTCAATCGTATTGGCATCAAACATGAAATAGCGGGATTTAGCGGAGAAATCGGAGTTAAAATATTTAAAGACTTTAAAGAAGAATTGGACAAAAAAACAAGAGATAAAATCAGTTCAGTTTTAACCAAAACAGGAGGCGGCACACCGACTGCCCGAGCCACAGAATTTGCTTTTGAAGAATTGGGAAAAAACAAAGGCAAGGATAATTTTTTAATTACTTTAACCGACGGCCAGCCGGATTCAAGCGAGTCGCTTAAAGAAATTATTAAAGAGATTAGAGAAAAAACCAGTCAAAAACTTGTTGGGTTGGGCCTTGGCGAAAACACAAAATTTGTAGAAGAGTTTTATCCCGCTGCCAAAGGAAATATCAAAGTTGAACAATTACCCAAATTTTTAGCCGAACTTTTAAAAGATATGATAAGAAATCCTCAAAAATACTAATTTTTATGAAAAAAGAATCTTTAGAACAATTAAATAAACAACCCGATCTTTCTCCCGACCTTCAGCAGCAGCTGGAACAGATAAAGAATCGTCTACAAGAAATGAAAGAGATAAGATACAATCCAGACAAATGGAACAAGCTTACATTGGAACAAATGAAAGAATTCGCCAAGGAAGTAAAGGAATTGAGGAAACAGAGAGACAGAATAGAGAAAGGAGCAACAGCAGAAACAATTACAGCAAAAAACAAGGAAACAAACCAAGAAATAGAGTTCAATCTGGAAGCAGAAAAACAACGATGGCAAACCTTCTACGAGAATCATAATTTTAAGAATAAGGTAGAGATTCCCGAACTATTCTTAACCGAGGAGCAAATCAAAGAAATCCAGACCTTGATTGAGCAAGGATTCGTGGATAAGTGCGCAATAATTCCCGACCATTTATCTTACAAGGAATTGCTGCCGGAAATGGCAAAGGGATACGAAGAAACATATCAAGGAAGTAATTTTAAAGAAGACGGCTCTTTTGCCGCTTTGGACCAGCAGGAATCAGTCAAACAACCAACCTACCGTCTCATCTTCTACAAGAAAATTCAAAACCTTGATGACGATAAGATTCTAAAAGCAACAAAGGATAAATCACCAGATAAGATGGGTGAGTATCTAAAAGAGACCAACAAAAAACTAAATACAGACATCCGGGGCATATTCTTAAAGGATTATCTGATTATGCAGAGACAGATATTTGAAACAGAAAACAAGCATATAGATGAAAGCAGCTGGTCATGGTGTCTTAAAAGCAGATTTAAATCTGGTCGCGGTGTCGATGCGTACTGGGACCCCGCCCTTCGTCAGTTGAGTGTCTACTCCGATGATGCTTCTTATTCCGATTCCGACGATGGCTCGCGCCTCTCTCGAAGTTTTCCCGCGTAGCGGGACAGGTGTTGTGGAAAAGTAGCTTGGAAATTGGGTTTTTGGTTTTCGTTTGGAGTTTGGGGTTTGGGGGTTGGATAAAAATCCCTTCGGGGATTTTTTGTTTTGCGGTATAATAAAGACATGGATAAAAAGCAAGCGAAAGAAAGAATAGAAAAATTAAAGAAAGAGATTTGGAAGCACAGTTATAAGTATCACGTATTAGATGAATCGGATATTTCTGATGCTGCTTTTGACACTTTAAAAAACGAGCTGGAAGAATTGGAATTAAAATTTCCTGATTTAATCACCCCTGATTCTCCGACTCAAAGAGTAAGCGGCAAACCATTGAAAAAATTCGAAAAATTCCATCATTCCCATCCCATGCTTTCGTTTTTTGACGCCTTTAGTCACGAGGAAATGATTGATTGGTATGAGAGAAACGATAAAATTGTCAAAAATTTTAGCAAACACGGGTATTATTGCGAATTGAAAATTGACGGCTTGGCAATTGAACTGGTTTTTGAAAACGGAGTTCTGAAAACCGGAGCAACGCGCGGGGACGGAGAAATTGGTGAAGATGTGACCAATAATTTGAAGACCGTGGCGAGTATTCCCTTGAGATTGTTCGGCAAATATCCAAAAACATTGGTAGTCAGGGGTGAGGTATTTTTGAGCAAGGAGGAGTTTGGGCGAATCAATAAGGAATTAGAGAAAAGAGGAGAAAAAACCTATGCTAATCCGCGAAATTTGGCAGCTGGTTCAATTAGGCAATTGGACCCGAAAATAACTGTTAGCCGCAGACTGGATTCATTTGCTTACGCTGTTGAAACCGATTTAGGGCAAAAAATGCACGAAGAAGAGCACAAAATTTTGAAAGAATTCGGATTCAAAATTAATCCACACAATAAGTTTTGCAAGGACTTGCAAGAAGTGGAAAAATTCAGGAATTACTGGGTAGAGCACAGAGAAAAATTGGATTACGAGATAGACGGAATTGTGGTAATTGTGAACAACAATAAAACCTTTGCGGACCTGGGAATAGTGGGCAAGGGCCCGAGAGCTGCGATTGCTTACAAGTTTTCTCCAAAAGAAGCCACAACCATTGTTGAGGACGTGATTTGGCAAGTAGGCAGAACAGGAGCTTTAACACCAGTGGCAGTTTTAAAGCCAGTGGAAGTAGGAGGGGTGACAATCAGCCACGCTACTCTGCATAATTTTGACGAAATTCAGAGATTGGGCGTTAAAATAGGGGATACGATAATTGTTGGTCGCGCCGGTGATGTGATTCCCGATATTAAACAAGTCCTGAAGCATTTAAGAACCGGCAAAGAAAGAGAAATCAGAGTTCCTTCAAAATGCCCGATTTGCGGCTCAAAAGTTTTAAAAATCGGAGACGAAGTTGCTTATAAGTGTTCGGACAAAAATTGCGGAGCGATTTTAAGGGAAAAAATTTATCATTTTGTCTCCAAAAACGCTTTTGATATTGTGGGCGTTGGTCCGAAAATTGTTGATAGGTTTCTGGACGAGGGATTGATAAAAGACGCAGCTGATTTATTTTTCTTAAAAGAACAGGATATTCAGCATTTGGAGCGGTTTGCGGAAAAATCAGCGTCAAATATCATTAATTCAATTCAAAGCAGAAAAGAAATAAAACTGGACAGATTTTTATTTGGTTTGGGCATTCCGCAAGTTGGGGAAGAAACTGCTTTTGATTTGGCAAAATATTTAGGAAGTTTGGAAAAAATAAAGAACACCTCAATTGAGGAATTAGAAAGGATACAAAATATCGGGCCAAAAGTTGCAGAATCAATTTATAAATGGTTTAGAGAAAAGAAAAGTTTGGGATTTTTGCAAAAATTAAAAAGAACTGGTATAAAGATAATTAAAGAAAGAAAAAGAAAAATAAATCCGAAAATAAAGGACAAGACATTCGTTTTTACCGGGGCATTAGAAACCATAACTCGGGAACGAGCTCAGGAAATAGTCAGAGAATTAGGCGGAGATGCCTCATCCTCGGTTTCTAAAGATACGGATTTCGTAGTCGCTGGTTCGGAGCCGGGTTCAAAATATGACCAAGCCCAAAAAATAGGAGTCAAAACAATTAATGAAAAGGAGTTTTTAAAGATGATAAAATAATATGATTTCTAAAAAACAAGTTCCTCGAATATCCTCGGAACAAGTAGAACATATTGCCAAGTTGGCGAGGATTGAATTGACCGAAAAAGAAAAGGAAAAATTCACAAATGAACTTTCCTCAATTTTGGATTATGTTGAAAAGTTAAATGAAGTTGATACAAAAAACATTGAATCCATTCAGCAAATTACAGGATTAAACAATATTACTAGAAGCGATATTGAAATCCGAAATCCGAAATCCGAAATCCGAAACAATATACTAAACGAAGCGTCAAGCAAAAAAGATAATTATTTCAAAGTGCCGAAGATACTGGAATGAATTTACAAAATTTAACAATTGAATCAGCGCGCAGAGGATTGATGAAGAAAGAATTTTCAGCTGTTGAGCTGGTAAAATTTTATTTGAATAAAATCAAAAAAGAAAACAAGGAAATAAATGATTTTATCAGCACTACCGATAAATTGGCCCTGGAACAAGCGAAGAAAGTTGATGATAAAATTTCTCGACGCGAAAAAATCAAGCCGATTGAAGGAATGCCGATTGCCATCAAAGACAATATTTTAGTGGAGGGATATAAATGCACTGCCGGGTCGAAAATTTTGGAAAATTATAAAGCGCCATACGACGCAACAGCGGTTAAACGATTAAAAGAAGCTGGCGCGATAATTATTGGCAAGACGAATTTAGATGAATTTGCCATGGGTTCTTCAACCGAGAACTCGGCTTTCGGAGTAGTAAAAAACCCCATTGACAAGACCCGAGTTCCCGGCGGGTCTTCCGGCGGTTCTGCCGCAGCCGTGGCAGCTAACCATTGTTTGGCTGCTCTGGGCTCGGATACCGGGGGTTCGGTGCGTCAGCCAGCCAGTTTTTGCGGTGTAGTTGGATTTAAGCCGAGCTATGGAATGGTTTCGCGCTTTGGATTGATTGCTATGGCTTCTTCCTTGGATCAAATTGGAACAATAGCAAAAAATGTCGAGGATGCTAAATTGATTTTTGATATCATTAGGGGAACAGATAGTATGGATTCTACAACCATTTCCAATAAATTTTCAATGAATCAATTTTCAAAACTACGAATTGGGGTGCCGAAAGAATATTTTAGCGAGGGAATTAATCCCGGGGTTAAAGAAAAAATCGAAAAAGCAATAAGAAGCTTTGAGAAGGTTGGCGCGAAAATAAAAGAAATCAGTTTGCCTTACACCGATTATGCTCTGGCGGTTTATTATATTCTCATGCCAGCAGAAGTAAGCGCTAATTTAGCTCGGTATGACAGCATAAAATATGGTCTTCAAGAAAAAGGGAAAAATCTTTTAGATCAATACTTGAAAACCAGAGCCAAGGGATTTGGCGATGAACCGACAAGAAGAATAATGCTGGGAACATATGTTTTGTCAGCCGGTTACCGTGATGCTTATTATCGTAAAGCCCAAAAAGTTCGGGCAATAATCAAAAAAGAGTTTGAAGATGCATTTAACCCGCCTAGCGGCGAGGCAGGAAAAATAGATTTAATCATGACTCCAACCGCGCCAACGCCGGCATTCAAAATCAATGAGAAAAAAGACCCTTTATCAATGTATTTGTCGGATATTTATACCACTCCGGCATCGCTTGCAGGGCTTCCGGCGATTTCCGTGCCGTGCGGGGAAGTAAATAATTTGCCAATCGGTTTACAAATAATCGGTCCACAATTTTATGATGATTTTGTTTTCGATGTTGCTCAAATTTTCGGGCAATTATCCAAATAATTCCACAGACACATTGGGAGAAAGCACATATAAATTTTTTGCCACAGCAAGAAACGTCTGGCTTGATTTTAGCGCGAACGTTCTGGATTTTTATAACTCGTATAAATTCAAAGAAATTATCTTTACCCTAAAAACCATTTCAACAATTTTGTCATTATTATTTTTGGTGGGAATTATTTTTATTATAATCAAGACAATGGGAATGGGTCGTGTCGTGAAAAAATTAAAGAAAAATCAAAAACGCTGGCTGAAAATCGAGAAAAAATTGAACTCTGGACAGGAAGCAAATTACAAATTAGCAATTTTGGAAGCAGACGCTCTTTATGATGAATATTTGAAAATATTGGGTCATGAGAAAGAAAATGGATTGAGCAACATTAATGAGATTAAGATGGCCAAAGGGGTTAGAAAAAAGATTGTTGATGATAACCAATATGTTTTAACCAGGGAAGAAGCCGAAAAATCTGTTTATGCGTATAAAAAGGGGTTAGGAGAATTGGGAGTATTATAGTTGCAAATTTTTAAATTTTATATTATAGTAAGAATACTATCGCGGGGTAGAGAAGTAGTATCTCGCCTGGCCCATAACCAGGAGATCGACCGTGCAAATCGGTCCCCCGCAATCCTTCAATAAATTCAGGACAAGCACGGCAGGGTAGCTCAGTTGGTTAGACCTGCCCGCCATCGGCTATCGCCGAAGGCGATTGCAGGCGGGGCGAAGGACTTTATTTAGGCGGCGTAGCTCAGTTGGTTAGAGCACAGCACTCATAAGGCTGGGGTCAGTGGTTCGAGTCCACTCGCCGCTATATTGGACCCGTAGTGTAGCCTGATTAACACGTCTCCTTGTCACGGAGAAGATCGCCGGTTTAAATCCGGTCGGGTCCGCCCAATATTTTTTATCAAGGAATCGAGGAGCGTCAAATGTATGAATACGCAATTTTTAAGAATTACAACCGAAGACAAAATTATCCTTCAAGGAATTATTTATAGGCCCGACAAATTAGGTTCGAAGGCCTATTTACATATACACGGCATGTCCGGCAATTTTTACGAGAATAGATTTCTTGATGTAATGGCCGAAGAATTAACAAAAAATGGATACGCGTTTATGAGTATCAATACTCGCGGTCATGATGTTATTGCTGATTTTCCGATTTCCGGCCCGAAAGAAGAATATAAAAGAATCGGCGATGCTTATGAAATATTTGAAGAGTGTTTATTGGACATTAAACCCGCAATCGATTATCTTCAGCAAAATGGATATACCGAAATAATTTTATGTGGTCATAGTTTAGGAGCAGTAAAAGTAGCATATTATATTGCCAAAACCCAGGATCCGCGAATTAAAAAGTTAATTCTCATGTCGCCTCCCGACATGATTGGTCTGGCTGAAGCCGAAAGCTATCACAAGGATTTATTACAACAAGCGCAGAAAATGATATCTGAAGGACGCGGAGAAGAATTATTACCAATCGAAATATGGGATGATTATCGTTTATCGGCAAAAACTTATGTTAATTTAAATACACGCGATTATCCGGTTGATGTTTTTAATACTTATGATAAAAATAAACCTTCGATATTAAGCGAAATAAGAATTCCGACTTTTGCGTTTTTAGGCGAAAAAGACGATGCGGCTATATTACCCCAAAGAGAGGCACTGGAAACAATAAAAGCCAAAATGATTAATGCTCCGATATTCGATATTGATATTATTGAAGGTGCTCCACATAGTTATTTTGGCAGAGAAGAAATAATGGCCAAGAAAATAATTGAGTGGTTGAAGAAATCAGTAAAAAATGGATAACCTTCCTACAAATCATTCAACGGGGGTAGAATTTTTCAGGTTTAAAGATTTGCAACCGCTTAATGCAGATGGATATTTTGAATGTTTAAATCTCATCAGGTCCCTGTTTAAAGATCCTGATTTTTGTACTTCAACGCCCGGATTTTATTTTAACAGGATAACAAATAAGAACGATGATAATGGAAATTCACTCCGATTAACTTATTACACAATTGATCCAATTAAGACATCGGAATCCATTAAAGATTTTATAAATCAAAATAATAAAATAGCCATATTCAATTCTTCTGATTTGAGCAGACCGAGCCCCGATTCCTTAAAAGAACACGATCCAGAAGAATTGAGATTTAGAAATTTCTTAAACAGAAATACTAAAATATGTTTGGAAATATTAGAAAATTATGGAGAACATTCTTTTCGAGAAATAGTAACATGGTATAGGTATATTGGACTTCCCCAAAAAATCCATCCGAAATCAGTTTTTGGTCCTGTTTTCGAGAAACATAGTAACTATTTCAATGAACTAAGAAAAAATTCGTTTGATAATCAGTATTGGGAAGATTTAGTTTTCGTTCACAAAGGGAAAAATTTTGGTTTTCATTTTATGGTTAACATGATTGCGGTACCAGAGTCAGAATATAATTTTTAGTTTCGAACGAGACACACTTCACCAGTGTCTCATTTGTCTCATTTAGCTTAAAAATAGACAGACCGAGAGGCGTTGTGAGACATCGTCAAAAAGACCAAAATTTACCTTCAAAATTTGGTTCATGACCGAAACACAGCGCCAGACACATTTTTTATCGAGAGACCGAAGGGGTCGCAGGACGACAAAAAGCACGAAATTTCTGATTTCGCGCTTTTTTATTTTTTTGGTTCAGTTCTTCCCATTTTTGCTTTTTTATGTTATGATTGAGAACGTTAATCATCAATTATTTCTATATTATGATTATGTTAAAAGAAAAAGCCTTTAGAAAAATATCTATAAAACAACATCACCAAATAACCAGGAGAATTTCTAATGCATTCGATTTGTATCTATTAAGAGAATTCGAGAAAAGAGACGATGCTGATACATTACTTTTTCTATATAAAAAATTTCTTAAAAGAAGAACAGGGAAAGAACATCTTTTCCCTACGCTCGTATATATTGCTTCAGAATTATTTGAGATTAAGACGGATAACAAGTATTCAAATTTAATGCCGCTTATGACAATGACGGAAATGGCAATGTGGTGGTCATACGGCTTAGATTGGATAATCGATCAAGAAAATATGGAATCTTCTAAAGAAATCCCAGAGGTTTTAATCGCGAGTCAGTATCTTTTTTCAGAATTTACTAATTTTGATTTGCAACTTTCAGGGCCCATCTTAAATTCTTATATTATTTTATTAAGAAAGGTAATGGAAAGTTTTTGGGTAGACGGAGCTGAACTAAGGATTACCAAATATCAAAAACTTAAAGACCCTCAACGGTTTTGGAAACTTTACAATATCAGAAACATGAAGAGTATTGCGGGCGTTTTATCTCCTTTTTGTTTCGAACTCGTTTCTCAATATTTTGGATGTAATGTACCGAAAGAGAAATTATCAAGAATCGTCAAAATGATGACTCGATTTGGAGCATGTGTTCAAATCATTAATGATGTTTCTGATTTAATGATACCCAATCCAGATATTACAAGTACAGAGAAAAGACCCGTGAAGGATTATTTTGTAGATATCAGAGATGATCGGCTTACGTACCCTATTTGGTTATTGCTCAACAATACCAAGAGAGATAATCGCCGATTGTTTTTAGAAATAATCAAAAGTGCAAAAAACAAAAAATATAATAAAGGATTTGAAAAGAAAGTTTTTAACTACGTCAAAGAAAAAAGCGTTATGAAGGAAATTATTTCTTTTCTAAAGCAAGAGGAAAAGAAAATGAGAAAAGAAATAAAAAGATTGAATATTAAAAATCATGGCACAGATTTATTAAAGATTATTTCAGCGATGATTGCACATAATAAATTTATAGTACAAATTAAAAAAGATTATGCTTTATAATTTCTGGAGGGGGTAGTATCCGGCGATACAATTGGCGTAAGTCAATGAGGCCTTGCGAAGGCGAGGCTTGTGGTTCAACTCCTCACCCCTCCGTCACCATAATCGAATTGCTGGATAGATTTTTGCATAGTAACCAATTAGGTCGACCGAGACGGGTCAGGGAAAGTTCCGGAAAAGCCCAAAATTTACCTTCAAAATTTGGTTCACGACCGAAACACAGCGCCATAATAAACCCCGCTTTTTGCGGGGTTTAGGCATTGTATTGACATTGAATTTATGGTAAAATTAAGTATGCAAATCCGACCTATAAAAACGAGGTTTTTTGTTAGGTTGAATTTATTTTTGGGGCTTGTATTTTTGGCTGGTTTTGTTATTATTCTATATTCCGTCAATCCTTTTGTATCCGGTATTTTTCCAATAATATTGTTTTATGTTGCATTGGCTGGATTGCTGTTTTGCGTATTAAATCTCATAAGCATGCGTCTGAAAATTGCTTTGTGGATGAGAATTTTAATTGTTATTGCGATTATTTTCGTTTTAATTATCAAGAGTTTATGAATATCAAGGAATTAAAAGACAGAGCATTTAAAGAATTAGCGGATGTAAAAAATTCAGCTGATTTAGAAAATTTCAGAAATAAATATTTGTCCAGAAACGGAGAAATTTCCACTATTTTAAGGTCTTTAAAAGATTTGCCAATCAATGAAAGAAAAAAAATCGGCCCAGAAGTAAATCAATTAAGAGGCGATTTGGAAGAAATGTTCGAGGATAAAAAGAAGAAAATATCCCGCATAGCGGGATCCCGCTTAGCGGGACAAACTACACGGCTTGATATTACTGCTCCGGGCATTAAAATTCCGCACGGACATCTGCACCCAATTACTTTAACTCTTAGAAAAATTGAAGAAATTTTTCAGTCAATGGGATTTAAAATTATTGAAGGTTTTGATATTGAAACAGAATATTATAGTTTTGATGCCCTGAATATTCCCCAAAATCATCCAGCCCGAGACGCCTGGAATACTTTTTGGCTTAAAACAAAACCGGAAAAACTTGTATTGCGTCCCCACACCAGTCCGATGCAGATAAGGTTTATGGAAAAAAACAATCCGCCGTTCAGAATCATTGTTCCGGGCAGATGTTTTCGTTACGAAGCAACAGATGCTTCGCATTCACACACCTTTTATCAATTGGAAGGATTGATGGTGGACAGGCACATCAGCATTGCCAATTTTAAGGCGGTAATCTAGCAATTTTTGAAAAAATTGTTTGGAGAGGATGTAAAAATGAGAATGAGGCCGAGTTATTATCCATTTGTTGAGCCGGGATTTGATATTGAAATGAAATATCCAGATGGCAAATGGTTGGAAATAATGGGTGCTGGAATGGTTCATCCTAATGTTTTTAAAGCAGCTGGTTATGTGCCGGATGAATGGCAGGGCTTTGCTTTTGGTATAGGTATAGATAGAATTGCTATGATGAAATATAAAATTAACGATATTAGGTTGTTGTATTCCAATGACCTGAAGTTTCTTAATCAATTCTAAAACAATGAAAGAAGGAAGAATAGAAAAAATAAATAAAGGAGAGAAGTCAATACTTGAAAAAATAGCAGAATTTCGAAAGAAAGAGATAGAAAAGGGGCCGAATCAATGGAAAATGATTACTCCGAAATTATTACTGCCAGAAGCAATAAAGATTTTTGAATTGATAGAAAAACAGGAATTTGAGGCGGCAAAAACCGATTTAGAGCTTTTAAGGCAGGAAATAGAAAAATTGAGAGGTGGAGATAGTAAAACCGTCAACGAAGCATTTCTTACTTATTTTGACGATAAAATAATAAAAATAATATCAGACAAAGAAAATGCCGAATTTAAAGAAAAAGACAATACATGAAAATAAGCTATAATTGGCTAAAAGAATATATAAAGAGATTGCCCAAGCCGGAAAAATTGGCTGAATTATTGACTGCACATAGTTTCGAGGTTAAAAACCTCGAAAAAATCCGAAATCCGAAATCCGAAACCCGAAACGACTTCATTTTGGATATAGATATTCTGCCAAACAGAGCGCACGATTGCTTGAGCTATATAGGTGTCGCCAGAGAGTGCGCGGCACTCTTAAATTCCAAATTTCGCCCTACGGGCGACCACCCGCAGGGTGGAAAATTAGACGAAGACAAAAAATTAAAAACAGCTGATTTTATTAAAGTTGAAGTTCAAGACACGGAAGGGTGTCCCAGATATACCGCGAAAGTGATAACCGATATAAAAGTTGGAACTTCGCCAAAATGGCTTAAAGAAAGATTAGAGGCGATCGGCCAAAACACAATTAACAATATTGTTGACGCAGCCAATTATATAATGTTTGAAACCGGACAACCCATCCACGCTTTCGATTTTGATAAAATTTCAGGCAAAAAAATCATTGTTAGAAAAGCAAAAAAGGGTGAAAAAATTACCACTTTGGACAATGAAGATTATGAATTAAGTAGCGACATTTTGGTAATTGCCGATATAGAGAGCCCTTTGGCTTTGGCGGGAATCAAGGGTGGCAAAAAAGCGGAAATTACCGGCAAAACCAGAACCATTGTTCTGGAGTCAGCCAATTTCAATTATGCTTCAATCAGAAACACCTCAAAGAAAATCGGGCTAAGAACAGAAGCATCAATCAGATTCGAATACGACTTGGACCCGAATTTAGCTTCAGAAGCAATAAATCAAGTGGCGGCCCTGATAAAAGAAATTGCGGGCGGGAAAGTTGCAAAAGAAATAGTCGATGTTTATCCCAAGAAGGTTTATCCAGTGAAAATAAATCTTGACCTTAAAAAAGCCGAGCATATTATTGGCGCAGAGATTTCAAAACAAGAAGCAGTAAGCAAATTAAAATCTTTGGGTTTCGAAATAGATAATTCTTTGAAAGTAACTGTTCCGACAATTCGTCGCGATATAAAGATTCAGGAAGATTTGATTGAGGAAATAGCGCGGCTTATCGGTTATGACGACATAAAGCCAAAAGCCCCGCTCGGATTTATCGGCATAACCAAAACCGATGATGTTTTAATTATCACCAATAAAGTAAAGACAATACTCGAGGGCGCGGGATTCAATGAAGTTTATAATTTCTCTTTTGTTGGCGAAGAAGATTTACATAAAATAAAAGTTAATCCCCAAAATTATATTGAATTGGAGAATCCCTTAAGTGCGGATTTGAAATATTTGAGAAAGGATTTAATGATTAATCTTTTGAAGAATGTTAAAGACAATTACAAGCAATTTATTGGAAATGATAATTTAATAAAAATATTCGAACTTGGAAACGTATATAGCCACCCTGCGGGTGGTCAGCCGGAGGCTGAAAGAAAAATGCTGGCTGGTGCCATTGTCAGGCAAGCAGAAAAAATCAAGGGCGAGAATTTTTATGAATTAAAAGGTATTTTAGACAGCTTGTTTGTCAAACTGGGAATAAATGATTATTGGTACGATGATTTCAAGGCCACGCCGGAATATACCGATAAAGTTTTGTGGAATAAAGCTGCCGCAGCAGAGATAAAAATTGGCGATAAAGAAATTGGTTTTCTTGGAGAAATTAATTCAGATATTTTGAATAATTTTAATATCAAAAGAAAAGTGGCAATGTTCAATCTGAATTTTGAAGTGCTGCTTAATCTGGTAAGCGAGGAGCTGATTTACCAATCGCCGTCGCCGTATCCGGCTGCGGTGCGAGATTTGGCGGTTTTGATTGATAAAGGAGACCGGGTTGGCGATGTAATAAAGATAATCGATGATGCTGGCGGAGAATTGGTCCAGGATGTTGATTTGTTTGATATGTATGAAGGCGAAGAAATACCCGGTGGAAAGAAAAATTTGGCATTCCATATTGTTTTCCAGTCATATGAGAAAACACTGAAGGATGAAGAAATAGATAAAATTTTCAGAAAAATTATTAAAGAATTGGAAAAAAATAATAATTGGAGAGTAAGAAAATAACATGCCGAAATCGAAAAAACAGATTAAAAGCACCGGCTATGATGCTAAGGATATTTATGTTTTGGAGGGATTGGAACCGGTAAGAAAAAGACCGGGAATGTATATTGGCTCAACCGGCGTTGATGGTTTGCACCACTTGATTTGGGAAGTGGTTGATAATAGTTTAGACGAGGCAATGGCTGGTTATTGTACGCAGATTGGTATAACTTTACTTCCCAATGATAGAATTTCCGTGGTTGATAATGGTCGAGGCATCCCGGTTGATATTCATCCCCAAACAAAAAAATCTGCCCTGGAGACGGTAATGACCACGCTTCATGCTGGCGGTAAGTTCGGAGGTCAGTCATATAAAATCGCCGGCGGTTTGCACGGAGTCGGTGTTTCGGTTGTTTGCGCTCTATCAAAATGGATGAGAGTAGAAGTTTGTCGAGGAGGAAACATTTACGCCCAAGAATACAGTCAAGGCAAACCCAAGACAAAGGTGACCAAGATAGGCAAATGCGAGGGTTCGGGAACCAGTGTGAGCTTTGAACCAGATCCGGAAGTTTTTATAACTACAAAAAAATTTAACTGGACTACAATTTTGGATCACTTGCGACAACAAGCATATCTTACCAAAGGCGTAAAAATAATTGTTTTTGATGGTCTTCGCACGCACACTTTTTATTTCGAAGGCGGACTCACTTCATATGTAAAATATTTAAACAGAACCCAGAAAGTTATTCATCCCAATATTTTTTATGCAGAAAGAGAAAAGGAGGGAATTTTAGTAGAGACCGCTTTACAATATACCGATGACATCCAGCCGTTGGAAGTGAGTTTTGCTAACAATATTCATACTGGCGATGGTGGAATGCATTTGACCGGATTCAGGACTGCTTTGACACGGGTCTTGAACGATTACGCACGAAAAAACGGATTTATAAAAACCGAGGAAGCGAATTTGAGCGGGGATGATGTCAGAGAGGGCTTGACCGCAGTAGTAAGTTTAAAATTAAGGGAGCCGCAGTTTGAGGGCCAAACAAAGGCAAAATTGGGCAACCCAGAGGCGAGAACCATCGTGGAAGCGGTTTTTGCCGACACTTTTGAGGAATTTTTGGAGAAAAATCCCAATGACGCCAGGCAAATTTTGGAGAAATGTACTTTAGCGCAAAAAGCCAGAAAAGCGGCTAAGGCAGCCAGAGACACGGTAATCAGAAAAGGAATTTTGGACGGAATGACTTTGCCGGGAAAACTGGCTGATTGTTCTTCGCGCGAGCCAGAGGATTCGGAATTATTTATAGTTGAGGGTGATTCCGCAGGCGGTTCAGCCAAGCAGGGGAGAGACAGAAGGTTTCAGGCAATTTTGCCTTTGCGCGGAAAAATTTTAAACATCGAAAGAACCCGTTTGGATAAAATTTTGCTGAATAAAGAAGTTAAAGCATTGATTATTGCTTTGGGAACCGCGATTGCCGAGGAATTTGACATCAATAATCTGCGCTACCATAAAGTCGTGATTATGACTGATGCTGATGTTGACGGCGCGCATATCAGAACTCTGCTTTTGACTTTGTTTTTCCGATATTTTCCGCAAATCATTGAAAATGGACACTTGTTTATTGCCCAGCCGCCGCTTTACAAAGTGCAAAAAGGAAAAGAAATGTTTTATGTTTATAGCGAAGAAGAAAAAGAAAAAGCCATTGACAGAATGGACAAAGAAAAAAGCGGAGGTGTTAATGTGCAGAGATACAAGGGTTTGGGAGAAATGAATCCCATCTCATTATGGGAGACAACCATGGATCCAGCCAGAAGAACAATGAAAAAAGTCATGGTTGCTGACGCCGAAGAAGCAGACCGGGTTTTTGATGTTTTGATGGGTTCAGAGGTTCCTCCGCGCAAGAAATTCATCCAAACCCACGCCAAGAGCGTAAGGAATTTGGATATTTAAGAACTGATATTGACACGGGATTTTATTTGTAATATCCTTAATTAAGGTGGCCTCCGGGCCATTTTTAAGAACCGATTTAAAAACCATGAGTATTTTCAGTAAAATAAAAAATTATCTTGGTGAAGTTAAGGTGGAAATGAAGAAAGTTAACCTGCCGACACGGCAGGAGACGATTAAATATACTTTAATTGTCATCGGCTTAAGCGCGGCTGTGGCGATTTTTTTGGGCGGTCTGGATTTTCTTTTTGCGTTTTTAATCAGTAAATTTCTTTTATAAAATGCCGAAACAAGAAACAACAGGGGAAAGACATTGGTACGCGATTCATACTTATCCTGCGTCAGAAGACACGGTTGCTTTCAGTTTGAAACAGAGAATCGAATCATTGGGAATGGGGGACAGGATTTTTAATGTGATAGTGCCAAAAGAAAAAAAGATAAAAATAAAAAGCGGAAAGAGGGTTGTGGTTGAAGAAAAAACATTTCCCAATTATATTTTTGTGGAGATGATTGTGACCGATGATTCATGGTATGTTGTTCGAAATACTCCGCGAGTAACCGGATTTATTGGTTCGGGAATCACGCCGGTACCGGTTTCTGACGAAGAAATTAAAAAGATTATAAAGCAAGGAGTCGAAGAAGAGCCGACTTATAAAATTGATGTGGAAGTTGGCGACATTGTTAAAGTTACTGACGGACCATTCAAGGATTTCGAGGGGAAAATTAGTGAAGTTGACCAGGGTAAGGGCAAAATCAAGGTTTTGGTAAATATGTTCGGCCGCGAAACACCGGTAGAATTAGATTTTTTACAAGTAAAAAAGATTTAAATTATGTTGAAAGAAATTAAGACGAGAGTTAAATTGCAGATTCCGGCCGGAGGCGCTAATCCAGCCCCGCCAGTCGGCACTGCTTTGGGTCCGCACGGAATTAATCTTCAGGATTTTTGTGCAAAATTCAATGAGGCGACCAAGGACAAAATGGGAAACATTATTCCTGCGGAAATCACGGTTTACACTGACCGGACTTTTGAATTTAAACTGAAAACGCCCCCGGCGTCAGATTTATTGAAAAAAGCAGCGGGCATAGAAAAAGGGTCAGGGGTGCCGCAAAGAGACAAAGTTGGGAAAGTAACCAGAGAACAAATCAAGAAAATCGCCGAAACAAAGATGGAGGATTTAAATGCCAATGATATTGAAAGCGCGCGTAGAATCATCGAGGGAACCGCAAGAAATATGGGAATTGAAATAAAAGATTAAAATGAATGCAAATTATCAAGCCGCTAAAATTAAAAATAGAGGATACAATTGGGGTGATTGCTCCATCCGGAGTTGTGGAAGCCAAAGGATTGGACGCCGGAGTTAAGATACTTGAAAAATGGGGATTCAAGATAAAATTGGGCAAACACATTTTTAAAAAGGTTGATGATTACAGTGCAGGCACGCCACAGGAAAGAAGAGAAGATTTTGAAGCAATGGTTAATGACCCGGAAGTAAAAGCAATTGCTTGCGCAGAAGGCGGATACGCCGCGCCATCAGTGCTTTCAACTTTAAATTCAGAAGTGATTGATAAATTAAAAATCAAACCGGTTCTGCTTTTTGGTTATTCGGATTTTTGCACTTTTTTAAACGCTAATTTTTCTTTGGGAATCACTGGTTTGCACGCGCCGAATCTAGTCGGTTTGCCTGCGCACAAGAAAGAAACACAGGAATCATTAAAAAAATGCTTGTTAGGGGAAATGGATAAGATTTATGATAAGAAATTTTTTAATAAAGTATTAATTCCCGGAAATACCGAAGGTTATTTTTTGCCGACGAATCTTGAAACATTAACCAATCTTTTTGGCAGTAAATTTGACCCCTTGGAAAATTTTGACGGCCCGATAATTTTAGGGTTAGAGGAAGTTTGGGAAGAAAAAAGCGATGTGAGAAGAATGGTGGAAAAAATTACTCACCATAAATGTTTTAATAAAATTAAAGGAATTGTTTTGGGTAGATTTATAGGCGATAGCGAAATAGAATATACCAAGTGGGGGAAAAAGACGACTTGGCAGGATCTTTTTGTGAATATATTAAAAGATAAAAATATTCCCCTTATTGATTTTCCCGTTTTTGGACACTTGGAAGAACACAGGAAAATTTTCAGAATATTAAGGACGAAGAAATCAAAAAACATTTACAGCGACTCGTTTCTTTCCCTGCCAGTCGGCGCGAAGGCAATTTTAGACGCTAACCTTGAAAACCCCTCATTGAAATTTTTAGACCAGGCAGTAGAGTAGATTTCGTGTTATAATGGATAATATGAAAATCCATGACCTGATTATTATCGGAGCGGGGCCAGCTGGGATTGCGGCTGGGATTTATGCCAAAAATTTTGGCATTGATTGTTTAATTATTGGTGAAGAAACTGGCGGGTTGTTGAATGGTTCTTATAAAGTAGACAATTATCCGGGGATTTTTAATGTTACCGGCAAGGAATTGCTTGAAAAATTTAAAGCTCATCAGGAATATTTGGGAATTTCGTCAAAAAATGAGCGAGTAGGAAAAATTACAAAAAATAAAGACAATTTCGAAATTATTTCGGAGAACGAGAAATATGAAGCAAAGTCAATTATTTTGGCTTTCGGCACTCAGACTAAAAAATTAGAGATTAAAAATATTGATAAATTTGAGAATAAAGGCGTTTATTACCAATCCAATAATAACGCCTTTTTATTTAAAGATAATATTGTGGCAATAATCGGTGGAGCTAATTCGGCTGTGATGCGGACCGTGATGTGTGCGGAGAAAGCCAAGAAGATTTATTTGATTTACCGCAAAGACAAATTGCGAGCTGATAAAATTTGGGTGGATAAAATTAAACAATTTAAAAACATAGAAGTTATTTATAATGCCAATATTGTCGAAGTAAAAGGAAATAAGAAATTAGAAGAGATTATTTTGGATAACGGCAAAAAATTAAAAGTTGAAAGCTTGTTTGTTGAAGCCGGCAGTGTGCCAAATACAGAATTGATAAAAGATTTACGAGTAAAAACCAATGAATTCGGATATATTAAGGTTGAGAAGAATCAAGCGACAAATGTTGATGGCGTTTTTGCTGCCGGAGACATTACCACTGGTTCGAACGGCTTCCGCCAGATTATTACTGCCTGTTCCGAGGGCGCGATTGCTGCCCTGGGGATTTTTAATTTTTTAAAGAAAAAGTGATATAATGAGAATAACAGCTAACAATTAACAAATAACAAAAATATGTTTATTAAAGTAGCGATTAATGGATTTGGCAGGATTGGCAGGACATTTTTCCGTCTTGCTCATGAGCGTCACGAAATAAGAATTGTGGCTATAAATGATTTGGCGGATTTGGAAAATCTTGCTTATCTTTTAAAACACGACAGTGTTTACCGCGACTACAATCACAAAATCAGTGTTGATTTGAAACAGAGAAAATTAATTATTGATAACCAAAAAATTGACTTTTATTCAGAAAAAGATCCAATAAATCTGCCGTGGGCTGAATTGGGAATAGATGTGGTTGTGGAATCAACCGGATTTTTTGAAAGTTTCCAGGGAGCAAGCGCTCATCTTAAAGCAGGAGCAAAAAGAGTAGTGATTACCGCTCCGGCCAAAGATGATGACGAGACTTATAAACTGGGCGCAACGGTTTTATTGGGCGTGAATGAAAAAGATATGGCAAAAGTGAAAATTACTTCCAATGGTTCTTGCACAACGAACGCTGTTGCTCCGGTGGTTGCAATTCTTTCCGAAAATCCAGGAATCAAGAAAGCAATTTTAAATACTACCCACGCCTATACCGCAACCCAAAGGATTGTTGATGGTCCGGATGCCAAGGATTGGAGAAGGGGAAGGGCAGGCGCGATTAGTTTGGTGCCCTCAACAACGGGCGCGGCAGTTGCCGTAACCAAAGCAGTAAAAAATTTGAAAGGAGTATTTGACGGCATTGCCATCAGGACTCCGGTTCCCACTGTTTCTCTGGCTGACATTACTTTTGTGGCGAATAAAAAAACCTCGGTTGAGGAAATAAATAAAATTTTAATTGAAGCCGCAAGAAAACCACATTGGCACGGAATTTTAAGGGTAACAAATGAGCAATTGGTTTCCTCCGATTTAATCGGCGACCCAACCGCAAGTATTGTTGATTTGAATTTTACCAAAGTGATTGGCGATGATTTGGTAAAAGTTCTTGCCTGGTATGATAACGAATGGGGCTATTCCGCGAATTTAGTTGAACACGTAATTAAAAGCGGAAGATTAATTCACCCTGTTAAATAGTCGCTTTGCGACTCCCGCTACGCGGGATTTAACGGGGTAAATAAACATATGATTTATTTAGGAGCTGATCACGGAGGATTTAGTTTTAAAGAGAAAATTAAGGGATTTTTAAACGAACTCAAAATCGAGTATCAGGATTTTGGCAATACGAAATTTGAAGGCGATGATGATTTTGTTGATTATGCAATATTGGTAGCGAAAAAAGTTGCGGAAACAAACGGAAAGGGGATTCTTTTTTGCACCAATGGACTTGGAATGTGTGTTACCGCAAATAAGATTAAAGGAATAAGAGCAGTTGTTCCGACAACAAAAAAAGTTGCCCAGCAATCAAGAGAACATTTAGACGCAAATATTTTATGTGTTGGTGAACACGTGGTTTCATTTCGCGAAGCAAAAAAAATTATCAAGATTTGGCTGGAAACAGAATTTTTTAATAAGGATAAATACATTAGAAGATTAAAAAAAATAGAAGAAATTGAAAAATGAAGATTGAGATAATTCCAACAATCTTAGTTCAGACATTTGAGGAAGCGAAAGAGAGGATTAAAGCAGTTGAGGATTATGTGGATTGGGTCCAACTTGATGTGATGGACGGGATTTTTGTAGAGAATAAAACCTGGAACGAGCCGTTGGACTTGCGAGATTTTAAAACAAGAGTGAAATTAGAAGTTCATCTGATGATTCAGAAGCCGGAAAAGGTGATTGATGATTGGCTGGAAGTGGCGGATAGAATAATTGTTCATTGCGAGGCATCCGAAAATATCAAAGAGATAATCGAGAAAGCCCATAAAAATAAAAAAGAAATCGGTATAGCTTTAAATCCGGAAACGCATCCGACTGTTATTGAACAATTTTTACCCCGCCATGGCAAGGGACGGGGTAAAAAAGATTTGGACTTGGTTTTATTGATGTCTGTCCAGCCGGGAAAAGGCGGGCAGGAATTCAAAGATTGGATTTTGGAAAAAGCGGATTATTTAAAACAAAAAGGATTTGAAGGCAACATTGAAGTAGATGGCGGGATAAACGAGAAGAATATTAAAGAAGCAACTGAACATGGTATCAATTTAATTTGCGTAGGAACACATATTTATCAAAGCAACGATATTGGGGAAATAATAGAAAAATTAAAGCAGTCAATATAATTTATGAAAAATTATGATTTTATCGCTATCGGCGATATTGTCACCGATGCTTTTATTAAAATAAAAGAGGCGACAGTTGAGGATGGAACTGACGGTGGAACAAAAATCTGCATGCGTTTTGGCGACAAAATTCCCTATGAGGATGTTTATATTATTCCGGCAGTCGGCAACAGCTCAAATGCTTCTGTAAGCGCCTCGCGGCTTGGATTAAAAAGCGTTCTTGTTACCAATCTCGGAGATGATTATTACGGCAAAGAGTGTCTTGATGTCTTAAAAAAAGAAAAAGTCGGAACAGAATTCGTAAAAATTCAAAAAAACAAAAAAACCAATTACCATTATGTCCTTCTTTTTAATGAAGAGAGAACAATTTTAATAAAGCACGAGGATTTTGCGTATTCGCTTCCCAAAATCAAGAGCCCGAAATGGATTTATCTTTCATCATTGGGTCCCAATTCTCTGGCTTTTCATTTGGAGATAGAAAAATATCTGAATAAACATCCCGAAGTCAAACTCGCTTTTCAACCGGGAACCTATCAGATAAAGCTCGGGACATCGGCATTGGCGGGAATTTATAAAAGAGCCAATCTTTTTTCCTGCAATAGAGAAGAATCGCAAAGAATTTTAGGGGTTAAAGAAGACGATATTAAAAAATTGCTTCAAGGGATACACAACCTCGGGCCGAAAATCGTGGCGATTACAGACGGAAAATTGGGTGCTTATCTTTATGACGCCCGCCTGCCGGCGAGGCAGGGAGATAAAATGTGGTTTATGCCGCCGTATCCTGACCCCAAGCCGCCCATTAATCGTACTGGCGCTGGCGATGCTTTTTTTTCAACATTTATCGCAGCGATTTTACTAGGCAAGAGCGTTGAAGAGGCGCTGAGGTGGGGGCCAGTTAATTCTATGTCCGTTACCCAGCAGATGGGAGCCAGAGCAGGATTGCTTTCCCGGAAAAAACTTGAAGAACTTCTCTCAAAAGCGCCCGCTGATTATAAGCCGAGATTAATATAAAAAAATATTCATTTATGAATCCATTGGACATAATGGAAAAAGCGCAAATTGGAAGATATGCCGTTGGTCAATTTAATGTTTCTACTGACGAGCAGATAACCGCCATAATCGAAGCGGCGAAAAATTTAAATTCGCCGGTAATTATCGGCACCTCGGAAGGAGAGAGAGATTTTATCGGGGTGGAGCAGATTGTAGCTTTGGTTGATTCCTGGCAAAAAGAATCGGGTTTGTTGATAATTTTGAATGCCGACCATTGCAAAACATTTGAAAGCACAAAGCAAGTGATTGACGCCGGTTACTCGTCTGTGCATTTTGATGGTTCGGAGCTTCCGTTCGATAGAAATGTGGAAATTAGTCGAAGAATTGTTGAATATGCGAAGAGCGTGAACCCGAACATAATTGTGGAAGGAGAGCTGGGATATCTACCGGGCGGCTCCGATATCCACGGCGAAGTAAAAATAAATGTTAAAGATTTAACCGTGCCCGAAGAAGCAAGAGATTTTGTCCAAAAAACAAAAGTGGACAGTCTGGCAATTGCCATTGGCAATATCCACGGCATGAAAGCAGATGCAGCAGACCCCCATTTGTATTTGGATAGATTGGAAGACATTAAACGGGCAGTGCCGAATGTTTTTCTGGTTTTGCACGGCGGTTCCGGGACGCCGGAAAACGATATTAGAGAGGCGATTAAATTGGGAGTAATAAAAATAAATATCAATACCGAAATTCGGCTGGCATACAAAGAAGCATTGAAGAAATTCTTGGAAGAAAATTTAGACGAACTCAAAACCTACAAAATTCTCTCTCCGGCAATGGAAGCGGTGAAGAAAGTCGTGGAGAATAAGATAAAATTGTTTGGTAGTCATAATAGGGCTTGATTTTGAAATTAGGGTTTGATAACATAAAAACACCATGGAATTGGAACTGAAAGCACAAACAAGAGAAGATGTTGGAAGAAAAATAAAATCCCTTCGCAAAAAAGGGATTATTCCTGCTGTGGTTTACGGCTCTGGCCACAAGCCAATTTCAATTCAAATTGATTACAAAGAATTTGAAAAAATTTTTGAGAAAGCCGGAGAAAGCACATTAATAAATCTCAAAATCTCCGCCAAAGGCGGATCCGCCTCGGGCGGAGAAAATAAGAATGTTTTGATTCACGATATTGCCAAAGATCCGGTTAGCGGCAGATTCATCCATATTGATTTTTACCAAGTGAGAATGGATAAGGCGATTAAAGCGGAAGTGCCATTGGTTTTTGTCAACGAGTCGCCGGCAGTCAAAACATTAGAAGGAATTTTGGTTAAAAACATTACCGAAGTTGAAGTTGAGGCCCTACCAAAAGATTTGCCGCACGAAATCAAGGTTGATATTTCTGTTTTGGATTCTTTTGACAAACATATCAGGGTTAAAGATTTAATTTTGCCCCAAGGAGTCAAATTGCATCTGGATGCAGATGAGGTTATTGTTTCGGTAACACCTCCGAGAAAAGAAGAAGTCCCGACCGCGGTCGGGACCCCGACAGAGGTCGGGGAAAAACCAGCAGAAGCAGTAGTCGAGCCAGAATTAGCGGGCGAGCCCGCTTCGACTCAGCGAGGCGGGCCACAATCCGAAGGTTTGGGCGGGGAGAAAAAATCAAAGTAACAAATGATTAAGTTTCAAAAACTTAATATCTTGTTGTTAATAGCCATTCTAATGGCTTTTAATATCAGTGCAATAAATTTTGCATCAGCCGAGGTTTCGGTTGATTTTGACAGCCAGCAGCAGGAAGCAGAGGCAAAATTACAGGAATTGGAAGATAAAATCAATCAATATCGAAATGCGATATCGCAGAATCAGCAAAAAGCAAAATCATTAAAAACAGAAATTGCGATTTTGGACGATGAAATAAATGCCGCAGAATTGGAGATACAAAGAATTGAGCTGTTGATTAAAAAACTGGATAAGCAAATCAGTCAAAAAGAGGCGTCAATTACTGAAATCGAACGCCAGATGGATTTGGAGAGAATGACTCTTGTCGAATTAATACAAGAAATCAGGATTTACGACGATGTTTCATTTTTAGAGGTGATTTTGGGCAGGAATCAATTATCGGATTTTCTTTCCGAATTGCGCTCGTTGGAGAATTTTCAAAGCCAGATACAGGATAAGCTGGATGAGATATCGGCGATGAAGCAGAATTTAGAAAAAGAAAAAAGCGATTTAAGCGATGAGAAAGAAGAACAGATATCTTTAAGGGTTTTACAAAACGAACAAAGGATAAATTTGGAAAATAAAAAGAAAGAAAGAAAAAATCTGCTTGATCAGACAAAAGGTCAGGAGAATTTATTCACGCAATTAGTGAAGAAAACCCAGTTGGATATCGAGGCGGTTAAAAATAAACTTTATTTTTTAAAGGGTTTGGTTGGCGATGGCTCTTTGCGTTTTGAGGATGCGTACAAATATGCCAAGTTTGCGTCAATTTATACCGGAGTAAGACCAGCTTTTCTTTTGGCAATTTTAAGTCGGGAATCGGAATTGGGTAAAAATGTTGGCACTGGTTCTTGGAGAATAGATATGAAGCCAAGCCAGCAGCAATATTATTTGCAAATTTGCCGGGAATTAGGAATTGATCCGGATCAGTATCCGGTTTCCAAAAAAGTATGGTATGGTTGGGGCGGGGCAATGGGGCCTGCACAGATGATGCCAGCAACTTGGCTGGGTTATAAATCAAGAATAGTAGAGATTACGGGCAACAATCCGCCGTCGCCGTGGAACATCAAAGATGCTTTTGTGGCTTCGGCGCTGTATTTAACCAACAAAGGCGCTGACCAAAAAACCGAAGCCGCGGAATGGAAAGCAGCAATGATGTATTTGGCAGGCGGAAACTGGAACAAGTCGTATTTGTCTTTTTACGGCGACCAAGTAATGTCCCGCGCCAAAAATTTCCAAGAACAGATTGATATTTTGGAAAAAGGGTAGGAGCGCTCGGATTTATTTGTACGAAGACACATGTTGGCGCCTCCAGCGAGGCGCCACATTCTTTCTCGGTTGATTTTCTCCGACTTCGTCGGAGACCATGCAAAATCAACCTGCGAAGGGTCTTCTTAACAAACAAATCCTCGCCAAAAGGATGGGGGATGAAAATAATTTTGAAATCAAAATACTCGTTTATATGCCAAATTTCCGCTATAGCAGAAATTTGGCATATATACACTATATTAAGATTTGAATATCAAAACCGCCAAATGTGTGTGGACATTACCGCCAGCTATTGACAGATTTTTATTTTGGGTGTATAATGTAAGTAGAAAAATTAGATGTTCTTTGATATATGAATAAATTATTTCCGCAGTAAGACGAGGTAATTGCGGAGATGATTTAGATAAAAAGAGTAATGCTTCGGGATGATTTTCATCCGAGAATCCTGCTAAAAACGGATCCTTTAAGAAGCAAAACTCCCTTATAGCTGCAAAAAACAGCTAAATTTAATAAAGGAGGTTCTCATGAAGAGAATCGGTAAATTTCAGGCATTTTTGGTGAGGTTCATCTACGGGGCGCGAAAAAAGGGGATATTTTTTCCCATTATCACGTCCGTGGTCGAATCTTGGGTGATCAAGAAATTCAATTTCTTGCTCGGTTCCAAGATCTGCCCCGATGATTTATATGAAAATCGGGGCATGGATGTTGTGGGTAGCTGTGACAAGATTGCTTACTACGATTTGAAATTCTTGGCTCAAGACTTAAACGAAGTCTTCGAGATGGCCCAAAGGCAAATTGGGATGTCGTCTATGAAAGCCGAGCTCATCAAAACTGCAAAGGGGATCTTTTGGGACGCTCATCTTCTTGCCAAATCGATTGGTGTTCCAGTTCACAAATCCTGGAAGCAGTATTTGACGGAAAATTGATTTTTGGGGCTTCCTCGTCAGCCCCCTTCTTTTTTTGCATAAATTTGACATTTTATTTTAATTATGATAAAATTAAAACAAGGGTCGATATAACAAAGAAATTTAAGTGAAAATAAATTTATGGAAAGAATCAAACCAGAATCAAAACAAGAAGAGATCAGGAAAAAATTTCCTGAAATATTTAAAAAAACACAAGAATTAAAAGCAATATTGGATTGGTTTAAATCATCAAGAGCTGCGGATATTGCTCCTGATGAATTTACTAGAAAAGAACTTCATTACCCGTCAATTAAGGGGACTGACCTAAAAAGTCCCGAGGATCCCACGAGAAACATGCATATTGTAGAAGCGGCAAGGGAAAGATACATAGATTTATGCGTTACAAAATCAATAACAGAAGGATATAGCTACGGAGCCGATCCGGAAACTCAGGATATTTCAGATGAAACATGGAGATTTTTATTAGGAGGATTATCTGGAGAGGATCGTAATAAAAAAATAGATGAGATAAACAAGGAAATTGAACAAAGAAGAAAAAGGATAGAAACAGAAAAATTGGAAAAATAAAAAACCGCCCGCGAGGGCGATTTTTTATTAATATCAAAATTTTAATTTTCTTTTTGGAATTTCTTGATGATTGGCCAGAGGTTGCCGTTGAGAATGTCTTCCATATTGTGCCAATCCTTTTTTATTCTGTGGTCGGTGATGCGGTCTTGGGGAAAATTATAGGTTCTTATTTTTTCCGAGCGGTCAGCTGTGCCGATTTGCGCGTTTCTTTGCTGGCCGAGTTTCTGCATATCCTGCTGCGCCTTGAAAGCAAAAAGCCGCGAGCGCAATAAACTCATGGCTGTTTCTTTGTTTGCTGCCTGGCTTCTTTCTCTTTGCGACGCAACAACAAATCCAGATGGCATGTGCGTGATTCTGATTGCTGACTCGGTTTTATTCACGTATTGCCCGCCCGGTCCGGACGAACGGAAAGTATCAATTTTTAAATCGCCGGGTTTAATTTCAAATTCTCTTGGTTCAACATAAGGTAATATTGCAACCGATGCGGTAGAGGTGTGGATTCTTCCGCTTTTTTCTGTTTTGGGAATTCTTTGCACACGATGCACTCCGCCTTCTTGCTGTAAATACGTATAAGCATTTTCTCCGGAAATCTGCAAAACATTGTCATCCAAAATTTTTGTTTTCCAGCCCTGTTTTTCCGCAAATTTGGAATACATTCGAAACAAGTCGTTCGCGAATAAAGCGGCTTCACTGCCGCCTGCACCTGCCCGAATTTCAATAATGACATTGCTTGTCATGATTATTTTTTCTTAGCTTTAGCTAGTCTCTTTTTGAATTTGTCAACTCTTCCTGCAGCATCAACGGTTCTGCTTTTTCCAGTGTAAAGCGGATGGCAAGCGCTGCAGACCTCTACACGCATTTCCGGTTTGGTCGCTCCAATTTTAAAAATTTTGCCACAGCTGCAGTGGATTACAGCGTCTTTATGATATTGAGGATGTATATCTTTTTTCATATTGCTTTATTAATAGTATTATGATAACATAGATTCATGTCTAAAGCAAATACACAACCAATAATTTCCGAAGAACTGGCGAAAGAAATGTTTAAAGCCGGAGTATTTTTCGGACACAAAAAATCCAATCGCAATCCCAAGATGAATAAATACATCTATGGTTTAAGAAATAATATCCAGATTATTGATTTGGAAAAAACCATAGAGGGTTTGCAAGCAGCATTAGAATTTATTGCAGAAACCATTAAAAAAGGCGGGAAAATTCTTTTTGTCGGCATTAGACCCCAGTGTCAAAAAATCATTGAAGAAACCGCCAAAACTTGTAAAATGCCGTATGCTTCTTTGCGCTGGATTGGTGGTCTTCTGACCAATTTCAAAACCATTAGGAAAAGAATTGAATATTTTATGGATTTGGAAAAAAAGCGGGATGCCGGAGAATTAAAAAAATACACCAAAAAAGAGCAAAAGAAAATTGATAAAGATATCGAAAAATTAAAGAAAAATTATCAAGGACTGCGTGATTTGGATAAATTGCCGGATGCGGTTTTTGTCTTGGGAGTCAAAGGACACATGACTCCGATCAGGGAGGCAAAAAGAAAAAATATTCCCGTAATTTCTTTGGTGGATACCGACAGCGATCCATCCTTGATTGATTATGTGATTCCTTCGAATGACGAGGCAATCAGTGCGTTAAGTTTTATGTTAAAAAAAATAGAAGAAGTTATTGTATGATAACAGCTGACAATGTTAAAAATTTAAGAGATAAAACCGGCGCTTCAATGATGGATTGCAAAAAAGCGTTGGAAGATGTCAAGGGAAACGAAAAGAAAGCAATGAAAATTTTGGAAGAAAAAGAGCGTCTTACGGCAATGAAAAAATCAGAGAGAAAAGCCGAGCAGGGGATTATTGAAGCATATGTGCATAGCAATAAAAAAATCGGCGTGCTTTTGGAATTGAAATGCGAAACCGATTTTGTCGCCAAAAACGAGGAATTTAAGGAATTGGCTCACGATTTGGCTATGCATATTGCGGCTATGGATTCCCCGGATGAAAAATCTTTACTGGATGAGCCGTTTGTCAAAGATCTTTCAATCACAATCAAAAATCTTATTGAATCAAAAATCGCAAAATTAGGCGAAAACATTAAAATCGGTAAATTCACAAGATTTGAATTATGATTATCATTTTTCAAATTCTTCTTGGCTTGGGCGTGGCAGGGATTCTGATATTGGCTTTCAGGAAAATCTCTGTTCTTTTAAATTATCCGCGTCATCCTTTTGAAGAAGTTTCTTTAAAGCAGAAATTAATTAATAAAATTAAAAAGATAAAAGAGAATGCAAACCAAAGCAAAGTTTTACACAATGCTATTATTCCCAAAACAGAAAAACTTCTAAGAAAATCAAAAGTTCTCACTTTAAAAATGGACAATCTTTTAGCGAAAATTGCGAGTCATCTTAAGAAGAGGAAACAGGAAAAAGAAGAAAGCGAACAAAAGGATAATGAGATTTCAAATCTGCCATCTTAGCTCAGCGGTAGAGCAACTGTTTTGTAAACAGTAGGTCCTCGGTCCGAATCCGAGAGATGGCTAAATTCGGGAGCGTCGCATAGCGGCTATTGCAACAGACTGTAAATCTGTCGCCTCACGGCTTCGGAGGTTCGAGTCCTCCCGCTCCCATTCGACTCGCCCTCAATAAATCTCGGGCTCGCTCATGGCAAGCCACCTAAATAATGAAGGTATCAATTATAAAAAGCGAGTCGAATGTCCCGAGCATAGTCGAGGGACACTCGTTTGTGGTAAGCCATATATGTATTACGTATATATGATAAAAAATTTTAGTAATCAACTTTATGTCGGGATTACTAAAAGTTTAGAAGATAGATTAGATTATCATAATAAAAAAAGAGGTGCATTATTTACTCAAAGCGGTAATTATAAAATAGTTTTTCACGAAGAATATTTTAATTTAGCGGATGCAAGAAAGAGAGAAATTCAAATCAAAAAATGGCGTAGAGATAAAAAGGAATTATTAATAAAGAAATTCAATCAGGGATTGCCGACCAAATTTCAATAGTTTTTATCAAAAATACGAAACTATCTCAAAAATGTTATTGGGATTAATCAATAGTCAGAAATAAAATGATATGGAGGAATTAGAAAAAGATAAACCACAAGTTGAATCAGATGAAAAATTTTGGGAGATAACAGAGTTAACCAATCCTCACCACCTTACTAATAGGCGCATAGAAATAACAAAAAAGTTATTTCCTGAAGACAGAAAGAAAGAAATGCTTGGTAGTGCCGATAAAGACAAACTTGGTCGCCCCGTTCGATATTTCCGATTCATGACTTATAAAGAGCTTAAAGCGATATTATTATCTCGAGATCAAGAGTTGCAAGATCGGATAGCAAATGATGAATTTATCAAAAAATCTAAAGAAATTAAAGGTTCTTTAAAAAATTTTCTTGAGGAAGAAAAAATTTATGAGCAATTTAAAAATTCTTTCGAGGCATTATCATTAAATTTTACATTAGAAAATTATCGAAAATTTATACAATGCGAATTGCCAAGAATTAAATTATTTGAATTGCATATTTCAATGTATGGTGGCGGTGGTTATTTGGGGATTACGGGGTTGAGATCGCTCTCGGTGGGCGCGCCATATCAACCACCTGCTGATCCATCAGAAGAGAGGGGCAGGGACAAGGAAGGATTGCCAGTTGTGGAATTTTCCGTCCCGTCTGACCAAGTTTATGTTTATCCTCTTTTTAAATCAAAAACCAGGAACTTAGAAATGGAAAAGGAAGTAAACGCTCTAATTTTAAGACCAGAATGGATTGCGGACATATATAATGGAGTGCAAGATTTCGCGAATAGATTTATTAAAGATCCACAAACCGTTCTTTATGGAGAATATCAAAATCAAAAGAAACAAGGAAACATTTTAGAGTTTGACGACCATGATTATATTAACGATACTAATGTATGGGATATACTTCAAGAGTGGAAACAAAAAGAATCAATAGCGGATTTGATACCAAAGAACAAGTTAGGTGATATTGATGAAAATAATCCAGTTTTAAACGAACCATTATTTAAATAGATTTTGCCCAAGTAGCTCAGTTGGTTAGAGCGCGTTCTTGGTAAGAACGAGGTCGGCAGTTCAACTCTGCCCTTGGGCTTTATGAAAAAAGATTATATGGTAAAACTTGCTTGTGATGTTTGCAAGCGCATCAATCATTATACTCGCAGAAACAAAAAAACAATCGAGAAAAAAATAGAATTGAAAAAATTCTGCAAATGGTGTCGGAAGAGTACTCTACACAAAGAATCTAAAAAGTAATGTATTAGGCTCGTGGTGAAGTGGTATCACGAAGGTCTCACCCGTCGCTCGCGAGCGACAGGTGTCTCCAAAACTTATGTATTATGTTTATATTTTATGCATAAGTGGAATCAAAAATAAAAATTTTTATATTGGATATTCTTCAGATTTAAGAAAAAGATTTGATGAACATGTCAAAGGATTAGTTAAAACTACCAAGAATAGAAATCCGCGACTGATATATTACGAAGCATATAATGATAAATATTTAGCATTGAAACGGGAAAAGGGATTGAAAACCAGTGGTTCGGTTTATATGGCCTTAATGAAAAGATTGGGCTTTAAACATGGGTTTGTAGTTTAGTGGCAAAACGATGGTCTCCAAAACCATAGACGGGAGTTCGATTCTCTCCAGACCCGAATATTGATGACGTACTCCAACCCCGCAGCTGCGGGGTGATTCCTCCCGGGCCTGTTTTTATTTTTGCTATAATATACTTATGGAAGAATTAATTGAAAATCTAATCCGCGATGGCTATTTAAAAACACCTCTAATTATTGAGGCGTTCAGGAAAATAGACCGCGAAGATTTTGTCATTAATGAATTTAAGGAATATGCTTATGCAAATGAGCCGTTGCAGATTGGTTATGGTCAGACAATCTCCCAGCCTTTAACCGTGGCTTTTATGCTGGAATTATTACAGCCTTATCCAGGAGATAAGATTTTGGATATTGGTTCTGGGTCTGGATGGCAAACAGCCCTTTTAGCTTACATAGTAAGCCAAGGAAAACCCGCCGCAAGTCCCGATTTATCGGGACAAGCAGGCGGGCCCGCCACAATTTCGCCAAAGGCGAATTTGGGCGGGGTCTACGCGATTGACCGAATTCCGGAATTAGTAGAATTTGGCAAAAAAAATGTGGCTAAATATAATTTTCTTGAAAAAGGAATTGTGGAATTTATTTGGGGAGACGGCTCTTCTGGCTGGCCCAATGTAAACATGTATCCCGAACTTTCCGAGGGATTTGACAAAATCATCTGCGCTGCGTCAGCCGAGCAAATTCCTAAACAATGGAAAAAACAATTGAAGATTAACGGCAGATTAGTCGCGCCAGTGAAAAACAGCATTTGGCTGTCAATTAAAAAAGGCAAAGACGAATTTAAAGAACAAGAATTTCCCGGCTTCGCCTTCGTTCCATTAATATGATTAATTTACTCTTAAACAGAAAATTTATAATCGTATTTTTCGCCGCTATTTTTGTACTGCTGCTGGTTTTGCAGTTGGCCATACCGAAATGCAAGGGTGAAGAAAAATTAATAAAAATCGAAAAAGGTTTGGGTTCGGGAGAAGTAGCGCAAAAATTAAAAGACGAAGGAATAATAAAGAGCAAATGGATTTTTGTCTTATATGTTTGGGTAAGAAATTATAGCAGTCATTTACAAGCAGGGGAGTATTTATTGGATTCGCAAATGAGCATTCCCAAAATTGCCAAGACAATTGCCAAAGGCGAAGTTGCGCCGAATTATGTCAAAGTAACCATTCCCGAGGGCTGGACAAATAAGCAGATAGAAGAAAAATTGATTGTTACGGGTGTTTTGAAGGCGGACGAGAAATTGCCAAAAGAACTGGAAGGATATTTGTTTCCGGATACTTATTATTTTGAAAAGGAATCCACAAATGATGTTGTGGTTGAGAAAATGCAGGATAATTTTAATGAAAAGACCAAATCTTTGGATTTCCAGGGTCATAATATTTATGATATTTTGAAAATGGCTTCGATTTTAGAGAGAGAAGTTATCAGTGACGAAGACAGGGCGATCGCTGCGGGGATTTTCTGGAAACGGCTGGAAAACAACTATCCTCTGGAATCCTGCGCCACAATCGCTTATGTTTTGGGAGTAGAAAAATGGAGATATTCTTATGACGATACACGGATAAAATCTCCGTATAATACTTATATTAATATCGGTTTGCCGCCGACTCCGATTAATAATCCCGGCTTGTCAGCCATTAATGCGGCTCTTCACCCTCAGCAAACCGACTACAACTTTTTCCTTACTGACCCAGCTACTGGCAAAACCATTTTTTCCAAAACACTGGAAGAACATAATGCGAATAAAGTGAAATATTTGAAATAACTATTGACAGCCGATTTTTATTATAATATTATAACAATATAATCAAATAGCCGCAGATAATGGGCATCCGCCAGCTGGCGGAACTAAGTCCCATCGAGGCGAATTGGTCTGCGGTTTAACGCAGATTTTTATTTATGTTAACGCGAAAACAAAAAGAGCAAATAGTGGAGGATTTATCTGACAAAATCAAGCGTCAGAAAAGTTTGATTTTTATTGATGCCAAAGGAGTGAAAGTCGGAGACATCCAGAAATTGAAAAGAGAATTGAAAAAGGTCGAGGCAGAATACAGAGTTGCGAAAAAAACTTTGATTGATTTGGCGCTAAAAAAAGAAAAAAAAGAAATGGATATTTCCGATTTTAGCGGTTCTTTGGCAATAGGTTTGGGATACAAAGACCCCATTTCTCTGATTAAGATTTTCGCCAAATTTGCCAAAGGAAAGGAAGGTTTCAAAATTTTGGGCGGATTGGTTGAAGACAAGATTGTTGATGCGATTCAAATCAAAGAATTGTCCAGGATTCCTTTAAGAGAAGAATTATTGGCTAAATTGGTTTGGTCAATAAAAGCGCCGATTTCTGGATTTGTAAATGTTTTACAAGGCAATTTAAGAAATTTAGTTGGTGTATTAAACGCGATAAAAAGTAATAAATAATAAACATATGACTGAAGAAAAAAAGGAAATAAAGGTGCCGGAAAAATTCAAAAAACTCGTTGAAGAAATTGAAAAAATGAGTGTTTTGGATTTGGCAGAATTGGTTAAGGTTTTGGAAGAAAAGTTCGGGGTTTCTGCAATGGTAGCCGCAGCCCCGAGCGCAAACGGAGGGGCAAGTGCCGAAGCCGTTAAAGAAGAAAAAACTTCTTTTAATGTTGAATTGAAGAGCGCTGGCGGCCAAAAAATCCAAGTCATCAAAGTTGTTAGAGAAATTACCGGACTGGGATTAAAGGAAGCCAAGGATATTGTTGACGCTGCTCCCAAAATCCTGAAAGAGAATCTCAAGAAAGAAGAAGCAGAAGAATTGAAGAAAAAACTCGAAGCCGCCGGCGCAACTGTTGAATTGAAATAATGACTTTAAAACCCCGCGCTGCGGGGTTTTAAATTTCTATCTTATAAACCTCCAATCCATTCAATAAATAAATTATTTTTTCGCCGGGTTCGACCCAGAGGTCATTGAGATTGGCGAGGTCGGGAATGACGAATTGTTTTATAAACCCATCTTTTTTATTGTAAGAAATAATGCGATTGTTTGATGAGTTCAAAATATAAAGATTTTTCATTCCTTCGCGAATAAATAATTTCCCGCCATTGGTTAATGGGGGAGAGATGTCAAATTTAAGTTCCCGCAGTTTTTTGCCTTTGCTGTATTCATTAATCACGCCGTTTTCTTGAGAAACAAAAACATTCCCGTCAATTGCTATTGACTGGGAATTTTTAAATTCTTCGGACGAAAGCCATATTGAGCCGTTTAAGATATCGCCGGATAAAGCATATTTCCAAATTGCGTTTTTTTCCGTGTCCAAAAAGAAAACATCGTTTCCAAAATTGGTCATATCCTTGATATAAAGAGTGTTTTCCAGATTGGGCTTTAATAAATAAATATTGTAATCATCCACGATATCGTACACCGAAATTTTTTCCGGATTAGTCAGCAATAAAATTCTATCATCTAAAGCCGCGCCCAGTTTGAAGGTGTCTTTTGAGGACAAAAACACCAGCGCGGATTTGTAATCAATTAAATCGATTTCGTATAAAAATCCCGAACCCAGCTCGTAAAGGTAAAGCTTATCCGCCATTTCCAACATTCCTTTGGGGTTGAAGCTGTAAGTATTTTTTGTCAGGTCCGCGATTTTTTCCGCATCAGTGATATTTATAATGTTGTTCATGGTGTTTTTTTGGATATCAAACTTGTTGCGGGCGGACTGCAGTTCTTGGGAGATTTTTTCTCTGGCGTCTTCGGGTAATTTTTTAAAAATGAGATAGGCATCGTTTATCATTTTGTCTGTCTGCCGCAGAAATGTCTGCGCTTCTGGTTGGTTTTGATAGATTAAGGAGGTTTCGCTTCTTTTGATGTTTTCGTTTATTCTCAAAAGCAGAGAGTTTATTTTCCGGATTTTGATGTCATAATTTATTTTTTCAATTAAATAAGGGGAAAGAACAACAATAAAGACAATCAGGAGCGCGACGATGTATTTTATGATGTGGTGCTTCAGGATAAAAAGAGTGAATTTATTCAGAAATGTAAACTGATTTTTGATTATTTTATTGATTTTTTCCGCCCTGACATCGAGAATTTCCCTGAAATTGAGAACAAGCTCGGGGGTCTTCTTTATTTCCAATTGTTCTTCTGCGGGTGGCGTTATTCCCGCTTGCAGAATTAAACAAACCAGCGAATTAACTTTCTTGGATGTCTTTAATTCATTCAGCAAATAGTGGTAAAACCCGTCTGTTGTCTGATGCGACATCAATTCTTTTATTTTCTGATTTGTTGCGATTTCCGCAATATCAGCAGTGGAAACGATGATTTTGTCTCCTGGTTCGATTTTCCCGCTGGCAATATTGGAAAATGTTTTTGCCGGTTCTTGTGCCTCCTGATTCTGGAATTTTCTGCTGATACTGCTTGCGGATTCGCCTCTGAATAACCGGACAATCATCTCCCCGGTCTGGCCAAGATGGATTCGATTTTTATTGGATGCTATGGCCGTGAAATGGAGATTGCCAATCCATTCCTTATGTCCTTTTTGCGCGAAATCATTAAGATAGATATTCGCGCCCTGCAATGCCGATTCCAATGCTTCCAATGTATTTCTTTGATGGTTTGAATAAAAATCTCTTTTGATTGCCGAAGCCAGGAGATTGAGCATAAAATCAGAATTTTTGTATTTTTTCTTCGGAATATCGGAAATTTTGCCAACCAGATACAAATTGCCCAAATTTGCATCTTCAACATTCAATGCTTCGTAAGAAAAAACCCCGCAGACAGAGTCCTTTTTACTTTTGGGGTTTTGATAAATTATTTCCCGATAATAAAGATTAAGATTTTCAGAATCCATAATCTTATTTTAACACTTTACAAAAGTTTCTGATAGAGCTATGATTTGGATATATGAAAAAGAGAATAAAAAAACACAAAAAACCAACAAAGAGGACAAGAAGAAGGACAAGGGGGATTAAAAAAACCAGAAAAATAAGAAAGATTAAAAGGATTGTTAGAAGAAAGAAAACCCGCCGAAAGTCCCGACCGCGGTCGGGATCCCGACAGAGGTCGGGACCCCGAGTTTATATTGGCAAGGGGACCCTGGAGCAATTATTTGAATCGCAGGCAAAGGTGAAATTGATGAAATTATTTTTTAGAAATCCACGGCAATTATTTCAACTGAAAGATATTTTGAAGAAATTGAGAATGGGCGCCTTGCTTATCCGCAAAGAGATTAAAAAATTAAAGAAAATCGGCCTGATTACCGAAAAAAAAGCCTGGCTTTCTTTTCCCAGAAAGCGCGGCGGATTTAAAAAAATCAGAAAAATCGTCTTTTATCTTGACTTGGGCTTCGGATTTTTAAAAGAATTGGAAGACCTGCTGCTCAAATCCACCATTTCTTCACGAGAGGAATTAATAGATAATGTCAGGAAAATCGGCAATGTCAAATTGCTGGCCTTGGCAGGAGTTTTTAGGGGAGACAATGAGGCAGGCGCGGATTTATTGATTGTTGGCGACAAAATCAGTCAGAGAAAGTTTTCCGCATTTCTAAAAGATCTGGAAGCCGAGGTGGGGAAAGAGTTGAAATGCGCCTTAATGACCAGCAAGGAATTCAATTATCGCTATGATATGTATGACAGGTTTGTCAGGGATTTAATTTCCGAAAATAGCGGGATTTTAATTAATAAACTGAATCTTTGGTAGGCTTATGACAGATCTTCCTCGTCATATTGTTATTATTCCCGACGGAAACAGGAGGTGGGCTAAAAATAAGGGCCTAAGACCGTGGATGGGACACAAAGAAGGGGTTGAACGGATTAAAGAATTAGCAAAAGAAGCTGATAAATTAGAAATAAATTGCCTTTCATTCTGGCTGCTTTCGATAGACAATATTAAAAACCGGCCCAAGCCGGAAATTAATTTTTTATCAAATCTTCTCTGTAAATACCTGAAGGATTTGCTTAAAGAAAAAATTATTCACGAGAAAAAGATAAAAATAAGCATTCTGGGATTTTGGAAAAAATTTCTATCCCCGAAGCTCTGCGTCGCAATAGAAAAAGTAATCGAAGCAACGCAAGATTACGACCAACGCTTTCTTAATTTATTTATTGCCTATAATGGGATTGACGAAATGCTGGAAGCAGTAAAGCAGATTGAAACACAAGCAAGAAAAAATCCTGATTTAAAAATTACTCCTGATTTAATCAAGGAAAATCTTTTTACCAAGGGCTTGCCGCCGGTTGATTATTTGATTAGAACCGGAGGCGAACCGCATTTAAGCGCTGGTTTTATGATGTGGGATATTGCCAATGCCCAGTGCTATTTCACCAAAACCTATTTTCCCGATTTCGGGAAAGCGGAATTTAGAAAAGCGATTCAGGAGTACCAAAAGCGGGAAAGGCGCCTGGGCGGCTAGGTTTTTTGGGCGATTAGCTCAGCTGGTTAGAGCGTTGCATTCACATTGCAAAGGTCATCCGTTCGAGCCGGATATCGCCCACTTGACTTTCATTTTTTTTCGTTATAATCTAAAAACATAACAATTAGGGAGGAAAAACTATGGAGGAAAAACTTCAAAAAGTGGCGGAGGATTTTCTGAAAAGAATTCAGGAAAAATTGCCTGCTGAAAAAGCTGACAAGCCATTTATTGTCGGTGTTGTCGGAATGATCGGTTCTGGCAGGACTCTTTTGGCACAAACATTGGTTGATAATCTAAAAGGCGCGGTTTTGATTTGCGCAAATAGCGCCAGATATCTTTTAAAAGAAGCAGAGATATCTTGGGGAGAAAACGTTTATGCGTGCATATTTTTCGCAATTGAATGGTTGGTCAGCAATGGTTATGTTACTGTTCTTGATGGCAATCAGGTTGATAAAGACAGAAGAATAAAAACCAAAGAATTGGCTGACAAGTTGGGCGCAAAATATTATCTTCTTAAGATTATTACTTTTGAAGCAACTGCTGAAAAATATCTTAGAGAAAAATACAGTCAGACCCCCCAAAATACTTTTGAGGATTTTTGGCCAGGAACCGACGCGGATGATATAGTGCAAAATCTCAAGGAAAGAAACAAGGATTATTACGCCATCGACCAGGAAGAGCCGAAGCTGGAATTTTTCGCGGAAATAGAAAACGAAGGCACGATTGAAGAATTCAAACAAAAAGCAGTTGAAATCGCTGCCAAGATTCAGCAATAGAACAACAAACTAAAGTGGGGACTGTACAAGTCCCCATTTTTTATTTTCCCAAAATATTGTATAATATAATCATATGCCAATTACGTTGGTATTTTGGAGATGGTATTATGGCGAGGCGATGAAGGATGTTTTATTGGGTTGGAAAAATTATATTATTTTCGCCACCCAGTATTTTTCCATTCCCTTGCTTTTTAAAACCCTTTTCGCGCCCTGGAAAAGAGACATTACCAAGAAGCCGAGAGGGTTTGATGTAAAAAAGTTTTTTGAATATTTGGCGTTTAACGCGATTTCCCGAACTATTGGTTTGATTATCAGATTTTTCACAATTATTGTTGGAATAATATTTTTGATTTTAACAATTATAGCTGGCGCTATATTTTTTGTTTTATGGCTAATATTGCCCCTGATTATTTTGGGGCTTTTAATTTTTGCATTAGCGTCATTAGTGTGAAATTAGCGTATTAGCGTCGCAAACAGATGTTTGATTTAACCAAAGAAAATTTAATATATAAAGCGATAAAACTGGAAAAAGCTTTCCCGCCTAAAGCGATTAAGGTTTTAAATACAGCATTTCTTCTGCTGGCAGTAATTTTCCTTTTGTCTTTTCAGCATTATTTCGCCTTTTTTATCATCGCTGTCTGTTTTTCCGTAATCGGCACAATTTATCTGTCATTTGTCGATGCATTGCGGCAAAATTTTCTGGTTAAATCCACATTAGCCGAAAGATTATCCGCAGAAAAAATCAAAGATGTTAATTTGGCGGATTATCTGGATTTTCGGGTGGCGAGAGCGATTATCCGCGCATGGAATTTTTGCAGAAAAAGAAACAAGGGATTAAACGGCTTTGCCGTGGTTTATTATTTTTGGAACGACAGCCGCGGCAGAGCAATTTTCCAAAAATTGGGCCTGGACAAGAATTTGTTCTCGGAAAAATTAAAAATAGAAATGGAAAAAACCAGCGACAGCAATATCGATGAGAAGAAATTTTTGTCTGTTTTAAACAAAGCCACAATATTGGCAATCGCCAATTTTCATAAAGACATCAAGACAAGGGATTTTCTGGTTGCCGCAGCCGATTCGGACGAAATGTTCAGGGAAATATTGTCCGCTTCGGAGATGACAATTGACGATGTTGACCATGTGGCTGCGTGGGAGGATTATGTGGAAAACGAAATCAGAAGGAGAAAGCAGTTTTGGCGTTTGGAAAATTTATTACGAAAAAGAGGAGTCGGCAAGCGCTGGGCAGCCGGATATACGGTCAATTTGGACAGATACAGCGTAGAAATCACCGACATCATCAGAAAAAGAGACCTTTCTATCCACGCGCTCGGTCACCAAAAAGAGATTTATGCCATTGAAAGGATTTTATCCAGAAGCGGAGAAAACAATGTTTTATTGGTCGGCAGTCCCGGTGTCGGCCGTTCAACAATCGCTTACGCCTTTGCCCAGAAAGTCGCTGAAGGCAGAACCTTTTCCAATCTGAATGACAAGCGGGTTTTGGAATTGGATATGCAGGCGGTTTTTGCCGGCATTGATAATCCCGGAGAAATTCTGGAGCGGCTAAGAATTATTTTTTCCGAAGCAGTCAACGCGGGAAATATCATTCTCATCATTGACGAAATCCATAATTATTTGGGACAGCGGGGCGGTCCGGGCGTAATCGATATCACGCCGGTGATTCTTCCATATTTGAATTCGCCGAATTTTCAGGTGATTGGTCTGACCACTTTTGACGGCTACAGCAGATATATCGAAATAAATTCATCAGTAAAAAATTTATTTGTAAAAGTTGAAATAGATGAGCCGACGCAGGAGCAGACGATATTCATTCTGGAAGATATGCTGCCGGGATTCGAAAAAAAATACAGAATTTTCGTAAGTTACAGGATTTTGCGCGACATCGTCAAATTAACCGAAAGATATATTGCCGACGCGCCGTTTCCGCAAAAAGCAATCGATATTCTCACCGAGGTTCTGATTTACACCAAGTCAAAAGGAGAAAAAATAGTATTGCCGGAATACGTGGATAGCGTTGTTTCCGAAAGAGTGGAAATTCCTATCGGCACGATTCAGGAAGACGAGAAAAAGAAATTATTGAATCTCGAACAGAAAATTCACGAAAGAGTTGTTGACCAGGAGGAAGCGGTAAAATTGATTTCCCAGGCAATGCAGCGGGCAAGAGTCGGCATCAAGGCAAGAAAAAGGCCGATTGGCAGTTTCTTGTTTTTGGGGCCAACAGGAGTGGGCAAAACCGAAACATCCAAGGCATTGGCAGAAGCTTATTTCGGTTCGGAAAGCAAAATGATTCGGCTGGATATGTCCGAATACCAGGAAATCAGTTCCATAAACAGGTTGATTGGTTCCGCGGAAAGGGGAGAGCCGGGATTCTTTACCAAGGCAGTGAGCAACGATCCGTTTTCGGTGGTTTTATTGGACGAAATCGAAAAAGCCCATCCGAATATTTTAAACTTGTTTTTGCAGGTTTTGGATGAGGGCTGGATTACCGATGCATTCGGCAAAAAGATAAATTGCTCGGAGGCAATTATTATCGGCACCTCAAATGCCGGCGCAGAATTAATCAGGCAGTGCATTAAGCAGGGAAGAAGTTTGGAAGCGTTCAAAGACGATTTGGTTGATTATTTATTAAAGCAGGGGATTTTCCGCGCAGAGTTTCTGAACCGATTTGACGCGGTAATGGTGTTTAAACCATTAACACATGAACACTTGATTAAGATTGCGGTTTTAATGATGAATGATTTGTCAAAGCGTTTGATGGATGGAAGCGGAATAAGATTGGTGGTCGCTCCGGATTTGATTGAAAAATTGGTCAAGCTCGGATACAAGCCGGAATTCGGCGCCCGTCCGATGCGCAGGGTTATTCAGGACGAAGTTGAAAGTAGAATTGCCAAAAAGATTCTTGAACAAAGTCTCAAGCGCGGGGATTTTATAGAAATTCATGCAGACGAAATTGGCGGATAAAAACAAAAATCTCCCGCATTGCGGGAGGTTTTTGTTTTTTTTACGAAAGATGTCTTGAAACGAGCTTGGTCATTTCAAACATATTCACGGTTCCCTTTCCATGAAAAACCTTTTTCAGGTTTGCGTCAGCATTGATGTTGCGCCTGTTCTTCTTGTCCTGAAGGTCGTGTTTCTTGATGTATACCCAGAGCTTTTTCACAACCTCTGATCTTGGCATCGGGCCTTTGCCGACTACTTCAGCAAGATCCGCGCTGATTTTCATTGGCTTCATAAACGCAGAATTCTTCTTTGCCATACAATTGTTTTACTTATTATATTATTAGACCTTTACCTATAGTATAGCATAGCATAAATTAAAAACAAAGAATACAAATATTGACAGAAATTTAATAGAGGAGTAAGATTTAAAAGTCCGCAAAAAGCGAGACAAGGAGGAAAAATGAAAGAATTGAATGATGTCAAGAGTGTTTTGAGGGATGTTCTTTCTTTTGTGCAAAGACTTGATCCTGGTTGCTTGTTCAGGACAATCGTTGATCCCGGTTACTTATCTGTACAGATCAACATTGAAAGAATAAACGACTGGGCTGTTTCTTCGTTTTTAAAATATTTTAAATTTTTAACGAAGAATACGGCAAGATGGACAAGCGACATTGATTGCCGCATTCTGATGCATTTTACGTCAGGATGCCCTCAGGTAAACAGCGAAATTCAGTTTTATTTCAAGGCGAAAGAAATACCCCAGTTTTTTTTAACGGATGGATCGAAACTGACCAACGACACGCTTTGTCCCATCGACCTTATCAACTTGGATTAAATCCGTACATCGGAGACCCCCCGGTCTCCGATTTTTATTTGGAGCTGGAAAGAATATTGAAAAAGAGGTAAAATGAAGAATATAAATATGGATCAAAATGAAATTAAAAAATTTTTAGAAACATTTGATGGCAAAAAAGAACGTACAATTGTTATTATTGATTATGGTAATGTTGAAAAGTGGAAAAATAGTTTGAAGTGGAAAGTAGATATTAGACAATTGGCTAATTTGATAAAAAATTTATCTTTTGGAAAGCAATTTTTGCGACGATTTTATTATGGTTCGGATTATGGAAAGGATGAGAAATCCAATGTATTATCTGAATGGTCGCGGTCGGTTTTAGAAAGAGCGAGGATGAATAGATTTGAAGTAATTCCTAAGCGCGTAAAGTACATATATAATCAGAATAATAAATATGGTTTTGAGAAAAAGTGTGATTTGGATGTAGAGATGACAGTTGACCTTATCAAAGAACGTGATAATTATGATGTTATTGTTATTTTCTCTGGCGATGGCGATCTCATGTATGCCATTAAGTATTTATATGAAACTTATGGGAAAAAGTGCTTTGTTTTTGGCGCTCGCGGTCACGTTGGAAGAGAAATATATGATACTAAAAAAGATGGTTTTGTGAATGATGTTTTATATGCAGAAGATTTTGAGTATCGATTAAATGATGATAGATTTCGACCATAAATCAAAAACCCGCCCAAAGGGCGGATTTTGATCAAAATGGGGTAAGCCTAAAGCTTACAATATAAGCATATCAAAAATAAATCCTTTGTCAATACCCGCGCCTTATGGATAGATTCGGAGACCAAGTTTCCGATTTTTTATTTGGGGCTGGAAAAAATAGGGGAAAGGAGATATAATAAAAACATATGAACAAAAAAATTATTTTAATCATAGTGATATTGATTATTGTTATCGGGGGCGGTTATTTGATTTATCAATCCCAACAAAAACCAGAACAGCCAACCGGAACGGAAAAAGCTTGCATTGATTCGGGCGGAACCGTAACTACAGCTAATTGCTGCAAATCAGCTTCCGATTTTCCCAATTCTTGTTTAATCGGCGCTTGCGGCTGCTCGCTTGACAACAGCAAGCAAGTAAAAACCTGCGATTGTAAAGACGGTTGCTGGGACGGGACAAAATGCGTGAAAAGCCAAATTGATACCAGTGATTGGCAAGTTTATACTAATCCTAAATATGCTTATACAATGAAATATCCTGATGACTGGACGGTAAAACACGAATTCGGACCCAATCAAATTCTTGGTTATGGTTATTATGAATCGAATCGATTCGACGCTCCGAGCGGTTATGCTTTGTTGTTCGCGGTTGTGCCGAAAAACGGCGATGTTGTGCCGATTCCGAGAACCGGTGTAGGAGCAGGAGACTTTGTAGATAGCGATGATGAAACAGCAATAGTTGGTGATATAGAAGTTGGGATAAAAAAGCTTGTTTTTGAGGGGAAAGTAAAAGAATTATTTATTAATGATTTTGAGATTAACGGATACAAGGGAAAAGCCTATATAAGCTATTTTGGAAGTGAAAATTACAGAGATTTGGATATGACAGGCGCCGAAGAGGTAAAAATTGCCAAAGCAATTCTTGAGAGTTTTGAACTTGCCCACTAAAGCCAAATTCTTTTTTGACGAAAATGACAAAGTAGTCAATCAAGAGATTGAATTGGTGGAAATTTTATAAATCTTATGGCGATAATTAAGAAAAAATGTTGGCCAGAATGGTTTGAAAAGTTCTGTTCTGGTGAGAGGACTTTAGAGCTGCGGCTCGCTGATTTTGATTTGCAATCCGGAGACACCCTGATTTTTGAAGAATATAATCCTGAAACAAAAGAATATACCAACAGAACAGCATCATTTAAATGCAAAAAAGTGGAGCATTCAGCCCAAAATCCATTGCAATTTTATAAAGTTGATGACGTCAAAAAACATGGATTTTGGATTATTGAGTTGGAAAAAGAATAACACGGTTTTTGCCTGCTTCGCCGGCAGGCGGGCCTGCCCGCCAAAGCTATGCTTGGCATTGCAGGCGGGAATTATTGAATTAGAAAAAGAGTAAAAATAGGGTATAATAAAGATATGCTACAAAATGGTCTCAAAATTAAAAATTCTCTCAATGGTACAAACCTATCTTTTGCGTGGGTGCGTGAATACGATCGGACAAAGCATGTCCATCGTCTCCACCCTTATTTGGGGAAGTTTATTCCCCAACTTGTCGAGGTGTTTTTAAAAAATCATTTTGAAAAAGGCGATTGGATATTAGACCCCTTTATGGGCTCGGGAACCACGTTAATAGAAGCGAATATATTGGGTATGCCTTCTGCCGGAATAGAAATATCAGAATTTAATTGTTTAATTGCAGAAGTAAAAACTAAAAAACACAATATTCCTGAAGCTGAGAAAGAAGTTAAAGATATTCTTTTTAAGATAACCGATTTCAGTGATAAGAAAAAATATAATGACAAAAAATTTACAATAAACAGCGATTATTTTAACAGGTGGTTTTCAGCAAGGGCATTACAAGAAATTCTTTTTTATCGAGACCAGATTAAAAATTATAAAAGCCAGGATATTTTAAGAATAATATTAAGTCGTGCAACTCGCAGTGCTCGTCAAATTCCACATTATGATTTAGCAAGGCCTCAAAAATCAGTAAAAGAGGCTTATTGGTGCATAAAGCACAACCGAACATGTTATCCAATTGACGAAGCACTGAAATTTATAAATCGTTATAGTTGGGATACCATTAGACGTATTAAGGAATTTGATAACTTCAGGACAAATGCAAAAATGAGGGTTGTTCAGGGTGATTCCAGAGAGATTGATTTTAAAAAAATAAAAGATTATAAAGGCGGAAAATTTGATGGTGTTTTTACTTCGCCACCATATGTTGGCTTGATTGATTATCACGATCAGCATCGTTATGCCTACGAACTTTTTAATTTTAATGACAATGGTTTTAAAGAAATTGGGCCAGCGTCAAAAGGAAGAAGCCGTGAAGCAAAAGAAGAATATAAAAATGATATAATTACCGTTTTCCAGAATATGAACAAATTCCTGAAACCAAAAGCAAAGATTTTTGTAGTGGTTAATGACAGAGATGATCTTTATCCCGAAATCGCCGAGACTTGCAGGTATGAAATTAAAGATATTTTTCATCGTCCCGTTCTAATGAGAACAGAGAGGGATAATACAAAATTTAGTGAAAGTATTTATTATTTTATTAAAAAATAATATGGCATTATCTCCAAAAATAAAAAATGAAATTAGTCAGCTCCTTATCGAAACGGTTCAAAGCAAATTAGAAGAGTATAAACCGGAGACTACCCATGCTCCTTTTCACCATAGATTACTTGGCAAAGACAGATATGCTATGTTTTCTTTTATTCAATCAATGAATACTACTTTTGGAATGTCTATTTGGGAGCAGATTGCAGTGATATTAGCGGGGGGAGCTAGTTATAAAGCCGAGAGACAATATAAATTACTCGGTGAAATAGATAATAATACCAATACATTTATTAGAGATATTCATCATAAATTAAGAGAAGAGAAAACGACAGCCAATAAAGAAGAAGAGACCGGAGAGATTAGAAAAACAATAAAGAGAGGCAAAGCAAATGAAGATCCAGATTCAATTGTAGATTTATTTGTAAATATTAAAGGCGCAGAAAATTACTTTGATATTACAAGTGTCAAGCCCAATATAAAAGAATTTGTCGCATTGAAACTTAAATTACTAAGGTGGACTGCGCTAAGACTAAGCCAAGATAACAATGCCCCTGTTTTCACTAGACTAGCAATAGCATATAATCCTTATTATCCCGCACCATATGAACGTTGGACATTAAAAGGATTATACGATTTGACAAGAGGAGAAATTTTGGTGGGTGAGGAATTTTGGAATTTTGTTGCTGGTGATGATATTTATAAGGATTTACTTGATGTCTTTCAAGAAGCAGGCGAAAAATTGAGGCCGGAAATTGATAAAAGATTTGCCGAATTGAGAAAAATTTGATTAGATAAATTAGAAATGATAAACTGAGATATATGACATTTGATGATATAGTAAAAATTTACGAGAAAAAGAAAAAAGAATTCGGGAAAGATGCCTTTAAACATATTTCCGAAGTTTTTAGAGAAGCCAAAGAACAGCACGAAAAAGATTTTGAGGGACAGGATCACGAACAATCATGGAAAACTTTTAAAGGTAGCAATCTTGAGAAACTTATAATTCATATTATTAAAGATGAAGTTGAAAATATGGGATTTAAAATTGTCACAGGAGGCACTCTAGAAAGGACAAAGCCAGAGAATCTTTCTGAAGAATTAAGTAAAGTAAAACGAGCAGCATCAGTTAATTATGGGGAATTCGGGTTGCATTTGCCAGATGCCGATGTAATTATTTATAATCCTGAAACTTTTAAGATTATCGCCATTCTTTCAAGTAAATCTACACTGAGAGAAAGAATAGCCCAAACAGGGTATTGGAAAATTAAACTATCTATGGATCCCGTCACAGAAAATATAAAAGTATTTTTTATTACTCTTGACGAAGATGGAACTCTCACCAATAGAGAACCGATACAAAAGGGTCGAGCAATTGCAGAGGTAGATACTGATGGAAGCTATGTGATGAGCGAAACGCAAATTGAAGAGAGTCAGAAAGTCAAAATGTTTGATAAATTTATTGAAGATTTAAAAAGTATAATTCATGGAAACAACTAAAAATAAATCTACAAAAGAAGAAACTTCAATAGAGGAAAAGCCACCTTTCGAAACGACCACTCTTTGGGATTATCCAAAACAGAATTATGGTAAAAAACCAAAGGGCAATAATAAATTTCAGGGAGTTACACCGGCTTTTATCATTTGGAATATGCTCCAACGCTATACGAAACCAGGCGATTTGGTAGTTGATCCCATGGCGGGAAGTGGAACTACGCTTGATGTATGCGAGGAGGAAAATCGAAGGGCTATCGGCTACGATGTTAATCCCAAGCATCCTAAAATCAAAAAGAATGATTCTAGAAAAATTCCTCTTGAGGACGAATCAGTTGATATGGTTTTTATAGATTCGCCTTACGGGGATAATGTTAATTATTCTAATGACCCACGAGATATTGGCAAGATTTCAGCAGAAGGTCAAAAATTTTATGAGGAATTAGAATTAGTAGCTAGAGAAATTTATAGAGTTTTAAAACCGGGCAAGGTAATAGGATGGCTTATTGGTGACCAATGGGTAAAAAGAAAATTTACTCCCGTGGGATTTAAAATTTATCAATTGCTAATTAATAATGTTAATTTTGAACCAATAGATTTAGTGTGCGTGACAAGAAGAAATCAAAGTTCTAACACAAATATTTGGCATTATCGAGCTCAAAAGTTTAATTTCTTTTTGAGGGGGTTTAAATATTTGATTATAGCAAGAAAGCCAATCATAGAATCAGAAGATTATACAAGGCCCGATAAAGTTAACTGGAAGAGATATAAATGAAATGGAGATTGAGAAAAATTTGATTGGAGTTTAATAGCCACCAATATACCGTTATGACTATTTTAAAATAAACCAAAAACTACCTTGCAATAATATTAATAATCTATTATTATTAATAATCTACTAATTGTTGAATTTTCCCCGAGGAAAGGATATATTAAAATAATAATATGAAACGCAAGATAATTATTATGTCGTTAATTATAACTTTAGGGATTTTTATTTCTCCTGTGGTTTTTGCTCAATCAGAAACCAAAATTGTTGAAAAAACTTTTATTTTGAATGCAATTGATATCGTTATTCTGCTTATGGCAGCAATTTCTATTATTTTAGGAATTGTTTCTTTAATTTTTTCGTGGATTTTTTATAAGAATAGTGCAAAAGTGAACCGAGACACCAGAGATAATCTATCTAAAATATCACAGAAAATAGAAAAGATAGATGATATAGTTTCTAATCAATTCAATAAAATGTTTGGTAAATTAATGGGAAAAGGAACGGAATACGAGGGGAAAATACCAATTAGTAATCTACAATTCGCCCAAAAAACAAAAAAAATAAAAGAAAAAATAAAATAATGTTAAATGGAACTTTAAATAAATTTAATATAAAGGAAGGAAGAGTTGCTTTTGAAATTAAAAAGAATGAAATTGATTGGAAAAACAATCAATTAATAAAGCTCGTAAAACTTACTCAAAACGGCAATTTTGTTTTACTTGAAAAAACCGAGCTTAATAAATTAAAATTTTCTTATTTAGACATAGAAACGGGAACAGCAAACTTAGAAATAGAAATAAATGACTTATCAACAGAACAAGATTATATTTTTATACTTTCTTGGAGTGTTCAGAATAAAACAATTAGTTTATATATCAATGGGATCGCAAGAGGCACGGGGGAAATTGTTCCTATAAAGTAGCTTACTATTCACCCAAGTCATATAACCCCAAAAATCCCGAAAAAATAAAAGCCGCGTCAGATGCGGCTTTTAAAATTGACTTGACAGGGTTTTAAAGGTGTGATAGACTTAGGTTGGGTCAGAAAGAACCTAAGGTGATAAAGAGCTTTCTCCGTACCGAACTGGTTGGAGTTCCTAGCCGGAGAATTGTCTCTCATGGGTGGACGTGGGATCCATGTATCCCTTCCAACAAAAGCCTCGCGCGAGCGCAAACCCCGTTTCATCAAGAGTGGCTCTTTCTGGCCCCCTTTTTATTTCCCGGCTTTTAAAATTGACTTCGAGGGTATAAAGATATACGATTAAAACGTAAGAATAAAAATAAATTTATGCCCAAACTAATTTTTAAAATTCAAAAAGCCAAAGAACACGGCAGGTCGTCGATTGAAGTGATTGTTTCTGATAATAAAAAAATTTACAAAAAAACAACCGAATCCACGGACAATGTTTTATCCACACTTGACACGCTATTAAAATCTGCTAAGATTAAAGTAGAGTCATTAAAGGATATTAAAATAGAGACACATAAAGAAGCAGGGCTTACCTCTTTGAGGATTATAAAATCAATTACAAAAGCCCTCAGCTTCTCTCTATACCCGCCCAAGGCGGGCAAGCTAACTTGACTTGGAAATTTAAATAGATTATTTTAAAAGAGCTGTGGAAGCCCTATATTTTAGGGTCAGTTTCTTTATTTTTTTAGTCGTAAATTGCCCTTCTTTTTTATGATTAAATATTTTTCAAACTATCCAAAAAATTTATATCCTCTTCCCAATCTTGTTGAAATACAATTAAACAGCTATAAATTATTTTTAGAAAAAGGTTTAAGGGAGTTATTTGACGAAATATCTCCTATCCACGATTATGGCGGGAAGGATATTGCTTTGTATTTCAAGGAATATTACTTGGATGAGCCGAAATGCGATGAAGTGAAAGCCAAGAAAAACGGTCTTTCATACGAAGCGCCTTTAAAAATAAAATTTAGATTAGTCAATAAAAAAGCCAATCAGACCAAAGAGCAGGAACTGTTTTTAACAGACCTGCCTTTGATTACCCCCCGCGGGACATTTATTGTTAACGGAGTGGAGAGAGTTGTTATCTCCCAGTTAATAAGGTCCGCGGGTGTTTTTTTTAAGACAAACTATATAAAAGGAAGGAAGGTTCACGGCGCAAAAATAATTCCCAATCGCGGAGCGTGGCTTGAATTCGACACAGAATCGAATAATTCCATTGTGGTGCGCATTGACCGAAAAAGAAAAATTCCCGTTACTTCGTTGTTGAGGATTTTCGGTTTGGAAACCGACGACCAGATACTTAAGGAATTCAGAGATATTGATAATAATCCGGAGGTTCAATACATCAAAGAGACCCTGGCTCGCGACATTGCCAAAACTCCGGACGATGCCTGGATTGAAATTTACAAAAGAATCAGACCAGGTGACTTGGCAGCAGTGGATAATGCCAAACAGCTGATTGAGAATATGTTTAAGAATTTTGACCGTTATGACTTGTCGGAAGTCGGGAGATATAAACTCAACCAAAGAATGGGCATCAAGACGTTGTTTGACCAGGAACATAGGGTTTTAAGAAAAGAAGATTTAATCGCCACAATCAAAGAAATTATTAAATTAAACAATAATCCGGATTTAGTGGGCGACGACATTGACCACTTGGGCAACAGGCGGGTCAGGGCATTGGGGGAGTTGCTGCAGAATAAATTCAGGACTGGCTTGGCAAGAATGATAAGAATTATCAAGGATAAAATGAGTACTCTGGATGTTTATGGTCTTTCTCCTGCCCAGCTGATTAATGCCAGGCCGCTAATGGCAGCGGTAAAAGAATTTTTTACCTCCTCACAATTGTCCCAGTTTATGGATCAGGACAATCCTTTGTCGGAATTGGAGCACAAGAGAAGATTGTCGGCAATGGGGCCGGGCGGCTTGGCAAGAGAAAGAGCTGGTTTTGAAGTGCGCGATGTGCATCCCAGCCATTATGGGAGAATTTGCCCGATAGAGACGCCCGAAGGTCCGAACATCGGTTTGGTCGGCCATTTGGCGGCCTATGCCAGAATTAATCCCTACGGCTTTATTGAGACCCCTTATCGCCGAGTTAAAAACAGCAGGATTACAAAAGAAATTATTTATATGGATGCCTCGGAGGAAGAAGAATACAATATTGCCCATGCCGGAGTTGGGTTGGAGAAAAATGGTCACATCAGAGACAAAAGGGTTGAAGCAAGAATCAATGGCGAGCCGGGAATCATTGAGAGAGAAAAAATTGATTTCATGGACGTTTCTCCATATCAATGCATTTCTATCGCTACCGCCTTAATCCCTTTTGTTGAACATGACGATTCCAACAGAGCTTTGATGGGTTCGAACATGCAGAGGCAAGCAGTGCCGTTGGTCAGGCCTCAGGCGCCATTGGTCGGAACCGGCATTGAAAGGAAAACAGCTATGGATTCCGGTCAGGTTATGGTTGCCCAAGAAAATGGCGTAATTAAAGAGGTGGATGGTTCCAGGGTTGTGATTTCTTCAAAAGGCAAAACCAAAACCCGTTATTTCAATAATTTCTTAATGTCAAATGAATATACCTGCATTCATCAGAGACCAATAGTCAGGCGCAGGCAAAAAATCAAAAAAGGAGATATAATTGCCGACAACTCGTCCAGTGAGAACGGTGAACTGGCTTTGGGGCAAAATCTCTTGGTTGCTTTTATGTCATGGTCAGGGGCGAATTTCGAAGACGCAATTGTTTTATCGGAGAAATTAATCAAAGATGACAGATTCAGTTCAATTCACATTGAGGAATTCTCCTGCGATGTCAGAGACACAAAACTTGGTCCGGAAATTACCACTCCGGATATTCCGAATGTCGGTGAAGAGAGATTAAAAGATTTGGACGAGGAGGGGATTGTGCGTATCGGCGCGGAAGCGGGTCCGGACGATATTTTGGTTGGCAAGATTTCGCCCAAAGGCGAGACCGATTTGACTGCGGAAGAAAGATTATTGCGCGCGATTTTCGGCGATAAAGCCAGGGACATTAAAGATACTTCCTTGAGATTGTCCCACGGCAAGCGCGGAAGAGTTGTGGGCATCAAAATTTTCTCTCGAGACAAAGGAGACAAGCTTTCCCCGGGAGTAATCAAAACCATTCAGGTGGAAATCGCCCAATTTAGAAAAGTAAGTGTTGGCGACAAATTAGCCGGACGTCACGGAAACAAAGGGGTTATTTCCAAGATTTTACCGGATGAGGATATGCCGCATTTGGCCGACGGCACTCCGGTGGATATTGTTTTAAACCCATTGGGTGTTGCTTCGCGTATGAATCTTGGACAGATATTGGAAACCCATTTGGGTTGGGCGGCAAAAACCTTGGGATACAGGACTTATAGCCCGCCGTTTTCCGGAGTGACCGAGGAAGAAATTAAGGGCGAATTAAAAAAAGCCGGGCTGCCGGAAAATGGAAAAGTTACGCTTTATGACGGAAGAACCGGCGAGTCGTTTATTAATCCGGTCACTGTCGGCTATATTTATATAATGAAATTAAATCATTTGGTTGAAGATAAAATCCATATGCGCTCGATTGGTCCCTATTCCCTGATTACCCAGCAGCCATTGGGAGGCAAGGCCCAATTCGGGGGACAGAGATTCGGCGAGATGGAGGTTTGGGCTTTGGAAGGATACGGCGCTGCGTACACTTTGCAGGAAATGCTGACCATAAAATCGGATGATGTTGTCGGTCGCGCCAATGCCTACGATTCAATTATTAAAGGCAGGCCAATACAAAATCCGCATATCCCATCGTCTTTTAATGTTTTATTAAGCGAAATAAAATCACTCGGTTTTTCTATTGAACCCGTTAAAATTAAAGAGGAAGAAAAAAATAAAGACAAAAAACATGTTTGAACAAGAAGACAGAAAAATAGAAGATTTTGACGGCATCCAGATAAAAATCGCCTCTCCGGACGAAATTTTAAGATGGTCTCATGGTGAAGTAACCAAGCCGGAGACAATTAATTATCGCACGCAGCGCGCGGAAAAAGACGGACTGTTCTGCGAGAGAATTTTTGGTCCGGAAAAGGACTGGGAATGTTATTGCGGGAAATACAGAAAAATCAGGTATAAAGGAATTGTCTGCGACAGGTGCGGAGTCGAGGTCACCCGTTCAATAGTCAGGCGCGAAAGAATGGGACATATTAAATTGGCTGTGCCGGTTTCGCATATCTGGTTTTTGCGTGGAGTACCGTCGAGAATCGGCCTGATTTTGGATGTTTCCGTGCAAAAACTGGAAAAAGTTGTTTATTTTGCCGCCTATATTATTACCAAAGTTGACGAAAAAGCAAAAGAAAAGGCGTTTAATGACATTGAAAAAGAATATAAGTCCAAGCTGAAAACCATCAAAGGCGGGGAAAAGAGAAAAGAATTGAAATTTGCCCGCGATAGAGCAAAAGAAGAATTGTCCAAGATTAAAAAAATGGAAATTATTTCCGAGCTCGCTTTTCGTCAGTTATCGCAAAAATACAGCGAGGTATTCTCTGCGGGCATCGGCGCCGAAGCAGTCAGGGAAATCTGCAGAGATATTGATTTGGAAAAACTTGCTTGCGAAATGGAAGAACAATTGAAAAAAATTGAATCAATCCAGAAAAGAAAAATTTTGCAAAGATTAAGATTAATAAGAAGTTTCCAGCGCGCAAAAATCAGACCGGAATGGATGTTTCTGACCAACTTACCGATAATGCCGGCTGATCTCCGGCCAATGGTGCAATTGGACGGCGGCAGATACGCTACTTCCGATGTCAATGATTTATATCGGAGAGTAATCAACAGGAATAATCGTTTAAAAAGATTACTGGAATTAAATGCTCCGGAAGTCATTTGCCGAAACGAGAAAAGAATGTTACAGGAAGCAATTGACGCCCTGATTGACAATTCCGCGCGTCGAGGCCAAAAAGCAGTTATGGCTGCAACCGGCCAAAAGCGTCAGTTAAAATCATTGGCAGACCAGCTCAAAGGAAAACAGGGAAGATTCAGACAGAATTTGCTTGGCAAAAGAGTTGATTATTCCGGCCGCTCGGTAATTGTGGTTGGTCCGGAATTGAAATTGCATCAATGCGGTTTACCCAAAACAATGGCTTTGGAATTATTCAAGCCCTTTATCATCAATAAATTAATCGAAAGAGAAATTGTTTTTAACATCCGTGGGGCTCGAAGATTAATTGAGCAAGGGGTTGACGAGGTCTGGGCAATTCTGGAAGAAGTGACTGAAAGATATCATGTCTTATTGAACCGCGCGCCAACCCTGCATCGTTTGGGCGTTCAGGCATTTAAGCCAATTTTAATTGAAGGCTTGGCTATCCAGGTTCATCCTTTGGTTTGTAAGGCATTCGGCGCTGACTTTGATGGGGACCAGATGGCAGTGCATTTGCCGTTATCCGACAAGGCCCAGCGGGAAAGCAGGGATATTATGCTTTCAACGACAAATCTTTTTAAGCCAGCAACCGGAGATCCGATTGTTTCTCCAAGTCAGGATATTGTTCTGGGATGTTATTTTATGACCAGAATCAAGCCCGGATTAAAGGGCGAAGGCAAAGCATTTTCCAGTTCAGATGAAGCGATTATGGCTTACCAATTAGATTTAATTGATTTGCGAGCGGCAGTTAAAGTGATGATTGACGGAAAACTGATTGATACTTCAGCGGGCAGGGTGATTTTTAACAGCGTTCTCCCCAAAGAAATCGGATTTAAAAACAAAGATATGACGCAAAAAGAATTAAGAGGCGCAGTGGAAGAAATTATCGGCTCTTTGGGAATTGAGAGGACTCCGGAAATTTTGGATAAAATAAAAACTTTGGGCTTTGAATACGCCACCAAATCAGGAATCAGCTGGGGCATGGATGATTTGATAATCCCCGCGGAAAAACAGAAAATTGTTGGAGAAGGGATGAAAGAAGTGGAGCAGGTGAGAAAACAATATCAAGACGGTCTTTTGACCCGAACCGAAAGAAGGGCAAAAATCATCGAAATTTGGTCAAAGGTGAAAAATAAAATTTCTGATTTATTGCCCAAAACTCTTGATCCTTTTGGTTCGGTTTATACAATTTTTGTTTCCGGTTCCCGCGGCTCCTGGGTAGTTGCAGCGCAGATGGCGGGAATGAAGGGTTTGGTAGTTAATCCATCTCTCGAAACCATTGAATTGCCGGTAATCAGCAATTACAAAGAAGGATTTAATGTTTTGGAATACTTTATTTCTACGCACGGAGGCAGGAAGGGCTTGGCTGATACCGCTTTGAAAACCGCCCACGCCGGCTATTTAACCAGGCGCTTGGTTGACGTTGCTCAAGATGTGATTGTGCGCGAGGATGACTGCAAAGACAAGCAAGGAATTGTTATTCATAAAAGAGATTTGGAAGATTTGGGCATTTCTTACGCTTCGCAATTGACAGGTAGAGTGATTTTGGAAGAAGTTGTTGTTAAGGGGAAAATTATTGCCAAGAAAAACGAGTTGATTTCCAAAACAAAAGCCAAAGAAATTGAAGCAGCTGGAATTGATAAAATTAGAGTCAGATCGGTAATCACTTGCAAAACCAGGTTCGGCGTCTGTCAACAATGCTATGGTTATGATTTGGGCAGAAATAAATTAGTTGATTTCGGTGAAGCAGTGGGCATTGTTGCTGCTCAGGCAATCGGTGAGCCGGGAACCCAGCTTACCCTCCGGACTTTTCATACCGGAGGAGTTGCCGGCGGCGCAGACATTACTCAGGGCTTACCCAGGGTTGAGGAAATTTTTGAAGCACGTATTCCCAAAGGAAAAGCCGTGCTTTCAGAATTGAATGGCAAAGTCGTTTCTGTAAAAGAAGATAAGGGGCAAAAAATAATTATCATTGAGGGCAGACAGGAAATAAAAGGCAAAAAAAGCAAGAAGGTTTCAAGAGAATATGTTATTCCGCCGCAAACCGGCATTTGGATACAGAAAGATGATTCGGTTTTTCAGGGACAACAGCTTTGCGAGGGCTCGATTGATTTGAAAGAATTGTACAAATTGGCTGGTCAAGAACCGCTTTACAGGTATATTATTAAGGAAATTCAGGGAATTTACAGCACCCAGGGAGAGAGTTTGAACAACAAGCATATTGAATTGATTATTAGACAGATGTTTGCCAGGGCAAGGGTGAAAGATATTGGAGATACCGGCTTGCTGGCTGGTGCGATTACTGAAAAAGATGTATTTTTGAATGAAAACGATAGGATTAAAAAAATCAACAAAAAGCCAGCAACCGCAGCGCAATTGGTAATGGGCATTAGCAAAGTCGCATTAAGCACAGAAAGCTTTTTGTCATCCGCTTCGTTTATGGAAACAGTAAGGATATTGATTAAAGCTGCTTCCGAAGGAAAAATTGATAAATTAAGGGGATTAAAAGAAAACGTGATTATCGGCAAGCTTATTCCGGCTGGCACAGCTTATCGCGAAATGCTTGAAGACAAAAAATTCCAAGCAGGGAGAAAGGACTAGCTTTTAAATATTATATTATAAAAATCCTGTCAGTTTTGACAGGATTTTTAAATTGTGCTAAGATGATAATATCTTAAAAACAAGGAGGAAGGCGCAATGAACATTAAAAATTCGTGGAAAGAGTTTCGGATTTGGTTAGGGTGGGCTGTGGATTGGATTATGCTTTCGTTTCTTTTATTGATAGTTGCAGCATTTATTCTGGCTGGAATTTTTCGGAGCCCTGTTTGTATTTGGGTTTTACTTCCCTTAGCGGTCATAGTCGGTATTCTTTTGTGTATCAGTAATGAGAAAAAACCCTACAATTGGCGGCTTGTGATAAAAGATGCTAATGACTTCCAAAAAAAATTCGGGCAAAGCGACAAAATCAAATTCTGGATCTGTCGTACTAAGCAGCGTAAAGACGGAATGCCTTTACACAAAATCGTAACTAATCTTCGAGAAATAAAACAACTCGAGATTAAACGCGACATACTTATAGCGAAAAAAGCCACAATACCCGTTCGGGTTTATAACATTGAAACGCGAATCAAAATTCTAAAAGACGAGATAGAATGATCTTTTGTCGGAGGCAGGGAAGTCCCTGCCTCTTTTTGTTTGCAAAAAATTTTGTGCTATAATATAAACATGTCTAAGAAAACGAAGAAAAAATTCAGGAAAGAGAGAAGAGAACAAAAAAAATTGTTCAATATTAACGAGGAAACAAAGCATGGAGTCATTGCCATTATTTTTTTCACTTTGGCAGTGATTTTTATTTTGAGTTTCAATAATGCCGGCGGAGTAGCGGGAAAATATTTATTGCAGGTCTCTAAATTGTTGTTTGGAAATTGCCTTTGGCTGGTGCCGTTGATTTTTGTCGGCGCGGGGATCGCGATTATCAAAGAATTGCACAAAAATGTTTATTTATCCACTTTGCTCGGAATGTTTATCTTTTTAATCAGCTTTTTGTCAATTGTGCATATCTTGTTTCCCAATGGCACATTAAAAGCCGGCTGGGTTGGCTATGCTGTTTCCTGGCCATTTTTAGAACTGGTCGGCAGATGGGCGTCTTTGGTGGTTTTTGCGGCGGGCATTGTGATTTCAATTTTAGTTGGTTTTGACATACCTCTCAAAAAAACCAAAGAAGAAAAAGAAGGGGAAGAAGGAATTGTCAAAGAAAAATTATCCAAAGAAATCAGGGGTGTTGGATTCGAGGGCGCAGAAAATAAAGTTGCCCATCTGGTCAGGGGATTGTTTTCCAAGCCGAAATTTGATGTAAAGAGCTTGGATGAGGATAAAGCTACGGCGGATAAGGAAGAATTACTTCAAACAATGCCTACCAATATCCAGGATTATACATTTCCGCCGCTTGATTTATTGGAAGCCGATAAGGGCGTGCCATCAAGCGGAGACATTAAACAAAATATGACAATTATTGAGCGGACTTTGGAAAATTTCGGTATCCCGGTTGAAATGGGCGAAGTAAATGTTGGTCCAACCGTAACCCAATATACCCTGCGTCCGGCCAGCGGAGTAAAACTTTCCAAAATCACCGCGGTTCACAAGGATATTTCTTTGGCATTGGCAGCTCACCCAATCAGAATAGAAGCGCCGATTCCCGGTCGTTCTTTGGTCGGCATTGAAATTCCCAATAAAACCGCAACCCTGGTTCGTCTGAGAAATATGTTGGAAGAATATGATTACAGGAAAGACGGTCACAATTTGAATTTCGCTTTGGGACGCGATGTGGCCGGTAAAATTGTTTGGGCAAATTTGGTGAAAATGCCGCATATACTCATCGCTGGCGCAACCGGAACCGGAAAAAGCATTTGCATCAACACGATTATTACCAGTTTGCTTTACCAAAAATCTCCCTGGGAAGTAAAATTTATTTTAATTGACCCGAAAAGAGTTGAGCTTCCTTTGTATAACGGCATTCCGCATTTATTGACTCCGGTGATTGTTGATGTTCAGAGAATTGTCAATGCTTTTAAATGGGCAATTAGGGAAATGGAAGAAAGATATAAACTATTGGCTGGAGTCGGCGTCCGCGACCTCGCTTCTTATAATGAAAAAATTGTCAAAAAATCTCCAAGCGAGACTCTGCCGTATATCGTAATTATTGTTGACGAATTGGCTGACATTATGGCTGCTCATGGCAAGGAGGTTGAAGGTACGATTGTCCGTTTGGCACAAATGGCGCGGGCAATCGGCATTCATTTGGTTTTATCCACCCAGAGGCCGTCAGTGGAGGTGATTACCGGTTTAATCAAGGCGAATATTACTTCGCGTATCGCTTTTCAGGTTGCTTCCAATGTTGATTCACGGACAGTTTTGGATATGGGAGGTGCCGAAAGATTATTGGGTAATGGCGATATGCTTTTTCAGGCCGGAGATGTGGCTAAGCCGAGAAGAATCCAGGGAGTTTATGTTTCGGAAAAAGAAGTGCAGAGAATTGTTAAATTCTTGAAAAAAGAAGCAGGAGAAGTTGAATACGAAGAAGAAATTACCAAGGCGCCGGAACAAGAAGGAAGATTTGTCGGCAATTTGGCTCTGGACGACCCATTATTGGACGAAGTAAAAAGCTTGGTAATTAAAACAGGCAAGGCCTCTGCCTCGTATTTGCAGAGAATGTTCAGGATTGGCTATGCTCGGGCAGCAAGTTTGTTGGATATGCTGGAACAAGAAGGGATTATCGGTCCGGCAGACGGCTCAAAGCCGAGAGAATTGTTGATTAACAGGAAAAGCGAAGAACCATTGGGCGATTTGGACGAAACCGTGAAGGAAAATATGGAGGAAGAAGAGGTTGAAGAGACCAAAGAAGAGGAGGATGAATTCTAAAAAACATGAAAAGGAACTTTGTAATTACTCCGAAAAAAATTTCTGTTTCCGTATTTGTTGTTTTTCTGATTTTGGTGGCAATTTATTTTTATCGGGAAATTGGTTTTTTAATCAAGGCGCCGAAATTGGAAATCACCCAGCCGCCGGCGGATATCACCACTACCCAGGCAACATTTGAATTGATTGGAAAAACCGAGCCAACCGCGTTTTTGAAAATTAGTGATCAAGAGGCCTATATTGACGTTGAAGGAAATTTTAAAAAAGAAATAAATCTTTCTGCGGGATTAAATACAATTAAAATCGAATCTAAAAATCGTTTTAATAAAAGCAATATAATTATTAGAAGAATTTTATATGAAAAAACAAACACAGCAAATTGATAAATTAAAAATCTTGGAAGGTACGGTAGCCGAGCTTAAAGAAAAATTCGGCGAGGGCTCAATTATGAAATTGGGAGAAGTCAAAAAAGTCGATGTTGATGTAATTCCCACTGGTTCGCCATCCTTGGATTTGGCATTGGGAGTTGGCGGAATGCCCCGAGGAAGAATTATTGAGGTGTATGGAGCTGAAAGTTCGGGAAAAACCACATTGGCTTTGCATATGGTTGCCGAAGCGCAGAAAAAAGGCGGGATTGCTGCGTTTATTGACGTAGAGCATGCCCTGGACCCGGAATACGGCAAAAAAATCGGAGTAAAAGTCAATGATTTATTGATTTCCCAGCCAGACAGCGGAGAGCAGGCATTGCAGATTGTTGAATCATTAGTTAAGTCAGGCACAGTTGATGTAGTTGTTGTTGATTCTGTTGCTGCTCTGACTCCCCAAGCAGAGATTGAAGGAGAGATTGGTGACCAGTTTATCGGACTTCAGGCTCGACTAATGTCTCAAGCAATGAGGAAATTAAATTCCGTAATTGCCAAAACCAACTGCATTGTGATTTTTATCAATCAAATCAGGATGAGAATTGGAATAATGTTCGGCAATCCGGAAACAACCCCCGGAGGCAAGGCATTGAAATTTTATTCTTCTGTAAGAATTGAATTGCGCCGCGCAGCCCAGATTAAAAAAGGTGAAGAAACGATCGGCAACAGAATTAAAGCGAAAGTCGTGAAAAACAAAGTTGCCGCGCCGTTCCAGTCAGCGGAATTTGATATTATGTTTAATGAGGGAATTTCTTATGAAGGGGATTTGATTGGTTTGGGACTAAAATACGACTTAATTAAAAAATCTGCCGCATCGTATATCTACGGCAGCACAAGACTCGGCGTTGGTTTGGAAAAAGCCAAAGAATTTTTAAAACTCAACCCCCCGATTTCCAAGCAATTATTCAGCGATATCCAAAAAGCAGCAAAAGGGGAGAAGGCGGAGTAAAAAATCACCCCCGCTGTGCGCGGGGGGATTTTTATTTTGCCGTGAAGGGCAATAATCCTGCGATGCGGGATTTTTTTATTGCCTTGGCAAGTTTGCGCTGGTGTTTAGCGCAGGTGCCGGTATATCGCGGAGATTTTATTTTATATAAAGGGTCTAAAAATCTGGACAATGTTTCCGCGTCCTTAAAATCAATTTCTTTGATATTGTTTTTGCAAAAATAACAATTTCGTCTCATGTTGTGAAATTTCTATAAATTGCCTAAAAGGGGATGTCTTCTGTTTTTATTTCTTCTCCTGCCTCGTCAACTTGAATTTCTTCAACTGGTTCTGTTGCAGTTGTTCCTTCGGCCGGAGCTCCGGGGGTTTCCTTTTCAGTTGCTTGTTCCGGCTTCCTTGGCCCCATTTGCATGCCTTCAATCACGATTTCGGTCCTGTATTTTGTTTCACCGTTTTGACCTTGCCAATTTCTGGTCTGAATTCTCCCTTCGATGAAAACCAATTTCCCCTTTTTTAGATACTGGTTGCAAATTTCCGCCAGCCGACCAAAAGCCACGACATTATGAAATTCCACTTGCTGTTTTTTTTCTTTGGTTTCTGCGTCAGCCCAAACTCGGTTGGTTGCCAAGCCAAAATTAGAAACACTCTGTCCGCTGGGCAAGGTTCTGGATTCCGGATCTCTGGTCAAATTGCCGATTAAGAAGATTTTATTTAAATTCATATATTTAGTACAATAAATTTCTATAAATTTCGCGAGCGCAGCGAGCTAATTTCGCGCAGCATATTTCGGCTGAAATAAAGTAGAAACTAGTTCCGCTTCGCGGAACGAAATTAAGTAGAAATAAATTGTTATTATTTATAAACCCACCAATTCGTCTAATTTTTTATCAATTTCCTCGAGCTTTAATTTATCCTCTTTTTTGCCTTCCGAGGTCTTAACTTTAGTCGGAACAAAGGAAAATTTTTTGGCTCGTATAAGTTTTTTTATTGGCCTTGGCTTTTCCGTTTCTTCCAATGATTCTAAATAACTAATTATATGTCTTAAAATTTGGTTGTTCGATTTTAATTCTTTGGAAAAATCAGATATTTTTTCCGGTGCCAATTTGATATGGCTGATCAAATATATTCCCTGGTTTTGCTTATTAATCGGATATGCCAAGTTTTTCTTTTCCGCTTCTTTAAAATGAATAATTTGCCCGCCAAGTTGGTTGATATTTTTTTCTAAGCCCTGCCTAAAAACATCCAATTCAGCTTCCTCCAAATGGGAGTTTAAAATGCAAATTAGTTCGTATTGCTTGAGTTCATTTTCCATTGTGAATCAATAATATCAGAATAAATTTCTTTTGGCAAGTTCTATATTTTGAATTCGAGCATATCCCCGTCTTTAACCACATAATTCTTGCCTTCGGTTTTAATTAATCCCCTGGTTTTTGCATCGTGCCACGAGCCGATATTAACCAAATCCAAGTAATTAATCACTTCTGCTCTGATAAATTTCTGTTCAAAATCAGTATGCACAATACCACCTGCTCGCGGAGCCAGCGTTCCTTGTTTGGCTGTCCAGGCGCGTGCTTCCTCGCCGCCTTTAATGGTGTAAAAAGTAATCAAATCAAGAATTTTATAACAGGTTTTAATAAGAACATTCATTCTGGGCTTTAATTTTAATTCTTCAATTTCTTCGCGACTTAATTCCGACAAATCCAACTCCAATTTTAAATCCAAGGGAATAGTATTTTCGGGCAGATGTTTCAGCAATTCTAATTCTTCGTCAGTGCCGCGGCTGTTGATCAAATAAATCATTGGTTTAATAGTCAGTAAGTTCAAATGTTCAATCAATTCTGTTTCTTTTTCGTTTAAATCGATTTGCGCAAGCAATTTTCCCCCATTGAGAGATTTTTTTACCTTATCCAATATTTCCAATTCTTGCTTAGCTGTTTTATTATCCGGACTTTTGGCATCACGGGACAGTTTTTCCAAATAATTATCAATGGTCTCCAAATCCTTCATCATCAATTCAATGTTTACAATTTCGATATCTCTTTTGGGGTCAATGCTATTTTCAACATGTTTTATATCGGCGGCAAAAAAAGAACGAATAACGTGCACAACCGCATCGACTTCGCGAATATGGGCCAGAAATTGGTTTCCCAACCCTTCTCCTTTATGCGCGCCTTTAACCAAGCCGGCAATATCAACAAATTCAATAATTGTCGGAGTGATTTTTGGGGGTTTAACAATCTCCGCGATTTTATCCAGGCGTTCATCCGGAACCTGCACAATGCCGACATTCGGGTCAATGGTGCAAAAAGGATAATTGGAAATATTGACCTCTTGCTGGGTCAGGGCCTTGAATAAAGTCGATTTTCCCACATTCGGCAGCCCGATTATTCCTACAGAAAAATTCATACAAATTTATTATAGCATATGATATAATCAAAGAATATGGACAACTGGGATAAAATTTTTAAAACCTATGATGTAAGGGGAGTGTATCCAAGAGAAATAAATGAAGAGGTTGCGTATAAAATCGGACGGGCAGTGGCGAAATTTTTGAAAAACAAAGAGATTGCGATTGGCCAAGACAACCGCCTTTCTTCGGAGGGGTTATTTAAGAGTTTATGCGCAGGGGTTTGTGACGGAGGAGCCGATGTCATTGATGTCGGTCTGGTTACCACCCCGATGCTTTATTGGGTTGTAGCCAGATACGGCTACAAAGGCGGAATAATGGTAACCGCTTCCCATAATTCTGCAGAATATAACGGATTTAAAATTGTAAAAGAAAAATCAATACCTATAGACGAAGATTCGGGATTGAAAAAAATCAAGAAAATAGTGGCAAAAGGCAAGTTTAAAGACAAGAAAAGAGGGAAAATTACAAAAAAAGATGTTTTTTTGGATTATATTGAAAATATTTTCAGATTTATTGACATTAACAGCATTAAGCCGTTAAAAACAGTTGTTGATACTGGCAATGGCGTGGCTGGACTGATTGTTCCGGAAATATTCAAGCGCGTGCCAGCCAAATTGATTCATATTTTTGCCGAATTGGACGGCGCTTATCCCAACCATAATCCCAATCCAGTTCTTCCGGAAAATACCGCTGCGCTGCAGAAAAAAGTTGTTTCTGAAAAAGCCGATTGCGGAATTGCTTTTGACGGAGACGGGGACAGAATCTTGTTTGTTGACGAAAAGGGGGAGAGGATAAATCCCAATTTCATTTTTACTCTTTTGATTGACAGATTTTTCAGAAATAAAGGGAAAATTGTGTATGACGTGTCAGCCAGTCGGATAGTGAGGGAAGAAATCAAAAAATCAGGCAATACTACTCTTTGCACGCGAGTCGGTTACAGTTTTTTAAAAGAAAAGATGTCCAAATTAAATGTTGTTTTTGGCGGAGAATCTTCCGGTCATTATTATCTTGGCGAGGATTATTACGTTGAATCGCCGTTTTTTGTTTTGTTTAAAATTTTAGAAATAATTTCCAAAGAAGGAAAACCGCTTTCGGAATTAATCAAGCCGTTCGATAAATATTATCTTGAAAGAATCAATTTTAAGATTAAAGAAAATCCGGATAAAATACTCAAAGAGCTGGAAAAGAAATATAAAAAAGACCCGGCTCGCCTTGGGCGGCCCGGCAAAGTTTCGCTTTTTGACGGCTTAACCATTGAACATTCGGACTGGTGGTTTAATATCAGGATTTCCAACACCGAACCTGTTTTACGACTAACCATCGAAGCAGATACCAAAGAATTATTAGAAGAAAAGAAGCAGGAATTGCTTAAATTAATCCCATCCTCGCTTTAACTTCTTTTATTGTTTGTTGAGCGATTTTCTGGGCTTTTTTCTCTCCCTCGGCTAAGATTTTTTCCACGAGCCGGGGATTTTTTGCATATTTTTTCCTTGTTTCCTGAAATGGTTTTAGGCCCTTGATAATTACCTCGGCTAAATCTTTTTTGAATTCTGCGTATCCCTTGCCTCGGTATTTTCTTTCAATTTCGTCTATCGGTTTGTTGGAAAAGAGGTGATAAATAGTCAAAAGATTTGAAATCGCTGGTTTGTTTTTCTCGTCATATTTTATTTCGCGACCCGAATCCGTAACCGCGGTTTTTATTTTTTGGCGGATTGTATCGGGTGAGTCAGTCAGGGCGATGCCTTCATTCCCGGTTTTGCTCATTTTTTTAGAAGGATCAACTAAAGATTTTATCCTGGCTCCCATTCCTTCATTAATAATTCCCTTAACAAACGGAAATGTTTTTCCAAATATTTGGTTAAAACGTTTAACAATATCATTAGTTATTTCAACGTGGGGCATCTGATCATCGCCTACCGGGACAATATTGGCTTTGTAGATTAAAATATCAGCTGCCATTAAAACGGGGTAAGCAAGAAGTCCCAAATTACGATGTTTGGGATGTAATTCAAGTTTCTCTTTATATGTGGGGATGCGTTCAAGCCAGGATACGGGGGTTAGTGTGCCCAAAATCCAAGCCAATTCTGTGTGTTCTGGAATGTGGGATTGGATAATAATTATTGATTTTTTAGGGTCAATTCCCGCTGCCAAATAATCCAAAACCAATTCTTTTATATCTTTGCTGATTTGTTTGGGAATGAAAGGAGTAGTGATTCCATGATAATCAACAACGCCAAAAATACAGCCTGCCCCGTCTTTTTGCGGGGTGGTTTTTTTTTGCAATTCAACCCAATTTTTCAAAGCCCCCAAATAATTTCCAATATGAAGTTGTCCACTGGGACGCATCCCGCTAAATATGCGCATATTTTTATCTTACTTTAGAACCATTGGGTATATTTTTCTCCGGATATAACAATGTTGCTTTATTATCTATATCCACAGCTAAAATCATTCCCTTGCTCTCAATTCCTTTAATTGTTTTTGGTTCAAGATTAATTAAAATCGGGATTTGTTTGCCAATAATTTCTTCGGGCTTATAATCTTCGGCAATTCCCGCAACCAGAACTCGCAGTTCTGGTTGTCCCGAGCTTGTCGAGGGACCTAAATCAATTTTAAGTTTTAGCAGCTTATCAGTGCCTTCAACTTTTTCTGCTTTTAGAATTGTTCCAATGCGGATATCCAGTTTTTGGAATTCGTTAAATGATATATTTTCCATCTAAATTCATTATATATTAATTTTAAAAAAAATAAAAGGGGTCCTGGACGCCTTGGATGAGGACTTACCAGAACCCCTGAAAGGAGGTTGGAGAATGTTCAAATTTGGAGGACCGCTCAATCCATATCATGGGATACTCGCTTAAGGGCTAAAATGGAAAATCGCGATCCTCCGCCCCGTATAAGGGACTGTAGTAATTATACCATGGAAAAAATTCTTTTGTCAAGTGCGGAGAATGGGGTGGATTAGAATTTGTTTATTTGTTTAAAGGGTTGGAAATAAAAATCGGAGGATAACCACACGGGTTAATCCTCCGATAGAGAATCTTTGGTGGGCTGGATTTCTTATTTTTTCTTATTCCAGTCTTCAAATCTTTTGTTCCAGTCCTCAAGGGTGCTTGTTCGGTGTTCGAGGTTGTAGACCGTCTGCATTGCCTTGTCGAGCTGTTCCATGGCGAAATTGATCTCTTTGTCGGTAAACGGTTCCATTCCCTTATCGGCGTCGCAGGGCTCAAATTTCCATCCCCGCGTTGTCCGAAGAACGGAATTACAACCCATGGTTTCCTTGGCCCATGGACGTCCGGGATTCCCACAGTAAAAAACCTTGTCCCAGTCTTTCTGAAGTAAAGACAACCTCCCGTCGTAGCGCTTGCCGTAGATATGACCCGTAATTCCGACATAGCTTGGCTTGCCAACAGCGTGAAGATGAACAATCATTCCCCAAACGCCCCGGTAGGTTTCATTGATCTCCACATCATAGCCGGTGATTTTGCCCCTGTAAATGTTCCACTCCGTGAGCTTGGCTTCGACCCAGCAGCTGAAGTTCAGCGCCGAAAAGACGAAAGTCAGAACGACCAAAGCCACCATCAAAGATTTTTTCATCGAAAACCTCCTTTTTTGTGTACATTTCTGTCTCAGTCGAGACAGGCAATAAGTTAAAATTTCTCTTATCTTATTACACTATAATTATACACCTATAAAATTCTTTTGTCAAGTGCCGAGGGCGAGATTTGAACTCGCATGAACTTGCGTTCGCTAGCCCCTGAAGCTAGTGCGTCTGCCAATTCCGCCACCTCGGCAAAATCACCATTGATATTTTTGCGGATTTTTGAGAAAATCCATTTTTGAAGGATTTTCCAGCAATTTATAAATCAACTGGTCTTTAAAAATATAGAATTTATAGAACTTATTCGGTTTCTCGAATCGTAATTCAGGAATGTTTTTGTAGTTTTGATTCTTAATCCATTTAATTCCCCAGAAGCTTTTCAGAGCGTAATAAGAAAATCCGTGTTTGTTTCTGAATGGTTTGTAGATGTTTGAAGAAAAACTGCGGTGAACCCAATTGCAGGTTTTGAGTTCTTTTTTTCCGATATTGATGATTAAATGTTCGTAATTCGGCAAGATAATTATTTTGTCTCCTTTTTCTGCTTTAACAGCTACAACATCTTTTATTTGATTATTTTCCGAATCCTGCAAAAGAAAAATTGCTTTTCCCTCAATTACTTCATAAAGTTCGGGATAAGTAATGGCAGTGCCGGGAACAATCGGATGGTCGTGGCCAAGAGTTTTATTGAATTCTTTTCCCAATCTTTTCGGATTTAAAATCGTGATATCGTACCTTAAATCATTTTTAATAATTTTCATATAATCGGTTTCGCTTTCAGCAAAATCGCGATACATATAATACAGCTCCCAATTCGGAGCTGTTTTCAGCCATTGCTGGTCATAAATCACATCTTTCATATCATTTAAATATCTGATATCTGGTTTTAATCTTCTGATGTCCATTATTTTTTCACCCGCCCGCCATCGCAAGCTCAGGCGTTGCGGGCGGGCTCGTTTCTACTTCTTAACCCGTTGTGTTTTTATATACCAATCCTCGATTCCCGCGAATCTCTTCGAGGGCAAAACAATGTTTGTATTTTCAAATCCTTTGATTTTTTTGGCAGTTAAGTAAAGATTGTATGAATTATACAAAAACACCACAGGTGCATCGTCATTAACCAATTGCTGGAATTCCTTGTATTTATTGGCTCTTAAATCCAATTCCAAAATCTGTCTTGCGTCGCGCAGTAAATCATCAACCTTTTTATTGTCATAAAGGGCCAAATTCAACCCCGGGTCCTTTTTTTGCGATGAATGCCAGAAAGCATACGGGTCCGGGTCTAACCCCAGAACCTCGCCGAACAGCAATGCCTGATATTCTCTCGGTCGGATATATTCCTGTTGGATTTCTCCTATATCCATTATTTTGACGCTGATTTTTGCGCCGATTTTTTGCCATTGTTCCTGAAGTAAGTTTGCTACTTGCTGCAGTTCTTTCGATTCGGTGGTTATTAATTCGAATTCTAATTTTGTTTCTTTATTTTCTCTGATTCCGTCGTTGTCAACATCTTTCCATCCAGCTGCGTCCAAGATATTGTTGGCGTGCTCCACTGCCCAATCATAAATTTTTGTCTCATCAGTATGACCGAATACTCCTTTGGGGATTGGCGAATCAACGGTTTCTCCTTCATCGTCTAAAATCAGACCAATTAATTGCTTTTTGTTTGTGGCGTGATTTAGGGCGATTCTTACGGTTTTGTCCGAAAGCGCCTTGCTTTTGCTTTGATTAAAAAATATTGCAAAATATCTGGGTAAAATCAATCTCCTCATATTTGACCTGCTTTCTCCTTTAAGCAAGGATTTGTTTTGAACAGAAAGCAGGCCCAAATTTTCAACACTTCCCCGATTATAGGCCTTGATTGCGTTTTCTTCGTTAGGGTAAAAATATAAATTGATTTTTTCAATAAATGGCCTTCTGCCGGACGCATAATCGCCGAATGCTTTTAATCCAATATAAGTCACAAATCCTTCTTTATCCTGTTTAATTTTATTCAGCTTATACGGACCTGTGCCGATTGGTTCGAGATTTTCCGGTGCCAGGGAAAAATTTACCGGCGTGATTTTTTCCCAGATATGTTTGGCAATTATTCCAACCGTGGTATTGGTCAGAAATGGCGCGTATTGAGTTTTAAGCTTAAAGCGAACAGCCCAATCGTCAATTTTTTCCGCCTCTACTCCAATCCAATTTGTTCTTAACGGACTTCTGAAATCGGCATCCTGAATTCTGTTGATGGTAAAAATTACGTCATCGGCAGTAAATGGTTTTCCGTCATGCCATTTAATATCTTTTCTCAAAAAGAATTCATAGGTTTTCCCATTTTCTCCGATATTATATTTTTCAGCCAGATCAGGAACCAATTCTCCCTTACTATTGTATTCCATCAGTCCCGAAAAAATCAGTTCTGCTACATCGCGGTCAGCATCGTTTGCCTGGCTTAGAATTGGATTGATATATTGTGGGTTGCCGACAATTCCTTCGGAAAAACTCCCGCCATAAGCAGGAGCAACAATTGTGGTTTTCATTTTATAAACGATTATCCAGCCGAATAAGGAAACAATTATTAAAACAATGAACCCGGTCATAAAATAGCGTTCTTTTTTACCAAGAACACTGTGGAGTTTTTGCCACTGATGCAAGGACGGGAATTTATTGATGATTTTTTTGATAAACATTATTTGGCGAGAATCATTCTGGCAATTGCGATTCCAATGAAAAGCACTGCCAAAATAATTGTGGCGATAAAAATGATTTTTTCTGCGCCTCGCTTTTTAAAATAAACTCCACCTTCTCCGCCAAACGCAGATGACAATCCGGCTCCTCTCTGTTGAAGCAAAATTCCGAGCGCAAGCAAGGCAGCAATTGCAATTTGGACGATGTTTAATATTTTATCCATATTAGGCTTTGGCGGTTTTTTTGAAACCACCGACAATAATCGCATTAACGACGGCAATAATTATTGCCCCCCACAAATATCCCCATAAACTGGTAATTTCCAATGCCTCGATAAACCAATCAACGGCAAATAGAATAATTGCATTAATTATAATCAGAAATAACCCCATGGTGACGAAAATCAGGGGAGCGGAGACAATTTTTAAAATCGGCCTGGCAAAAGTGTTGGCGAGCGCCAAAATCAAGCCCACAGTCAAATAATCAATCAAGTCCCCGTTAAAAATCATATAACTGGGGATAATGTATTTTACTGCTATAAAAACAGCCAATGCATTTGCAATGATTTGTAAAATAAGTTTAATGACGAAGCGCATATTTTTACTTGCCCCGCCCCTGGCGGGGTGAATTAATTATTCTTTTTAATTGAAAAACTCTTTTCCCCGAAACCCTCATCTTCGGCTTGTGTTTTTTTTCGCGACTTTCGATTTTGTTCTGTGTTTTTGCTGACAATTCTGTAGATTTAACCTTCATAACGGAATTATAACAGAATAAAAATAGCCAGGCAAGAAAAATTATATAAATAAAGAGGGGTTGCTCGACATCTGTCGAACAACCCCAGAGGGGATTCATTCTCTCTCCTGGGCTCCCGAGAGCCATTGAATGACTCTCGCCCAAAATTTCTTGGAAATGGAAAACAAAAATTTTAGGCCAAAGACCAGACCAAGGACCAGGCCAGCGCCCAGGCTAGCGACAAAGCTAAAGCCCAGGCCAGCGACCAAGCCAACGACCAGGCCAAAGACCCGGCCAACGCTCAGGCCAATGACCAGGCTAAAAACCAGGCAGACCAGACCAACACCGAGCACATCTTCAGCAGCGTCCTTCGCATCTTCAGCGTCCTTAATTCTTTTATTGGTGACTAAAAGAATCAGGACAATGGCCCAAATCAGAGCAGAGACAATACCCCAGATCTGAATTTTTTCCATTGTAATGTACCTCCTCTTAAATTTAAGAATATTTTATTCTACACCTACAATTATACACCCGTTATATTATTTTGTCAATAGTGGATGGCAATGTCCACACACATTTGGCGGTTTTCTAAATAATAAGGATATTTCTGAGATTTCGGAGGTTAAACCTCCGAAATTTTATTTTTATCAAAATGTGCTATAATTAAGTTAATATGAAAAAACCACAATTTGAAAACGGAGAAATTTATCATATTTATAATCGTGGAGTAGAGAAGCGAAAGACATTTTTAGAAGATAAAGATTATTTTCGTTTTATCCACGACCTTTTTGAATTTAACGATACTGTTCCCGCAGGCAAGTATTTTATTTTCGGAGGTTTAACCTCCGAAAATAAAGCACAGGACCCAAAATCAAGAAAAAGAGATTTGCTGGTTGAAATTTTGAATTTTTGTTTAATGCCAAATCATTATCATTTACTTTTAAGGCAGTCAAAAAATAATGGCATTAGTAAATTTATACAAAAATTAGATACAGGTTATACGATGTATTTTAATCAAAAGAACAAAAGAGTTGGTTCGTTGTTCCAGGGACCATTTAAGGCGGTTTTAATTGATAATGAGCAACATTTTTATCACATTCCGTACTATATACATTCTAATCCGATAGAATTAGTAGAGTCCAGTTGGAAAGACGGAATAATTAAAAACAAGAAAGAGGCAGAAAAATTTTTAGAATCGTATAGATGGTCTAGTTATTTGGATTATATCGGCAAGAAAAATTTCCCATCAATTATTTCAACTAAATTTTTGAATGAAATTTGGGGTAGTCCACAAAAACACAAAACAGATTTCAAAAATTGGTTAAAAGATTTTGATATAATTAATATTCGTGAAAAAATCTTAGAAAAGTAAATTTCGGAGGTTAAACCTCCGAAAATCTAAAACCTCCGAAAATCTAAATTTTATGGAATTGAATAATTTGGAAAAATCAATTATTGCCACGGTGGCGTATTATGATGCCTTGGATTATCCATTGACCGGATTTGAGGTTTTTAAATATCTGATAAATCCCGTCCGTCTTATTTCTGCCGAAAATCAATACAGCGAGATAGAGCCAATCAACAGGGTTATGCTGAAAGATGTTCTGGAAATCATGAATTCCAGAAATTTAAGTTTTTATCTCGGCGAAAAAAACGGGTTCTATTTTTTAAAAAACAAAGAACATTTGATTGAAACCCGCATTATGCGTCAGAAAATCTCCGGTCAGCGCTGGAAAAGGGTGCGAAAAATTATTAAATATTTGCAAATCGTACCATTCATAAAAATGGTGGCAATAAGCGGTTCTTTGGCAATGGACAATGTTAAACAAGAAAGCGATATTGATTTATTTATTATTGCAAAGGACAAAAGAATTTGGACAACGAGATTTTTTACCACTTTATTTTTTCAGATTATTGGCCAAAGAAGGTACGGGAAAAAAATCGAGAACAGATTTTGCCTGAATCATTATATTATTGATAAATCCCTGAAAATAAATTTTCGCAGTATAGCTAATGCCCAGACCTATAGCCATTTAGTGTTGGTTTTAGAAATCAAACAGGGCATTTATAATGAATTTCAGAAGCAAAATGCTTGGATAAAAGATTATCTATATGCGTATCGTCCGCAGAAATTAGACAGCCAAAGAAAAATAAAAACCGGTTCTTTCTTAAGATTTTTCGCTAAAATTCAGGAATTTATCCTGAATTCCTTTTTGGGAACGATTTTGGAAAAAATATTGGGATTTTTCCAGAAAAAATTAATTCGAAGGCATTATTTAAATTTGAAGGGGCGAGGAAGAATTATTGTTGATGAGACCCAATTGGAATTCCATCCCGATGCACAAGAAGCCAAAATTCTTGACAGATATAACGGAAATATGCTACGGTTGGGTTTCAAGACCCAAGAACTCGATTCTGGTTTGACATTTAAGAAATAATGCCTTAAAATAGAAAATCTATGAACATACAACCATTAGATGACAGGGTTCTCATTGAACCAACCTCAAAAGAGGAACAAACAAAATCAGGAATTGTTATTCCTGATACTTCGGATAAAGAAAAGCCCGAACAAGGCAAAGTTATTGCCGTGGGTTCGGGCAGAATAGACAGCAATGGCAATCGCATTCCAATGACAGTTAAAGTCGGGGATGTGGTTTTATTTACCAAATACGGCCCGAACGAAGTGAAAATTGATAATAAAGAATATTTGATTGCCAAAGAAGAAGATATATTGGCGATTATCAAATAATATGAGCAAACAATTTAAATTTGCTGAAGAAGCTCGGCAGGAACTGAAAAAGGGAGTTGACCAGTTGGCAAACGCCGTGCGCATCACGCTCGGTCCAAAAGGCAGAAATGTTATTTTGGATAAGGGTTTTGGCGCACCAACAATTACCAATGACGGAGTGGCTGTTGCCAAGGAAATCGAGCTGGAAAACAAATTTCAGAATATGGGCGCCGAACTGATTAAAGAAGTTGCGGAGAAAACCAGCGAGAATGCCGGAGATGGCACTACTACGGCTGTTGTTTTGGCCCAGGCAATGGTTGAAGAGGGACTAAAAAATGTTACGGCTGGCAGCGACCCAATGGGCATTAAAAAGGGAATTGATAAAGCAGTAAAAGCCACTATTGAAGCGCTGAATAAAATTAAAAAACCAATCAAAGATAAAAAAGAGATTGAACAAGTGGCGACTATCGCTGGCGAAGACGCGGAAATCGGAAAATTACTTGCTGATATTATGGAAGAAGTCGGAAAAGATGGAGTGGTAACTGTTGAGGAATCGCAGACCTTCGGCCTTTCCAAAGAATTGGTTGAGGGAATGCAGTTTGATAACGGCTATATTTCTCCCTATATGATAACCAATGCCGAAAGGATGGAGGCAGAATACAAAGACACCCATATTTTAATTACTGACCAGAAAATTTCCTCTATTCACGATATTTTGCCTTTACTGGAGAAGATGAGCCAAGTTGGAAAAAAGAATCTGGTGATTATCGGCGAAGAAGTTGAAGGCGAGGCATTGACAACGCTGGTGTTAAATAAATTAAGAGGAACATTCAATTCTTTGGCAGTAAAAGCTCCCGGCTATGGCGACAGAAGAAAAGAAATGATGGAAGATATTGCCATTGTTACTGGCGGAAAAGTGGTTTCCGAGGAAGCTGGCTTGAAATTAGAGAATGTTGATTTAGATGTTCTGGGTCAAGCAAGCAAGGTAATTGCCACAAAAGAAAAGACCACGATTGTCGGGGGAAGAGGCGATAAAAATGAAATTGAGAAGCGAATTAAACAAATCAGAGTCCAATTAGAACAAACTGATTCCAGTTTTGATAAAGAAAAACTGCAGGAGCGGTTGGCAAAATTAGCCGGCGGAGTGGCAGTAATCAAGGTGGGCGCAGCCACAGAAGCGGAAATGAAATATAAAAAATTTAAGATTGAAGACGCCCTAAACGCAACTCGGGCAGCAATCGAAGAAGGAATTGTTCCGGGTGGTGGTGCGGCGTTAATTAAGGCAGCTTTTCTCTTGGATGAATTTATAACAGGTGATTTATCGGAAGAGGAAAAAATTGGAGTGAATATTGTCAAAAAAGCATTAATTTCTCCATTAAGACAGATTGCGGAAAATGCCGGAGTAAAGGATATTTCGATTATTGTTGACGATGTTCAAAAAAAAGAGCATACTAATATTGGATATGATTTTACCAAGGCAGATTCTACTGATGTGAAAAAAGGAAGAGCCGATATGTTAGAGGCAGGCATTGTTGACCCAGTGAAAGTGACCAGGAGCGCCCTGCAAAATGCCGCGTCAATGGCTTCGATATTCTTGACCACCGAAGTTGCAATTACCGACATTCCGGAAGAGAAAAAAGAGAGTGGAGTTCCGCCAATGGAATACTAATTATTAATCTTTTTTAAAATATGGCAATTGGAACAATTATAATTATAGTACTTGCAGTAATAGTTTTGTGGATTATAGCAGTATTCAATGGTCTTATTAGATTTAAAAACCGCACCAATGAGGCATGGTCGGATATTGACGTGCAGTTGAAAAGAAGGCACGATTTGATTCCGAATTTAATCGAAGCGGTTAAAGGATACGCAGCGCACGAAAGGCAATTATTCGAAAAAGTTACCGAGGCGCGGACAAGAGCAATCAGCGCGCAGGGGATTGAGGAAAAAGGAAAAGCGGAAAATGCGCTTTCCGGAACTTTAAAGAGTTTGTTTGCGGTTGCGGAAAATTACCCGGATTTGAAAGCAAATCAGAATTTCTTACAATTACAGAATGAGTTGTCTGATACAGAAAACAAAATCCAGGCAGCGCGAAGATTTTACAATAGCAATGCTCGGGATTTGAATATCAAGACCGAAACATTTCCGTCTAGAATTATTGCCGGAATGCTCGGATTCAAGAAACGCGAATTTTTCGCAGCAGATGAATCAGAAAAAGAAGTCCCACAGGTAAAGTTTTAAGAATCGCGTCCTATCCTAAGCGAGTTGCTTTCAGCAACTCGCTTTTGAATTTGCAGAAAAAATTTAAATCTGCTAAACTGGAAATATAAATTTCGAACGCTTTAAAAGGAGGAATATTATGAATACAGAAAAGAAGATTCCAGATCCTCAACCAGATCAGCTTTGGCAGGGAGGAGGTGGTGTCAAGAGTTCTTTAACAAAGCCGCATCATCAAGACTCTGTTCGTCGCAGAAGAAATCAGAGAAAGAAAAGAAGGGCGAGAATACACAAAAAAAGATGAAACTCTTTAAGGGGCGCCGGGACCTGCCGCCGCCCTTTATTTTTTTCAAAAAACTGCTATAATAAAAATCTATGACACTCTATACGCAAATTGGAGCGAATATAAGAAGAACGTGGATTTTGTTTTCTTTGTTTTTTGTGATTATTATCGGCTTGGGCTGGTTTTTGAGTTATTATTTCAATGACCAGCTGATTTTGTTTTGGGCAGTGGGAATCAGTATTTTTATGAGTTTTATCAGTTATTGGTATTCTGACAAAATTGTTCTGGCGATTTCTAAAGCAAAACCATTAGAACATAATGAAAATCAGGAATTGTATCACATTGTGGAAAATCTTTGCATTACAGCTGGCTTGCCTTTGCCGAAAATTTATTTAATTGATGATCCGGCTCCGAACGCTTTTGCCACTGGCAAAAATCCCAAAAACGCAGTTGTGGCAGTGACTACCGGCCTTTTGCAAACCTTAGACAGAACAGAATTAGAAGGAGTGATTGCCCACGAATTGAGCCATGTTGGGAACAGAGATATTTTAATCCAGACAATTGTCGTGGTTTTGGTTGGCGCAATTTCTCTGATTGCGAATATGTTTATGCGCGGAAGATTTTTAGGAGGCAGAAGAAAAAGCAGCAATGGAGAAGGCGGGCAAATCGGCGCAATATTAATGATTGTTGGCTTGGTTTTTATGATTTTGTCGCCTTTGATTGGAAAATTAATCCAACTGGCAATTTCTCGGAAAAGAGAATATTTGGCTGATGCTTCCGGCTCGCTTTTAACCAGATATCCCGAGGGTCTAGCTAGCGCCTTGGAAAAAATTTCCCGCAGTCCAATGCAATTAAGAACAGCGAATTCCGCTACCGCGCATTTATATATCGCAAACCCGTTCAAGGGTAAAAAATTAATTAATTTATTTTCCACTCATCCGCCAATCGAAGAAAGGATAAAGCGATTGCGCGAGATGAGTGTATAAACATATGGATTTTTTAGGAGCTTTATTTGGTGCAAATGAAACCAAGAAAATATTTCGCAAAGATTTTAACGGGGCCTTAAAGCAACTTCCCGATATTTCACCAGAAGAAAGAGAATATTTAAATCAGGTTTTTGCCGGCGACTTGAAAGATGGATTGACTGTTTCTGAATTAAAGCGGACAATAGAAAAACTTCACCGCAATCCGAATGATGATTTGGATTTCTACGAAGTGGAGCACGTAAAAAGGAAATTATTAGAAAAACTGGGAGAAAAATAAAACGGGGAGGCGTCGCATATGCGCCCGAGGCGCACCCGCCTTGGGCGGGGCGGTCACAAATATGTATTACGTTTATATTTTATTTAGTGAAAAACTAAACAAAAGATATATCGGCAGCACAGACGATTTGAAAGATAGAATTAGAAGACACAATTCTAAGAGTTCTAAATTTACTTCAACGGGTATTCCTTGGAAATTAATTTATTATGAAGGATTTTTAAACAAAGAATATGCTTTACGAGAAGAAAGATTTCTCAAGACTGGAGAAGGAAGAGAAAGGTTAAAATATTTATTTGGAGAGATCGCATAGTGGTCTAGTGCGGTTGCTTGGAGAGCAACTGTGTCGAAAGGCACCGTGGGTTCGAATCCCACTCTCTCCGCTTCGCTTTAAATTATTCTCAACCTTTTTATAAAACGTTATGAGCAAACCTATAGAGTCACAATTATTAGGCGGCAGAACCGCGACAGAAGTCGTGCGAATTGGAAACACTGTCCGCCACTTAGTCGGGCCGCACTCGGAATTTAAACATGCGCTTTTAAAACTTCTTGAAGAAAAAAGTTTTGGTCATGCTCCTCGTTTTTTGGGCATTGATGAAAAAGGACGTGAGATACTGACATTTATTGAGGGCCGGGTATCTCACGGAGAAATAAGTTGGACAGATGATCAGTTGATTAAGGTTGTTCAAATGCTCAAAGATTTTCATAACGCAACCGCTGGAAACGAGCTTGCCGGAGAAAAGGAGGTGGTTTGTCATAACGACATTGCTCCTTGGAATACAGTTTTAGAAAATAATGTGCCAATAGCATTTATAGATTTTGATGATGCCGCACCGGGTAATCGTATTGATGACTTGGCTTATTTTCTTTGGACATTTTTAGAACTTGGAAACAATGTACCAGCCGATGTCCAAGCAGTTAAAATGCAAAAATTATGCGAGGTATACGGACTCGTTGATAAACATAAATTGGTTGATGCAATTTTAGAACAGCAAGAAAAAACTTTAGCGAAACGAGAAATGTTGGCAAAAGACGCTGAAGATCAAGAATCGCGCGAATTCTTAGCTTCTAGGGCGGATATAATTCGTTTGGAGATAAAGTGGGTTAAGGCAAATAAGAAAATTTTAGAAGCCGCTCTTTAAAATGAAAAAAATGTTATTTCAAATAAAGGAGGTGCGCGGTGTTAAAAAACAAAGAGCCCGCCACAAGGAAGCCGTTTACTGACATTAATGGCAAGGAGTTGAAGATGTGTCAGACAGTGGAAATTCTCAATGGGGCATTGCCTGGTTATGTGCATCTTGCCAAGGTGCTTCAAGCTGGTCAATGGGAGTCCACTATCGAGTACGACGATAGGAAGAAAGGAGTAAGAAATGTCAGTAATGAGATCCTCAAAATCAGGGTCTTCTAAAAGAGCTTCCTAAAGAGCTCGTTTTCGGACGAACCGCGAACGAGCTTTTATTTTGTATAAAAATTTTTTTATGATAGAATTTAAAATAAAAGCCCGCCTAAAGGCGAGGCAAGGAGGGAAAAGTGAAAAGAAGAGTGAGTTTAAGATTTTTTTTCGAACAGATAGGCAAAGGAGGTTGTGGTGTTTGCGCTGTTAACACCATACTTAAAAAATTTGGTTTAAAAGGAGTAATTTTTCCTTTTTCGCCTAAAAAGGGAGTTACTTCCACGAGGATTCTTCGTGAATTGCGCAAAGCGGGCTTAATCGCGGAGCCCAAAACAATCAGCATTCGCAATCTCAGGCCGTGGTTAATCCTTTGGTATCCGCCCAAAGGAGGGGATGGGGGCGATCATTATGTGGTAATCGGGGAAATAGTAGATGGTTGGGTTCTCATTTACGACAGCGAGAGGAAAAAACCATATTGGAGTCAGCTATCTACCCTAAAAAAGAAATGGTATAGGTGGTACAGAGGACGATGGTGCGGATGGGTTATTGAAGTCGGCGAGGGCTAAAGACCCTCGCCGTTTTACTTGACTATACTTTAATTATCTGTAAAAATATAATCTGCTCTTAATTTTTGGAAAAAAGGAGGAAACAGATGGAAAAGATAAAAATGCTTACCTATGAGAGGATTCCGTGCTGGTATGAATTGTCTTTTCGCAAAGAGAAGCCAGCGATTATTTTCAGAATTCACAAAGATTTTATTGCCCACACTGAATCAATCAGTCAGACTGCTCCGATAGTAATGGGTTTCATGAGCCACTTCGGATTTAAAAAATTCAGTGGTTCTCTGGCTGGAAATTTTGGTTTTGATGACAGTTTTATTTTTGAGGGAATCAAAGAAGATTTTGCGGAATTTGCTGTAGACATTCCCACAATCAAAAAATACAGCGGCAAAAAATGTGAAGAGTGCAATGGTTCGGGCAAGGACCGATTTCTGAATGATGAATGTCTTCGATGCGAAGGCACGGGCAAAGACTGGTTTTATGATTGGAAGTTGGCATCCGCAATTTCTGCCAGTTTTACCACTATTCTTCTCTGGATGCGTTTTCCCGAAAAAGAGACGTCATCTCTTCTTCCCCAACTGATGACAGTTTTTACCGTAACAGAAGATGAGATGCATGGCGGTTCATTAGGTGGCGCCTACAGCGTTGAACTGTGCAACTGGATGAGGTCTTTATATGTTCAGAACAAGGGCAGATACGAAGTTGCCGAGATGACGGAAGCGATGAAAATCGTTCATAAAAAAATGTTTGGCGCTTTAAGATTCGGACAAGAACATGATCTCTGGGCAAAAATCGAGAATGACAGCGGCTGGCTTAATGTTAATTGTCCCGGAGATGCCTGCGGCTTACATCCAGGAGATAGTTATGGGCCTCAAAAGAAACGAGGATATGAGTTTGCCTGCCATAATGTAGACAATCCAATGCAACAGATTACTTTGCTCGCTGGTCTGGCAGCCCTTCACAATAAGGCACGGAGGGAAATAAAAAGCTGAAGTCAGCCGGGTGGTGGACTCTTGTCTGCCTCCCGGCATTTTTCTTGACTAAAATTATAAAAGGGGATATTATTCTAATTCCAATGTTCTTTTTATAAGAATATTAATTTTAAAAAGAAAGGAGGTGAGAAAAGTGAGAGGATTGAATCTTGAAATCGCCAGGAAAAAAATATTGAAAGATGTTGAGGAGATCAAAAAAAGCGCCGCATTTGTTATGGAATTATCAAGGGACGACAGAATTGTTTTTATCAATGAAAATCACAATCCCGGTTTGAATGCGATTGCTGTAATCGGTCCGATTAAGGGTTTCAGCGGTGTTGTTGACAAAGCCGTGGTTTCTGCGTCTCAACAAGTAGAAAAGGCCTTATTGACTGAAATAGGCATTGGAGCTACTTATCCGTATCGCAGAGCCATAAGGTTAAAGAGAAAAGAAGGGGAACCGCATGAAATTTTTAGGCGGGGAAAATGGTTTGATTTGAGCCCGGAACAGTATCAATCTGTTGCTCCTGTAATATTCCGCATTATTGAACTACTTGCCTACAAAAAGGTGATTAATTGGGAATGGGGCCAATATTCGGATAAAAAATTTGTTTATTCTTTTTTGCGGAAATATTTTGTGAAAAGAAGAAAAATGCAAGACAGGTGGGCAAGGCCCCGAATAGCGGAAAGGGGAGTTCGATTTAGTGTTTCAGTTGAAGACAGATATTCCCTTTCTGATGTTTATTGGGCAGAACTGGTTTTAAATCACGACATGAAAGACAGAGTGAACAGACTGGTAAATTCTATTGATCTTCGGCTAAATACGGATAGTCACGAGTATAAGGGTAGAAAAGATTTTTGTAAGTTGAAAAGAGCCAAAGATGTAAGGGATAGCTTGTCCGATTCCCGCTTAGAAAAACATCTTTTAATCGAAGTAGTTCGCCTGCTTAGGCAACGAAGACAGTTTTTTTGGATGGATATTGCCGATATGATTGGCTGGGACGGGTCAGAGCCAGAAGAAAAAAAACTGGTAAAAACAGTTTTGCTAGATCCGAATTCCAGATTATCTGACATCCGGTTAAAAATAACAACCGGACTGGACGCTGGCAAAGACCATATTGTGTTTGAGGTTTTCCCCCGTGATTTCAGGAAAGAAAAATAGGCGCCACTCAAGTTATGACTTGATGGCGCCTCTGTTCTTGTTTTTTCGTACTTTGTAAGTCGGGCCGAGATTTACCCAATCAATACCTGACAATCTTGAAGAGGAATGGGGAATTCTTTCGATTCTGATTAGATATCCGTCGCTGTAATAGGGATTAGCGGGGATACACCAGCCGCAGAATTTTTCAATCGGGCAAAATTCACAGGGATTTTTGCGATTTTTCGACCAGAGATGAGGATTTTTTTCCAGTTTCTCTGCAGTATAGAAGGTTTGACCCTTATCACGTGATGATGTTTGCAAGTGTTCTGCACAGAGCGTGCGACTCAACACCCAGAGAGCAGGATTGATAACCATGTGCGAAATACCGATTTTTTGCAAGAAAGATTGTGACCAGATTGCGATTTGGTCGGTAAATCTTTCCCACACGTGCACTGATAATTTTCCTGCTAATTCTTTTGGATGTTTTTCTTTTGTGGGAGTAAATAGTTTTACCCAGTTATTGGGATTGATGATGTCTGTTTGCCAGAGAATTCTCTGTGCGTGAAAATCTACAGGAATTGGTGTGGGGAAAATCGGAATCAAATTCTTTTCTTGTAAAAAGATGGTAAGCAGAGAAATAATTTTTCTGCGCACGCCGTAAAAACATTTTTCTCTTCTTGGGTCTCGTTTTTTGTATTTCTTGTAATCGATTTTCCCAAATGGTTCTTCAAACTCCGATACGCCCGCAAAAACGTTTAAAAGGTTTCCGTTCCAATGTCTGTACAGCGCCGTGGCATTTGTAATCCAATTTGGGATATGTTCTTCCATTTTGTAACTTAGAGACCCACCGCCGAGTTGTCCGATTCCTGGTCCATCAAGTATTTCATTTGTAGTTGCTTTGATGGCTTCTTTCATGTATTCCGGAGTCAATATTTCGGCTATGATTTTTACATCGAAAAATTCCGGAAACATTATCCATAATTTTTGAAGCCACTTGAATGGATCTTCGCTTACCCGTCCTCCTCTCATTGGTAGCGCAGCGAATAAGAAAAAGTTTGCCTGTTCTTGGGGCGAGAGACGTTCCCATCCATCGGGAATCCATAGGTCTTGGGGGAGAATAACGTCTTTAAACATACCCTTTTCGTTCAGCCAGAAATCATTGAGAATTTCAAATACTTTCACCGCTCTTTTTTCGTTGAACATCACAGTTTTTCTTTCCACCTTTATCACCTCCTTTTGTTTTTAATTTAAAGAACCGAGAGATTAAATCCTATCATATATGTTTCAGCGAGTCAATTTATTTGACCATTGTGCTTCAAATTGCTAATATTCAATTATGACCCCGATTGATGAAATCAAAAATCGGTTGGATGTAGTTGAGGTGATTGAAGGATACATTAAACTTAAAAAAGCGGGCAAGGATTACAAGGCGCTTTGCCCGTTTCATAAGGAAAAAAATCCTTCTTTTTTTGTATCTCCATCAAAGCAAATCTGGCATTGTTTTTCCTGCAATTTCGGAGGTGATATTTTCAGTTTTGTGCAGAGAATTGAAGGCATAGAATTTCCCGAGGCATTGAGAATTTTGGCGAAAAAAGCCGGAGTGATTTTAAAGCGGGAAGACCCGCAAATCAGAAGCCAGAGAAATATCTTGTATGAAATCTGCGAGGAAGCAGCGGAATATTATCAAAAAGAATTGGGAAAAAATAAATCGGTTCAGGATTATTTGAAAAGCAGGGGATTGAAATCAGAAGCAATCAAGGAATTCAAAATCGGTTATTCTGGAGATTCCTGGGACGGATTACTAAAACATTTATTAGAAATTGGTTATAAAATAGGAGATATAGAGAAAGCAGGACTCGTAGTCAAAAAAAATCAGATACAAGATACAAGCTACAAGCTACAAGCTACAAAGTATTACGACCGATTCAGAAGCAGGATTATGTTTCCATTGCAGGACTTGAATGCACAGATTGTGGGATTTACGGGTCGAGTATTCGGCAAAGAAGACGAAAAAACAGCTAAATACGTTAATACTCCGGAAACAATAATTTATAACAAAAGCCGCTTGGTTTATGGATTGGATAAAGCGAAAATTGAAATCAGGAAAAAAGACCAATGCATCGCAGTGGAAGGACAAATGGATTTAATTATGGCGCATCAGACAGGATACAAAAACACCATTGCTGTTTCCGGCACTGCTTTGACTGACGACCATTTGCATATTTTAAAAAGATATACGGAAAATCTGCTTTTTTCTTTTGACGCAGACACTGGCGGAGAAAGCGCGACCAAAAGAGCGATTAGTTTAGCTCAGCAGCACGAATTCAACATTAAAGTGGCGATTTTACCCAGCGAAGAAAAAGACCCGGCGGAAATTATCAAAAAAGACCCGGGAAAATGGCAAAAAATTTTAGGTGATTCCGAGCCGGTAATGGAGTTTTATTTTGAAAACACTTTTCAGAAATACAGCAAAAATTTGAGTGTTGACGACAAAAGGGAAATTGCCAAAGAACTGCTTTTTCCGATTAAAAATATTGTCAATGTGGTTGAGAAAGCTCACTGGCTTCAGGTATTGGCCAGTAAATTGAAAGTAGAAGAAAAATCATTGATTGAAGCGTTGCGCAGAATAAAAAACAGGGAAGAGGGCAAGGAGATTCCTTCGGAACAATTTTCCGAAAGGTCGCGCATCGAAGAATTGGAAGAAATTCTTCTGGGCTTGGTTTTAAAATATCCCGAGCATCTTGAATATTTGAATAAAAATTTTCATGATTCTTTATTGAACACCGAAGAGCTGAAAAAATTTGTGAAAAAAATAAAATCCAGAGAAATTGATTCGGCAGAGGATAAGTTTCTGGCGAATTATCTGATTTTTAAAGTTGAGCATCTGGAATTGGAGGAAAAAGACGTTTTAAAAGAAATGGATTTTTGTATCAGAGAATTGAAAGTGAATCACTTGAAAGAGAAATTGGCGCAAATTAGTTTGGAAATGAAAGAATCGGAAAGCACAGGTGAAAAAGACGAGTTAAAAAAACTAACCGAAAAATTCTGCGCCTTGGCTGAAGAACTAAACCAGTTAGGCGATTAATGATTAAATAATAATTATGAAGAAACATAGAACAAAGAAAACCCGCCATAAGGCCGCGAAGCGGCCAAATAGGCGGGCCCGTCAAAATGCGAAGCTTTTGTCGGGAAAACGCAAAAAAGGTCTAATTACTCCAGAGGTTATTCAAAAACTAATCCAGCAAGGCAAGGGGAGAGGATTTATTACCCAGCAGGAAATAATCAGGGCAGTGCCGCATTTGGAAAGAGATATTCCGGGCATTGAGGAACTTTTTGATAAATTAAAACAAGCCCGCATTCAGATTTTGGAGAAAAAAGATTATATTGATTTTGTCCCGACAGAGGTCGGGGAAGAAAAACCGGCAACCGCCAAAGAAAAGAAAAAACTGAAAAAACTTTTGGAGGGCTTGGAAAATGTTGATTCGGTGCAGATGTATTTGAAAGAAATCGGCAAAACGGACTTGCTTTCTGGCGATGAAGAAGTGGAATTAGCAAAAAGAATTGAAAGAGGCGATGAAGACGCAAGGGAAAAGCTGACCAAAGCTAACCTACGGTTAGTGGTAAACATTGCCAAAAGATATGTTGGCAGAAGCCAGCATTTGACATTATTGGATTTAATCCAAGAAGGGAATATCGGTTTGTTCAGGGCAGTAGAAAAATTTGATTATAAAAGAGGTTATAAATTTTCCACTTACGCAACTTGGTGGATTAGGCAGGCAGTTACCCGTGCTTTGGCCGACCAGTCCAGAACAGTGAGAATTCCCGTGCATATGGTGGAAACAATCAGCAAATTCAATCAAATAAGAAGGAGATTAATCCAAGATCTGGGAAGAGAGCCATTGCCGGAAGAGATTGCCGCGGAAATGGGGATTGAAGTGGAAAAAATACGTCACATCATTAAAATTTCGCAGGAAACGATTTCTTTGGAAGCTCCGGTTGGTGAAGACGAAGAAGACAGTGTTTTGGCTGATTTTATTGAAGACGAGAAAACAATTATGCCGCATCAAATAGCTGCCCAGCGTCTCTTAAAGACCTGGCTTGAAGAGATTTTAGTTGATTTGACTCCGCGCGAACAGAAAATTTTGCAAATGAGGTTCGGACTGCAAGACGGAATTCAGCATACTTTGGAAGAAGTGGGCAAGGAATTCAAAGTTACCCGCGAAAGAATCCGCCAAATCGAAGCCAAGGCATTGGACCGCATCCGCGAACACCACAAATTAAAGAAGCTTGATGAATATTAAAAAATAAGTTATGATTTAAATCATTCCGCGGTAGCTCAGCGGTAGAGCCACTCGCTGTTAACGAGGGGGTCGCAGGTTCGAATCCTGCCCGCGGAGATAGCTTAATTTTAAGAAATCGCCTTTTCCCCTCAATTTATTCAGGACAAGTGGGCGGTTTTTTATAACAAATTGGCTATGAAATACGATGTAGCAATAATTGGCGGAGGACCTGCGGGGATGATTTCTGCGGGGAGAGCCGGCGAATTGGGAGCCAGCGTTGTTTTGATTGAAAAAAATAAAAATCTCGGAAGAAAGCTTTTGATTGCGGGCAAGGGGCGATGTAACATTACAAACAAAGAAAACAACCCAAGAGAATTTATAAGTGAATTCGGAAAAAACGGGAAATTTCTTTTTTCGGCTTTTTCCAGGTTCGGAGTCGAAGAAACGATAAATTTTTTTGAAAAAATTAATTTAAAAACAAAAATCGAAAGAGGAGGAAGGGTTTTCCCCGTAAGCGACAAATCACAAGATGTGCTTGAAGCATTGATCGGTTATTTAAAGAAATCAAATGTAAAAATAAAATTAAATTCGGAAGTGAAAAAAATAATAAAAAACCCCTCGACTACGCTCGGGGCAAGCAATAAAATTGAAAAAATTATTCTTGCAAATAACGAAGAAATTACAGCAAGCAAGTTTATAATCTCTACCGGAGGAAAATCATATCCCAAAACCGGCTCTACGGGAGACGGATATGAATGGGTCAAAAAATTGGGGCATACGGTTACGAGCCTTTCGCCGTCACTCGTGCCCATTATTGTAAAAGAAAAAATAGTGGAAGAATTAGAGGGATTAAGTTTGAAAAATGTTGAAATAAGCGTTTATAAGGAGAACAAAAAAATCGATTCAAGATTTGGTGAGGCAATATTTACGGCAGACGGAATGAGCGGACCAATTATTATTGATATGAGTAAAAAAATTGGAAAAGAATTACCCCAAAATATTAAAATTAAGATAGATTTTAAGCCAGCATTAGATTTTTTAAAGCTCGACCGGAGAGTTCAGGAAGATTTTCGTAAGGACTCCAAAAAAATGTTTAAAAACAGTCTTAATGATTTATTGCCACAAAAACTTATTCCCGTTATCGTAAAACTATCCAAAATTAATCCGGATAAAAAATCTAGTTCTATTACCAGGGAAGAAAGGAAAAAATTACTACATCTTTTAAAGGAGTTTACTTTGGAGGTAAAATCGTTGGCTATTCACGAGAAGGCGATTATTACTTCCGGCGGAATTAAATTAAGCGAAATCGATCAGAAGACCATGAAATCAAAATTAATAGATAATTTATATTTTGCGGGCGAGATACTTGATATTGACGGTCCAACGGGCGGATATAATTTACAGATTTGTTGGACAACGGGATATATCGCGGGAGAAAGCGCTGCTTTTAAAATGTTATCATATAAGCATGTTGATTGACGACGTAAAAATTAAAGTAAAGGCCGGTCGGGGCGGTGATGGCGCGGTGGCATTCAATAACGCAAAGATGGCTCTTGGCCCGACAGGCGCCAGCGGCGGCAACGGCGGCAGTATTTATTTTGAAGGCGTGTCGGATTTGGGCGCGCTTGGGCAGTTTCGTTATAAAAAAGAATTAGCGGCGCAAGACGGAGAGAGGGGGAAACATCAGTTTAACGACGGGTCAAATGGCGATGATTTAATTTTAAAAGTGCCCATTGGCACGGTGGTGCATAATTTATCGACCGCCAAAGACGATGAGATTATTTCTATCGGCCAACGTCTATTGGCGGTTAAAGGCGGGCAAGGCGGAAAAGGTAATTTTAAATTTCGCTCATCGGTTAATACGAGTCCCACGGAATTTCAAGAGGGTTTGCCGGGGGAGGAATGCGAATTAAGATTGGAGCTTAAATTAATCGCCGATGTTGGTTTTATCGGTTTGCCAAATGTCGGAAAATCAACCTTGCTTAACGAGCTGACCAATGCCAAGAGCAAGGTGGCAAATTATCCGTTCACGACTCTGGAGCCGAATTTGGGCGTGTATTATGATTTAATACTCGCCGATATTCCCGGTCTGATTGAGGGCGCATCAAAGGGTAAGGGTCTCGGCATTAAATTTTTACGCCACATAGAGCGAACGAAGACCCTGTTTCATTTTGTTGCCGCCCAGTCAGCCGAACCGGCCAAAGATTATCAGGTTATTCGAAATGAGCTAGGCGCCTATAATAAAGAATTGCTGGATAAGCCCGAATACATTTTTTTAAGCAAAGCCGACTTGTTGGATAAAGATGAAGTTGATAAAAAGCTGGACGAATTAAAAGCCGTCGGCAAGGAAGCGATGGCAATTTCGGTGATAGACGATGCCAGTGTCAGCCGCGTTGAAGAAATATTGCGAGAGATTATCAAGCAAAAATATTAGAGAGACGGGGCTTTAATTTATTTTTATAAAAACCTTGACTTATGATTTTATTGGTGATATTATTTGTTATATAACAAATATAAGGAGGTCAAGTTGGAAAGAAGAAATTTCGTTTTCGGGGTGTTGGTTGGGTTCTTAATCGGGATTTTCATTTGCTCTTTTTTATGGATGTCCGTGGTCCTTGAACTCATGAAGAAGGCCATTCTCTAACCGAACTCACATCCACGGACACGAAGCTCCTGGGGGCGGAAAAGCAACCCGTCCCTTTTTTATTTTGAAAAATTTTGGTATAATAAAAATATAATCAATTAAATTACATAATTATGCCCAGAACAAAAAAAATTACATACGATATTTTGGATAAAAAAGAATTAAACGTCTTGATGAAAAAAGAGCCGAAGAGATTTAAATATCTGGCTGAAGGCGGACAATATTTAAATTTAAAGGGTTTGTCATTAAAGCCGATTGAAGGAATTGATTTGGAAAAATCAGAGCATCTGGCGAAAATCATCAGGGGATTGGCTTTTGCCGCGATTGAAAGCATTAATTCCGGACATCCCGGCGGCTCGTCGTCAAAAGTTGAACAGATTTTATCTTTGCTTTTATCCGGAGATTTTGTTTTTGATCCGCTAAATCCGAATCATCCGGCTAGAGACAGGATTGTTTGGTCAGCTGGCCATTGCACGCCATTGTTCCATTCAATTTTATCTTTGATTTACGAATCGCTAAAAAGAAAAGGAGAAAAATTTGATATTAAAAAACTGGACGCATTTTATCCTGCTTATCTTTGCCGTTTCCGGCACTGCGATGGTCCGACTGGCCACGTGGAAGCAAATTATCCTTTGTCCGATATGTCTACTGGTTCTTCCGGACACGGATTTTCCGCTGCCTTGGGTTTGGCAATCCTGCAAAAATCAAATGGCTTGGATACAAAAGTTTTTGTTATGGCCGGAGACGCGGAAACCGAAGAAGGAATGAGTTTTGAAGCCAGAAATTCCGCGATTTCCTTGGTTGCCGACAATCTGATTGTAAGTTTGGATTACAATAAATTCGGCATTGACGGCCCGATTAGCGATGTGATTAGCGCGCCGTATTTGAATTATTGGTTTGCTTCGGGGTGGAATATCATTGAACTTGACGGTCATAATGTTTTGGAGCTGGTTTATGCTTACAAAAAAGCATTTCAGGGTTTTAATAATCAAAGGCCAACAGTGATAATCTGCCACACAATCAAGGGTAAATATTACGGAAAACTGGAAAACACAGCTGATTCTCATGGCACGCCACTCTCGCACGAAGATTATGTGCCAATGATGAGAAAACTCGGTTTTAATATTCCGGGAATAGACAACGAGGAAATCAAAGACATTGAGAATGTGCTTTCTTATTTGAAACCAGAACATATTGATTATTTTGTTGAAAGATTGGAAATTGGTGCGAAGAAACAAAAAACAGAACAAGAATTATTAAACCAAATGAAAAAAGCATTAATCAATAGGCCATTTGTGGATTATAAATCAATCAAAAGACCAAATGTTTTGCCTCCAGAATTAATTTTTGAACAAGGCAAACCAATTGCCACCAGAAAAGCAACCGAAGCGTTTTTCAAATGGCTGATGTTAAAAACCGCGTTTTTCTATTTGGGAGCAGGGGACTTGATGAAATCAATTTTAACCGGCGCTGCGGAAAATGTTTATGGAATCATCAATAAAGACAATCCATTGGGCAGGGGAATCAGGTTTGGCATTGCCGAATCAAATATGGCAATGATGTCAACGGCAATGACTGCGGATATTCTGCCCGGCGGATTTCAGGCAATGAGTGTTTTTGCAAGTTATGGAGTGTTTACATCAATAATGTCCAATGCCGTGAGAATGGCTTTGATTAATAATGCCGTAAATCCGAAATTCAAGGGATTTTTTATAATGCTGGCTGCTCACGATGGTCCGGAAACAGGCGAAGACGGGCCAACACATCACGGATTGTTTTGGATGTCATTATTTATGGCGTATCCGGGAATCAAGGTTTACAAGCCATTGGACGCCAATGAAACTATTGAAATGTTATTTTACGCAATGGAAAAAGGCGAGCCAATAGCTTTATCAGTAATGCGGCCGAATACCCCTGTATTCAAGAGGGGCCCCTCGACAAGCTCGGGGTTCGCCGTCCCACCGGCGAAAGAGGCAATTAATGGCGCGTATATTTTCAAGAATTTTTCCGAGAGCGGGAAAAAGAAAAATGTTTTAGCGATTTCCGGAGGACAGGTGATGGCGAATGTTCTGGAGATATTGCCGGAATTGGAACAAAATTACGATATTAAAATTGTGGCAGTCACATCACCGGAATTATTTGAAGAATTACACGAGAAAAATCCGGAAAAAGCGAACGCGATATTTTCTGACGAGGACAGGCAGAGAGTGATAACTTTGCATAATGGCTGGCCAGGATTTTTGAACGCATTTGCCTTGCCGAAAGATTATGAGAAAAAAATAATCGGTATTAAAAAATTCTTAAAATCCGGGCCGCCAGCCGAGGTCTACCAATTCGCAGAATTCGACCCACAGGGATTAAAAAAGAAAATCCTCAAAGCGTTGGAATAAAATAAATATAATTGAATTAAAAATTTCGGAGGTTTCACCTCCGAAATTTTTAATCTAAACTCGTTGCAATTTATAAAGTATTGTCTACTGATTCGGTTGTTTTATCTTCAGCATTGCCAGCGCAGGCCTTGGCATCGGTCTTCCATGTTTGCCAGGTCGCTTTTCTTTCTTTCATCCAGGTTTGCCTGGTTGTTTTTATGGATGATTTATAATTATTCCAAGCAGTCTTGATTGCTGATATCCTTTCGGTTTTTTCAGTGATTGTCCAGGCGGATTTTAATGCTGATTTTCTGGTTTCTAAGGCACTTTTTACAGAAGCAGTGTATTTGTCCCAAGCAGTAATTATTGCACCGTCTCTTTTTTCCACTGCACTTTGCATACAAGTTAAATCAACTGTCTTTTTTGCGTTTGTAGTTTCAGCAAATGCTATTAGGCCAATTCCGAAAATTAAAACTATTAGAATTGATGATATAATTTTTTTCATAAATTTGGATTTAAAATTCATTTACGACCTTTACATTTAATTATATCACAAATATAATTAAAATATATGCCCCGTAGTGAATTTTTGACTGTTGCGGGGCATCAAGATAATTTTTAAATAGTCAAAAATCTACTACGGGGTATGAGGATTTTTATTTTAACCAGAAATTTGAGCTCAGCAGAAGATGCTGCGCCCAAGCCGACAAACGGGAAAACCGCTACTGCCAATGGCGGATATGGCAGAGAAAATATTAATGACGCTTTAGCGATTAAAAAAATACTTGACGCAAACCACGACGTGAAAATTTTCCCCTTAAGCGAGGATACCTATTATCAAATTAGGGCGGAAAAACCGGATGTAGTATTCAACTTATGCGATGACGGATTCAGGGGTGATTATAATCTGGAACCACATGTGGCAGCAATGCTGGATATTTTAAATGTTCCTTATACCGGGAACAATTATTTTACTATTGCCTTATGCCAGAATAAAGCGAGAGCAAAAGATATTTTAACATTTAACAATATACTTACTCCAAAATTTCAGGTTTTCACTTCTGCGGAAAGAAAATTAGATCAGGAATTAAAATTCCCGATGATTGTAAAACCAATCCGCGAAGACGGAAGCGTGGGAATCAGAGAGCGCTCGGTGGTGGCTAATGAAGAGCAATTAAAAGAAGAAGTTGATCACATTGTTAACCTTCATAAACAAGAAGCACTGGTTGAAGAGTATATCGATGGTAGGGAGTTTACCGTTTCTTTAATCGGAAACAGGCGGCCGATTGTTTTGCCGGTTGCTGAAATTGATTTTACTGGAATGCCCGAGCATTTGCCAAAAATTGTCAGTTATAGGGCAAAATGGATTAAGCAAAGTATTGCCTATAAAAAAACTCCGATAATCTGTCCAGCGCAAAATGTTGATGAAAAAATGAATAAAATGATTGAGGACGCTGCCCGTAAATGCTACAAAATTTTTGGCTGCCGCGGCTACGCGCGTATTGATTTCAGGTATGATGAAAAAGAAAAGAAACTTTATGTATTGGAAATTAATCCCAATCCGGATGTTTCAGAAGAGTTTGATATTGCCAAATCAGCAACCGCTGCAAATATGACCTATTCAGAACTTTTGCAAAAAATTATTGATTTCGCCATTGAAAGGAAAGATTAATTCACCCTGTTAAATAATTTTATGTATCGCAAAAATCTGAAAAATGAATATTATACGCGAAAAGCCCGGGAGGACAATTATCCTGCCCGGTCTGTTTATAAACTTCAACAGATTGATGAAAAATTTAATTTAATAAAAGCAGGAGACAAGGTTTTTGATTTGGGCTGCGCTCCGGGTTCTTGGCTTTTATATATTGCGAAAAAAATTAGCGACAGAGGCGGGGTTGTCGGCGTTGACATTCAAGATTTAAAGATTAAAATTCCTCAAAATGCGGAATTTATTAAATCTGATGTAATGGAGTATGTCCCGACGTCTGTCGGGATCCCGACCATGGTCGGGAGAAAATTTGATGTGATTGTTTCTGATTTAGCTTCGAATACAAGCGGAGAACATTTTGTTGATACGGAAAGGTCATTGGAATTAGGCGAGAAAGCATTAGAGATTGCGCAAAATAATTTAAAATCAGGCGGGAATTTTTTGTGCAAGATTTTAGAAGGCGAGGGGATTAATGATTTTTTCAAAAAAGTTGAAACCAATTTCGCATTTGCCAAGCGCTACAAACCCCTTGCCAGCCGCAAAGAAAGTAGGGAAATTTATATTATTGGTAAAAACTTTAATGGATAATCAGCCAATCGAATACAAAAAAGGATATACCAATTTTGCTAATTGCAAAATTGATTTGTCTATTAAGCCAATGATTCCGAGAAAAGAAACTGAATTTTGGGTAAAAAAAGTGATTCAAAAATTATCCCGCAAAACGGGATCCCGCTTCGCGGGAAAAATTGATGTTTTAGACATATTTGCCGGGTCTGGGTGTATTGGGATTGCAATCCTGAAAGGATTGTCCCGAGTTTGTCGAGTGGACTTCTTGGAAATTGATAAAAATTTTATCAAACAAATAAAAATAAATTTAAAATTAAATAAAATCAATCCCAGAAAATACCGAGTAATTCAGTCGGATATTTTTAAAAATATTAAAGGTGGGTTTGATTATATTTTTGCCAACCCGCCGTATATACCATTAAAAAATAAGCACTTGGTTCAAAGAAGCGTTTATAATTTTGAGCCGCATTTAGCGTTGTTTGGAGGAGAAGACGGATTGTTATACATTAGAAAGTTTTTAAGAAATGCGCGGAAATTTTTGAAAAAAAACGGCAAGATTTATATGGAATTCGATTATTCGCAGAAAATGGAGTTAGAAAATTTGTTGAAAAAATTAAATTACAAAAATTTCCGATTTTGCAAAGACCAATTCAAAAAATGGCGTTATGTTTGCATAAAAAATTAAAATAATTTAAAATTAAATTAACGTTATTCGATTACGTAAATTTATGTCTGATATATACCATATTCTTGATAGAGGAGTAGATAAACGGAAAATATTTCTTAATAAACAAGATTATTTTAGATTTATTCATGATTTATTCGAATTTAATAACCAAAATTTAATTAATACAACCTTTTATAATTTTCAAAGAACGCAAAACAACGTAACCGGGTTACATAGAATTGGATTGGAAAGAAAACCACGCAAATTACTAATAGATATTTATGCTTTTTGCTTAATGCCAAATCATTATCATTTGTTAGTTAGTCCGAAAATAGAAAATGGAATCGCAAAATTTATGCATAAACTAAATAAAGGTTATTCGAGATATTTCAATATAAAACACAGCAGAAAAGGTACTCTCTTTGAAGGCCGCTACAAATCCATCCTCGTTTCCAAAGAACCACATTTTTATCATTTGCCATATTATATTCATTTAAATCCCTTAGACATAGAATTTCCAGAATGGCGAGAGGGCAAATTAAGAAATTATAAGAGAGCAATGAATTTTCTAAACAATTATAGATGGTCTAGTCATCTTGATTATTCTGGTCAAAATAATTTTCCATCCATAACAAATAGAGAATTTCTATTAGACATATTCGGCGGGGAGAAAAAGTATAAACAAAGTATTGAGAAATGGTTGGCGGAATTAGAATTGGAAAGGGTTAGAAAAATCATGTTGGAGTAAAAATTTACGTAATTCGATTACGTAAATTTACATCGTTGGGTAGAGATTCACCTAGAAAATTTTTATTGATTATAATTAGATTAAGGATATTCGATGTCCCGTAATTTTAATGCTTATTTTGACCGACGAAAATTTCAAAAAGGAAATTCAAAATGCCGAAAAGCCAATGTTGGTTGATTTTTGGTCGGCTTATTGCCTACCTTGTTTTATGCTTTCTCCTATTTTGGAAAAGTTGGCTGAAGAATATAAAGATAAAGTTACCTTTGCTAAACTTAACATAGACGAAGCCCCATTTACTGCTGGAGAATATGAGATTGACAGAATACCCATTGTTTTATTGTTTAGAAAGGATGAGGTGGCAGCCGGATTTATGGGGGTTCAGCCAGAGGAAATAATCAGAGAATGGTTAGAGAAAAATTTAAAATCATAAAATAGATGGAAAATATCGAGAAAATAATTGAAAATTATCAAAAGTATGCCGAGAAAAATGGATTTAGGTTAAATCCGGACAGGAAGACAGTGGAAAGAGTAATTAAAGGGTTGTTAGAAAATGAAAAGAAGCATGGAAAAAGATATTGTCCCTGTCGCAGAGTTAACGGCAATTCGGAGGAGGACAAGTTAAAAATTTGTCCCTGCGTTTGGCATCGCGAGGAGGTTGAGCGCGACAGACACTGCTATTGTGGACTATTTGTGAAATTAGAAAAATAGCAATTTTAATTCTCTAAGATTAAAACGTAGTCAATTATAACAAAAATGGACTTGTTTTTGTTTGAAAAAATCAATGCCTTGGCCAATCAGTCAAAATTTTTTGATTGGATTGGCATTTTTTTTGCTGAATATCTGTTGTGGATTATTGTTGGGATTTTAGTGATTTTGTTTTTATTTAAAAAAACCCGCTTAATGGCAATTTGTGCTGGTGGTTCAATTGTATTGGGCCGTTTAATAATTGCGGAAATTATCAAAAGATTATATTCCAGCCCAAGGCCTTATATAATTTTGGAAGGGGTAAAAAAAATAATTGTTGGAAACACGGATTACCAGTCCTTTCCGTCCGGTCACACAACCATTTTTTTCGCTTTTGCCACGGCGATTTATTTTTTTAATAAAAAATGGGGGATTATTAGTTTTATTGCCGCGATTTTAGTTGGTCTTTCCCGCATCTTCGTCGGTGTCCATTGGCCAATAGATGTTGCAGCCGGGGCGGTGATTGGGGTTATGTCGGGGATTGTCGTTGGTTTTTTATTTGGTATAATTAAAACAGAGCGGAAATAGAATACAATGAATCTTTGGCAGGGAAGATGCCACGGGTTGTTTGTAATATGGGAAGATTGATAAAAAATAATTGGATTAATTTCTTGGTGATTTGTGTTGCCTTGGTTTTGATTTGCGGGGGATTGTTTTATTGTTTGACCAATCTTACCAAGGGGGCTCAGGAATCTGTAAAACAAATACAAATAGTGCCAACCAAATATTCCGGCGCTTGGTTTAATCAGGAAAAAGCTCTGGTCAAAGATTTGGGGCCAGAAGCAAATTTTGAAAATTTTAGCGCAGAAAATTCAACTTTTCCCATAGAAAAATCCTCTTCACCTTCGGAACAGTTGTTGCCAGAAGAACCGCCGCAAGAAATTACCCCAGAAGAGCCGCCGCAAGAAAACATTCCAGAAGAAATCATTCCGGAAACATTACCACAAGAAAGTATTTTTGATTTTTTCAAAATACAAGATTTATTCGCTTCAAGTTTTGAAGAAAATTTTGCGCCCAGCTTTGTTGAACGCGTATTAGAGTTTTCTGATTTTGCCATTCCTTCCTCCTTTGCCGAACCTACGGAGGGCAAGGGAGAGAAAAAGATTAAAAATATCCAGCTAAGATTATCTCTGGGTTTTGGGGGCGGGGGGCCGGAGGATAGTTTGGCAATTGAGTATAATACTTCGGAATTAGAAGATAATTGGCAATCTCTCGAGGAATTTTTCTTGAACAATTCAAATTCAAATGCCAGTAACAATGGTTACTGGCTTTATGCTTTGCCGATTTTTGAAAATTGGCAAGATTTGGAAAACTTGAAAATAAGATTTAGATATCGGGGATTTTTGCCGGCCAAGGGTTCGGTTTATTTGGACGCTGTCTGGCTGGAAGTTGATTATGAAGAAATAGCAAAAGAAACTCCAAAAATAATTGAAACCCAACCCCGGCAAATAGGCGAAAGACAGAATTTTCGCAGCGACGAAGAACCGGAATTTGCAACCGAAGGAGTTTTTCATGAAAACGCCGGTATTTTGAAAAAACTTGCCTCTGTGTTCAGCAAAAAAGAAATAACAGGAGCCACTTTAATTAATCCCAGGGGCGAAGAAAGCTCCGATGGAATTATTATTGAAAACAACATAATCAGGATTAAAAAATCCGACCAAAGAAGTTTTAGACCAGGACTTTACAAATTAAAAATTAAAGCAAAAGAAGACGAAGAGGAATTTATCAAAGAGCAAGAATTTCTTTGGGGAGTTTTGGCAATAAACATCGATCGCTCTATCGAGCTTCCAGGAAATGATGCTTATCTACAATTCGGCGTTTTAGATGATAAAGGTTATACGATTTGTAATGCCGGACTTGATCTCTCTATCCAAAGTCCATCTGGCCAAACATATGAGTTTACAACTAAAGATGGCAGTATTACTCAAGAAGAAATATGCGGTCCCAATAACTTGATTCCGGTACCGGATTATTACGCGCATTTTTCGGTTCCAGAAGAACTGGGCGTATATTCAATGATTTTGACTGGCCATACCGACAACGGCGACCATACGATCACTGATTCATTTGAAGTTAAGCAAAATGTTGAGTTTGACGTTGTTCGTTCCGGACCAACGAGAATAAATCCATCATACCAATACCCTGCGATATTGAAAATTATACCAGAAATTGCTTGGCAAGGGGTGATAACCGAAACCGTACCGGTTGGTTTTGATATTACGCAGCTTGATAATGTTATTTCTTATAGCAGCATTGAAGTTATTGGCGAAGAAAAAATTATTTCTTGGAATCTTTCTTTGCAAGCAGGCACAGAATCTAAAATTGGATATTATTTTGATGCACCAGACATTAGTCCAGAGTTTTATCTTTTGGGTCCTTTAACCCTCCGAAGCCTTGGCGAAGGAGGGCCTTCGACCGTGTTCCAAGAATTTCGCCAGTGGCAAATCGCTTCTGATGCTACTTGTACTTCAAAAGTAGGTGGTGGAGGAGTATGGAATAATACTGGAAGTTGGGATTGCGGAGTAGTTCCAACAACAACGAGCAACGTCGTTATCAGTACCGCTCAAGCCATTACTATTGATTCGGCGCCCAACGCAGTTCTTAATGTTGTCATTAATAGCGGCGCCACTTTAAATGGCGGTTCTGTAACGCTTACAATCACTCCTACGGTTGCCAGCACTACTCTTTTTACCAATAACGGTGGCACATGGAATTCTGGAACAGGCACAGTCACTTTTGTTGGTAATGTTTCAAGTACCTTGTTTGCTGGTAATTTAACAGGTAGTAACAAGTTTAATAATATCAACACAAATACAACCGCAACTCCTACTGGAGGTATGACTTATACTGCCGGAGTGGCAGTAGAAATCGGAGGTAATTGGACCAGCACTCCGGTTTCCAGTAGCGCTCGAGATCTAACCATCAACTTGAGCGGAGCGACTACTGTTACTGGCACGCTCACTCTTAGCGGTACTGGTTGTACCAGCACTACTGATACTTCGGCTTCTACCACACAATTTTCTACCAATGGTCAGAGTTTAACAGTCGGTAAGATAGTTGTTAACGGTCAGACGGGCGGGGATAACTGCCAATTTACCACAAGTAATTCTTCTGTTGTTACGTTTACAGGCACAAGCGGCACGCTTTTCACCTTGGGTCAGAGCGGTAGCACTGCCAAGATGACTACTGGTACTACTACCGAATGGGATGTTACTTCTGCCACAGGTACGCCGACGCTTTTTTCTACGTCTGGAACAGCAATTACAGTTCACATTCTTAAAATTAATTCGGCGGCGACCATCATAAACCTGGGAGCAGCTTTTACCGTCGATGCCAACTCGGGAAATAAACTTTGGATTGCCTCTGGAGTTTTAAATCAGGAAAGCCGAACTATCACTGTTGGAGCTAACGCCACTCTTCAGATTGACTCTGGCGGGACGCTATGCTTAGGCGGGACGACCGCTTCTACTACGGCTAACTGTGTTTCCGGCGCAGCTCAAACTACGGCTCAAGTCATGCCTGTGTTTGCCACCTATACCTTTGATGCGTCATCCACAGTTAAATATCTTTCTGATGCTGCTACGACAGTTTCCAATACTCCGACTTATGGCAATTTATATCTTTACCCAAAATTTGTTACCACCGCACGTATCTACACCTTAGGCGGAGTAATGACGATTAATGGCGACTTTACCATAAATCCTGATGAGTCAGGGGCCGGCACCCCAGCTCTTACCGTGAATTCTGGGGGCCTGATTACGGTGGCCGCTGGAAAAACAACCACCATCACGCGGACCAATTCCGCTACTTCGTCGCTTGTTCTTCATCCCGTCGCCACAGATTACAATCTTACAACGGGTCTACTGAATATCGCTGCCGGCGGAACACTGGATGGCACCAATGCTTCTTCAACAATTACCATTACCGGTACCGGTACTACTGTTTTTCAAAACGCCGGAACATACATCTACAACACCACCAAAGTTTCCTATACAAATGTCACTTCTGCCACTATCTTGGCGATGACCGGCACTGGTGGTACTAACGGTTATTACGACCTCGATACTAATGGCGCTGGCACTTTTACCTTAGGCGGCAATACTACTATTAATAATGTTCTCTCTATTACTGCTGGTAACCTAACGGCTAGCACTTACACCATAACCATCCGTGGCACAGGAGCGGCTTTTATCAATGCCGGCACTTTCACTGCTTCAACCGGCACAGTTGCTTATGAGGGGACTGGGGCAACTACTGTTTTGGGGTTAAATGCCGCTAATCATTATTACAATCTTACCCTTGGCTTGGCTTCAGACACTAATACATTTTCTTTTAGTGCTGGCGGGGAGATAGAAGCATCTGGTTCAGTAACTCTGATTGCTGGTTCTTCCGGGGTTCATACTTTTGATATGAGTACATATAATTTGTCTGTGGGCGGCGGCGCTGCAAATACCGGTGGAATAGCAGTTCCTACAAGAACCGCGTTCACCCAGACAGCTGGGACTACCAAAGTGTATTCTGCCAGCGGTTCGGCAACTATTGGCGGGGCAGGAACAACTAATTTTTATAATTTTACAATTGGCAATGCCTCGGATAATGCTTCTTATACTTTTAATTTGGGCGGAGAAATTGGGGCATCAGGAAGTTTTATCGGCAGCGCTGGGGGAGGAGGCACACATACTTTAGCGCTTTCTTCTTATGAATTCGGGGTTTGGGGCGACTGGACAATGGGGGGCGCCACTGCCAGTTTAAGCGCGCAAACAGGACTTTTGACTTTTAGCGGAGCAGGAAATACTGCTTATACGAATTCCGGAAGCAGTGAACCGTATAATTTGACCATTAATAAAACCACGGCTCCCACCGATAATGTCACACTTTCAAATGCTTTAACTGTTAGAAATGCGATTACTATTATTGATGGTCGTTTAGTTCAAGGTGCTCAAAATATTGCTGCCGAAGGCGCAAATGCAGTATCGGTGGGAACAAATGGTGAGTGGAGAAATATTGTTGATGGTGATTTAATGTTGGGCGGAACTTTTGACAATGCTGGCTCGGTTTCTTTTGATACCAATGATAGTGGTTGCAGCAATGTTGCTGATAATATCCAGATTACTTCTACGGCTAATGGCGCGCAGAGAACTTGGAGCGGAACCGGAGGTTTTACAATGTATAATGTTTATGTCAAAGATATGACCAGAAGCGCTAGCCCCAATATTACGGTTTATGTCGGCAGTTCCAGCAATATTACTGGCAATTGGACATTTGCAAGTTGCGCTCATACTCCAGTAATTGGCGAGGTTACTTTAAATAGCAAGCAAAGCCCCATTATTTTACTGGAAAGTGGTCAGGTTGATATAATGGCGAGCGCTTCAATTACCGACCCGAATGGTTGTGGTGATATTTCGGGCGTAAAGGCGATTGTTTATCGCTATGATCTTAATACTACTGCCAGCTGTTCTTTAAATTACAATAATTGCTATGACGAAGACCAGTTTACTTGTTTTGCTGATGGTGCCTGTGCTGGCAATACCCAAGAATATAATTGTTATGCTTCATCAAGCTCATCGGGTATGTGGTACTTTGCCGACCCAACCACTGCTAATGCTTCCGCATCTTACGCCAATGACCAATGGGTGGTAACCATAATTGCTTCTGATTCTTTGTGGGATGATACTGTTAGTAATAGTTGGGGTGATAATGATGATGTGGTGGACGTCGAAGTTTTGACTGCCCTTGAAGCTTCTTCTTCCATTAATTACGGACAGATTAATCCTGGAAATAATACTGGTTCTTCGCCAATTGAAATAGGAATTAAGAATACCGGTAATTGGGGAATAGATACTATGATTTCTGGGACAGCAAAGCCGACTTTTGGCGTTAATGACATTGATTATTCTAATCAAAAATTTGCTTCAAAATCAGATGATTATTCTGATGAATATCAAAAAATCCTTAGCGCTTTATCTACTCCATTCAATGTAACCATTCCCAAACCAACTACGAACACTGCTGGAGCCAATGATGTTCGAATATTCTGGGGAATGGGAGTGCCGTCCGGCAAGCCGACAGGAAGTTATATTAATGGGATAAATCTTTTTTCGCCGACCTCCGATGGCACAGATTTGTAATAAAGGCAAGTTATCCACAAGAAATTGTTTTGTTAACAATTAATTTTTGCTATAATAAATAAAGGTCGAGAATAATAATTAAATAATTGACAGAGATAATAATTAATTTAAAAAGAGATGATACGAAAAATAAAAACAGCAAGTCCTTATTTTCTGATTTTATTTTTGGTTGTTTTGCTGATTGGTTTTAACGCAATAACATCAAAAATTAAAGCAGCCGATACCTCTAATACCTCCGTTGTGGTGGGAAATGCAGCTCCTACTGTTAGCTCGGTTTCTTTTGCAGACGGCGACGACTTTAGTTTAACCGAAGGCACCACAAAAACTATAACTGTTAGAGCTTTGGTTACCGATACCAATGGTTGCGCGGATGTTTGGAATGGCTCGGTAAAAGCTTATATGTATCAGGAGACCCAAACCGTTAGCTGCTCTGCAGATTTGGATGATTGTTATTTGATAGCTTCTTGTTCCACAGATGCTACCCGCAATAATTGCACAGAGGGTACTGATCCGGACGTGATTATGGCTTGTACTGCTAATATTCAATATTTTGCTGTTGCTACTGACAATACTTCCTCTGATTCAGCTGACAAATGGAGCGCAACAGTTACTGCAACAGATGAAGCTGGCGATGACCATTCTGCTGCCAACACCTCCCAGACAGTTGATATTATTCTGGGAAGAGCCCTGGAGGCCTCTGCTTCCATTAATTTTGACGCTATTTCCAAGGGCAGCAACACCGGCGCCACTCCAATTGAAATGGGTGTTAGGAATACTGGCAATTCAGGAATTGACCCTTATATTGCAGGAACCACTGTTTTGACCTGTGTGTCAGGCGGTTGCAGTGTGGGAGTAGATACTATTCTTAATGCCAATCAGAATTATGCTTCGGTTTCCCAGGATTATAGCGATGCATACAATGTAACTCTCACAGGCAGTAATGTTCAGTTTAATACCGAAACTCCCAAGCCGGACCACGCTACCTATCCGGTTGATGACCAGATTTTCTGGGGATTGGGAGTTGACGGCGGTCAGCAACTCGGAACTTATCAGGGAGTCAATACTTTTACTGCCACAGGTGACTAAGTAACTTAATTTTGAAATAATCCGTGAAGAAAATAGGACTAATTTTGATTATTAGCTTATTTGTTTTGTTTAATGCAAATATTGTATTTGCTGGTTTTGGCGTTTCTCCGCCGAAAGTTTTGAATTATCATCTTTTGCCGGGCTCTCGTTTTGAGCAGACCATTTACTTGGTTCAAAGCAAGCCAGAACAAGATCTTTTAACTAAGATAGAAATTGATGCTCCAGAAATAAAGGATTGGATTATTATTGATAAAGGATTAGAATTTATTATTCCCAAAGGAATTCAGCAATTTCCCATAAAAGTAATTGTTGAAGTGCCCACAAGCGCAAAATTTCAACATTACGGGGGAAGAATGTGGATAAAAACTACTCCCCAGACAAAAGAAGGTATGGTTACCATAGCGTTGGGAGCAATAGTTGATTTTGATTTAACGGTTTCAAGCGAAGAAATTTTTGGATTTGTTCTGCGAGGAGTTGATATTAGCGATACTGAACAGGGCCGGTCAATAAAAATTGGAGTAACTTTAGAAAATGTTGGCAATGTTAAAAACAGACCAACCAAGGTTCATTTGGATGTTTATGACGAGTTTCACAAAGACCTTCTTTATTCCGGAGAGGCTTTGAATTTAAGTTATGTGGGTCCATTCCAAACCAAAACAGTTACAGCCAAATTTCCAGCAAAATTAGACCTGGGTCAATATTGGGCAGACATCAGTGTTTTTAAAGATAATGATACGATAGCTGAGGATAAACGAGTTTTCAATGTCATTGAAAGAACCGGAGTTTTATATAAAGTTTTCAGTCATTGGTATGCCTGGGTTATTTTGGTGGTAATTATAGCAGCAATAGCAGTAGTGTTCTGGAGAAATAAAATTAAAAGACAAATAAAAAGATGGGGGGCAAAAATAAAGGAAAAAAAGATAGCGAAATTAGAGGAAAAATTGAAGAGAATGACGAAGACAAAAGAGTAAGGATTTGCAAGTCCGGATTGCTGCTTATTTTTTTATGCCTGGGAGTGATTTCAGGCATAGTTTTTTATTGGAGTCAGAATACGCTTAGAGCTGACCAAATTAATACTTCGGTTACAGTAACAGTGGAGCTGTATTGCGGAGACGGAACTTGTAATGGCGCGGAAACCTGCAGTGGTTGTCCAGGCGATTGCGGGACCTGTCCTTCTTCTGGCGGAGGGGGAGGCGGAGGTGGCGGCGGAGGAGGCGGTACTACTCCACCAATAACCACAACCACTAAGGTTATTCTTCAGGGCAAAACCTCTTCAGCAGCTTATTTAACATCCCTGAAAGACGGCCAGGTAATAGCCAATACCCAGGCTAATTCTTTGGGTGATTTCAAAGTTGAGATTTCCAATATGATTGCCGGTGTTTATACTTTTGGCATTTGGTCTGAAGATAAAAACGGTTTGAGGTCAATTACTTTTAGTTTTACAGCAAATGTTGCTTCCAACACAACCACCACGATTAGCGGTATTTTTATTCCGCCAACAATTAGTTTAAGTAAAGAGAGCGTAAGAAAAGGCGAGACCCTGAATATTTTGGGCTATACTGCTCCTCAAAGCGAAGTAGAAGTTCATATTAATTCCGATGAACTGATTGAAAAGGTTTTGTCCGGCACTGGAGGCAGTTGGTTTTATAATTTAGACACTAACCGCTTAGAAGAAGGGGTTCACAGTACCCGGGCAAAAGCCAGCACTACGGATGGTTTGTTGAGCACTTTTTCTCAAACTTTGTTGTTCGGCGTCGGAGTTGGCTTGCCAGCTGGCAAAGGAGCTTGTCCCAATGCCGATTTAAATAAGGATAACAGAGTTAATTTAATTGATTTTTCTATTTTACTTTTTTGGTGGGGAAAATCCAACGAATGCGCTGACCAAAACAGCGATGGAATAGTTGGTTTAATTGACTTTAGCATAATGTTATATTATTGGACCGGGTAGTTTAGAATCTAGAATTTAGAAAATAGAAAGTAGAAGTATGAGTATCACAAAATCGTTTAAGGATTTAATTGTTTGGCAGAAATCGCGCGATCTAGCGATAATAATTTATAAATTGACCGAGTATTTTCCAAAGTCAGAATTATATGGATTGACTAACCAAATGCGGCGAGCAGCTATTTCAATTTCGTCTAATATTGCAGAAAGTTATCATAGATTTCACAGTAAAGAAAAACAACAATTTTTAGCGATAGCCTTTGGCTCTGGTTCAGAACTAGAAAGTCAAATAGAAATCGCTAAGGCATTATTTCCAGAGCTGAATTATAAAGAAGCCGAGCAAATTCTCGGCGAGGTAATGAGAATTTTAAATAATTTTCTTAAACATTGAAGCAATGATTATGGTTAAAAAATTAAAAATTATTATTCTATTTTCTATTTTCTATTTTCTATTTTCTGCGTCTGTTGTCAGTGCAGCGATATTGTATTTAGAGCCAGCTGCTGGTCAATACCATCAGGGCGATACTTTTATCGTTGAGGTTCGGCTTGATACCGAGGGGGAATATATTAATGCCGTAGAAACTAACCTGAATTTTCCTTCGGATATTTTAGAAGTGCGGGATTTAAGTTCTGGAAATTCAGTTTTAACCCTCTGGATAAAAAATCCGTCTTTTTCGGGTGATGTGATTTCTTTTGTGGGCGGAATACCAGCGGGATATCAGGGTCCTGATGGATTAATAGGAAAAATCGTGTTTCAAGTTCAAGAAAAAGCCCAGGATTCTGCTAAAATTATTTTTCGAGAAAGCTCTGTATTATTAAATGATGGTCAAGGAACAAAAGCAAAATTATCTTTTAAAGGAGCGGTTTTTAGTATTTCGCCCTTGGAATTGAAAATCCCCAAGGACCAATGGACAAAAGAACTGGAGGGGGACAAAATTCCTCCTCTGCCGTTTAAAGTAGAAATCAGCAAAGACCCGGCAATTTTTGAAGGAAAATATTTTATATTTTTTTCCACCACTGATAAGGAAACCGGAATAGACCATTATGAGATAAAAGAGGGAAAAAGAGAATGGAAAACAGGGATTAGTCCTTATGTTTTAAAAAACCAGAGATTAACCGATGATATTTGGGTTAAGGCAATTGATAAAGCCGGCAATGAATGGATAGAAATCGTAAAAGCTCCTAAAGAGCCGGTTTGGAAATATATTCTTTGGGGAGTTCTGGCTTTAATTCTAATATTGGCTATAATTAAAATAAGGGAAAAACTTAGGAAATTATGAGGAGGGTAATTTCAATTTTATTTATTTTAATATTATTTTTTGCTTTCGCCGCTCCAATAAAAGCGGCTAATGGTTCTTTGTATTTGTCTCCATCCAGCGGCGCTTATACTGTTGGCAATACTTTTTTAATAGAGGCAAGAGTTAATACCGGCGGAGTTTCTATTAATGCTGCCCAAGGAACGCTTGTTTTCCCTCCGGACAAATTATCAGTGGTGGGTATTTCCAAAAATAGTTCAATTTTTAGTCTCTGGACAGCTGAACCAACTTATTCTAATTCTTCAGGAACTATTAGTTTTGAAGGAGGAGTGCCCAATCCCGGCTATACTGGTTCAGCAGGAAAAATAATCACCATTACCTTCAGGTCCAGAGTAAGCGGGACAGCCCAAGTAAATTGGAGCAGCGGAGCGGTTTTAGCCAATGACGGCAAAGGAACAAATATTTTAGCAAATTTAAGCGGCGGAGCTTACACTTTGGGACCAACAATAACCACTCCGCCAGCCGAAGCTCCGGAAATATCAGCTCCAGCTGGCACTTCGGCAAAACCAGAAATTTCTTCTTCAACCCATCCCGATGAGAATAAATGGTATAACACTTCTACTATTAAACTTTCCTGGACTCTTCCCAAAGATGTTGCTGGCGTAAGCATTTTATTAAATGAGAAGCCGACGAGCAATCCTGGTCCTTTATCTGACGGGCTTTTTGATTCAAAAACTTATGAAAATGTTAGCGATGGCATTTCGTATTTGCATATAAAATTTAAAAATGATTCTGGCTGGGGAGCAATTACCCATTATAAGATTCAAATTGACACCACTCCGCCTCGTCCATTTAATATTGAGACAAGAGAAGACTCAGATACTCATCGTCCGGTTTTGTATTTTGAAGCCAAGGACGACCTTTCGGGAATCGATCATTATAAAATTAGAATCAGAAGCGAAAGCGATGAATCTTTGGCATCAATCGTAAATAAATGTGAGTTGGGTATCACCGAAGAAGTGAATGCTGGTCCCTATAAATTCCCATCTTGTTCGCCAGAAAAACATATAGCAGTTGTCGAGGCATTTGATAAAGCTGGCAACAGCACTGCCTCGATTGCCGAAGTCGAAATTTCAGGAATTGCCAGTCCGCAAATTACAGAATATCCGAAACATCTATCCTCGGATGAAAATTTAATCATAAAAGGAACTTCTGCGTCGGAAAACAATATAAAAATTTATATTTTAAAAGAGGGAATGGAGCCAATAACCGGAGAAACAAAAGCTGATAAAGATGGTAAATGGACTTACATTTATGATAAATTCTTAACCAAGGGAGCGTATAAAGTATCTGCTGTGGCAATCGACAGCAAAGGAGTTCAAAGTTATCCCAGCGAAAGTGTTGTTATTTTAGTTACTCTTCCTGCCTTTTTCAAAATAGGCAGCGTTATCATTAATTATCTTACTGCGATAATAGCATTGATTGGTTTCATCGCTTTAATGGTTTTCGGCGCTTATT